>JGI24710J26742_10000024_pt1 | contig 114938 bp, 80 predicted proteins | sample BioPla2DNA2_FD_26742 | JGI IMG/M metagenome (IMG submission 26742) | reverse complement strand
TGCCAAGGTCGCTTCCATTTCCTTTTGGGGCAAGGTCGTGCTCTACCAACTGAGCTACGTCCGCGATTATTTCAAAACACCTTGCCAAGGTCGCTTCCATTGCCTTTTGGGGCAAGGTCGTGCTCTACCAACTGAGCTACGTCCGCAGCGAGGCTTTTTATTTCGCGATTGCAAATGTAGACATGTTTCGCCGCTTTTCAAAGGAATCGATGAAGTTTTTTCAAAAAAACCAGTAGATGGGGAATGCTAGTTCACCACACGATACACACCGGGTGCGGTTGAAGTTATGCGATAATACCGTAACGGTTGGGTGGAAGGTCCTTTCTCAGGGGTACCCAATCCATAGAGGGTTACGTAAACGGTGCCACAAGTAGAACAAGTAGCCGTACCGTTATCCTCGGGAACGACCCGAACCTCCCTTTTATTCTCGTGAGGACAGCAAAGATCATACGCGTACAAGATAGTTCCGTCAGCGTTGGAAGTAACCAGCACCCCGCTATACCCGAAACGTTCATCGTCGGTCCGTCTATCCTTTTCGGTAAAAACTTTGTAGGCGAGGGGATTCCTTAATGTGTGATCCAAACCATTCAGGTCGATATGAATATTGACAGGCGCATAAGGGATTGTCTGTCGAGTCACTTGGTCCGCACAACCGGTAAACAAAAGTAAACCAAGCCACAAAAGGGAGACCTTGAAAAAGAGGCTCTCTTTCAAGCTGCTTGATTTTCTTTTTGTCTGCTCCCACTTTGCCATTTCAGGGGTCATTGAAAAATATTTTAAACTGTCTTTGAACAACTTAGAGTTGGGAAAAACATTTTCGCGTGCTTTATGAACCTTTAGTGAAGCATTTAAGAATGCTGAAAGGATTTAACTCATTTTTCGCTCGATCTCTTTGTCAGACACAACGCAAACCACCACACGACCATCGGGGGTGTAGTTGGGTGTTTTGCACGCGAACAGTTGACTCACCATCAGCAACATCTCTTCCGAGGTAAGGATCCTGCCGCGGGGGATAGCCGTCATGTTGGCCAGCGACAGGGCAATCGATTCCTGGATGACCGTTTTTACATCGCTACCGGTCTCTATGCTATTGTGAATCATTCCCTTGATCATTTCCGTAAAGTCGCCATTAGCAATCTCAGAAGGTACCCCCTGAATGGCGTAACTTCGGTTACCCATTTCGCTCAACTCAAAGCCAAGTGCCTCCAAATCGTCCTTCACGGCAGGGAAAGCACCCTCCTCCGCCGCGGAAAGCTCCAATACCTCGGGAAAGAGCACGCGTTGTGACACCCCTCTCCTGCTCTGGATCTGCTCAAGGTAACGATCAAAAAGGATACGGACATGCGCCCTATGCTGATCAATGATCATCAGCCCCGATTTCACAGAGGTGAGGATATACTTTTGCTTGTACTGGTAATGTTCCGGGAAAAACTCCGTTTCCGGCACCTCTTGTGAAGCGCCACCCTCAACATCCATTTCTCCACTTGAAAAACCAAGGGATGCTCCTTCCCGCTCGAACCCATCATAGAGCCTCTCCCAATCCAACGATTTAGGTGTAAAAGGGTGGTCACCGGGAAAACGGTGCCCGGAAGGGTGGCCAGCGGGAAATTGATCACTAAAGGGATGGTCGGAAGCTTGGTACCCAAATGGCCGACCACTACGGGAATGATCACCGGAAACGGGATCTCGAAACGGGTTGTAATCGGGATTCACGTTCACCTTGGGCATCGAGGTGGGACGAGAGGGATCAAAGATGGGGATATCGGGTGCGTCGTCAGTATCGAAATCGATACTCGGAACCGCGTTGAATCGTCCCAGGGCCTCCTTCACGGTAACCATCAGTATTTGCCACAGGGCCTGCTCGTTCTCAAACTTGACCTCGGTTTTAGTGGGATGGATGTTCACGTCAATCGCATCGGGATCCACCTGAAAGTAGATAAAATAGGTAGGTTTCTCGTTTGCGGCGATCAGGTTCTCAAACGCCACCAACACCGCCTTGTGGAAGTAAGGGTGCCGGATAAAACGATTGTTGACGAAGAAGAATTGACTCGCCCTCGTTTTTTTAGCGAACTCGGGACTTGAAACATAACCATGAATTTTCCCCAACGTGGTCTCCTCTTCGATCTCAATCAACTGCTGGTTAACATGTTTCCCCTCCATCTGCACGATCCGTTGCCTTAACCCTGTCTTGGGTAAGAATAGTGTTTCCAGGTCGTTCTCCACCAGGGTGAACTCGATGTCGGGGTGGACCAGCGCCACGCGCTCTACCTCAGTGAAGATATGACGCCGCTCGGTCTCGTTCGACTTCAAGAACTTCCGGCGTGCCGGCACGTTGTAAAAGATATTCTTCACCGATATGGAGGTACCCACCGCGCAGGCGACCACCTCCTGCTTCTCCACTTTGGAGCCTGATATTACCAGCAGGGTACCCAGCTCATCCTCTGCCCTCCGGCTCTTCACCTCCACCTGCGCAATAGCCGCGATGGAAGGTAACGCCTCACCCCGGAACCCCATGGTGGTAAGCGAAAAGAGGTCCGCCGCCTCCCGTATCTTTGAAGTGGCGTGCCGCTCGAACGCCATGCGGGCATCGGTGGGCGACATGCCCTTGCCATCGTCGATTACTTGAATCAAGGTACGCCCAGCCCCCTTGATATGCACCGTAACACGAGTAGCACCGGCGTCCAGCGCATTCTCCACCAGCTCCTTCACCACCGAGGCGGGACGTTGAATCACCTCACCGGCCGCAATTTGATTTGCAATAGAATCGGGTAAAAGATGAATGATATCTGGCATAGATCCTGTTTACAAGTTGTTAATCGATGATACAGACAAGCAAAAATGAACGAAATTTGGCATAAGACCCTCCGTTACAACGTTATATCTTCTCGTTGGAATCGCTTGGGGGGCTCCACGATATCGGAACCGTGACGCCGGTTATCACGGAATATATCATCTGGCCCCATCGGTCGCAGGTAATCCAGCCAGGCAAACCCCTTAAGCGTGAGCTCTTCCGGAGTCAACAGGGAGAGGGGGGTAGTCGTCCCCTTCACCGTGGGCCACCCTTTTAGCTTGGTGATCTGCTCATTTTCAATATCGATGGTAAAATAGGGACTCTCCATTCGATTCAGCCCGATCATGGTGCTATCTTGTTCCACAACGTAGTAGAGCGATTCAACGCTCCCCTCCACCAATACGTGGTAAATAGCCCCATCCCTGAAAAAAGCCGTCATGTCCTTGCCGGTCAACTGGTTGTATTGCTTCTCCTCTCTCCTATCCTGAATGGCCAACGCGTAATCCCGAACATGCGCTTTCTCCACGGTAGAGTCGTTTAGGTATATATCAATCATTTCACCCAAGACCTGGTTGTTCTCGTTCCACAAAACGGGGTCACCCCGCATGTAAATCATGGAATCGCGAGAGGAGTAGTGCACCGAGTCACTAATCGCCTGAAGGTCGGAACGATATATACGAACCCCGTAAAAAGCCTTTATATCCCGGTAGATCGAATCGGTACTCATCATCAACGTATCCCCATGCAGGAAGAGACTATCCTGTTGGGAAAAATCAACAGCGTACGCGGAATCGGTAGCAAGACCGAACTCGGTCTTCTCGTTGTAAAAACCGTAATTACCCCTGAGTATAGCCTTTCGTTCCTGATCTTCGAGGTACATGGCCCCAAACACCTCCCCGTCTCCCGTTAACCGGTTGTAGTAAATCGTGTCGCCAATCAAGATCTTGGTGCCGTCATTGCTGTAAACCCTCGAGCGGTCGAGCAGTCTAGAATCCTCGGTAACCGTGTTATACCAGCCGCGATTGGTGTGTATGTACCCGCTATCAGACACGATGCGGGAGGGACCCAGGATATCGGCGATTTTCGTCTCGGTATTGTACTTCAGCGTGTCGGAGTAGATGGTATAATCCTCGTTCACCAGCTTCACGCTATCGCTAAAGAGCGCCTCTTTGGTATCTGGCGCATACTGGCCCCAGTAGGAGGTGAGCTCGTTCTCCTCGTCAACGATCATACCACCATCAAAATAGTATCCCAGATTCGATACCCTATCATAATCCAAGCTATCGGTGAAAAGCGTCATCGTTTGGTCCTCCATGCGGATGTTGTCGCGCAGGCGAGCAAGCTTGGTGTTACCATCGTAGTGCAGGTAATCGCCATAGACAAAGATGGTGTCGCCCTGCTCCATCATCACGTTGCTGAACGCCTCAAACGAGTTGGTCTCCTGGTAGAGGTAGGCGCTATCGCAATACATGTAAGCACCATCGTGATAGAATATAACGTCGCCCGAAAAAATCATGGCATCGAAGCCCTCCCGTTTGAAGCCAAGGTGGGCCTCCTTCATCTCGACGATCCGTACCACGCCCTCGGGCGTGTTATCGGGAGGTTGTTGCGCCTTGACGGTAGCCATAATAACAAAAAGCACACCTAACAACAGCGTGCTTTCTTGTAACAAATATGAAGCCCCCCTTCTCATCGTACCCAACCGTCGTATTGAAATTCACAACTCCTCCAATCGGGGTCAATGCGCACGTAGGTCTGTTCAATTTTCTTTTTGAGCCACTCGTCCACCATCTGTTGTTGCCGCTTGGCCTCCGCCATCTGCTTGATGATCTGGTAGTCGTTGTTGATGTTTGCCCGGTGACCTTCGTTTCTCTCCGAGACCTTCACCATGGCCGCTACCTGCCTTCCCTTGTCGTTGATCATAATGAATGGTTGTGATATCTCACCAGCCTTCATCTCGCCGGCCACCTTGGCTATATCCTGGTTCAACTCGTTCAGCGCGAAACGGGAAGTTCCGGCGTTGCTACTCCGCGGCACGTTGTTCACCATGATCCCCTTGTTGTTGCGGGTATCCTTATCGGCCGAAAGGTAGGTGGCCGCATCATCGAACGTGATTTTTTTATCAACGATGGCGACTCGGATAGAGTCCAAGCGGATAATCGCGGTGTCAAGCGACTCCTGGGGGATTTTCGGTTTCAGCAGGATGTGGCGTAGGTTAGCCATCTCACCCCTTCGCTCGATAAGCTGAATGATGTGAAAGCCGTACTCTGTCTCCACCACGTTAGATACCTTCTTCGGATCATTCAGCGCAAACGCCACGCTAGCAAACTCCGGCACGTAGTTGGTCCGCGGGGCGAACCCCAACTCCCCTCCCTGCACGGCCGATGGGTCCTCGGAGTGGATCAATGCCAAGGTCGAAAACTCACGCTCACCACTATTAACCTGTTCCGTGAATTCCCTCAACCGCGCCTTCACCTTATCGGTTTCCGACAACGGTATCTCTGGCTCCACGGTGATAATCTGCACCTGCATCGTGGTAGGGATAAAGGGAAGACTATCCATGGGGATACTGTTGTAAAACTTCCGTATCTCGGAAGGAGTCAACTGAACGTTACCAAAATGTTTTTGCTGTACCCCCTCGATAAGCATCTGCTCACGCATCTGCTCACGCATATCTTCGCGTATGGCCGCGAGACTCTTTCCAAAGTACTCCTCTAGCCGCTCAACCGATCCTATGCTCGATATGTAATTGTTTATCTGAAACTCCATTTCACGATTCACCATGACATCCTGCACTTCGATACTGTCTAACTTAGCCTGGTCTAAGAACAGCTTCCGGATGGCCAGCTGCTCGGGTATGAAACAGTAGGGATCCCCTTCGAGACGTTGGTTTTGCATAAGAATATCTTTCCTATACTCTTCCACTTCCGACTTGAGGATGGCCTCATCACCTACCACCCAGGCGATCTCGTCGATCACGTTGTTTTGCGCCATCATGTATGGCGCAGATAATAGCAGGAGGAAGGCGAAAGAGATAAGGCGTGTGAACAGGGAACGGGTAGAGCCGAAACGGGCGGACCTGGAACGAACCGAAGCGGAACGTTCAAACTGGGAGCGACTATCCACGACACGAACAATAACGGGACGACCTGACACGGAGCGCCTGCTCACGGGACTAACAAAGACAGAACTCGTCGACAGGGGATCCACATAAGGTGACGGTGATAATATAGCGGGACGATTCATACGATGATTCATAGACTCTTTTTTGATGCGTTCAAAACGTAAAAGTAGTGATATTCCCCTTAACAGCCAAACGGGTGGGGGGTTAAAAGTAGTTATAACCTGCGAAGCCAGCACCATAAGCTTCACGAAGAAATCAAGCCAGCAGGGTTAATAATAGCTATAACCAACGAAGGCACCCCCGCGGGAGGTGCCTTCGCTCGTGAATAAATGATCAGGAAAAGTTATCCTTCAATGACCGCCTGCGCTGCCGCCAACCGGGCAATGGGTACCCGGTAGGGAGAACAGGAGACGTAGTCGAGACCCACCCTGTGACAGAACTTAACCGACGTGGGGTCTCCACCGTGCTCGCCACAGATGCCGCACTTGAGTGACGGCTTCGCTGCACGTCCTTTCTCGACGGCCATGTCCACCAGCGGGCCAACACCCACCTCGTCGATCACCGCGAACGGGTCGTGCTTCAAGAAGCCCTTGTCGATGTACATCGGCAGGAACTTGGCCACGTCGTCACGACTATACCCGAAGGTCATCTGGGTGAGGTCATTCGTGCCAAACGAGAAGAAATCTGCCTCTTTCGCGATGTTGTCAGCCGTGAGGCAAGCACGCGGAATCTCTATCATGGTACCGATCTGGTACTCGATAGTGTCGTTCTTCTCGGCAAACACCTTCTGGATGGTCTGCTTGATGATCTCTTTTTGTGCCTTAAACTCGTCCACGATACCGGTGAGCGGTACCATGATCTCAGGCATCGCCTTCACCCCCTCGGCCTTCAGCTCAAGGGCTGCTTCGATGATGGCGCGGGTCTGCATCTCGGTTATCTCGGGATAGAGGTTACCCAGTCGGCATCCGCGAAGTCCCAGCATCGGGTTCGACTCCATGAGTCCTTCTACCCGCTCGTGAACCTCCTTGAACGAGATACCCATCACCTCTGCCATCTCCTTCTGTCCCTTCTCATCGTGGGGAACGAACTCGTGCAGGGGTGGGTCGAGGAGACGTACCGTTACGGGCAGGCCATCCATCGCCCTGAAAATACCAACGAAGTCTTTCTTCTGAAGCGGGAGCAACTTAGCCAATGCTACGCGTCTACCCTCCTCATCCTTGGCAAGGATCATCTCCCGCATGGGAAGGATCTTATCGTCCTCAAAAAACATATGTTCCGTACGGCACAGCCCGATACCAGTGGCACCGAAATCGCGGGCCACCTTGGCCTCTCTCGGCGTATCGGCGTTGGTACGCACGTTCATGCGGGTATACTTGTCCGCGAGCTTCATCAGCTCGGTAAAATCAGCATCCAGCTCAGCATCCTGCGTGGGGAGCGATCCCGCGTAAACACTTCCCGTTGAACCGTCAAGAGAGATCCAATCGCCTTGCTTGATCAGCTTCCCGTTCACGGTCATACAACGATCACGATAATCAATCACAACGTTGTTGGCAGCCGAAACGCAGCACTTGCCCATACCCCGAGCTACAACCGCCGCGTGCGATGTCATACCTCCGCGGGCAGTTAGGATACCCTCGGCAGAAGCCATACCCCTTAGGTCCTCGGGCGAGGTTTCGATACGGCAGAGGATTACCTTCTTGCCCTCGTTGAACCACTGCTCCGCCTCATCGGCATGGAAAACCGCCTGTCCCGAAGCCGCACCGGGCGATGCCGGCAAACCAGTAGTGATAGGTGTTACCTTGGCAAGCGCCTCCTTATCGAATATGGGGTGCAGTAGCTCATCCAGTTTCTCAGCCTCGCACCGCATCAGAGCAGTTTTCTCGTCGATAAGCCCTTCGTGCAGCATGTCCATGGCGATCTTAACCATCGCGGCACCCGTGCGCTTGCCGCCACGGGTTTGCAGTATCCACAGCTTACCGTCCTGTATGGTGAACTCGAGATCCTGCATATCTTTGAAGTAGTTCTCCAGGTTCTGTTGTATCTCGATGAGCTCTTTCGCGCACTCGGGCATCACCTCTTCTAGCGACGGGTACTTCTCAACCCGTTCCTCTTCCGATACACCCTGCAACTTGGCCCAACGGCGCGCCCCCTCGGTCGTGATCTGCTGGGGAGTCCGCACGCCGGCTACCACGTCTTCGCCTTGCGCGTTGACCAGGTACTCACCGTTAAATATATCTTCGCCCGTGGCGGAGTCGCGCGTGAACGCCACTCCGGTAGCGGAAGTTTCGCCCATGTTCCCGTAGACCATGGCCTGGACGTTTACCGCGGTACCCCACTCCTCGGGGAAATCGTTCATCTTCCGGTATAAAACGGCGCGCTCGTTCATCCAACTGTCGAACACCGCGCAGATAGATCCCCAGAGCTGTTCCCACGGGTCGACCGGGAACTCGTGTCCCGTCTTCTCCTTAACGGCGACCTTGAAGCGCTTCACCAGCTCTTTCAAGTCGTCGGTAGTCAAGTCAGTATCCGACTCCACCCCTTTGGCCTCTTTCATCTCGTCCATGATCTCCTCGAACGGATCGATATCCTCCTTGCTATGCGGTTTCATTCCCAGCACCACGTCACCGTACATCTGCACGAAACGGCGGTAGGAGTCCCACGCGAAGCGCTCGTTACCCGACTTCTTGGCAATACCTTCCACGGCGCCATCGTTCAATCCCAGGTTCAGCACGGTGTCCATCATACCGGGCATCGACACCCGTGCACCGGAACGAACCGAGACCAGACATGGATTTTCGTTGTCACCGAACTTAGTACCGGTAAGCTCCTCGATCAAATTGATCGCCTTCTCCACCTCGTCCTTTAGCACGCTGACCACATACTCTTTTCCCTGTTCGTTGTACTCCGAGCACACCTCTGTGGTGATCGTGAACCCGGGAGGCACGGGTACCCCGATATGGTTCATTTCAGCGAGGTTCGCACCCTTTCCGCCAAGTAGATTCCTCATGTCGGCCCGCCCTTCGGCAGCACCGTTTCCAAACGTGTAAACTCTTTTCTTCATCTGATGTTAAATAATGATATATTAATGATTACTTATTGATTATTCCTTGGATTGTTTCTACCCTATTCTTAACCCTTCGCGAATATAACAATTTATCTTGACATAAAGTGCGTTATCGCTTACAAAACCGCATCGGATTGAATGACTTCGGGCTAAAGAGCATCGGAATTCAAAGGGGTAATCGCCATCGTATCAGCGGTAGTGATTTCGGCTGGGTCACGATGAAGCGATCCCTCTTCTAAATCAATTGACACGGAATCAATTATCAGAGAATCAGATAATATAATGTCGGTTACCAGAGAATCGGTAATCAGGGAGTCGATTTTCAAGGAGCCGACAACCAGGGAATCGACTACTAAGGAATCGACCAGCGCAGTATCATCCTCGGGGCGCAAGTTCCCGAGGTAAATGTCATGTAATTGAATGTGCGGGATCATTCCCGCGGGGGTTTGCAGGTTAACGAAACCGCTAATCTGCTTAATCGTATCGTTATCAATTTGCTTTGAGGCATCAACACGGTAGCTCCTGTTCTCTGTTAACCGCAAGGAGTGGTAAAGCGTGGTATCGCCGTAAGTCAAAGTGAGGGTAGCCATTGGCGGCTCAGGGTATGCCGGGGGTATCCCGATGACGTGAAAGGTGAACAGGAACGTGTCTTCGGGGATTGTTGAAGCAATTTCGGTCGAATCTAAGCGAAAACGAAACCCGCTTCGTATACCGTGCGAAGTGAAAGAGTAGTGGAGGGGAATATAGGACTCGGAGTAGAGTGATGGGTCGTGAAAAGTAGGTCGCTGGGATTCTAACGCCATCAGCGCATCGATCTCCCCTTGGGCTCGCTTTAACCGCGCCTTCACGGAATCGTTCATCCTCAGGTAAAGATCAATTCGGTCGGAATACCATGCCAATGAGGAGTCCCATCTCGCTTGCGATACGTTGTGTTGCTCGAAAACCCGATTGATATAAGCCTCTTTTTTCTCGGGCGTGTCAAACCCCTGGTAATCATTCTCTATGGTGGCCTCGGCGATGTAGACATCGTACATCAACCGTTCCATCTTTTTCCTGCTCAACACCTCCTTGGGCCTGAAGCAAGAGGTGATCAGCAGGCTCGCGGCGAGGAGCAGCAACGGGTATACCAATTTACTCTTCACTCGCTTTTACATTAGCGTTAGCGTTTCTGTTTTCATTTACCTGCCCATCGGCTTTGGTGTTGGTATTGGCCTTGACGTTTGCCTTGACATCAACACTAGCCTTGGTAGTTATCTTGGTGTCAGCGTCTGTCTTGGCTATCTGCTCTCTGTCATGTTTTTCACGCTCCTTCTTGGATAACAGCGAGTAGGACAACGTCTTGCGATAGAAAAGCAGCAACAGGATTACCCCCACGGTAATGCAGGAGTCGGCCACGTTAAAGATAAACCGAAAAAAGTGAAACTCCTGTCCGCCCACGAAGGGTAGCCACTCGGGGTAAGTTCCGCTAAACAGCGGGAAGTAAAGCATATCCACCACCTTACCGTGTAACAGGGAAGAGTAACCCTCACCCCAAGGCACCAGTGAAGCAACATGACCCGGGTAGCTGGCCTCGAATATCACACCGTAAAACACGCTGTCGATGATGTTGCCAAACGCACCCGCCAAGATAAGCGAAACACATGCTATAAAGCCGGTCTTAAAGTTCTCCTTTACCAACTTATGGATATAGTACGCGATGAAAACGACGGCCACGATACGAAACAGCGACAAGAAGAGCTTGCCCCCCGCTTCAATGCCGAAGGCCATCCCGTTATTCTCCACGAAGTAGATCTTGAACCAGTTGGTGATATGGATTACCTCCCCAAGTTCCATGTGGGTTTTTACCCATATCTTAGAGAGCTGGTCAACGATCAGCACGAGGAAGACAACCGCGAGAGCAACTAACGACTTGCTTTTTCTGCTTTTCATCGGTTTATCACCTCTTCTTCTTCCTCGTTTTGGCCTCAATGCTGAGGGTCGCATGCGGCACAGCACGGAGCCGCTCCTTGGGAATCAGCTTACCGGTTTCGCGGCATATGCCGTAGGTACCGTTCTCGATACGCACCAGCGCGGCCTGCAGGTTCTGGATAAACTTCATCTGCCGTTGTGCCAGCCTTCCAGCCTCCTCTTTCGAGAGCGTGGAAGCACCCTCTTCCAGCACCTTATATGTGGGTGATGTATCGACAATGTCGTTCCCGTCGGTATTGGTCACGGCGGCACGGTAATTCTCGTACTCCTGTCGGGCTATCCGCAGTTTCTCGTGTATGATGGCACGGAACTCTTCCAATTCCTCCTCTGAATACCTTGTTTTCTCTCTCATAGCAACCATTTTTGTCAACTTTCGTGGTTTACCCCCTGTTTTTTCATATTCTTTCACTTTGAAAGTAGAAATCGCCGTAAGGCAACCCGCGAAAGTGAAATTATTTTCCTGCAAAGATAGGTATAAAACGAATACTTCTCAACTGTTTTTTCGAATGGTGAGCCCAAGAGACAGTTCCTCGATCTCAACCCGGTCTTCAAACGGTTCATCTCCCGCCTTACATGAAGTTACACCCGACATCTCACCCAACACTTCACCTGACGTTGCATCCGATACAGTTAACGTTCCATCCAACGTCTCGCTCACGATACGTATCTCGTCAGCCAGTACTTGGCTTTGGATATACTCGGCGTTCTCCTTGACCGCCTCATCGAGGGTTGGGGTGGCACTCAGCCATACGGTGATCCGATCGGTAATCTCGAACCCCTTCGTCTTCCGTAAATTTTGAATCCGGTTGACCAGCTCGCGGGCGAGCCCCTCTTTTTGGAGCTCGTCGGTGAGGGTGATGTCCAGGGCCACCGTGAGTCGTCCCTCGTTACCTACCAGCCATCCCGGCACATCTTCCGAGAAGATCTCCACGTCGTCCAACGCGATAACCGCCTCTTGCCCGTCCACCACCAGGGTGAAGGTTCCTTCTCTCTCCAGCTCTTGAATCTCGCGGCTCTCCATCGCCTGTATCTGGGCGGCCAGCCTTTTCATGATCTTGCCGTAACGGGGACCCAGCTTCTTGAAGTCGGGCTTCACCCGCTTCACCAGCATCTCGTTCGCGGAGTCCACGAACAGCATCTCCTTCACGTTCACCTCGCTTAAGATCAGCTGCTCCACCGCCTGCACGTTCCCCTTCTGCTCTTCATCGGCCACGGGGATCATCATCTTGGCGAGGGGCTGCCTCACCTTGATGTTCACCTTTCGGCGCAGTGACAGCACGATGGAGGAGGCCGTTTGCGCGAGGTACATCCGCTCTTCGAGCTGCTTGTCGATCACGCTTTCATCCCACTTGGGGAAATCGGTCAGGTGTACCGACTCACGCCGTTCCCCTTGAACTACGGGCATCATTAAATCGAGGTAGAGCCTATCGGCGTAGAAGGGAGCGATGGGGGCCATCAATTTGGCTACCGTCACCAGGCACTCGTAAAGCGTTTGATAGGCCGACAGCTTATCCTTGGTCATCCCCCCACCCCAGAAGCGCTTTCTGCTCAGCCGCACGTACCAGTTGCTCAGCTGGTCGTTCACGAAATCGGTAATCGCACGACCCGCCTTGGTTGGTTCGTACGCGTCCATCCCCTCGTCCACCTCCTTCACCAACGAGTTCAACGCCGAAATGATCCAGCGGTCGATCTCCGGCCGCTTCTCCAGGCTGATGGACGGATATTGATTCCTGAAGTCGTCCACGTTGGCGTACAGCGCGAAGAACGAGTAGGTATTGTAGAGCGTACCGAAAAACTTCCTCCTCGCCTCTTCTACCCCATCAATATCGAACTTGAGGTTATCCCACGGCGACGCGTTGGTGATCATATACCAACGCAGTGGGTCGGAGCCGTACTCCTTGATGGTCTTGAAGGGATCGACTGCGTTCCCCAGCCTCTTCGACATTTTGTTGCCATTCTTATCGAGCACCAGCCCGTTAGAGACCACGTTTTTAAAGGCAACGCTCCCCTTCACCATGGAGGCTATCGCGTGGAGCGTGTAGAACCACCCGCGGGTCTGGTCTACCCCCTCCGCGATAAAATCTGCCGGGAACACCTTTTGAAACTCATCTTCCGGTATGTGCGGGTAGAAGACCTGGGCGAACGGCATCGCCCCGCTATCGAACCAGACGTCAATCAGGTCAAGCTCACGATACATCGGTTTTCCACTATCGGACAGCAGCACGATCTCGTCCACGTAGGGGCGGTGGAGGTCGATCTCATCATACTCCAACTCTTTATAATCATCCAGGTTCAACCCTTTCCAGGGTAGCTCTTTCATCACCCCGGCATCAAGGGCTTTTTTCATCTCCTGGTAGAGCTCTTTCACCGAACCGATGCAGCGCTCCTCCTGGCCGTCCTCTGTGCGCCAAATAGGCAGGGGTGTACCCCAGTAGCGACTCCGGCTCAGGTTCCAGTCCTGCAGGTTCTCCAGCCACTTGCCAAAGCGGCCAGTACCTGTGGATGTGGGCTTCCAGTTGATGGTATTGTTAAGCTCGATCATTTTATCCCGGCAGGCAGTGGTCCGAATGAACCAGCTATCCAGCGGGTAGTAAAGTACCGGCATATCGGTGCGCCAGCAGTGCGGGTAGCTGTGCTCGTATTTCTCGATGCGGAACGCCCTGTTTTGCAGCTTCAGCATCACCGACAGGTCCACGTCGAGGGTCGCATCGTCATCGGTCAGTGACTCGTCGAACTCGTTTTTCACGAAGCGCCCAGCATATTCTTTGTACAGCTCCACGTTCACCCGCTCACGGACGAATGCAGCATCCAGGTCTTCCAATCGAAAAAACTTCCCGGTCAAATCAACCATGGGACGAACATGTCCCTCCTTATCAGTCAGCGTGAGACCCGGCACGTCATTCTCTTTCCCCACCCTCGCGTCATCCGCCCCGAACGTGGGTGCGATATGCACGATACCGGTTCCCTCCTCGGTGGTCACGAAGTCGCCGGTAACCACTTTGAAAGCGTTGTCCGAGGCCTTCACCCACGGCATCAACTGCTCGTATTCAATTCCGGCCAGCTCGGCTCCGTTCCATATCTTGTCGATCACTTTGAAAGGGATCTTTCTGTCCCCGGGCTGGTAATCCTCAAGCTTCAGTTTCCCGTTTTTGGGGGAGAAATAAACCTCCAGCAGGTCCTTAGCAAGGACAGCCGTCATCGGCTTACCGGTGTAGGGGTTAAAAGTCTGTACCGCCGCGTACTCCACTTTAGGGCCTACTGCCAGCAGCACGTTCGACGGCAGCGTCCAGGGCGTGGTGGTCCATGCCAGGAAGAAGGGCTCACCAAAGGTCGCCCACTCCGGCAGTGGGTCCTTGATCTTGAATTGGGCCGTGCAGGATGTATCTTTCACATCGCGATAGCACCCCGGCTGGTTCAGCTCGTGCGTGCTGAGGCCCGTTCCCGCGGCAGGTGAGTAGGGCTGGATGGTGTACCCTTTATAGAGGTACCCCTTGTCATACAACTCTTTAATCAGGTACCAGAGAGTCTCGATGTAGCGGTTATCGTAGGTGATGTAGGGGTCGCTCATATCCACCCAGTAGCCCATTATTCGGGTAAGGTCTTCCCACTCCTTGGTGTACTTCATCACCTCGGAACGGCACGCCTTGTTGTACTCCTCCACGGAAACTTTCTTCCCGATATCCTCCTTGGTAATGCCCAGCGTCTTTTCCACCGCCAGCTCCACGGGAAGCCCATGTGTATCCCAGCCGGCCTTCCGGTGCACCAGGTACCCCTTCATCGTCTTGTAACGGCAAAAAATATCCTTGATGGCGCGCGCTATCACGTGGTGAATCCCCGGCATACCGTTAGCCGAGGGCGGCCCCTCGTAAAAGACGTACGGGGTATTGCCTTCACGTATCTCCAGGCTCTGCTTGAAAACACCCTTCTCGTCCCACTCCTTCAACATCTCCCGGTTAACACCCGGAAGGTCTAACTGGCTGTACTCAGGAAATTTCTTGCTCATTATCGTTGATTTTACATCGAATATTACCCAACTTCCGCCCCTGCAACGGCTTAGGCTTCATAGCCACAAATGCCTTAACTGCCACAAAGCCACTAACGAAAGCCAAGTGATATAAAAAGAATGGGCAAAGGTAGTAATTTATTGGGAAACGCGGAAAAACCCACGTGTTGCACTTTATAATAGAATCTGCCCTAAATTACTTTTTGCAACATTGCAATAGTCAACAAAAAGTGGCTGATTATCTCCCGTAATCGAATAGCTTCCATTCATGTCAGCCACAAGCACCAATCATTGGGTACTCTTTCGATATCAATAAAAGTAAAAACATCGCTGCTCACTGGAACAAAAGTTGCCGGATTGAATCTAATGCCCTACCTTTGCCTTCGGGTTTACGCCATGTGTTTTTAAACAGGTAAACCACCATTTTATTAGAAACTAACCACACTTCCGTATGTCGAGTAAACGACTAACCCTTCTCTCGAAAACCTGGCCAAGGAGGTTTTGGGGTCTCATCGTGCTATCGCTCTGCTTTTCCACCTTGGTAAACGGGCAAACGTCCGCCGTGAAACTTCCCATGAATGATTCACTGGTCGAAACGTCGGTCGGTACACCCGGATGTTCTGCCGAACGTCCATTTCCCAAAAGTGATATGCCGGCCGGTAGATCGTCGGATCAGGACGAACCTTCCACTGCTTCGCTTTTTGCCGCGAACGATTCAACGATCGGCACCTCCTACACGACCGGGCTTCCCGTGGCGGCAACACGCCACGTGGTTAACGGCAAGCTGTTCAAATGGCATTGGGATGGCTATTCGAATAACCTGCTGCTCGAGTTGAAAGAGCCCGGCCATAGGGAGGGCTCCTTCAGGAACAGGGGTAGTCTGAACATGGTCGACATGAAAACGAAACGCGTGGAATGGTCGAGACCCACGAACTTCAACTCCTCCGAGACAAAACTGATGGGAGAGTACTGCTTTCATGCCGAAAGGAAAACGAACCACCGCCTCCACCCCGAAACCGGGGAGGTGATGTGGAAGAATCGGAACGAGTTCTACTTTATCGACCCGATGTTGCAGATTGGGGTTGGCTACCCGCTCCAGTCGCTCTCCAATACATTGACGGCAGTCGATTTAACGACCGGCAAGGAGCTATGGAAGAAAAAGGTTAACCGACAGTCCGGATGGGACGATGCCTACATGCTGAACGACAATACCTTGCTGATATCGGTGGACGGTATCCACGCCATCAACCTGACCAACGGCCGGGGGTGGAGATACAAGGCCAGCACCTCCCACAAGGAGATCGGGAAAATGATAGGCTTCAACGCCATCAACGTCATCTTTGCCTTGCTGTTTGACGTCTACTTCTGGCAAAACGAACCCAACGCCTATTCCGATATGGTGTCGAACATGCTCATCGACCCCCATGAAAATATCATCCTCGCCTCTAAAGACCGAATAACCAAGGTGGACAGGTCGGGGAAGGTACAGTGGTCCACCCCCTTGCCGGAAAAGAAAACTTCGAAGTCATCCATCTTCCTGATCGGCTCCCGAATTTTCATGATCAACCGGGGGCACGCGCTATACAACCGCGGGTTCACTACTAAGGGAACCCCCTACTTCGCAGCGTTCGAGCTGCAAAGCGGGAAGCGGCTGTTCCTGGAGACCATCACCCAAAATAACGAGTTCATCCACACCTTCCAGGCGGTAAACGATCAGCTGTTCGTGGCTTTCGAAGGAAGAATCGCCGCCTTCTCGCTAAGCGATGGCTCCAAGCTAACTGAAAAACCATTGGCGTTACACGACGGGGAGTCCCTGGACCAGTTCATCCATTCCGGGATGTATTTGCAAGGGGAAAGGGGTGAGGAAATGAACGGAAAAGGGATTGGAAATGGGAAAGAGAACGGGCAAGGAAATGGAAGAGAAAACAGCAAAGAGGGCGAAGTTAGCCATGGGAATAAAAACAGGAGGGGAGACGGCAAAGTGAAACAGCCCCGTTTCAGGGAACTCTCGTCTGATTATCCAAACCATAACTTCATCACGACCTCAAAAGGGAGGCTTTTTGTCCTGACCGATGATCTGGATATAGTAAGGGTGTACGACAAAGCCGACCTGTATCACGAGATGACTGGCAACGGTCGCTTCACGCTGCTATTGAACAACGGTATGGATTTCACCGTAATCGACGACTCTGCCGCACCAGTAGGCACTATCAAAGCGTCGGAAGAGCTGTTCATCAACGGGGAGATGCTTTACTTCTTCGACAAGGACTCCTTTTGGGAGGTGGACCTCACCCAATTTGACCAGCCACTACCGCTTTGGCACTCCATTTTCAAGAACCTGTCCCGCTACATGCCGGCGGGCTAATCGCAGGGCGCTATCAAGCGCAGGCAAAATCTCCTTGGAGCCTGCACCGCTACATCACGGCAATCAATTAATCATCCTTTGAGCAACTTAAACCGCGAAGTAACTTTCAAGCTCCTTCAACGTATCTTCATTGGTCTCAATATCGCGGACTACAACGCCTTTATCCAGCACAACTATGCGGCTACACACCTCGGTAACGTGATTCAAGTCGTGGCTCGAGATAAGCATGGTCATGTTTCTCGCCGCCTGCAGTTCGTTTAGCATACGTTTCAGTCGGATTTGCGAAGTCGGGTCTAGGGCGGTAAACGGCTCGTCGAGGATTAAAACTTGAGGGTCGGGCAGAAGGGCAGCCGCGATGCCCACCTTCTTCTGATTCCCCTTTGACAAGTCACGTATCAATTTGCCTTTACCCATGATCTCGTCATTGAACAACCCCTGCATTGATTTCAAAAAAGCGGCCATATCCCCTTCCGATCTGCCGTAAATTTTTCCCGTGAAGTTGAAATATTCGTCAGGGGTGAGGAAGTCGATTAAAAAACCCTCGTCGAGGAAAGAGCCGACTTTCGATTTCCACTCGTCGCGGCGGACCACTTTCTCGCCTTCTATGAGTACTTCACCAGATGAAGCCGCGATCAGGTCGAGGATTAACCGGAAAAAGGTGGTTTTCCCAGCGCCGTTGTTCCCCACCAACCCGAAACTTTCTCCGTTAGCGATGGAGATGTGCGGAATATCGAGAACGGTTATCCCACCGTACACTTTCGTTAAGTTCGTTGCCTGTATCATGATGTTGCGTTAAATGTCACATTGTATGTTATGTTGAAGAAATTAAAAATGTAGAGGACTCAAACCCAAAATCACCCATCTCACGTTGAGATTACTCTTTCATTCGGAAGTTTTCGCAGAGTAGATATTTCCTTTTCAGGAACTGTTTTTCGGTTACTTCAAGTAACTGCTTTGTGAAAACAATTCCCAACAATCCTATAATCGCTAAAACAGTTAACGCGATATTCGTCGCGGAAAATAGACTGAAAATACCAATCAACAGCATCGGAACGACTAACAGGGGTATTATCACGATAAAATTTTTGTATCCAACCCCTTGCATATTCATTGCCGAGCCTTGTGCCAGCTCCAACCGCTTTGCACTATAGGTCGCGCCAAAAAGATAGACATGTGTATTTATCCCGATGTTGTACAAAATGGCGACAAGGTGATAAATTACAATCTCTCTCCCGAAGAAAAAATAAGGGGTTGTGAGAATAAAGGAGACAACGGATAACGACAATAGAAAAAAATAATTCATACGGATGTAGGTTCGGGTAGAGATCTTCTTGGTCATCAAAAAATCAAAATGGGTACCATTCCAATTGATAATCCATTGCCCGAACATGATCATCCCGATGGCCGTTATGAAAATGGCGGTAAACATCAAATAACCTGGTTTTCTATACACCTCAAACGGGTAAAAAATTAACCCGTAAAACAAGAAAAACAGGGTCATGTAAAGCGCACCCTTTGTCCGTTTGTGGCGAAGAATAAGTTTCATTTGAAGCGAAAGCAGATCTCCAATGTTCCCGAAACGCTCCATGAAGCTAAAGCTTTGTTTATCGATATTCTCTTTTTTCGCCGTCTTCTCAAACGATTCGGGGTAATAGTTTCGGGCAAAAAACCACCTGTTCAAGAAATAGGCGATTGAACTGAAAACCAAAACCGCTATCCACCCGAAAGGGCTACCAATAAGGAGGTTAAAGAGTTGAGCGGATAGGGTAAACAAAGAGAAGATTTTAAAATATTCCAACGCACCCAATCCCGCTAAAAGAACGATAAATGTAAGTATCACAACGATATTGACGCCAAGTTTTCGTTTCAAGAAAGAGGCGAACAACGTATTGAACCAGACCAAGAAAACGGTAATCCATGCAAACCTAAACGCACCCCCCGCTCCAAACGTGGGAGCCATTCCGCTGACCGCGAAAGGTATAGCGAAGCAGAGCGAAAGGTAATTAATCGGATTGAGCAGCGGTTTCACCAACAAGTAGTTGATAAGCTTACCCCGCTTAATAGGGAAATGTTGATAACTTTGTATATGGATGGTGCTTAACGGCTGAAATAAAAACCGAGCGAACAATATTACCATTGCGATAAAAAGGAGCGTTCCGTTGAAAACGTGCGCGGGATCTATTTCGGGAGCTATCTCTTCCAATATTTCAGGGAGAAAGAAGCCAATAACTATAAAGAGCGCGATGAAATAGAGCGCTACCAAACCCACGAAGATATTCACAAGCAAATTTTTATGAAATCCGGGGGAACGAACGCCCTTAAGCCAGTGGTGCTTCAACAGTTGCAAAAACATTTTTCTTTACAATTTCTGAATTTATTGCAAAGAAAATAACAAGTTGTTACGATAATATTAAGTTAATAGGTTACTTGACTTTACAGGTAATAAAATGTATCATCAATTAGCGAAGCAGATCCGAATTACTCACGAAGCTGATTTTCCGGCTATCGGGTGACCAAGAGGGCACATTGATGGTTCCTTGTCCACCGTAGAGGTAAGCGATAACCTTTGGCTCACCCCCAGATATGGGCATCATGCGCAAATAGACCTGTTTATAAAACGGATGGTCACTGGGGGCGACATCGTTGTTGAAAGTGAGGAAAACAATCCACTTCCCATCGGGTGAAATATGTGGAAACCAGTTGTTCAGATTGTCGAAAGTTACTTGCTCCTGCTCGGCGCCATCGGGTTTCATGCGCCATATTTGCATCATACCAGTGCGAACGGAATTAAAATAAATATATTTGCCATCAGGCGTGTATTCCGGCCCATCGTCAACTCCCGGTGCCGTGGTTAATTGAATCTCTTCTCCCCCCTCTTTCGAAATCACGTAAATATCGTAATCGCCATTCCGCCCGGCAGTATAGGTTAAGTACTGCCCGTCGGGCGACCAGCCATGCAAATAGGAAGGACTTTTATCCGTAACGCGCCGAGGCTCTCCTCCTTCAATGGGAACATGATAGATCACCGATTGATAATTATCTTTTTCACTATGGTTACTACTGATTCCCATCTGTTTACCGTCGAATGAGAGTACATGGTCATTGTTATTCGCATTAACTGTACCGGTGTTCAGAATAGATATTTCTCCGCTAGCCAGATCGTAATTGTACAACAATCCTTCACTGTTGTAAATAAGTGTCCTCCCGTCAGGAGTCCAGTTTGGGGCCTGTACGGAGTTGGGGAATTGACGCAAAACCTGGCGTTCTCCGGTAAAAACATCCATAATCTCAAGGTTACTCCCCAAGTAATCACGATAAGCCACCTTCCCTTCAGCAAATGGAATTTCAATACGCACATTTTTGAAAATGGCTTTTTCCGACACATCGGCATTGTGTGACGAAATAAACAAACCCACGTAAACTTCGTCAGGTAAAGTGCAGCTAACCACCTTTTCCGACACGAACGTTTCGCCCCATCGGGCGACGGACATGGTGTAAATATGACCTTCACGCGTTAAACGAATCACATCGGGACCCTCGACCCGCATCTTCTTTTCCCCCGTTTCGGCTTTGGTTTCGGGGCGATATTGTAGCGAGGCAAGGCCATCGCCATGCACAACGGCGCTCACGTGCGAAGCATCTGCCGCCAACGATTCACGCACCATCCATCCAACCTTTCTGTGGGGCTCAACACCATCTCCCACGAACTCCACTTGAGCAGTCAGAATAAAATCGCCTTTCAACCTCTTCCATAAGTAATGAAACTCATCACTATCGAACCAAATATTCGTTCCCGAACCTTGCAACTCATATTGTTGTGAAGATGAATCGTAAGTAGCTTTTCCAACATGCTTCACACTTCCTACATCGGAACTGTTTTCAAAGAGACCCAGTTTTTGGTTTAAATTCTGAGCTGTAAGCATGGATGGGAATAGAATCTCAAAACCAATTAAAAAAAGGGCGAACTTTCTCATTTTCTGAAGGATAATTAGGGGTTTTCACGATTTAATAAACAAAGATAAAGAAAAGAAAGGGTTATGTGAGTGTTTTTACATATCATTTTGTCATAAAAAGAAAATCTTTTACCTTTACACCACATAAACACAAAAAACAGAGTATAAATGAAATACAAATCATTATTCCTTCTTTTATTGATAACCGTCTCTTTACACGCTCAGGAAGAGATACGTATATCGCACTATCTCTTTCCCGATTTTCAACCGGGGGTTGTATTAATGAAGAACGGTACCAGAAACAATGCTAAACTTAATTACAACACGGCATCGGAAGAAATGGTTTTCGATGAAAATGGTGTACTGTTAGCTATAAGTGATGTTCTTTTGCCTCAGATAGATACCGTTTTCATTTCGAATGAAAAATTTATTCGAGTGAACAACAAGTTTATGAAAATTATTATCGATGAGCCGAAAATTTCTCTATTTGTTGAACATAAATGTCGAATAATTCCTCCTGGAAAACCGGCTGGTTATGGTGGTACATCGCAATTATCGTCGACTACATCGTTTTCTTCCATTTTGTCAGGAGGTAGAGTATATGACCTAGAGCTACCCAAGGATTTCAAGGTTGAACCATACAGTGTTTTTTGGGTAAACCGAAATGGAAAGTTGCAGAGTTTTTCAAACATCAGACAGTTAAAAAGAATTTATCGCGATAAAAAGAAGATTATTGACAATTATCTAAAAGAGAACGATGTGAAAATCACCGACGAGAAAAGCGTGAGGGATACCATTGTCTTTATGGAAAACAATGGATGATTGTATAAATCATATATAATGAATTAGCCTATCTATTCTTCCTCTTCGCCTCGCCTGGCACGCTGGGAACGACGATACCCTTCCCGGCTGTTGCGCTTGTAATGGTCGCTCTCGTGAACCCGCTTTTCGCGTGGTGCGCTTCTCTTGGGTCGCTCTTCCCGCTTACCGGCAAAAATCTCGTACTCACGCATCTCGCACTCCAGCGCCCCGTTATAGAGGAAGAAGCGCTTGGAATGACGAAGACCAATCGCGTCAAACGACTCTTTCCGGTAGCTAAGCACGTAGGCGCGGTATCCCACGAAAACATGCTTCAACCGCTCACCGATCATGTCGTAGAGACTGTCCAGCTCCTCCACCTTCATCCGTTCACCGTATGGGGGATTGGTGATGATCACACCCGTGGGCGCCGGTGCCTTGTCGTACCGCTGCATAGGCTTCACGCTTAGCTCGATGTACTTTTTCAGCCCCGCGTTCTTGATATTCTTTTCGGCCGTGACAATCGCCCGGCGTGAAATATCAGAACCGATGATGGGGTGCTTGAGTTCACGTGCACCCGAATCGTCGTTGTAGATGGCACTGAAAAGCTCCTGATCGAAGTCGCCCCACTTCTCGAACGCGAAATGCTGCCGATGAATACCAGGAGGTATGCCCAAGCCAATCATGGCCGCCTCGATTAACAACGTACCCGACCCGCACATGGGGTCGATGAAGGGTGTGTCGCCCCTCCAACCCGACTTCAAGATCATCCCCGCCGCCAGCACCTCATTGAGGGGAGCCTCTGTTTGGCCAACCCGGTATCCCCGCTTATGGAGCGATTCCCCCGAACTGTCCAAGGAGAGCGAGCAACGGTTATGCGCGATATGCACGTGCAACGCTATATCGGGGTTTGTAATACTCACCGACGGGCGCTTCCCATACCGCTCGAAGAACCAGTCGACAATGGCATCCTTCACCCGGTAGGTAACAAATTTCGAGTGAGTAAAGATGCGCGAAAAGACCACCGAGTCAATCGAAAACGTGGTGTCAAGAGAGAGCCACTCCTCCCAGTTCAACCCTTTAATCGCTTCGTACACCTCATCAGCGCTGTTGGCCTTGAAGTTATAAATCGGTTTGAGAATGCGCAGCGCCGTTCGGCAGTGCAGGTTAGCCTTATACATCAACGCCTTATCGCCGGTGAACGACACCATGCGCGTACCGATCTCCACATCTTCCGCCCCCAAGGCTACCAATTCCTCAGCCAGTACATCCTCCAGCTCCGCTAGGGTCTTGGCAATCATTGGGAAACGCTCACCTGTGGCTACCCGTTGATTAAATGGTTCACTCGCCTTTTCGTCCCTGTTAACACTCATGGGCACCTCTTGCTCAGTTGACTTTTTTAAACGTTCGCTTTCCATTACTCTCTTTTCTCCTATTTAATCTCTTTTTCTTGATAATTATAACCTCTATTTCAGCATGTTGTTTACTGTTTCTGCCAGTCGAGTCTGAAAGTGATGAAACAGTTACATGCGAAAGCTGAGTAAGTTACAAATTTACCTTTACTTTCCGTGCTTTCGACTCGTTCCAGAAGGCATCCAACGCGGTAACCACGTAGGTGTACCGGTTCGCGCCCCCCTCGTACGGCAACGTGAAGAAGTTATCCGGGGTGATGCCCATTATATTCTCCGCCCGGTTGACGTTTACCTTCTCCCCTTTCCGGAATCGGTACACCACGAACCGCTGCGCCACCTCCGGATTGGAAGGGTTCCTCTCGTGATCCCACGTGAGGAAATGCATATCCTCGGTGAACACCTCGTTAAGATTCTGTACCTTGTTAGGGCGACTGTCATGCATATGGGTATACGCGGGAATCAAGGAGGGTGCCTTGTGGAGCTTGCCCCTCATCACGTCAGCCACCCCCTCGAAGTTGTCCAGCACCTGGTAGCCGTACCAGTAGCAATTCCCGTGCACAAACGACATCTCGCGTGTCTGCCGGATTTTCACCTCCAACTCGTTTTTGTCGATGCTTCGTTTGAGGTCCTGCCCGATATACAAGGGTTGCTTGAAATTGTGTTCATTCCACCAATGCAGCAGGGTGGTGTAATCGGCCGCGGCATGCCCCCTCTCCCAATAGAGCTGCGGCAAGGTGTAGTCAATCCACCCCTTCTCCACCCAAAGCTTAATGTCGGCATAGAGGTCATCGTAGTTCTGCAACCCGTTGGTTTCGCTCCCGTCGGGGTCGCTACTCCTGTTCCGGTAAATGCCGAAGGGACTAATCCCGAAGCGCACCCACGGCTTGATGGAGGCGATGGTCAGTTTCAGTTGCTGTATCAGGCGATTCACGTTGTCACGCCGCCAATCGCCCCGCTGGGAGGGAGTGAAGCCTTGAGAGGCCGCGTACCGCTTAAAGCTCTCATCGTCGGGGAACGATTGCCCCGCGATTGGGTAAGGGTAGAAGTAATCGTCCATATGAATTGCATCCACGTCGTAGCGTGTCACGATATCTCGGACGACTTCACAAATAAACGTCCGGTTTTCCGGCAAGCCGGGATCAAAGAAGAGCTGGGTCCCGTACTGCACGAACCGCTCGGGGTGCTCCCAGTATATATGCTCAGGTGCCAACTCGTTGTCCACGTGGGTCTTGATCCGGTATGGATTCAACCAGGCGTGGAGCTCCATGCCCCGCTTGTGGCACTCCTTGATGATGAAAGCGAGGGGGTCGAAGTCGGGATCGTCCGGAGCCACCCCTTGCGTCCCGGTGAGAAACCGACTCCATGGCTCAAGCCTGGAACGGTAAAAAGCATCGGCTTCAGGGCGAACCTGGAAAATCACGGCATTGATACCTGCCTCGTCGAATTTCCGGACCATCTCGGTCAGGTAATGCCTCATCGCGGCGCTGTTCATCTGGCGGTAACGGAACTGACCGACCGTCTGCACCCAGGCACCCCGGAACTCCCGCTTGGGGGTCGGGTCGGCCACGCGGGTCAAAGAGCGTTTAGAGGTACCACAGGCTGTCACCAAGGTAATAAAAGCCATGAAAAAGAGGACCCCTAACGAACGGTTCATGGAACGAATGGTCATGATATAAACTTGTTATGTATTGAACGGCAAAGATACGCATAAAATCCTTACCTTCGCGGGTTAGAGCATAAGTAAACATGAGCAACCACAAGCAAATCGAGATAAAGGGAGCCCGCGTCAACAACCTAAAGAGCATCGACGTGATTATCCCGCGCAACACGTTCACGGTTATCACCGGTCTCTCAGGCTCCGGGAAATCGTCCCTGGCGTTCGACACCCTCTACGCCGAGGGGCAACGACGGTACGTGGAGAGCCTTTCGGCCTACGCCCGCCAGTTCTTAGGGCGGATGAACAAGCCAGAATGCGATTCCATCAAGGGGATCCCCCCCGCTATCGCCATCGAGCAACGGGTAAACACCCGCAACCCCCGCTCAACGGTGGGTACCTCCACCGAGATATACGAGTACATGCGGCTCCTGTACGCCCGCGTGGGGAAGACCATCTCGCCCATCTCGGGTGAAAAGGTGAAGCGACACTACGTGCACGACGTGGTGGAGAAGATGCAGGAGTACCGCGAAGGTACCCGCCTGGCCGTGTTAGCCCGCGTTCAGCTTCGGAACGGACGAACCGCCAGTGAGCAGCTCGAGATACTAATGAAGGAGGGATTCACAAGGGTGGACGTGGGTGAACAGTTCTACCGAATCGAGGAGTTGCTGGAGCAGAAATCGCTGCCCCCCGCCAATGAGATGCTGCTGGTAATCGACCGTCTCTCCTGCTCGTCAGACAAGGCAACAATCAACAGGTTGTCAGACTCGGTGGAAACCGCCTTTCTGGAAGGGAACGGTGAGTGCATTGTCCGCTTTTGGGGAAGCGAGGGAGTCGATACGTTCTCGTTCTCCAACCGGTTCGAGGCAGACGGGATAACCTTCGAGGAGCCAACCGAGCTGATGTTCAACTTCAACAGCCCAGCCGGTGCCTGCCCCAAGTGCGAGGGGTTTGGCAAGATCGTGGGAATCGATGAGAACTTAGTGATCCCCGATAAAAGCCTCTCAGTGCAAGAGGAGTGCGTGCAGTGCTGGAAAGGGGAGAAGATGAGCGAGTGGCGGCGCGAGTTCGTGAGGAACGCGTACAAGGTGGACTTCCCGGTGCACCGTGCGTACCACGACCTATCGGAGGAGGAGCGGGAGCTCTTGTGGAACGGTCGCCGTGACCTGGGGATCTATGGCATCAACGACTTCTTCGAGATGGTGGAGCGCAACCTGTACAAGATCCAGTACCGGGTAATGCTGGCCCGCTTTCGGGGGAAGACCGAGTGCACGCTTTGTAAAGGAACGCGGCTCAAGCGGGAGGCGCAATACGTGAAAGTGGGCGGGAAGTCGATCACCGAGTTGGTGACGATGCCCGTCAGCGAGCTAGTAACCTTCTTCAACCAACTTCAACTAAACGAGACTGACGCGACCATCGCGGAACGAATCCTTACCGAGATACGGAACCGACTCGGGTTCCTGATGGAGGTGGGACTGGGGTACCTCACCCTCAACCGCCTCTCCAACACCCTGTCGGGTGGGGAAAGCCAGCGCATCAACCTCGTCTCCTCGCTCGGGAGCAGCCTGGTCGGCTCGCTCTACATCCTCGATGAACCCAGCATAGGCCTCCACTCGCGAGACATGCGACGACTTATCAAAGTACTAAAAGAACTGCAGCGAATTGGCAACACGGTGGTGGTGGTGGAGCATGACGAAGAGATCATCCGCTCGGCAGACTACATCATCGATATGGGTCCCCTCGCCGGGCGACTGGGTGGCGAGGTGATCTACCAAGGTAAGGTGGCGGAACTGGAGAAGAAGAGCGACAGCTTCACGGTGAAGTACCTCACCGGCGAAGAGCAAATCGAGGTGCCTACCACCCGCCGCAAATGGAACAACTTCATCGAAGTAAAAGGAGCAAGGCAAAACAACCTGAAGAACATCAACGTCCAGTTCCCACTGCACGTGATGACGGTGGTGACCGGCGTGAGCGGGTCGGGAAAGTCGTCGCTCGTGAACGATGTGCTGTTCAACGCACTACAGCACAGGTACAAGGAGAAACCACTGGAACGGACCGAGTTCAACGGCATCGGGGGGGACATCAAGCTGATGAGCGACGTGGAGTACGTGGACCAGAACCCGATTGGGAAATCGTCGCGCTCCAACCCGGTCACCTACCTGAAGGCGTTCGACGAGATACGGAAGCTCTTCGCGGCCCAGCCATTAGCAAAGCAAATGGGCTTCACCCCGGCCTACTTCTCGTTTAACGTGGAGGGAGGCCGATGCGACGAGTGCAAGGGAGAAGGCACCATTACCGTGGAGATGCAGTTCATGGCCGACATCCGGCTGGAGTGCGAATCGTGCCACGGGAAGCGCTTCTCACCCGAGGTGCTGGAGGTAGAATATAAGGGCGTATCCATTTACGACGTGCTGGAAATGACCGTTGATCAGGCAATCGAGTTCTTCGAGCTACAAAAGGGAACGATCGAAAAGAAAATCGCGAAAAAAATCCAACCTCTGCAGGACGTGGGGTTGGGCTACCTGAAGCTGGGGCAATCCTCTTCCACCCTCTCAGGTGGGGAGAACCAGCGGGTGAAGCTAGCCTTTTACCTGGGTGAGGAGAAAACCAAACCCACGCTGTTCATCTTCGACGAGCCGACTACCGGGCTACACTTTCACGATATAAAGACGCTGCTCAAAGCCTTTAACGCCCTTATCGAACGGGGTCACACCGTGATCATCATCGAGCACAACATGGAAGTGATCAAGTGTGCCGACCATATCATCGATTTAGGCCCCGAAGGTGGGAAGGAGGGAGGCTATATCGTCTGCGAGGGCACACCGGAGAAGGTCGCCCGATGCGACATATCCTATACCGGACATTTTTTAAAAGAGAAACTACAGCAATAGTTTGAACTTCGAACTCCCCTGTGTTTCTTTTCTTCCAACTGACTAAAAGAACAGTTATCCCGGATTCCAAGGCCCATATCCCGTATCCCTAAAACAGGTTCCTCCCGATCCAAAAGGCGAACACCAAAACCAGAACCGTGAGGGCCGACCAGCGCCCATAGAGGATTTTCTCGACCTTGGGGTGCCGTCGGCTCCCGCCGAAATATTGCAGGTAGATACCTACAAGTATATAGGGTATTGCCGGGACCATCAGGGCGTTGGAACGGAAGGCGGCCTTGAAATCGAAATGCAACAGACTGTGGATGGCTCTCTGGGAACCGCAACCGGGACACTCGTAACCGGTAAGCAGCAGAAAAGGACACCGTGGGAAAATTGGCTGCTCGCCGGGATCCAGCGTGTAAAAAACAAAAAGCACCCCCACCGCCACTATGGCGATTGCGATACCTAAGCCAATTTTAGCTCCTCTCCCCACTCTGATCGTTACGACTTCAGACTGCACGTATTCACACGACAACCGATTCACATTATTAGAACCTCGCTTGAGAACCAGAAAGGTTAGAAGTTGTAGCCGCTGGCGCTTTCCTCGATAAGCTCCTGCAGCCCCTCAAGGTTACCCGTAAGGTATAATGACAGGCTAACCGCGATGTATACCACACCCACTACAACCGCGATCAGTGTCCAAATCTTGGCCCTTTTCGCGGCACGCTCCGCCTCTTCGTATTGGCCTTTATAGTAGAGTGAATCCACTTTCGCCGCGTAAATGATACCCACGACACCAAAAACGAGGCAGCATAAGATCGTGGCCACGATCGATTGCCATAACCAGTTGTTAGGTTTCAAGGGAGGAATATCGTCAGACGTATCCCTAACAGGAGGAGCCTGCCACCCGCCCAGACCATCTACCGGGGGTACCGGGGGAGGAGTAAAGTTATTATCTTCCATCTCGTTTAATTGTTAATATTAAATATCTATTAGGTCGTTCACCTCATAGAGGCTAAAGCCAAACAAGAGGGCGATGGTGACGAAGATAATGATCATCAGCGCTACCCATGCGATGGCAATCCATAGGGCAATACGGGTCCACCTTCCGGCCGAACGGGATGATTCCGCCGATGCCTGGTAGTCACCCCGGTTGTAGAACGACTCTACCTGCGCCGCGTAGATAATGCCAATAATACCGAGAAGACTCAGGAAGCTGCCGCATAAGAAAAAGGGCACAAGTGTGACCAATATCGATTCCAACAACCATGTTCTTGGCTTGGTGGGTTGAACATGCGGCTCTTGACCAAAAGCGTATGTCTGATCCGGCTGAGACCACGTGGAACGTGGTGGCTCGGGTTGTGGCGGATTATAAGTCCCCGAAAAAAGAAAGCCTAACTCGTCGACCTTCTCGGCCCTTTGCCACTGCTCCATACCTTGCGTCCATACCAGCGTGTCGCGCCTTACACCCTCTTCCCTTAGCTCCATAGGCGTGAAGGTACCTTTCTGTTTCCCTTCCGCATCGATGTAAAAATAACGATTCATACTGTAAAGGGTTAATTTGCACTTTTCAGATTAGTTATTCCGTTTCTGTCACTAATTTGGTTTCGATTAACCATTCCGTTCTATTCGCAACACATTTCTGGTTAGTTGTATTCTTCCGGATTCACGCGCAACGAATGAATGGTCCGATTCTCTTCACTCATATACATGTATTCGACCACCACGTTGTTCTCCTTGAAAACCCTTAACCGCGGGTTGGTCTCGTACTCGCTCTGTATGGTTTCCCGAAGCAAGGGCAGCCCACTTAGTACCAACGAATCTGGGTTATCGGTATTCAGCACCGTATAACGGTATTGAAAAACATTGTCCTCCAAAACCGAGGCGCCATCAAAACGGATGTAAGGGTTCATCATCACGGGTGTCGACTCGTTGAGCTCCAATGCCATTCTATTTAACTGCCTGTTTAAAGCCTTTCCTCCAGGCTTACACTGTAAAAGTAATAACAGGGAGAGGCTAATCAAAAGTATATGTGCCGTTTTCCGCATCTCTTCTCGTTAGTTGGTAACAAAAATAAGAAAGTTTACTCATGCATGGAAATAAAACATATAAAATGAGGAGTGAACAAGAAAAAATTTAGCGGCATGTCGTCACGACATACCGCTAAACATGTTAACCTTAAATCTAATACTATTATGAAAAAACCACGTTGCAAATATATAAAAGAAATAAATATTCACCAAATTTTTTTCACGAAAAATCAAAAATAATTACAGGACCGCGTGAATAAACACTTTCCTTTCGCTTTTTTTCTGGGCGAAAGGGCCAAAATCACCCGTTTTCGTTAATTATAAGAAAAACAAAGGGCACCAAAAACAAAAAAGTAGTTTCAGCCACCTATTCACATTTTTTCAATATTATATCGAAATAGTTCCATACACCGAAACTTCAAAATAAATAATCATGTAAAAATGGGGAGATTGTTGCCGATTAAGGCTAAATTTGCAGTGTGAAAGCTTTTGCTACTTATAAGCAAGCTCACCTCAAAGAACGACAATCAAGACAATGACAGACACTATCAAGCACGAATGTGGCATCGCGGTAATCCGTCTCCTGAAGCCCCTTGAATATTACCACCATAAGTACGGAACCTGGCAATACGGTTTGGACAAGCTCTACTTGCTTATGGAGAAACAACATAACCGGGGACAAGAGGGCGCAGGCCTTGGGGCCGTAAAACTGGAGGCTGCCCCGGGTAACGAATATATCTTTCGTGAGAGGGCGGTAGGCTCGCGTGCGATCACCCGTATATTCTCTAACGTCCACGCCACATTCCAACGTTTCACCCCGGAGCAGTTGAACAACACCCAGTTCGTAAAATCATCCGTCCCCTACGCCGCGGAACTCTTCATGGGACACCTCCGCTATAGTACCACGGGTAAAACCGGGCTGACCTACGTACATCCACTGTTAAGACGCAATAATTGGCCTTCCAGGAGCCTGGCGCTAGCGGGTAACTTCAGCATGACCAACGTGGACGAGATGTTCCAACAGCTTTTAGAAGAAGGGCAACATCCCCGCGATTATGCTGACACATTCACCATGCTTGAATCGATGGGCCATTATCTTGACCGGGAGGTACAGTACCAGTATGATAACCTGGAAAAAGAGGGCCTATGCGGTCAAGAAATAAGCCACAAGATCGAGGAGAGGCTGGATATACCCTTCCTCTTGAGGCGGGCTTCCAAAAACTGGGATGGCGGATACACGCTCTGCGGACTAATTGGCAGTGGTGATGCTTTCGCTTTCCGCGACCCGTGGGGTATTCGCACCGCTTTCTACTACCACGACGATGAAGTGGCGGTGGTAGCATCGGAACGTCCCGTGATTCAAACCGCGTTCAACTTGAAGAAAGACGATATCCACGAACTGCAACCGGGCGAAGCGCTAGTGGTGAAACGGAGCGGGAAGATCAGCCTGCACCAAATCCTGGATAGGAAGGAGAAAGTCACCCCCTGCTCGTTCGAGCGAATCTACTTTTCACGGGGGTCGGACTACGATATTTACAGGGAACGTAAAAAGCTAGGCGAACTACTCGTCCCAAAAATCATTGAAGCAATCAACGACGATTTTGAGAACACCGTTTTCTCGTTTATCCCCAACACGGCCGAGGTGGCCTACTTCGGGATGTTGCAAGGACTGGAGGATTACTTTAACCACCAAAAGGCAGTAACTATCTTGGAAAAAGGGGCCTCGCTGACCCGGGAGGAGGTTGATAAGATTCTCTCTAGGCGAGTGCGCTCTGAGAAGGTGGCCATAAAAGACATCAAACTGCGCACCTTTATCGAGCAAGGGAAAACCCGGAACGACCTGGCTGCACACGTGTACGACGTAACCTACGGCTCGTTAAGGAGAGGGAAAGACAACCTGGTGATTATCGATGATAGCGTGGTGCGGGGTACAACCCTTCGGCAGAGCATCCTCAAGATACTTGACCGGCTCGACCCGAAACAGATCGTCATCGTATCCTCTTCACCCCAAATTCGTTATCCGGATTGCTACGGGACCGACATGTCGCGCATGGGCGAGTTCATCGCCTTCAGGGCAGCTATCGAGCTGCTGAAAGAGCGGGGGATGCAGCAGGTGATTGATGAGACCTACAAGAAATCGGTCGCACAACGACACAAGAGGAAAGAGGAGATCGTGAACTACGTGAAAGATATCTATGCACCCTTTACCGAAGAGGAGATATCAAACAAAATCGCGCTCATGCTTACCTCTAATTCCATCAACGCAAAAGTTACCATGGTGTTCCAGAGTATCGAAGACCTGCATAAGGCCTGTCCCAATCACCCGGGGGACTGGTACTTTTCGGGCGACTACCCCACACCAGGGGGCAACCGGGTGGTTAACAATGCCTTTATTAACTGGATGGAGGGAGTGGAAAACAAGCCCTACCAGTTTTCACTCGATTTTTCAATCGATGAATAATTACAGTCAACTCTTGACAGGTGACCGATAACAAAAGGATTGCAACTTGCCGATTAATGATGAAAAATAACGATTAGCAATAAACGATAGATGACGAACAACCGATGATTGAACGCTTAATCATTTTAGAAAACGTGGACCCCGTGGTCTTCTTCGGGGTCAACAACAGCAATATACAGCTGCTTAAAACCTTGTACCCCAAGCTTAGGATTGTGGCCCGGGGCAACGTGATCAAGGTGATCGGGGAAGAAGAGGAGCTGGAGGCGTTCGAAGAGGCGATCCATGAACTGGAGAAATTCAGCATCGAGATGAACATCCTGAAAGAGGAGGACATTATCGATATCGTGAAAGGAAAAGCACCCGCCGTGGTAAAGGTAGATAACCTCATTATTCACGGGATGAGCGGCAAGCCCATACTGGCACGAACCCCCAACCAAAAAAGGCTGGTGGAGGAGTTTGACAAGAACGATATGGTATTCGCCATAGGCCCGGCGGGATCGGGTAAAACCTACACAGCCATCGCACTGGCTGTTAGGGCCCTTAAACGAAAGAGCATCCGCAAGATCATCCTGAGTCGCCCTGCTGTAGAGGCGGGCGAGAAGCTGGGGTTCCTCCCCGGGGATATGAGGGAGAAAATCGATCCCTACCTGCAGCCGCTCTACGATGCGCTGGAGGATATGATTCCCCCTATAAAGCTAAAGGAGTACCTCGAGAACAACGTGATCCAGATTGCACCGCTCGCATTTATGCGGGGACGCACCCTAAACGACGCGGTCATCATCCTGGACGAGGCGCAGAACACCACCAAGCCGCAAATAAAAATGTTCCTCACACGGCTGGGACTGAACGGGAAGATGATCATCACGGGTGACATCACGCAGATCGACCTCCCCCTGTCGCAACAGTCGGGACTGATCCACGCGATGAGGGTATTGCGGGGCATCAAGGGCATCTCCACGGTCGAGTTTAACAAGAAAGATATCGTTCGACACAAGCTGGTACAACGCATCGTGGAGGCGTACGAGAAAAGTGAACAGGCAGAGAACGAAAAAACAGGTAAACAATAACAACAATAATAGCTCAATCCTATGAACACATTATTAAAAACCAATTATAACTTTCCCGGTCAAACCGATGTGTACCACGGGAAGGTACGCGATGTCTACAGCATTGGCAACGACACGCTGGTGATGATCGCAACCGACCGTATCTCGGCGTTCGACGTGGTACTGCCGAAAGGGATACCTTACAAGGGACAGGTATTGAACCAGATAGCCTCGAAGTTCCTGGACGCCACCGCCGACATCGTCCCCAACTGGAAACAGGCATCACCCGACCCGATGGTTACCGTGGGTACCCGCTGCGAACCGTTTAAAGTGGAGATGGTGATTCGCGGGTATATAACCGGTAGCGCATGGCGTGAATACAAAAGCGGTGCCCGCATTCTTTGCGGTCTCCCCTTGCCTGATGGAATGCGGGAGAACCAAAAGTTCGACACGCCGCTCATCACACCCACCACCAAAGCTGATGAGGGGCACGATGAAAATATCTCGCGCGAAGAGATCATCGGGCAGGGGTTGGTGTCAGAGGAGGATTACAAACAGCTGGAGAAATATACGTACGCCCTTTTTCAACGCGGAACTAAGATGGCTGCCAAGAAAGGACTGATATTGGTAGATACCAAATACGAATTCGGCAAAAAAGATGGGATTATCTACCTGATTGACGAAATCCACACCCCCGACTCCTCCCGCTACTTCTACAGTGAAGGCTACCAGGAACGCTTCGAGAAGGGTGAGGAACAAAAGCAACTCTCAAAAGAGTTCGTCCGCAAGTGGCTGATAGAGAACGGATTTCAAGGCAAGGAGGGACAGCAAGTTCCCGAAATGACGGACGACTATTGCAACAGCGTATCGGAGCGCTATATCGAACTGTACGAAAAGATCGTGGGCGAACCGTTCGTGAAAGCCGAAGCGAAAGAGTTGGAAGCGCGAATTGAACGAAATGTAAAGAAGTATTTGCAAACCAGTTGTTAGCTTTTAGCTGTTGGCTATTAGCTTTTAGCACTTAACTGTTAGCCTTTGTAGAAAAACACCACGTGATTTTAGGTGACAATGTGTGCTCTTGGATTGAAAAAGTAAAAATAAAATTGAATTTAAATAATTCATTATGAATTACTCAATTGATCTGCTTTCATTTCGGACAAAGTCAAAATTTGTTTTGGTTTTGGGTATATTGTTAGTGCTGGTGGCGATTGGCTGGTTTATTGCCATATGGGTGCGTAAAGGTTCAGCATCCCTTTTCGACTGGCTTTTCTTCATACTCTTGCTATTGAACGGCCTATTTCAAATAAGTCAAGGGTTAGGCAACCCCATCGAGAGACTGTTTGGCAAGGCATTTGTCAGGATAAACAGTCAGGCAATAAGCATCAAGACCGGGGTGTTTGATAAAAAACAAACGGTTAAGTGGTCGGAAATTCATTCCATCAACTACAAACCGAATAGCTTTATCATTACTAAAAAAGATAGCTCAACTTGTAGGTTGTCCATGTCAAAGCTTGGGTATTCACTGATTAAAGAGATTAAAAATGTAGTGAGTAACATTGCCAACGACAAGAATATCCCAACAAACCTTGAGAGCTAATCCTTTGAGTGATTTAATTGCAAACAGCACACTATATTGATGATTATGGAGTTGGAATGTAGACACGCGGGTTTGGGAAAATTTTCATGAACAATTTTACAACAGAGGATTAAACAATGAGTTATAAGGTAGAGAGGGTCAACCCGTACGACCCGGAACGACCCAAACAGGAGCAGGTGAGCGAGCTGTTCAACGAGATCGCACCGGTGTACGATCGGATGAACGGGGTCCTCTCGCTGGGCATCGACGCGTACTGGCGGTGGGAAGCGTTGCGCTCGTTAAGGGGGTACCGACCGGAGAAGGTGTTGGACCTGGCCACCGGCACGGGGGACCTGGCCATTGAGGCCTACCGGATGCTACGACCCAAACAGATTATCGCCGCCGATATCGCCGAGGAGATGATGGAGGTAGGGAGAAAGAAAGTACGTGCCAAGAGACTGGAGCAGGTAATCTCTTTCGAGCGCCAGGCAAGCGAGTCGATGAGCTTCCCAGATAACACGTTCCACGCGGTGATCTCGTCGTTCGGAGTGCGCAACTTCCAATCTATCGACCAGAGCTTCCAAGAGGTGCTACGGGTATTGAAGCCAGGCGGTGCGTTCCTTTTCCTGGAACTCTCCACACCGGAACAGTCCCCAGCGAAGGAACTTTACGCGCTTTACAGCAAGCATGTTATGCCGGTCATGGCTGCCCTCTTCACCAAAAACGAAAAGGAGTACGCCTACCTGCCCAACTCCGTGGCCCTGTTCCCTCAAGGCAGAGAGATGATGGCTATCCTGAACAAGAACGGGTTCCGTTCGATTCGACTAAGGCGCTTCACCCTCGGGATCGCCACCATGTACCTGGCAGAAAAGTAGGGTTTGAAAACGGTGGAGATGAAGATGAAGATGAAGCAGATGCTATACTACATGTACTTGACAGGAAAATAGAGATTGAAATCGATAACATGGAGATTTACGGACTTATCGGCTATCCCTTGGAACACTCCTTCTCATCGAAATTCTTCAACCTGAAGTTCCAACGGGAAGGGATTCACGCGGAGTACCTCAACTTCGAAATAGAGGAGGTAAGAGAGGTGCGCCGGGTGGTGCTCACTAACCCGAACCTTAAGGGACTCAACGTAACAATCCCGCACAAAGAGGCTATCCTCTCCTTTCTTGATGAAGTAACACCCGAGGTAAAAGCAATCGGTGCCGTGAACGCGATACGGGTGGATCGGTTGCCCAATGATTTACACGACTACAGGCTCGTGGGGCATAATACCGACTACATAGGTTTTAAAGAGTCAATCGCACCACTGATTAACCCGATAAAACACCGCAACGCCTTGATATTAGGTACAGGGGGCGCCTCCAAGGCGGTGACGTGCGCCTTGACAGATATGGGCATCGGGTGGAAACTGGTCTCACGTAACCCGGCAAAAAAACAATTGGGCTACGATGAGCTATCACCAGAGGTTCTCAAGAGGTATACCGCAATTATCAACGCGACCCCCGTGGGTACCTTCCCGAACGTGGAGCAATGCCCGCCCATCCCGTACAATTTCCTCACACCCGAGCACCTGTTGTACGACCTGGTGTACAACCCAAAGGAGACACTGTTCCTAAAAAAGGGTAAGGAGCGAGGGACCTCCGTCAAAAATGGAGAGGAGATGCTGGAGCGCCAAGCGCTAGCGGCGTGGGATTTTTGGAACGGGTAAGAAAGCCATATAATAACGAACTCAATTTGACACGTTCGCCACCGCACCAGGTAGCCTTGGATGTAAAAAACAATTTAATAACGAACTCTATGAATGAATTCCCCTTGCACGAAACCGTTACTCGACTACAAAAGGTTCAGCGAACCCTTGCGATGAGGCAAGCGGACGCCTGCATCATCACCTCGGCAGTCAACCAGTATTACCTCACCGGAGTTATTTTTGATGGCTACCTCTACATCCTCCCGGAGGGTGACCCCCTCTTTTTCGTCAAGAGACCGGTAAATTTCCTGGATGAACAAGACAACGGGGGAAACCAAAACAAATGGGCCGAACAGGCAAAACCAGGAGGACAAGGTGAGCAGGTCTACAAGGAGAGGCCGGCTAGGCGGGGCAGACCAATCCGCAAGCCAGAACAGATCCCCGATCTGCTGCGCAAGTTGGGCTTACCTCAACCCAAGCGGGTACTTATCGAGGCCGACCAAATGAGCTTTAGCACAGCCACCCGCCTACAAGCAGCGCTGGACATGCCGGAAATAGGGAACATATCGGGAGAGATGCGGAGGATACGTTCGATTAAATCGGAGTACGAGCTGGAACAGATGCGTGCAAGCGCCCGCGTACACACTAAGGTGTACGAGACCATCCCCTCACTTTATCGAAAGGGGATGACCGACCTGGAGCTGCAGGTGGAGGTAGAACAGCAAATGCGCCTCCATGGATCGGTAGGTATCTTTCGCTCGTTCGGTGAGAACATGGATATATTCATGGGGAGCATGCTCACGGGAGACAACGCCCAAGTGCCCTCCCCCTACGATTACGCGCTCGGAGGTGCCGGTATATCACCCCTTCTACCGATTGGCGCCAACGGCACGGTACTGAAACCTGGCACCACGTTGATGGTGGATATGGCGGGCAACTACGGTCCCTACATGGACGATATGTCCCGCACCTTCGTGATTGAACAAGCTCCTAACCTGGCCTACCGGGCACACCGGGTCTCTATGGAGATACACCAGGCAATCATCGAAAATGGCAAGGTCGGCACCCCATGTTCCGACCTTTACCACCTGGCCGAAGAGATGGTAAAGGAAAACGGGTTATCGCCCTACTTCATGGGTACCGTCCAGCAAGCCAGGTTTATCGGCCATGGCGTGGGATTGGAGATCAACGAGCCGCCCGTGCTCTCCCCCCGCTCCAGAGATCTGCTCGAAGCGGGCATGGCCATCGCGCTGGAACCCAAGTTCGTTCTCCCAGGTATCGGTGCTGTTGGTATCGAAAACACCTATATCGTGCAGGAAGGTAAACAGGAAAGCAGATGGGGAAATGAACGAAAAGGTGAACGGGAAAACGATCAAGATGGAAAACAGACAAGCTGGCTGGAAAACATCACCCTATTTCCTGAGGAGATGGTGATATTATCGTGATGTTCACAAATAAGTTAAGGTTTCCTCCCATAAAAGTTGTTCAGATACCTTAAAACACACTACGGGAAAAAAGGAATAGGAGCCTAACATTTATCGTCCCGGAACAACGTTTTTTGAGGGCAAACATTCGGGATGTTAAACAATATTTACAACCCAAGCGCTTTTCTTTGTATTATTGGCAGCGTGGACTGTTATCATGGTGAAAATGTACCTTACACACCCAAACATCTATTTTAACGTGAAATGGTATCGAGAAGAAAATTCATAAAAACCGGTATTGGGACGTTGGGCAGCATTTCATTTCTACATGGAGGGTGCGTGCGAACGGGAAACAAATCCAACGAACAAATTTCCCCTACCTCTCCCCTTAATGCTATCAAAGGAAATATTACAGTCACCAACGTTGGCCTTCAATTTGAACGTGAACCCCTTCTAAGTCCTTTTGGCTTCAAAGGAGGCTACCTCACCGAGTTATGGCAGGCCATAAGCTTCCTTGAAAGTGATAATGGGCAACATGCTATTGGCCTAGGGACGCAAAGCGTACTATGGTCTGACGATACTGTTTTCTCCACCAGCTCGGAAGTAGGGGGAAATACCTACATGCTTGCTTTAACCGAGTACGCGCTCCGGCTGCTTAAAAACAACTCTTTCAACTCCCCCATGGACTTAATTGATCCATTGTGCGAGGAGGTATTCGAGTACGGGAAAACGATCACGTCCAACCCGAATCTTCGCAAAACGTTCGCTTTAAACGCGCTGGTACCTATCGATAATGCCCTTTGGCTACTCTACGCGAAAGAGAGAGGGATTACTAATTTCGATGACCTGATCCCGCCGGAATACCAATCCGCTTTCTCGACGAAACATGAGAAGCTTGCAGCGATTCCCCTGATTTCGTACAACGTGACTCCCGAAGAGCTGAGAAAGGAGGTGGAAATGGGCTATTTCTTTATGAAGGTGAAGATCGGGCAACCGGGTACCCAGGAGGAGATGCTAGAAAAAGATAAGATACGCCTCACCGAAATTCACGAGGTACTGAAGGATTTCTCAACCCCCTACACGGAAAACGGGAAGTTACCCTACTATTTTGACGCGAATGGAAGATACGAGACGAAAGATTCATTTTACCGGTTTTTAGAACACGCTGAAAAGATGGGCGCGTTGGAACAAATAGTGATGATTGAAGAACCTTTCTCCGAGGATTTGAAAATAGATGTATCGGATATTCCGGTTCGCTTGGCGGTAGATGAAAGCGCACATACGGATAAAGATATGATTGAACGTGCGAGCATGGGGTACAAGGCGGTGGCACTTAAACCCATAGCTAAAACCCTAAGCATGAGCATGAAGATAGCAAAGGTAGCAACGGAGAGAAATATTCCCTGTTTTTGTGCCGATTTAACGGTCAACCCCGTGCTGGTGGAGTGGAATAAAAACGTTGCCTCACGGCTCCCAGCCTTTCCCGGTTTAGACAACTTGGGGTTGATTGAGAGCAACGGGCACCAAAACTACGTGAACTGGAAGCAGATGCAACAAAGGTTTCCTCAACACGAAGCGCCCTGGGTAGAGGTAAAAGGCGGGTTTTACCAAGTTAACGAGGACTTTTTCAATACCGGGGGTGGGATTTTTGACCCCATCCCCTATTACGAGACGATGTTTCTTGAATAAGAAGTTGAAACATAAAAAGAGAAGAGTGGTATGAGACCGATAGGATAAAAGGTTCCATACACAATAGTAAAAACAATAGTAAAAGTAAAATAATCGTATGCAAACAAAAACAACACGAAGGGATTTCTTGAAGAAATCAAGCGCGGCGGTCGCCGGTTTATCGGTATCGGGACTAGGGAGTAGATCGGTAGCTGCACCAATTATGGACACAAAGAAGAAGATCATTGGCGCAAACGATAAAATACGCGTCGGCTTTATAGGGGTAGGTAACCGCGGAACACAACTCATGCACCTGTTCATGGAGCAACCCGATTGTGAAGTGACAGCCCTCTGTGATGTATATGAGCCCTACGTAACACGAGATTTCTCCGCGGTACACGAGCGCTACGTGAAAGATATGAAAGAAAAGATTCCCAGAATGGGTGAGAAGTTCCCTAACAAAGTGAAGACTTTCAAAGATTATCGACTGCTGTTGGAGGATAATGATATTGATGCGGTTTGTATAGGAACACCAGACCACTGGCACGCCCTACAAACCATTGACGCTATTGATGCGGGGAAGGATGTTTTCGTAGAAAAACCGCTATCGAAAACCATAGCGGAAGGCCGAAAGATGGTGGAAGCGGGGAATAGCAGCCGACAGGTAGTGGCCGTGGGATTGAATAGGCGCGGGGCAACAATTTTCCAGAAACTGGCAAAAGAGGTTCCGGCAGGTAAAATCGGCAAAGTAACTTTTGCAACCGCGTGTCACGTAGGCAATATGGCGCCGAATGGTATTGGAAAGCTGCAGCCTGAGACTCCTCCTGCCAATTTCGATTGGGATATGTGGCTCGGTCCAAGGGCATATAGACCTTACCAATACAACATCGCACCCTACATGTTCCGGTGGTGGGAAGATTACGCCAACCAAATTTCAAACAACGGGGTACACTACCTTGACCTGTTGCGGTGGCTACTGAACGAAGATGCTCCGGCAGTGATAAGTGCTCACGGGGGGAAATACGTGGTGGACGATGACCGCACTATCCCCGACACGATGCATGTCACCTATGAATTCAAATCGGGCGTGTTGGTCACGCTAACCATTTTGGAAGGTAGTAGCGGTAGCTTCATCCCGCACGGCTTTCTTGAGTTAAGGGGTACGAAAGGTACCCTGCATACCGGTGAGAACGATTACAAGATCACTCCCGCTATCCCCGGCCAATTTCAAACGTGGCAGCCGATGATAGAGGCTGAGAACTACACACTTAATACAAATGACACGCTCCTGATCGATGGAAGCTACAAGGATAGCGCGTTCAATTTGATCCGCAACTTCTTGGACTGCGTGAAATCGCGCGAGCAGCCGTGGGCTACGCTCGAGATCGGGCACCGTTCCACTACTATGGCGCATCTGGGTACGATTGCCCTGTTGACGGGTGAAAGGCTTGAGTGGGATGCGGTAAACGAACGATTTAAAAATTCAGAAACGGCGAACAAATACCTCTCTTACGAGTACAGGAAGCCGTGGAAATTGTAACCATCAAATCCATAAAACTCACAATGAAATGAAATGTAAAGGTGTCAAATCAACTTTTTGAAATGAGTTGCTTGCTTTCAAGACGAAATACTTGTAAGTCAAATTACAGCTTCTATTGACAGGGAAAACCTAAAGTAACCCGTTTTCACCAAACTGATATTTTTAAGGGTGTTACCCCTATGGTCGTCGCCATACCTTACCGCTAAAATATTCTCCCTATGGTTTGTTTATTAAACTTGATTCTATTAAACTTGTAGATTGCTTAACTGTAAAAATATTGCATTAGAATACCTGAAGCAGTAGCTAATAACCTGAAGTATCATTTAAAATAATCTAAGAATATGACAACCTATTCACGAAGAAATTTTCTGAAAACGGCAGCCGCGGGTGCCGTGGGATTGACTATCGTTCCCAACAACATCCTGGGTAAGTCATTCGGCCATATGGCTCCCAGCGACAAGTTGAACATCGCCGGTATCGGTGTAGGTGGAATGGGACGCCGCAACCTGGCCAACATGAAAACGGAAAACATCGTCGCGCTATGCGACGTAGACTGGAACTACGCAACGAAAACGTTCCAGGATTATCCCAACGCTGAGCGATTTAAGGACTGGAGGGAGATGTTCGACAAGATGGCCAAGAGCATCGATGCTATCGTGGTAGCCACACCCGACCACACCCACGCCGGAGTAGCGGCGCACGCCATCACCCTGGGCAAGCACGCTTACGTACAGAAGCCACTCACCCATAGCGTGTACGAGTCACGGTTGCTGACCAAGCTGGCCAAGAAGCACCGGGTAGCTACCCAGATGGGAAACCAAGGGAACTCCTTCGATTGGTGTCGCCAAGTCACCGAGTGGATTCATTCGGGTGTGATTGGTGACGTCTACGAGGTGCACTGCTGGACAGACCGGCCCATATGGCCACAAGGCCTGGCCGAGCCCAAGGGGGGCGTACCCATCCCCGCCACGCTCGATTGGGACCTGTTCATTGGGCCTGCGGAAAAGCGGCCTTACGACCCCGCCTATACACCTTGGAACTGGAGGGGATTCTGGGACTTCGGAACCGGTGCGCTGGGCGACATGGCCTGCCACATCATGGACCCACTCTACTGGGCGCTAGACCTGAAGTACCCTATTAGCGTGGAAGGCAGCTCCACACTCGCTAACCTCTACTCGCCGCCACAAGCCCAAAAGGTCACCTACAAGTTCCCGGCACGGCCACCCAAGGGGAAGGTGAACATGCCCGAGCTGATCGTCCACTGGTACGACGGTGGGCTGGTACCGGATCGCCCCGCTGAATTGAAAGATGGAGAGATGATGGGAGACGAGAACGGGGGAATTATCTTCATCGGAACCAAGGGGAAGATCATGACCGGGTGCTACGGGATGAACCCGACGCTTCTGCCGACCTCCCTAATGAGCGACTTCACCCAACCGGAACCGACGCTTCCCCGCGTGAAAGGGGGTAATGGGAATATCTGGGACACTGACGCCCATGAGCAGGACTGGATACGGGCGTGCAAGGAGTCGCCAGACAATAGGATGGAAGCCTCCTCCAACTTCCAGTTCTCGGGACCCTTCAACGAGATGGTGGTGATGGGCGTTTTGGCCACTCGCCTCTCGGGGTTGTACGGCTTGCACCGGGAACTGAAGTGGGACGGTGAGGAAATGCGGTTTACCAACATTTCACCGAACGATACCATCAAGATCGTGACGGTCGACGAGTACGCGGTAATAGATGGCGATCCCAAGTTCGACCGCCGCTTCGCCGAGTTCAACGCGTTGGAGATGGCTAACGAGTGGATCAAACATACCTACCGGAACGGATTCACGTTACCGCCAATGCCCGACAACGTGTAAGGTGGGCAAATGAAAATGAGAAACAAACCAAGCGATGCGTCCCCGAATTAATCGGGTACGCATCGCATTAAACAATCAATCGTATGAAACCGACATGATTAAAAGCGAGTTCCATATGATACCTTTTAATTATAAACGTTTTAATCACATGAAAATGAAATTTAACAAATGGTTACTGATTGCCCTTGTAGGCTCCCTATTCGCCTGCACCGGCACAAAGACGAAAACGGAAACAATAACGGAAACGAAAGCTGAACAACAGGGATGGAAGCTGTCGATGCAGTCCTACACCTTCCACCTGTTTAGCGTGGTGGAATCACTGGATAAAACCAAGGAACTGGGACTGCAATACATCGAGATATACCCCGGACAAAAAATGGGAGAGGGTTTCGGGGATGCCGTTTTTGGCTATGCCCTCACCAGTGAACAACGGCAACAGCTTAAGGAGTTGGCCAAATCGAAGGAGGTGAAAATCATCTCTTCCGGTGTCTGGACACCCGCCCGTGACGAGTGGGAACAGGTGTTCGCCTTTGCCAAAGAGATGGAGATGGAGTTCATCAGCGCCGAGCCTGCCCGGGAGGATTGGGACCTGGTGGAAGAGCTCGCGAAGCGAGAGGGGATAAAGGTGGCTTGTCACAACCACCCCAACGAAGCCTCCTACTGGAAGCCGGAGATCCTGCTGGAGTGCATCGGGGAAAGAAACCCCCTCTTAGGATCGAGCGCCGACGTGGGCCACTTCTTGCGGATGGGCATTGAGCCGATTCCTGCCTTGCAAGAGCTGGAGGGAAGACTGATTGCCTTGCACTTCAAAGACATCGCGCCCAAGGGCGATGAGGAGACGTTTGAAGACGTGATCTGGGGCACTGGCGTGCTCAACGTGAAGGGAATGCTGAAGGAGCTCAAGCGACAAGACTTCAAGGGTTTCTTCACGATCGAGTACGAGGCCGAATGGGACAATAACCTCCCACATATCAAAGAGTCCGTGGAGTACTTTAACCAAGTCGCGGAAGAGATATTGTAAGCCTACCAACATCCGCATGAAGTCTACCAACAAGCAACTTTTCCCGGTACTTTCCCGGGTGTTACTTCCGGCACTCCTCCTGGTGGTATCGTTGTCGCTTTTGCTCACGTGCAGCGAAAGCCGCGTAGACCCAAACTATGAATTCCCCGATCCCCCGAAAAAAAACAAAGAGAAGCCCCGGTACATCTGGATCGATGCTGCGGCCAATTTTCGGGACTTCGCCAATAGCCGGGAAAATATTGCCCGTGACCTCGCGCTAGCCAAGGATGTCGGTTTCACCGACATCGTAGTGGACGTACGTCCAATATCGGGCGACATCCTGTTTGCATCGTCCGTCGCGGGGGTCGAACAGGTTAAATGGGTAGGAGCTTGGGTGGACGGTGTCTACTCGAAGGTGGAACGCACCGCCACGTGGGACTACCTACAAGCCTTCATTGACGAGGGGCACAGGCTTGGGTTAAAGGTTCATGCCGGTTTTAACACCATGGTGGGTGGACATAGCAGCGGGCTTGGCAGCTCGGGAATACTGTACAGAGACCCGTCGAAAAAGGAGNGGGCTACCTGCGAAAACCTATCCACCGGTATCGTGAACACCATGGACAGAGGAGGAGGAACCAAGTTTTTCAACCCGGTAAAAGATGAGGTGCAAGGCTACCTGTGCGGCCTACTCAAAGACCTTGCCAAGTACGACCTGGATGGCATCGTGCTAGACCGAGGGCGATTCGGCGGCATCCAGTCCGATTTCTCCGACCTGACCAGGGAAAAATTCGAAGCCTACCTCGGGAACATAAAGCTGGCGAACTTCCCGGAAGAGGTGCTACCCCCTGGTGCTACCATGCAACAGGTGATGAGCATGGATACCTATCCCCCCTACTTCACGAAGTGGCTGGAGTTTAGGGCAAAAACGATGTACGACTTTATGAGAAAGGCACGTGATGCCGTTAAGGCTATAAACGCTGACATCAAGTTCGGCGCCTACGTAGGGGGATGGTACTCCACCTACTACGAAGTGGGGGTCAACTGGGCCAGCCCCAAGTACAACTCAAGCCTATACTACAACTGGGCCACCACGAAGTACATGGAGTATGGTTACGCGGAGTTGATGGACCAGATTCTTATTGGTGCCTACGCTTCCCCCCTGAGTGTGTATGGCTTTACCGAATGGACCATGCAGGGTTTCTGTAGGCTGGCAAAAGAGAAAATATGGGACAGCTGCCCTTTGGTGGTAGGTGGCCCTGATGTAGGAAACTGGGATCCCGACAACAAGGCAACGCCACAACAAGAAAACCAGGCGATCGTTAACTCGGTTAAGGCGTGTATGGACGAGTGCGACGGCTACTTCCTGTTCGATATGATCCACCTGAAGTTGGCCAACCAATGGCAACAGGTGAAGGAGGGAATACATTTAGCGATCGGTGGCAACAAGTAGTAATATTTAAGCAAGAACTTCATAGGTATTGAAAAGATGAACAGACGACGTTTTTTCACCTGTGTCGCCCTGATGGGCGGCACCGCGGCTGCACGGGGACACATTAGGCAACCCCTGTTTAGTGGGCAGCCGCTCTCTAACGGACAAGCACTGTCCAGTGTGCAGCCCCTGTACAATGAGCGACCCGGAGAGCGGGGCAACTTTAAGGCGCGTGAATTGAAAGCTGATGTGGTTATCATCGGTGGCGGCATGGGAGGCTGTGCCGCTGCGCTCGCGTGTTGCCGAAATGGCCTGAGCGTGATCATGACCGAGGAGACCGACTGGATTGGGGGACAACTCTCCCAGCAGGGAGTGCCGCCCGATGAACACCAGTGGATTGAGACGCACGGGGCACCCCGGTCTTACCGTGACTACCGGAATAGGGTACGCGATTACTACCGCCGCAACTACCCGATGACCGACGATGCCCGTGCCCGTGAGAACCTTAACCCGGGTAATGGTACCGTCTCCCGGCTATGCCACGAGCCGAGAGTGGCGGTGGCCGTTTTAAACGATATGCTCTCGCCCTACCTGAGTTCCGGGAAATTACAGATCCTAACCAATTACAAGGCGAAAAATGCCTATGTGAACAATGACCAGGTGCTGGGCGTGCAGGTACAACACCGCTACACGGGTGACCTCATGGTGCTGACGGGGGACACCTTCGTGGATGCCACGGAGTGCGGCGACCTATTGCCACTAACCGGTACGGAGTACATTACCGGCACCGAGTCGAAACATGACACCGGGGAACTCCACGCACCGGAAAAGGCAAACCCGATGAACAACCAGGCGTTTACCGTCTGCTTCGCCATGGACTACCAACCCGGTAAAGACAACGTGAAAGATCCCCCTGAAGGGTACCATTTTTGGAAAAACTACCTGCCCGATCTCACCCCCCCTTGGTCGGGAAAATTGCTGGATCTATCCTACTCCGATCCCCGTACGCTGGCTCCCAAACAGTTGGGATTCGACCCCAGCGGAAAGAACCTGGATGGGGTCTTAAACCTTTGGAACTACCGGCGGATCATCCATCGGAACAACTTCAGGGAAGGCACCTACGAAGGGGACATCACCATCGTTAACTGGCCACAGAATGACTATTTCTTAGGAAACCTAATCGACGTGTCAGAAGATGAGTTCCAAAAAACGGTGAAACAGGGGAAGCAACTTAGCCACTCCCTCTTCTACTGGTTGCAGACCGAAGCACCTCGTCCTGATGGAGGAGCCGGGTGGCCGGGATTGAGGCTGCGCGGAGACATCATGGGCACGGAAGACGGGATGGCCAAATACCCCTATATCCGGGAATCAAGGAGGATAAAGGGGGAATTTACCGTGTTGGAAGAGCACGTGGGCGCGGAAAACCGAATGATGGTAGCCGGTGAAAAAGAGGGCGCAAAAGCAGCCAGTTTCTATGACAGCGTGGGCATTGGATATTACCCCATTGACCTTCATCCCAGCACGGGAGGAAACAATTACGTCGACTTTCCATCACTCCCCTTTCAAATCCCGCTGGGTGCGCTGCTCCCCGTGCGGATGAACAACCTACTCCCCGCGAATAAAAACATCGGCACCACCCATATCACCAACGGGTGCTACCGACTGCACCCGGTGGAGTGGAGCATTGGTGAAGCCGTAGGGCAACTAATAGCCTTCTCACGTTCATCTAACGTTCCCTTTAAGGCGGTAAGGGCTAAGCGCGAACTGCTGGGCGATTTTCAAAGGATGCTGCATGAGCAGGGCGTAGAGACGGAATGGCCGATCGGTTAACAACTATTAAAAAGCAATAAAAAAAGGAACAGACCCCAGCAGTTTGCTCCTTTTTTTAATTTTTCAGCGCTTTGCCCCTAAAGGTTGGAAAGATCCGATCCCGGTTTGAACTTAGCGGTCTTCTTAGCTGGAATGTCAATGGGTTCTTTCGTGCGGGGGTTGATCCCTTTCCTTGCACTTCTTTCAGACACAGAGAATGTTCCAAAGCCAACCAGTACGACTTTACCGCCACTTTTAACCTCTTCAGAAATTGTTTCCAGGGTAGCGTCTAACGCTTTTTTGGCATCTACTTTGCTAAGACCTGATTTCTCAGCAATAGCACTTACTAGTTCCGATTTGTTCATAAAAAAATGTAAATAAAAAAATTAAACATGCATTCAGTCAAGGCTCCGCCTTATTTTGGCCTCAAATATAAGCGATTATTCGAAAACTATCAAGAAAAAAGGTAAAAACAATTTGATTTTCTTAAAAAACCCCTTTTTGTAGGGCAAAAGACCCCATTACATTGGAAATAATACGTAATTTCGCGGCTTACCCGTAGTTTACAGCGTATGCGAAATTCCAGGAACAGTTTCACCGGGATACTGCCCGTGGTCACAAAAAATATTATCATTATCAACACGATAATTTGGCTAGCCCAGTTCGTCTTGCTCCGACGGGGGGGGCTAGACCTAACGCGGCTATTCGGACTTCACTTTCCCGCTTCGGATAACTTCCAGCTGTATCAACTGGTTACCTACATGTTCCTCCACGATCCCAACTCGTTGTCGCACGTGTTTTTCAACATGTTCGCGGTATTCATGTTCGGTCGCACGTTAGAGCATGTATGGGGTCCCAAACGTTTTATCACTTACTACCTGGTGACGGGCATAGGCGCTGGGCTTATTCAAATCCTGGTTATCTACTTGCGCGCGAGCGCGGTACTGCCGCCTGAAATGTTCTCGATGATCAACAGCGTAACGGTCGGTGCTTCCGGGGCCGTTTTTGGCATCCTGTTAGCTTTTGGAATGTTGTTTCCCAACGCGCAACTCTTTATCATCCCGTTCCCGTTCCCGATAAAAGCGAAATGGTTCGTCATTGGTTACGGTATCTTAGAGTTGATCTTCGGGGTAGCGAACCGCACGGGCGATAACGTGGCTCACTTCGCTCACCTGGGCGGTATGCTTTTCGGGGTGTTCATGATCATATACTGGAGAAGGAAGGATAGGCAGCATGGGAGGTATTATTGAACGATTAAAACAGGCCTACCGAACGGGCAACGTGGTAACCCGCCTCATCTTCATCAACGTTTCCGTATTCGTAATCCTGAAAGTGATTGATGTAATTTTCACGTTGTTCAACGTGTATGCCTTTGACTTGATCACTTACTTGGGTGTTCCCTCACACATCCCCTTGCTGCTACATAGGTTATGGACACCCATTAGCTACATGTTCGTGCATGAGGGGGTCATTCACTTGCTGTTCAACATGCTCTGGCTCTACTGGTTTGGCAAGATATTTCTGCAACAGTTCTCCGGGAGGTCGCTAGGGAGCCTTTACGTGCTGGGGGGGCTGGCAGGAGCCCTGCTCTACGTGATCGCTTTTAATACTATCCCCTACTACAAGGATATGGGAAGGGGCTGGATGATCGGGGCATCGGCCGCGGTGATGGCTATCGTCATGGGAGCCGCGTTCTACCAACCCGAAACACGGATCAACCTCCTGTTCCTGGGACAAATCAAGATCATCTACATCGCGATCTTCGCGTTTGTGCTCGACTTCCTCTCACTGGGTAGCCCAACCAACCCCGGTGGTCACGTGGCGCATATCGGGGGAGCGCTACTGGGTTACTTCTACGCTACCCGCTACCTGAAAGGGCGAGATATCACCCGATGGATGAGCCGCGCTATTGATGGGGTCGTTGGACTATTCAAACCACGAGCGAAAGCCCCGAAGCGTGCGAAAATGAAAGTGAAATACAAGGCAGACGTTCGCCACGAGACCGATTGGGAATACAACCATAGAAAGCGAGCCGAACAGGAAGAGATTGACGCCATACTGGATAAGTTGAAACAGTCGGGCTACAGTGGTTTATCGTCGGAAGAGAAAAAAAAGCTATTCGATGCCAGCAGGAAATAGGAAAACCAGGTTTAGAGACGTAATCGTTTGGACTGTTTTCGCGACCAACCTGATCGCGATCACCCTACTTTTCTGCTCGTTCCTCTCGTGGAACGTCTCCCCTCTCAAGACCAACCTCTTCTCCTACATCGGGTTGGGGTTCGGCATTATCTTACTGGTCAACATTCTCTACCTCATTCTTTGGGTCACTTTTTCAAAGTGGGGCTTGGCTTTTGTATCCCTGCTGGCCATCGTCCTATGTTACAAGCCGGTTACCACCTATTTCCCGCTGCACCTCCGCTCCCCAAAGCCCCCTGCCAATACCATCAAAGTCCTAACATATAACGTTCAGGGGTTCCCGCAAGAGAGTGATATCCACGCGAAGGAGCAACCTATTCTCGATTACATCGCGGCCACCGATGCCGATATCGTCTGCTTGCAAGAGTACCTGGTGAGTAAAACGGGCCACTCCCTGATATCGCAACGCGACGTGAACCGGATCCTTAATAAGTATCCCTATCGCTCCGTCACCGGTTTGGAATCTTCGGGAAAATATCATACCTTCGGCTTGGCATGTTTCTCGAAATATCCCATCGAGCGAACCCACGAGATAGTCTTTGAGTCATCGTACAACGGTGCTGCCGTGTACACGATCAACATCAACGGGGATAGGTACAGTATCGCGAACGTGCACCTGGAGTCCAATAGTATCAAACCGGAAGATAAAAAACTCTACAGCGATTTCCTTCAGAACACCGACCCGGTGCGCCTGGATCAGGTTACCAGCAATATTCGCAATCGATTAGGGGGTGCCTACAGAACGAGAGCTAGCCAAGTGGAGATGGTGAGACAGCACCTTGACACGAGGGATACACGGGGAACGATCATCTGCGGCGACTTTAACGACACGCCTATCTCCTACACGTATCACCAGATGCAGAAAGGGATGAAAGACGCGTTCGTCTCCACCTCGTTCGGACCAGGGATTACCTATCACGAGGAACTCTTCCTTTTTCGGATCGATTACATCCTGCATAGTGAGAACATGCAGGCCTATCGAAGCAAGGTAGACAAGGTAAAGTACTCCGACCATTACCCGCTTAGGACGTGGATCGAACTAAACCCGCGGCAGGAATAACGGATACTGCTATATAAGCTTATTGGAGTTCATTAATATGAGTCAGTTTCAAGTAACCATACTCGGGTGCGGGTCGGCAATGCCCACCACGCTTCACAATCCCCCATCGCAGCTGGTAAACATGAACGGCAAGCTGTTCATGATCGACTGCGGGGAGGGGACGCAACTCCAAATGCGCAAGTTCAAGGCACGGATGAGCAAGCTACAGGGTCTGTTCATTTCGCACCTGCACGGCGACCATTTTTTCGGGCTACCAGGGTTAATCACCACGCTTAGCATGCTGGGACGAACAAACGATTTGGATATCTACGCTCACGGGGAGATTAGGTTGATGCTAAACCCCTTGCTCATGTACCTGGGCCACCATATGCAATTTAAGATTAACCTGATCCCACTTAACCCCGAGGGGCACGAATTGCTGCTTGAGGATGAGTCCATCCGGATTAGTACCTTTCCCCTGAAACACCGGATTCCCGCCAACGGCTTTCGGTTCGAAGTCAAAAAATCGCCTCGCCGTATCCTTAGGGAGAAGGTAGATCGTTACCAGGTACCGGTGGAGCAGCTCAGAGCCATTAAAGAGGGAGCCGACTTCGTGGCAGTGGACGGCACCGTGGTGAGCAACAACCGGTTAACTACCCCAGGCAATCCATCCCGTGCGTACGCCTACTGTTCAGATACGGCGTATCATCCGGGAATCGTTCCATACATCAAGGGGGTAGACCTGCTTTTCCACGAGGCCACCTTCGCGGAGAGTGAAAGAGAAAGAGCCGCGGAAACATACCATTCCACTGCACGTGAAGCCGCGGAAATAGCAAAAATGGCAGAGGTGAAAAGGTTAGTAATCGGGCACTACTCCTCCCGCTACAACGAGATAGGGATTCTACTGAAAGAGGCGGTGGAGACTTTCCCAAACAGTGAACTGGCGGTCGAAGGGAAGGTGTTCGACCTGTAAGCGCTTCAATATTTAACACGATGGTGCAGCAAATCAATGATAATCAACAGGCAATGAAACGCGTTCGAAACCAAGTGATCTTGTTCCTTTATACTCTATGCTTATGCTTGAGTACAGGGATAGGCTTCCCTTTGTTTTCGCAGGAGCTGCATGTACCGTTTACCGACACGAATCCCGTTATTAATCTCCCGGGAACATTGGAATCTGAACCTACAGCCACATTAACGCATCCAACAGACTCCCTGAACAATAATGGTCAAGCTGGTAATCAGGGAGTTCAGGCAAGCAGATTCGACCGTATTGACTCCTTGAATAGGCAAAGTCCGGTATCCCAACAACGGGAAACGAATGAAATAAAGGTTAAACTTGCCGAAAACAGACTCACCATTGAAAACCTCGAGAAGGATGGAGTGCTTGAAGTCTACAACATCATGGGGAGCAAGGTGTATGCCCAGCGCGTGAAAGCGGGTACCTCTACCCATATTCTGTCGTTGCCGAAAGGGTACTACATTATCAAAATTGGAAAGTTCAGCCGAAAAATCGCGGTAAAGTGATTTTTTCTTCATTATTTTATATCTTCGCATTTTATTTTACTACTCGAGAAATGAAAATAGCTATTGTAGGTGTCAGCGGTGCCGTCGGTCAAGAGTTGCTCCGCGTGTTGGAGGAGAGAAATTTCCCCATGGATGAATTGCTTCTGTTCGGCTCTTCACGAAGTGCCGGGACCTCCTATACTTTTAGAGACAGATCGATCACGGTTAAGGAGTTGCGTCATAACGACGACTTCAAGGATATCACCATCGCGTTCGTCTCCGCGGGGGGTGCCACATCGCTGGAGTACGCCAAGACCATCACGAAGCATGGCACCATCATGATAGACAACTCCAGCGCGTTTCGTATGGACGACGATGTGCCCTTGGTGGTTCCCGAGGTCAACGCGAAGGATGCGCTGAACCCTCCCCGAGGCATTATCGCCAATCCCAACTGCACCACCACCCAAATGGTGGTTGCCCTACAGGCGATTGAGAATATCTCCCCTATCAGAAGGGTACATGTGGCCACTTACCAAGCCGCATCAGGAGCGGGAGCCGCCGCCATGCAGGAGCTGGAGAATCAATACAAGCAGCTGATCAACGGGGAGGAGCCCACCGTCTCCAAGTTCGCGTATCAACTCGCGTACAACCTGATTCCCCAGGTGGACCTGTTCACCGAGAACGGGTACACCAAGGAGGAGATGAAGATGTACAACGAAACCCGCAAGATCATGAACTCCAACATACAGGTCAGCGCCACCTGCGTGCGCGTACCGGTGATGCGCGCTCATTCAGAAGCCATTTGGGTAGAGACGGAGCGTCCCCTCTCGCTGGAAGAGGCACGGGAAGCTTTCAGGAACGCCGAGGGAGTCGAGCTGATCGATAATCCCGCGGAAAAAGCGTACCCCATGCCGCTCGATCTTACCGGGACAGACCCCGTATACGTGGGGCGCGTCCGGAAAGACCTGACCAATGAAAACGGGCTATCGTTCTGGACGGTATCAGACCAAATTCGGAAGGGAGCCGCGCTCAACGCGGTTCAGATCGCGGAGTACTTGATAAAGAACAGTTAGTAAACGGGGAACGGCTTGTTGGCTAAAGCGAAGAATCATAGCAATTGAGGAAAAGGAACTTGCCCGTGTACACTAATGGTTTGTCAAGTATAATACAAGTATAATAAAGGGTTGGAATCGCAACGTACGGGGTCAATTTCCTTGTTAAACGATAACGGTGCGGACAAAAAAGAAAGCGATTACCCCCACGGCAATCAGCTTAAGAACGATCCCGAATAGAAAGCCGAAAAAAGCCCCCGTAGCTTGTTTCGTGGCAGGAATCACAGGGGTGCCCGATAGCAGTCCACCTGCCAAAGCGCCCACGAACGGCCCCAGGATAATTCCCCACGGGCCGAAAAAAAAACCGACCAACAGCCCGATGGAGGCACCCCAAATGACCTTCTTGTTGCCACCCAATTTTTTTGTTCCCCAAACCGGGAGCACATTGTCTAAAATCGTGATGACCGCGGTTAACACGCCCAACCAGACAATGGCCTTCCACGAGATATCATCACGAGTAGCGGGGATAAATTTAAGTAGCAACAAGCCTACCCAGCAGAGCGGTACCCCCGGGAGCACAGGTGCCACTGAACCTATGGCGCCGACCAAAAGCAATAAACCCGCCAATACAATCCAGAACGTATCCATAGTTTGCCTTATTTGTGATTATCGCCTTCCTGCTGATACAGATGTACGCGGTGAGGGTTCTACGTTTTCGGGGTTACGGGGAAGTCACCCTCATCTACCTGATGCAAATGCACATGATCGTCATGCTCCAACAACACCCTGTGAGGCAATGCGCCATGACCCAGTATCTCGATAGGACAAGAGTCGTAGGCCCCTAACAGCCACTCCTGAGAAATAGCGGTACCGGCATGGTAATGCAATCCCTTGTTCACACACGCAATGTTCTTTACCATAGACAGGATTGTGCCCACATCGTGAGAGACCAGCACTATCGCAATCTCGTTATTGATCTCGCCCAGCAACTTGTAAAAGTTGGTTTCAAAAAGTTTATCCACGTAAGTGCTCGGCTCATCCAGGACGATGAGTTTGGGGTCATCCACGATTGCCCTGCCCAACAACACGCGCTGCAGTTGTCCGCCAGACAGCTCACCGATAGCCCTCGATAACAGCGCTTCAATCCCAAGGCGTTCTGCAACCCTCTCCACTTTCTCACGCTCTCTCTTACCGTAGCGATTAAAAAGGGAGTGGCGAGGTGTTAAGCCCGACAAAATGACCTGCCCCACGGAAATGGGGAATTTTTTGTCCACCTGGCTTATCTGCGGCAAGTAGCCGATATTCAGTGATTCAATCTCTTTACCTTTATCGTAGTAAGTGATCGAGCCCGAACGTGGTTTCAGCAACCCCAGGATCGCTTTTAGAAGGGTGGTCTTGCCCCCTCCGTTCGGACCGATGATGCCCAGGAAGTCATCATCGTAAATGGTCAACGAGATATCGTTCAGCACGTCGGGTTTTCCCTCGTACCCCAATGTCACCCCCTCAATATAGATCAATCTTTTCATCTGTTTCACGGGCTAAAATCGTGGCAATACGTATCATCTCCTCGTCCCACCGATAGGCCAACGGGTCAATCACAAACAGCTCAGCCCCGACTTCGGAGGCAATCACCTCGGCGTTCTTCCTGTCGAATCCCTTCTGTACAAAAACGGTGTTGATTTTCTCCCGCCGGGCGATATCCACCAACTCCTTAAGCTGCGAAGGAGATGGATACTTCCCCTCGAACTCGATGCTCAACTGATGGAGGTCATAATCTCGGGCGAAATACCCCAACGCGGGGTGGTAAATGATGAAAGAGCGACCCGGCAAATCCTTCAACAGCGATTGCACCGTGCTGTCAACCCACCCGATGAGTTGCAGGAGTCGCTCGTAGTTAGCGCGATACAGCGCTTCGTTCCCCGGATCGACAGCAACGACCTCCTCCACCATGTGGCGTGTAAAGGACTTCATGGCGCGTGGGGATGTCCAGACGTGGGGATCCAATCCCTCATGAAGGGAAGAGTTTTCCTCCTTATTGCCGTGATGATGCCCATGCCCCTCCAACAAGTCGATACCTTCAGAACAGTTCACCACGGTAACATCGGGGTTTATCTCCTCCAGTCGCTGGCTCCACGCATCTTCAAAGCCGAGGCCGCCCACTTGAAAGTAGCGTTCGCTCTTCCCCAGGTCCACCATGACCGAGGGGGGCGGTGCATATGTTTCCGGGCTTCCGCCCGGGGGTACCAGCGTATTCACCGCGAAATTTTCGCCCACGATTTGCTCCAAGAAAAAGCGCTGGGGCTCAATGGTTACCGTCAATACCCTCTCGCCCACCCCGGCTCCCTTTTTAGAGCTATTTCCGCAAGCCAAGAGCAGTAAAACCAGAAAAAGAGATAGATATTTTTGCATCCGTAGGGTTTATTACGCGAACTTACTGAAAAAGAATGAAGTTTCGTGCCGGGGAGCGTTACTTTTACTAATTTTGTCCCTTGTGACGTGGCATGCGCTATGGAAACTATTTTGACACTATCGGAAGACGGGTCGCATACCCTGTTCGTCCCCTCGCTCGATGAACATTACCATTCCACACGTGGAGCCATCCAGGAATCGCTCCACGTGTATATTCGTGCCGGTTTCGACCAATACACGGGACGGAAGGTGAACCTTTTGGAAATCGGGTTCGGAACGGGGCTTAATGCGTTTCTCACCTTGCTCCATGCGCAAGAAACGGGGAAAACTGTGCATTATACTACCCTCGAGAAGTACCCGCTCGGTATGGAACAGGTGCGAGAACTGAACTATGGTAACCTTATCGCCCCCAATCGAAAAGAGGTGTTTATGGAGCTTCACGAAGCCCCGTGGGGTGAATGGGTAGAAATGACACCCCGGTTTCGATTGAAGAAAGTTCGTCAAGATGTTACACGATTGGAGGAGTTTCAACCCGACACGCGTTTCGACGTGATCTACTTCGATGCATTTGCCCCCGAGAAGCAGCCGGAGATGTGGACGAGCGATCTGTTCAAGCGAATACACGCGTTGAGCCACCCGGGGGCGGTACTTACCACCTACTGCGCGAAAGGTGCGGTTCGCAGAACGCTGCAAGAGATCGGGTATCACGTAGAGAAACTCCCCGGCCCCCCGGGGAAGCGAGAGATGCTTCGTGCCACACGGTAACAGGTAAAAGACTTTTACTTTTCATAAAGAAATCCACTGATCATCAATGGATTCCAGCGGAAAGACAGGGATTCGAACCCTGGGTACCCGTAAGGGTACAACGGTTTTCGAGACCGCCCCGTTCAACCACTCCGGCATCTTTCCTTAATCGCCTACAAAAGTACACCATTTTCGGTTAACAACGGCGAAATCGACGAGAAAAAAGGCTCGAGAAACGTAGGCGGAAAACTCTCTCGCTAACGATTTAGCAAAAGAGAGATCACGCTAACGCTCCAGGGGATGGCTACTTCGCTAAAAGTTGCAAAAGCCTCTCGCGCATCTTGAATCGTCACGACAGTGTTCGTATGGACCAGTGTATCAGGACTACTTGGCTAACGCTTCAAGAGCCCCGTTGACCGCGTTCAGCAGCGGCTCGATGGAGATGGGCGACCCCACGGCATGCTTCATCCACGTCTGCGGGATAATGCTCCCCTGGGTGTACATCCGGTCGATCTCCTCGGCCAGGTTTTTGCCACGCACCTGCTGCTCAACCTGGAAGGCGATCAGATGCCCCATCGGGTAGTTGGGCAGGTAAAGCGGGTAGTCGATCATGTGCGAGTAGATGCCCAGCAGGGTTTCATCCTCACCGCCCAGCACGCCCGCGTAGTAGCTGTTCCATACCTCTTTCGCGATGCGGATAACTGCCTCTTTCAACTCCGCGGGAGTAGCCTCAGGATGCTCGTAGAGCCATTCCCACGTCTGGATATCCACCAGGGAGACGCCCATGATCTCGTAAGAGGCCCAGAAATTGTCCAGGGCCAGGTAGTGCTCATCCAGCGGGTTGGGGTTCTTAAGCCCAAGCAACTCGAGATCCCGCTTCTGGAAAAGGAAGGCGACCGCCTCGGTAAACGCGGTGTTCGGCACCCCGTTCAGCATATAGTAATCCACATCGTTCATGGTGATGGTCTGCTCCACGTTGTGCCCAAACTCGTGCACGGCAATGTTGTACCCTTTGTAGTCGAGCCCATCGTCAACGATACGGGTGCGCAAACGGGCCAGGTCGTCGCGCATCGCGGCACCCCACGCGTGGCCGGCACCCCGGGAGGCTTCCACCGTGATAAGCGACGTGATCTCCCGTGCCTTATCGGCTTTCCAACCCAGTTTCACCAACATCCTTGGCAGGTCGGCTTCCAGCGCCTCCGCGGTCGGGTACTTGCGCTGGGTAATGGTAGTGAGCTCATCCTCGGGGATTCCTCCTCCCGCCTTGAAACCGTTGTACCAGATATCGAACGGCTCCAGCTTCCTTCCCAGTCGGCCCTCGATGAACGTCGCCACCTCCTTCACCTGAGGCGATGACAGCAACCCCTTGAAGAGCGCTTCCACATCTTTTTGAGGCACCTCCATGGTTTGGTCAAAGGCCCTCGCCAGCTGCGTGGGATAGTGCGTGTTATAAACATCGAGCTGCCTCATCGCCAAGTAATTCTTCAGGAACACCTCGTAGCGACGGGTCTCCTCGGGTTGCCCCTCTACCGCTTGTTCCCCGTCAAAAAGCTCGTTCGAGAACGGGTTCCACTCGTAGCGGCCGTTATTAATCACCTCCAAGGGAATGGATTGATCGATGATCCGTTTCATCACCTGGTAGATCATCCGCTGCTTCTCCAGCCCCTTATCGGCATCGGCGTAGTTCGATTTCAGCTCATCGCGCAGCCCCCAGTGAGAGATCAACTTCATGCCATCGGGAAACAGCTGTTCACCGTTCTCGTTCCGCAGCTTACCCATGTAGATGTTGTAATCCGAAATATAGGCGTCGGCCTCGGTCGTCGTTCTCGACACATCCTGCTGAATGGTAGCTGGTACACGTGAGGTGAAACTATCGCCCATCCGGGCGTAAGCCCACTCTTTCCGAGACCACGTTTCGCCAAGCTCCGTCTTCTCTTCCAGCGAGTAGAACGGAAAGTTAAGCGCCGTGAGGAACGCGATTTTATTCGCGTATAGGTCATCCGTAAGGTGCGACGACGGGCTGTAACTCCCGAACATCATATCCACCGGCGTGATCGCCGGTCCTTCAAGCTGCAACGGCTCTTTCAACGCCACGTTCATCTGGTGGAAGTTACCATATATCACTTCGAAATTGCGCTCCAGGGTAGTGTAAAGCTGCTCCAGCTCCTTCTCTCCCGCTACGAACGACTCAAGGCAAAACCGGACAAAATCCTCTTCGCTACCATCCGTTTCACGCCAAAGTCCAGCCACCTGTTTCACGCCTCGCTCTACACGAAAGGCGTGCGCCTCTCCCAGTGAATCAGTTAGTTGATGAACCAAGGCCTCAACGCGAGTGGAAGGGATAAAATCTGCTGTCTTCACTTGTTCTGTTTTAGTTGGGTTATTGCAGGCCATCGCTCCAAGGGCAAGGGCAATTAAGGCCATCTTAATCAATTGTTTCATAGGTCACTATTTTTTTACACCCAAAGGGGTACGTTACTATATGATGTGTCACGGTACACATTTTTAATGGATTCACAAATTTACAAAAATTCCGTGAATGAAGTGGAAAATAACCGTAAATCATGGGGTTGAGGGGGAAAGCCGTGGCTTTTCCGATATTACTTCTTCGAAGTTAGAAAAAATTTTATTTTCTTTGTAATAGATGCGATCAACAGTTTATCACGTGATTTCATGTACCATCAAATTGAAAAATTTAATATGAGATGAAAACAACGTATACCCTATTTTTAATCATGGTGTCTATTTTAGCCATTCCATCTGTTTTGGTCATGGGGCAAGAGTCCGGTATTATTGCTCCCCAAGCAACGATAGAACAAGTGGGCACAGGCTTCGCCTTCACCGAAGGTCCCGCGGTTTCTCCCGACGGGCGGGTTTTCTTTACCGACCAGCCCAACGATCGGATTCACGTGTGGAACGAACGGGAGGGAATCAACCTGTGGTTGGAAGGCACAGGACGATCAAACGGAATGGACTTCAACCAAGATGGCGACCTGGTTGCATGTGCCGACTTACATAACCAGATCGTCGTTTTCAATGATCAGAAAGAGATGCGCGTACTTTGCGAGAACTTCAACGGTATCCACCTAAATGGTCCCAACGATGTGTGGGTCGCTCCCACAGGCGACAGTTACTTTACCGACCCCTACTATCACCGTCAATACTGGAAAGCGGGGCACAAAGAAGCGCAGGATGCCCGGGGCGTCTACCACCTTTCAAGGGATGGCAAAGTGAGCCGGGTGAGCGATCAGTACGTGCAACCAAACGGCATTATCGGTACGCCCGACGGCAAGGCGCTCTACGTGGCCGATATCAACGATCGGAAGATATGGAAATATGACATACAAACGGATGGGAGCCTTGCAAACCGAACCTTTTTCGCACCGGAAGGATCCGACGGGATGACCATTGATGAGCAGGGGAACGTCTACCTCACCATGGGCAAGGTATGGGTCTACTCGCCCGAAGGAGCGTTGATTGAAGCGATTGACGTTCCCGAGAGCCCGTCCAACATCTGTTTCGGGGGGAAAGACCGGGATATCCTGTTTATCACCGCCCGCAGATCGGTGTACACGCTGAAGATGAACGTGAAAGGAGTCAAGTGAATCAACTTTCGCATGTAACTGTTTCATCGCTTTCAGGCTTGACTGGCGCAAATTGCACAACGTAGATATTTGCTCGCCTCAGCATAGTTCAAGTAAACTTGACTCTGCCTTCGGCTTATCGCAAATATTCGTGACCCATCCACTGCTTGATTGCTAAAAGAAAAATAACTCGGCTTCGCCTCAAACAGCTTTTCTTTTTAACGCAATCCTCGCAGGATGTGTTCCCACGAAAGTTTACGAGGTCTTCGCTCTGAAAGCTGAAACAGTAAATAACATGCGAAAGTCAAGTTAAGTAACTTACTCGCTAAGGTCTTCGCCTTGAAAGGGGATAACGATGACATAACAAGACTATAGAATCATTGTAAAATAAACGACATATGAATGAGATCAACAAGTACGTGAAAACGCATGAGCAGCGTTTCCTGGACGAACTCTTCGAGTTAATCCGTATCCCATCTATCTCGTCACTCCCTGAACACAAGGACGACATGTATCGTGCCGCTGAAAAGTGGAAGGAGCTCCTGTTAGCCGCTGGGGTTGACAGGGCAGAAGTGATGGAGACCGATGGCAACCCGGTGACCTATGGCGAGAAGATCATCGACAAGAAGGCACCCACCGTCCTGGTGTACGGCCATATGGACGTGATGCCGGTTGACCCCTTAGAGCTGTGGAACAGCGATCCCTTTGAACCGGTCATCAAGGATGGAAAGATTTGGGCGCGGGGGGCTGACGATGACAAGGGACAAGCGTTCATGCACGCCAAGGCGTTCGAGTACCTCGTGCAGTCGGGCAAGCTGACCTGCAACGTGAAGTTCCTGATAGAGGGTGAAGAGGAGGTGGGTTCACCCAGCCTCCCCAAGTTCTGTAAAAAGCACAAGAAGATGCTTCAAGCCGACGTTATCCTGGTGTCTGACACCTCCATGATCGCACCCGATATACCCTCCATCACGACCGGTTTAAGGGGGTTAGCCTACTGGCAAGTGGAGGTGACGGGGCCCAACGCCGACCTGCACTCCGGTATCTTCGGCGGTGCGGTGGCCAACCCCATCAACGTGCTCTCCAATATGATCGCCCAAACGATGGATGACGATGGGCGCATCCTTATCCCAGGTTTTTACGACGACGTCATAGAAGTTTCCAAGAAGGAACGTGCCCTAATGGCCAAAGCCCCCTTCTGCTTGCGTGAGTACAAAAAATCGCTCGGCATAAGGGCGGTGTTCGGCGAAAAGGGGTACACCACCAACGAGCGCACTGGGATTCGTCCCACGTTCGACGTGTGCGGCATCTGGGGCGGGTATACCGGTGAGGGGGCCAAAACGGTACTCCCCTCCAAGGCGTATGCCAAGATCAGCACCCGCCTGGTACCCGGGCAAGACCACCAGAAGATCGCCAAGCTATTCATCGACTACTTCACCTCCATCGCCCCCAAATCGGTGAGGGTGAAGGTCAACTACCTCCACGGGGGGCCCTCGTACGTTTGCCCGATTGACCTACCGGCATACAAAGCCGCGGAACGAGCGTTCAAGGAGGTGTATGGGAAAAATCCGGTGCCAGTGCGTTCCGGTGGGAGTATCCCCATTATCGCCACTTTCGAGGAGACACTGAGTATCAAATCGGTACTCATGGGATTCGGCCTTGCCTCAGACGCCATCCACTCGCCTAACGAGAACTTCCCGCTGGAGCAGTTCTTCAACGGCATCCGAACCATTCCGCTATTTTACAAGTACCTGCCAGAAGAAATGGGTAAATAGGGGGCCGGTTTTACACTCCCGGCGAGTTAAAATAGCCGGGGGGTGGTTTAATATTAGCCAATCACGGCGTAAGCCATGTAGCGGGTCTCTTCCGTGACGGGTGTTAGCGGCAGGTAACCGGAAACAATCTTGTTGTCTTTTACCGTTAGCGGGTGTTCCCGCTCCATCTTTCGGTGAAACGACAAAGCGACTCCCGGCCGTTTAAAGTAGTCCACCGTGAACATTCCCTCTGCATCTGGTTGGACATGTCGTTCATAAAAAGTGTGTGATACAACCCCCATGTTCATGCGCATGTTGATCTCCACGCAAGGATGAGCCTTGTACTCCTCCGAGGTGGCACATACCATCATATCCACGCCCACGTACCCCCGGTAACGGGGAAAACGGTTTGACAACAGCTGCAATAGGCTCTCCCTAAGCTGATGGAAGAGGGAAATGGGCAAGTAGGAACCCAGCAACTCCTCAATTCGTGCATCGGTGAGTAGCTCATTGCCCATGTAGGCACCTGATGCGGCCGTTTGGAACAGTGAGTAACCGGCAAATTTTGCCGTGCCGTTGTCCAGCCAAAACTCCATCGCGAAATCCCTTATCCTATCCCAGATCGGCTCGACCACCACGCCCCCCTGTCCCCGGATGACCCGCCGGCACCAATCGACCTGCTTGTCGGTGATGCCTCCCAATATCCATATCAGCCCCTTCCCACTACCGGAAAGGGGCATCTTCAACACCTTATCACCCGGCACCAACTCCAGGTAGGCCAACAGCTCCTCTACGGACGTCACGTAACGAGGCTCCCCGGTGAGCCGTTCATCGAGCGACCTAAGAGCAGCCAGCGTTTCCACCGCGTGCCTCCGGTGGGTGTACCCCCACAACTGCTCCAGCTCCTCCATCGAGGGGAGCTGGCACTCAGAAACACCAGATGCCTGTAATGTTCGCACCAGCGAGGGGTTCCAACCCCAAGGCACGATAACCGCATCCGGATAAGAGGCAAGAGATGACATCGGGATAAGGGAGACCTTAAGGTCAAAAAGCTCTTTCATCCTCTCCAAGAAGGCGACATTCTCCTTCCCCTCGGCAAGCACCATTACCCCTTCTTCATTTTCACGTGAATTTACTGTGACACCCGGTGAGCCTCCGTCCATATCCAGCGACTTTCCATCAAGACCTTGTGGATCTCCAATAGCATCCCGTATAGTTCCGGTAAACCTGTTTTCGCTACCAGCGTACCAAATAGGTATAAGGGCCATCTCCCGCGCCATCCTCACCGCGGATGCAGGAGGCATATAGTTGGCCGAAAAGTTGGCGAGGGCGAGATCGTTCTCGGGATTGAAAAGATAGATGGACATAAGCTGATTCACAATACCATACTATATTCTGAGAATTACCTGTTCTGCTGCCTTTCTCGTGAAACATCCGAACCTATAATACCCCCCGGCTTTGCACTATGAATACGCACACCCGAATCGTAATAGTTATTGGTAAGCTCTATTAAAGTTCCCGTCGCGTGTAAACACCCGTACACATCATTCTCATTAATAGCTCCAGTCATAGGTTGTGCAAAATAGGAAGAATATACCGATGCCTTCCCACTCCTAACATCAATACATGGCGTTCCCGTACGTTGAAAGTTTGCCTGTTGGAACCGCACCGTGCCACTGTTGATAATGGCGCCAACCGTGGGAGATCCCCAAAACGCGCTGTTGTATAAAATAAGCTTAGCATCCGGATGAACTTTACCACTGTTCACTTCACCGCCCATGAGAACGTACGATCTTACCGGTTGTCCTTGAATACGCGTGTTAACCAGTTCAGAATTGATAGCCGTTATACGGCTGTCCTCATCCGCGTCCTCCACGAACAAGGCATAAGTACATCCGTCGGAGCCATGCCCCACCATCGTTATCTCTCCCGGGAAGTTGCCCGTGATACCATCTTTCAGGAAATGAATGCCATATATGGAGCCATACACGAAATTGTTGAAGATCGTCTGATTTTTGACATCGGCAAACTTCAAGGCACTGCAATTCGCTTGTACGAATCGTCCTAAAGGAACTCTCGGGTACCCTTGCCCTCCACGCGGAAGCCTTGTACCATAATGAGGGTTAAATTGCATGTTCCGGATGAAACCGCCCTCGGCACCGCCGCCGACCCAGATGCCCGCCCTTGCAAGTACACCGGCAAAATAATTGACGTAATGTCCACTGGTATCGTAAGACGCAAAGTCTATACCCCTATCACCGGCAGACACGGTAATATTGACAACGTACACACCATAACCTTGCCCTTGAATTAGAAACGGGGCTTCCCTTGGGTTTTCGGCAGTAAACCCATCCTTGATGATATTCAATTGGACAAGTTTAAATCCCCGGATACCCGAGTTAGCCTCAAGTTGAATGAGCGAGGCACCCATTTCTCCGGCATCATCACCCGTGTAGTTTGTGAATATCGCTGTACCCCCACTTTGGGTATGATGTTGCACATCCCAGCTCCCCCTTAATTCAACCCCTGATGGGACTACAATGGGACGATCAACCAGGTACCTACCTGCCGGTAGGTAAACCGTTCCTCCACCAGCCGAGCTCATCGCGTTCAGCGCTTCTTGCAACGCGGCGGACACGTCCACAATCGGTTCTTTCGCGTTAAAACCTTGCACTTTGGGCAGTTCAACCCTCATCACCTTGTTCGATTTCGGCCTTGGCTGCACACCTATATCTGCCTTAATGTCTTTAGGAATCGGGGCAAACAGGTAGGTATCTTCCACTAGATGCTCAACCAACGCGTTTTCGCTGTTATCATCCACCTTTAACACGCGATTACAACCTGAATTCAACGATTTCAGCGAGTTCGCATTCCTACCGAGGTACACGTGTGCTTCAGGCTGTTTAAACTCGCTCTGGGTAAGCAGCACATTCCCATCATTCACCCGGATAGCATGTCCCATGTAATTGTCAAACGTACAGCTTTCAAACGAAATTACTCCATCGCTCCCATCACTAACAATCAGCCCGTTGAAGTCAACGCCGTTAAACTGTACCGATGAACTGAAGTAGTCATAAAAGTAGGCGGCAATCCCTTTGGCATTACTGCCTAGCGTAGAATTAGAAAAAAGTAGCCCGTAAGGGTTTACATCCTGAACATACAGGCTTATATCGCAATTATCGACGTGAATTTCATAAAATTGCGCATTTGGTGCATCGGTAAACCCTGGTTCCCTTCCTATCCACATACCGGTCTTGTAGCCTGAAACATAGAGATAAGAAACGTACTCCCAGTCAGACCGATGCATCTGAAAACCGGTACCGTTTGCTCCCGTATACGCTGAAACCTCCTCCAGCAAAGGAGAGCCGGGCAGACCTGAATTTGCCCAAAATTTCGGGTCAATCTTCACGTTCTCGATACGTCCTATATCGGTACACACGTGTACTTCAAGTCCCGTATTGAGTGCGGTCACGTAGCTATTAACCACGTAATGCAACTCGCTCGGTGCCGAGTAGAACCCATTGTAGGCATTCACCAGCGTCACGTTTTCAACGGTCGCGCTGTTTCCGGTTGCTTGGTAAAGCGTCCATGGATAAGGCTTTACATCATGAATATCTTGTTCGGGATACCAAATAGAGAGGTTGGTCACGCCTGTTCCTTCTCGCATATCGATAAACCTGTCGGCAATACTCGTGTAGGTCGTTCGTAGCACGTTATCCGCCTGTGGGTCGTTCCACCAACTTTTAACCACACCATCGTGATTGGGTGAATCCTTCCCAACACACGGCATAAGGAGGGTTCCAAGTACTTTACCCCCGTGTAGTTCAGGATTTGCCCAATCGCCTCTAAGCTGTACGCCCGGGGGAAGTTTCAATACGTATTCGTATTTAAAGTCCTGATTCGTTTCGCTGCTTCCCTCGCGCACCCTTACGTTTATCGTCCCGGTACTTGTGGTATGAAACTCGTAATTCCCCGCGGGTACATACACTACTCCCCCACCACTCTCGTAGGCGGCATCAATCGCCGCTTGAAAAGCAACCCTGTTATCAAATCCCGGTTCGGCTTTCGCTCCAAACGCGGGATCCGTTACTACGAAGTCCGATATAACCCAATCTTTCGTGGGATAAACGGTCCGAATAGCTTCTTGTACTCCTTGTTGGGCCCACAAGCAACCTGTGAAAGAGAAAAGAAACAAAAAGGTTAGTAATTCCGGTTTTTTATTCATACTTGTTTTTTATAATCCAAACGCTCTTGATTCGCTTTGACAGATAATGATTCTCATTACACTACTTTACGCGACTGATTAAAACCCACACCTGCAACGAGCCCAAATAAAAACACAATAAACGATGATAAAGATACCCAGGTTTGTTTAATTAAGCCGATTGACTCTCTTAAAAAAACAAGGCAAGAAGCGGATGATGCAAGTCAATCAATCTCCCGCTGAAACAGGTTTTTACTTCTTGATTCCTTCCGAAGGTGGTGCATCCTCTGGGCGAGCTCCCCATGTACGGTTAGCTTTCTCACCCATTATCAGCTCAAGTACTCCTCCATCTTTAATATCGTCGTGAGAAAACCAAGGCTTCCCCCATTCTTTCCCGTTCAGTTGAGCCGATTGAATGTATTTATTGTCCTTGCTGTTGTTCTTGGCCACTATCCGAAACGTGTTGCCATTACTAAGTTGCATTGTCACCTCATCAAAAAACGGGCTTCCAATATTGTAGGTGGGGCTGCCAGGTGTAACCGGATAGAATCCCATTTGCGAAAAAACCACAAAAGCAGACATTCCTCCTCCATCCTCATCACCCGGTATTCCCATTAGATCATTCCTAAACCATCCGGATACCAGTTCCCGGACTCGCTTTTGTGTTTTCCACGGCGCTCCCGCGTAATTATACAAGTAGGGAATATGGAGCGAGGGTTCGTTTGCCATAGAAAACTGCCCCACGTTCCCTGTATGGTCCGGCAGCTGCGCGTAAAACTCGTATTTGCTTTTCCCGAGTGGTTCATTAAACGTCTGATCAAGATTTCGTATAAACGCTTGATTTCCCCCCATTAACTCAATCAAGTCAGCTACGTTATGTGGCACATCCCACCGATAGACCCAGGCATTGTTCTCTCCATAATATTCCCTTGCTCCCATCCCCCCTGAAAACTTGTAGTCGAAAGGTTCAATAAACTCTCCTTCTTTATCTTTAGGATGAAAAAAACCGGTCTCCTCGTTAAAAATATTCCGGTAATTGTAGGATTTCTCTAAGAAGAACTGATAATCATCTGTTTTTCCCAACTCTTTGGCAATTTGTGCCATGCACCATTCATCGTAAGCGGTACCAAGCGTTACCGCAACTGGTTGCCTTTTTTCAAACCGGTGTACTTCAGGGAGGGTCTCCTCCTCACCCTCGCGGAGAGCGGGAATGTAGCCCTGCTCGTGATAAAATCTATTCAACTCACCGGCAGGCAATGCTGACCAAGGCGCCAATGTCTTTTCGATTAACGCGTTTCGCATCGCCGGGTATTTCCTCTCCAAGTCAAGTGTCGTTAAGCCTTTCACGTAACCGTCAAGTACCGTCACAATGCCATGATTAGAGTTCATGCGCCTGCTATCACCCGTGATTTCCGGGAAAGTAGGCCACCAAAGCTCCTGCATCTGCTCAGACATCCGTAAAAAAGAACGAAGGATGTCTCTTTCTATCTCCGTTTCAATCAACACCCGTAACGGGTGCGTAGCCCGATAAGTATCCCAAATCCAATCGTCTGTATAAAAAGGAGTTCCATCATCCGAATGAATCTCGCCGTCAAAAGCACTGAAGTAACGTCCATCTTCCGAAATACAAACAGGACGTTCATATGTCCGATATAGTGAAGTATAAAACACTACCTGATCGTCTTTCGATCCCCCCTTCACCTTTATTTTGCCCAACGCATCGTTCCACGTTTTCCGTCCCTTTGAAGCAACCAATTGTGCATCAAAGCCCGTTATTTCCCTGTAGAGATTCTCTCTCGCTTGTTGCTCATTAATAAACGATATCCCGTATCTCAGCTTCAACCGCGATGTGTTGGTAGGATACCCCACCACCACATGAGCGTTCCTTCCCGAAGCTGACTCGTGAATCGCTCTTTCTGGTAACAAGTCGGGTTCAAGGTAAACAAATATTCTCGTGTTGTTCTGCAGTTGCTGATAACCCGAGAACGATTTTCCATCCCATTTCAGTTCACCATTCCTTGAATTCAGGATTAAAAACGGGGGATCGGTACGATCAAACGTTAACTCGTAAATGCCCGACTGGTTCGAAACGGCATAATAGACCGAAACCTCTTCCTCATCTAGGTAAACGAAGTAATCGTACGGAGTACTCCTTTCCCTGTCGTAGCTATAAGAGACCACAGGGGGTACAGCCGATTCATCCCCTTGAAAAACGCTCAGGTTAAACGCCGAACTGCCCCGGTGACTAGTAACCACGATCGGCAACCCATACAATAAATCGCCCGTGAAATCGGCGCGTTCAGGGTAAACACGCAACATGCTATTGGGTAGATGAATTGTTGGGTAGGTGGGCACCAAAAGGTGACTGATATTCCCCATGTAAGGGTTCACGAGATCTACCAAATCTGTGGATTTACTACTACCAAATTGGTTGCCACAACCCATCGTGCATAAAGCAAGCACACACAAAAAAAACAACTTAAATGCTCGAACCATATCATTTCAATGTTTAATGACGGGGTAAGTTCCCTTTTGATTATTATTCGTTCCCGGGTTAGTGCCTTACAGGTAATGTCCGCTTCAAGGGAATTTCTCCCCTCAACATTTTCCTCGCTTGTCCAGTGAGCCATAAGTAATGATCGGTAGGCAGGTTATCTTCTATCCCTAGAAATTCCACATTCAGCTCGTCGGGAACACGTTTACACCAATCATTCTTTCCCGGTAGGTTAGTGGTTGGTTTAGAGCTAATACTGTAACTCCCCCCACGGTATATCACGTAGTAGGGTTCATCTGGCACATTTCCGGGTACATCTTTCTGGTTCAGCGTCTTATACAGGGCTGTTCCTTCGTCAATCTCGTCAAACATGGCCATGTACAACATTTGCGCTCCCGAGTTGATGGCATGGTATACCTGGTTCCATAAAAACTGTCCCCCGTACCGTTCGTTCCGAGTCAGATGGTGGGGATGCATGTTTAGATCTGACGAGCCAGGGTAACAGAGCGGTGCATATTCCACCCCGTTTCTCTGGCACCACTCTATATCGGCTTCGATTAGCTCATGAAAGTCGGGAAAATTGGCCATGTTGTAACGACCCACGAACCAAGGCATAATCACGTCTGCAGAACGGATAATATCATGAAGCTTTGGGTCAGAAAGCGCATCATTCCGCCTCTCTCGCCAATAGGTGGGTACACCCAGCATAATGCTAAACCCAATCTCTTTCAATCCATTCACAAGTGTCTCCACGTCAGTCAACCCAAAAGGGCGACCGTCGTTGAATCCCACTCCCCATACGGTAATAAGGGGGTTCCCATCTTGATAGAGATAAAATTTCTGCTTCGCGCGATCTTTCAGTTGATACTTATTCATGATCGCTTGGGCATCCTCAAGCGTTTTGCCGATTCGTTCGGGCAAGAATCCCCCCAAGTCATACATCACACAAATTGCACGCTGGTAACGGTTCGAAGCCTCCATCGCATGATCCAACACCGTGTCAAAGTGGTCTTTCCCATCTGGATTATCTATCACTTCGCCCACGAAGCGCTGCATGAACGCCCCATCAATCCCATATTCCTGCATCCATTTAAAGTGAAGCATCACGGTCGACTTATCGTAATTGCTATACACTTGAGCGTTTGCCCCATTTGGAAGGAAGAAATTGGGTGTTGTATATATCACCTCGTACTCCTTCGTGTCGGGCCACATATCGATACTATTCCTCCTCACTCCTGGTGCAAACATATTGCTCTCGCGATAATGGTACCATTGGGTGTTCGCATGTTTTTCATGTGAGCAACCACTACCCGGTGCACAAAACCACCCTTGATAACCTGTCATTACCAACCCCCGATAGGAGTCAAAGGGGTCCCCTTCCTTGCGCGGCACAAAATCAGGCTTGTTATACACCTCCTCTGGTGGAGAGGGTGGTTCGTCGGGTGTTACTGGTCCTGGTATCTCCTCCTCGCCGTTACATGCGAAAGCAAGTAAAAAGATACCCAACAATAAAAAACAATTCTTAAACTTCATGCAATTACTTTTCTTATCCTATATACCTGACTAATTACCAGGAACCTTTATTCGCTTTACCTCAGAATAATTAAATTTCTGATCGGTATAGTTCACGTTGGCTCCCATTCGCACGTTATAAGTGTATCCCTCTTTCACCGGAACAGTAATCGTGTAGGTTTTATCGCTCAGCCCATCACCATCCGCATCGATTCTTTCCCATGGGACACGCAAATTTACACGGTATTCATTGGTCCAATACTCGCCAATATAGTTTGCCGCGCCGCAATACATGGTGAGGCTTAAAAAAGGGCGCACCTCTAACACGTTAGGCAGAGGTACAAGCTCCTCATTGATAATCATCTCCGTGAAAGGAGCAGAAAGGCGACAGGACAACGTGAGCGTAGTACTTTCTAAAACAGCCTCGAAATCAATTATATGCAGGTAAGGAATCACTTCGAAGTCTTGCGGTGCGGTTTTTTTCCCGATCCTCACACCCCGGATGGTATCGGCAGGCCAATAGGGGCCGTTAAATGGGAGCATATCGTACGTTCCCGCGAAAAGTTTCTCGTTGTTATAGGTTCCATCAAATCTCACGGGGATACCCTGTGGAGCAGGATTGCTGCTATAACTCATTTCCCATAGGCGAATGTGCGTATCCCCATGATCCGTGATAAAGTTCTCTCCGGTAGTCTTATCAATCAAGCGTCCAGATATACGCGCATCCGGCGCATCAAAGTTGTCGATTTCCATACATGACACCATGCACAGTACGGAAACGGCACCCACCAAGCTATATACAAATTTTTTCATGTGATTTTTTATCTTTTATATTTCATGAATCAATGTCCATCATTCCGAATAAGGTTAGGGTTCCTATTGATTTGACCTCCTGGGATTTGTTGGTGATAATTAGCCCGGTTGTAATTCAGGCCCCTGTTCTCTTTTTCCCTATCGTTTAGAAAGATATATTTACCCTCGTCCACCACGTAGTAACCCATCAACCCCCGAGCGTAGAAGTTCTCCATCTTCGTATGCAGTACACGCCATCGACGTAGGTCAAAGAAACGATGATTCTCAAATGCGAGTTCTCTTGCCCGCTCGTCACGAATAAACTGCAGGTTCTCATCGATCGGGTATATCGCGTTAATCTCCTTCCCCACGTCGACCGGAGCGGACACCATCGTGTAAGGGCGAGCTCCTGCCCTTTCACGTACCTGGTTGATGTAGACAAATGCTTCTGCTTTCAACGACTCGTCACCTTTCAATAATCCCAACTCATAAAGGGCTTCCGCGCGATTCAACAACACCTCGGCATATCGAAATACCTTGAACGGCGTACTGCTCCTGTAGAGTCCCCGCTCACCAGCGATAGCCTTAGGATTCACGTATTTGCGGATAAAGGCACCCGTGAGAGAACGCCCCTCGTCTCCCCCGGACAAAGACATCCCGTACAAGCCATTGATTTTTACTCCAGGTATACCACCCACGGTCTGAATATCAATCGCCCCCTTACCAATATGTGTCCGAATACGGTACCTCTCCATGTAGTCATTCGTCTGGGCATCCGCCGTAGCATCGGCAAGCGTACCCGGGAAGCTTCGATAGACTCCCGCCTGTAAGTCCATCACCTCCCCGGAAGCAGGTTCCGTCATCCCCGAGAAAAAGAAAGTCCCTCTTGCTCGAGGCTCCATCTCTTCCGATTGCCACAGGTCGTTCATGCTATCAAATCGGACGGGTACCAATTCCCCCTGTTCATTCTCTTCTGCCAATGCCGGCATTTGATATAATTTGATTAAATCCCATGCCGGGTGAAGTGCCGATCCCACGTCGCTTGCCAAGCCTGTACCCAGTGGCAATACCATAGAATCCCATGAATGATGCAACCTCGAATTGTAAATCGATGAGCTTCCATAAGGACCGAACAGTTTTACAAAAAGGTCTTCTATCCCATTCAAGTCCTCGGTAAACACCTCCGTGAATGCGACTTCTTTATTAACCCCGTCATGAAGACGGTAGCCACCTCTTTCGATTAGTTCCGCCGCTTCAATCACGTACTCGTAAAACTCGGCAGCCTGCGAACGTTTCATACCCATCAACCCACCATTGATGGCTGGTCCGGGGGTAATATTCAACGTCTCGAAATAGTTTGCCGTTGAACCCGCGTAAAGCATCGCGCGTGTCATAAGCGCCGCTGCCGAGTAACGATTTGCCCGTCCAGTAACGCTCTCTTCAGCCATATTCGCCATCGCGAACTTCAAGTCTTCATAAATAAACTTCCAGGAATCGTACTCAGTTGAACGCGGTGTCCATAGTTCTTCAAGTGGAGCAGCCGGGTCTTGTACCTCCTTGATAATCGGTACGCCACCATAACGCTTCACCATGCCAAAATAATAGAACGCACGCAAGAAGTGCGCTTCCCCCAAGTACTGATTGGTCAACTCCTCCCCGTGAATCTCCACGTATTGGGGAATCGCCTCAATAAAATTGTTGATACGCCGTATACGTTCATATGGCCAATATTCGGGAGTACCATCTCCATCACGTCGTCCCGTTGCTTCTCCACCTAGTACCGCCGGACTATTCTTTTGCCCTTCCCAATAATTCGATATATTGTTGCCTGACGCGTATCCTCTATTGTGATAATAGTTGAAATCCTCTATGGGAAGCTCATTGTAAATGGCCCCTAGGTAGGTTCGTATCCCATAATCGGAATTAAATAGCGTACCCTCGTCGAATATACCTTTGGGTTCTAAGTCCAATTCATGGCATGATAGAGCCATAAATCCGAGAATAACTACCACAAGCAACCTGCATATATTATTTTTTCTCATTGTCATTATAATTATTCTTCCTTGTTAACCATTTTCATTATCCTTTTGAAAACGTTCTTTATTAAAATTTTAATACTACCCCAAAGTTTATCACGCGGTTCACGGGATAATTATAGAACAACACGCTAGCCCCGGTACCAATATTAGCGCCCCCTCGTGTACCCGGACGTTCAGGATCCATGTACTTTAACCCAGAAAATGTCAACAGGTTATAACCATTCACATAGACACGAACCACGTTCACGTTCACTTTCTCGCTCCATGCTTTTGGCAAAGTATACCCTACCTCTAATGTTTTCAAACGGATATAAGAGGTGTTTTTAATACCTGTTGTCCCCGTGTTAAAAGGTCTCCCTGTTGCAGGGTAATGGCCTTCTACCCACTCAGTATCAGGATGCCACGGGTCGTCCCACACGTTCAGGGTATGCCAACGGTCGGTATACATGCTCAGTGCCGCACCACCGTCAAATGGTCCCACCTCTGTAAACACCTCATCATATTGGTTATAAACTCCGGCCGAGCCTTGCCAGTTCATCGAGAAATCTACGCTCTTCCATGTAGCACCCCCATTAATCCCATAGTTGAACGTTGGCAAGTTATACGTGGCCACGGGAATGCGATCCTGACCGTCCACAACACCGTCGCCATTCCAATCAAGGTAATAATAGTCACCCGGGAGCGATCCCTGATGAAAATTACCTCCCGTGGTATTGTGCTGATTGCGTATTTGATCCAGACTGACAAAACGACCCGCTTCCTTTAACGCGAACCAAATATCCCGATTACGCCCCGACACATCCTGGCGATACCAATTTTCCATCGAGTTCCCGGCTGGGCTATCGAGGCGATAGACCCACCGATTCTTGGTAGCCGAAATCTGTCCATTTATCCAGTAGGTGATTCCCTGCCAACGGTTCCTGTGTCCCAAAGTCACTTCCCAGCCGAACGTACGATCGCTCTCGATGTTTTGTTGTGGCATAGTAGCCCCCACTGATCCTGGTAGCTGTACTTCCGGTGTTCTTAGCAAGCCATCACGAGTGCGCCTGAATGCCTCCAGCGTACCAGTCAACTTCTGGTTCCACAGGTTAAAGTCAAGTCCCAGATTGCCCGTGGTAGCCGTATACCATGTCAGGTTGGGATTAGGAATAGCCGTTGGGTTCACGGAAGTCATGAACACATTATTGTAATACCATCCACGATTGGCCGTCAGGTTATAACCAACAATCGTTGAGGGATAGTTCCCCGCGGAACTATCATCACCCAGTTTACCGATAGAAACGCGTAACATCATATTAGTAAGGAAAGATAAGCGATCTTTGATAAAATCCTCTTCGCTTAGTCGCCATCCGGCAGAAACCGATTGGAACAGCCCCCAACGAGAGCCTTTCGGGAAACGTGAAGAGCCATCATAACGAAACGAGTAGTCGATGATATACTTCGACCGGTAGTCGTAACTCGCTTTCCCAACTATTCCTTGCCGGGCGTTGTCTCCCACTCCCCCCATACCACCAACCTGGTTCTCTTCATCTCCGGCAAACAGGTAGTCGCTATCGAAGTACATATTTCTCCGGGCATAGAAACCATCCCAAAAATTGTACTGCTCTTCAAACAGCAGCATACCCTCCACCTTATGGTCACCAAACTTGTTATCATAGTTGAGTGACAGCTGCATCACCGTACTATAACCAAAGTCAGCCCTTCGCTCCAAGCTACCCGGGCTATTACGGGTAAACACCTGCAATATGCCATCGTCCTGCCGGTTATAGAGGTTATAGCTTCTTTGATTATAGGTGTTGTTTTGCGTGTTGTAGTCATAGCTGTAAAAAGCCTTCGCATTAAGCCCATCAAGGCCGGGTATATTGTAAGATAGTGCCAACGCCCCGCTGAAATTAGTGTGTTTCACTTGCCGATACCCCGCTAAATCGCTATTTGTCGAGGCCACGGGGTTTTCGTTCTCCAGCATCTCCGTATCATACGCCGGCAAGTTAGTATCCCCATCCACCCACGCTTGAGAGGTAGGTCTATAGGTCCAAGCTTTTTTATAAACCGCCCATATATCGGTAAAGGGCTGGTTTCTTTCATCCATGTAACCACTCAACTGTATCGATGCTTTCAATCGGTCAGTAATGCGAGCATCCGCGTTGGCTCGAAAATTCCAACGATCGTAGTTAAGCGACTTACTCTTATAGGCACCCATCTGATCCATGTAGCCAAAATTAAAAAAGTAATCGATCTTGTTGGAGCTTCCGTTCACCGACAGATTATGTTGTTGTTGAGGTGACACCTTGTCAAACAACTCATTAGTCCAGTTAGTGCTCACTTTATCTCCCGTACTATACTCAAACATCTGTTCATACGTGTAACGAGGAGGTGCAAAATGAAAATAATTGCGGCCAAAGTTATTATTCAGCATCTTTTCATTCATCAGCAACATGTGGGTTACCGCGTCTGCCGTTTCAGGTATATAAAGGAACGACTGGATACCATAATTGGTAGAGAAGGTGATATCGAACTTACCAGTAGTAGCTGAAGTCCCCCGTTTTGTCGTTACCAAGATCACACCGTTTGCCGCACGGACACCGTAAATGGCTGCCGATGCATCCTTTAATACTGAAATACTTTCTATCTCACTCGCGTCCATTCGTGAAAAATAACCTTGATCACGAGGCACCCCATCTACCACGATCAGGGGTGAACCCATGCCGCGAATATCAATTGCGCTATCAAACTCACCGGGCTGCGAGCTTCTCTGCGAAATGCGTACTCCCGGGAGTTTTCCTGAAAGCATATTAATCACGTTTTCGTTTTTCGTGACCACGATCTCCGATGCGGTAACTGCCGAAACCGCACCGGTGAGTGTCTCTTTGCGGCGGGTACCATACCCGACTACTACCACCTCCTCTAGCGTTTTAGTATCTTCTTGTAGCACGACGCGTAAGGTAATGGATGAAGCCTCAACCACCACCTCATCGTAGCCAACGTAAGATACCCTTACCATTTCATCGGGAGCAACGCTAAGCGTGAAATTGCCGTCAACATCCGTTACCGTTCCCCGCGTAGTGCCTTCAACCCAAACGCTAGCCCCGATGATTGGATCGCCTTGAGTGTCAATAACCGTTCCTGTCACGGTCCGTTGCTGGGCGAACAAGGGAAATATCGTCACGAGGCAAAGAATCATGACCATTGACTTGAGCAAAGGGAGGATGTATCTGTTTTTCGTCATATTGTTAAATAAATATTGTTTTGATTCCTTCCGTTTCTACCGAGGGGCAGGATCGATCACCCCCTCTGGGCTCACACGACGGTTAAACCATAAAAAGACTAAGGATCCGCTTACACCAATATTCCTCTCACCATATGCATACTCGTACCTCAGACCGATGCCTACCCGCAGCGCGTTACCGGCGTATTTTTCCGACATTTCGATGGCCGTATCGGATACCCGAAACCCAAAGGTTTCCCACATTTCCGTGGTCGATATGCCGTCATAACCAGCGATGATCTCCCCGTTCCCCTTCTCTTCCGCGGGGATATCCAGGTTACGACGCTGTGAAGCGGCAATAGATGATTGCCTATTGCTCCAGTAGAGACCCCTCGAGTGCTTGGCTAGCTTTTCACCAAGTTCACCCAGTAGAAGAGTTTCACCATCGTTATAAATCAGGTAATCGCTACCGAGTAATACCTCATAATTCTGGAAATTTTCAATAAACTTTCCTCCATCGTGCATCGGGTTAAAATCACCGGTCGTGAACTCCTTACTCAGTTCATACACGTGCGCACCTTTCTCCCACACCACGTTTTCGGGGTATTCTATATGCGGGTTCTCGCTAAATGCCCCTTTAAAAACCTCTTGGGGAATCGCGGCGACCGGATCTACTATTTTCCAGTAAATCTTATGTTTAATTACATCATCGACCACTACGTTAATCAAGATGCCACTGGTTTGCTCATTGTTGGGTGCATCTCCATTCGTTCCCGGGCGTGCTTTCAACTCCCATGTTCCATCGGCCGATAAAGCATTACGAAACACCTCATAACGATCATCGCGTGAAACGTTATTGTTTTGAAGTTCTTTGGGCCCCAACTCAAAGCGAACTGTCCCTTCGGGAAGTTCAGTGAAAAGATTTTTAAAGTTAAAAGTTCCCAACACATCTACCGTGGGTTCCGGTAGCGTGGCGGTAGAGAAACCATTTTCCAACTCGGTATAGTCGCCAACCGCCTCAATGAGTTTTGCCGGAACAATATCCTCCGGTGTACCTGTGAAATCGCGTGAAACAACCAAATTGAAGGCATTTGACAAATACACGGTGCCATCGAGATTCATTTGAAGTATCACGGCGTACGTTTTTCCAGCCGCGTTCGCATCCAACACCCTTATCGGCACATTAATATATTCACCATCGAACATTACCACACCATCCACGCTAAAGTAATTCCTTGCCACACGCGTTTGCAACTCTTGGGCCGCCCCTATGGAAAAGCCCGCATCAACTAACAAAGTCTCCGTCAAAGCAGGTTTAACAAGAAATTTAACGTTAACTCGTCCATTCGAACCGGCGTGAACCTCTCCATCAACAAATTCGGGAACGTAAATTAGTGAACGGAAGCCCGTGCCAAGCGGTAGTTCATACTCCTTATCGTTTATCGTGATGACGATGCTGTGCTCTTTTTCTACCACTTCTAATGAGGTGCCGCCACCCGCGGCTGAAGGGTTAATCGTAAGCGTCTGTCCACTGCTAAGTACCAACGTCCAGATACCGTTACTTTGTGTAGCACTCGTGATGGTTGAGCCTGCCGGAATATTTTCTAATTGTTCTGTTATCTCTCGAATCATTCCCTCGACAACCGTCAATCTCAAGTCCAGCTTCTCATTATCATCATCGCTACATGAAACGAACGTCCCCATTGAAAGGGCAAGAACCCCGATGAGGATCATACAGAAAAAATGTTTATTCATGATTTTCTTAAAATTAATAAATTGGATAAAATATAAAACAATCACTCATTAACCAAAAAACTGCCGATAAGCTATTTTTCACCGTATTAGGTTATACTTTTAATATCGGCTTCGATTTATTATTACGCATTCATATATACAAATATGCCAACACCTACTTAAAATAGACATTAAAATCAAATTAATTAACCAAAACGGGGCGATAAATTCTGTTTTTTAACATATTGAAGATTCTAGCAGATAACGTACAACAGGTTACCTAAAAAGATTCAGCTTTCCTCTCAAAAAAACAGAGCTTTTCAGAAAAATCTTTTATTTTTGTAGGAACCGGTTGATCCGCCAAAGACATCTTCTTATGAGAAATATCCTGTTTATCATACTCACACTTTTATATCCCCTTTATCCCCTGTTTTCACAAGTGGATACATCCGAGTATGGTCTCTATATACAATCTTACCCTTTATCCACCTCCAACTTCACGAGTATGACACTTGATGATGGCAAGCCCATCAGAACAAGAGGCAAGTTGTTGGATATAGAGTTCAGCTTATGGGTAAGGCAAGACAATGTCTTCGGCTCGTTGTTTCGTATGATAACCAATAAAGGCGACAACATCGATTTAATGTACTACTGGGCGAGCAACACCGGTTCTCGTCATCCACTCCTGCTGATTGGTGAAGAGGTCTACCTCCTTGAGAAAGAGGTAAGGGTAGAAACTTGGTTGCCTGTATCGTTATCGTTGGATCCGGTAACGGGAAAAATCACGTTACGCTACGATGAAGAGGAGGTAGTGGTATCAAGCGACATAATAAAAGGGGTGAAAAGCGTTCGCATCGCTTTCGGACATTGTCCTTTTGAAGGCTTTACTTCAGACGATATTGCCTCCGTGAACGTTAAAGACATCCTTCTTAAACGGGACAACCGTGAAATACGTTTCTGGAAGATGGCACAACATGTCAACGACACTTGTTACGACGAAATATCGGGTTCACCAGCCGTTGGAATAAACACCAAATGGCTTATGGATGACCATATCACCTGGCTAAAAATTCACGAGCAGACATTTGATGTTTCACCCTCCATTGCTTACGACCCTGTAAACCACCGCTTTTTCGCGGTTACTGATCAGGAGATGCACATAATAATGCCTCCACTGGAAAAAGAGGGAGAAGAGTACCCTGAATCATCAATCGAGGTGTTCTCGATAGTAGGGGGTAATTATGCCGCAAACGCTCCCAACCAGCTGATTTACATACCATCAATGCAAACACTTTTATCTTATAACCAGACAGAGGATATCTATTCCGTTTTCGACTTTTCTCTAAACAGCTGGAAGAACCAACAAAGGCCTAGCAAAGAACATAACTACTGGAATAGTACCGTGGTATTCAATCCAAAGGATTCGGTACTCATTAGTTTTGGTGGGTATGGACATTACCACTACAATAACGAACTGCTCTTCTGCTATCCTTTCCACGAAAATCGCCTAATGAAACGTCTGAATCTGTGGGCCATTGACCCTCGCTACTCACCAGCCTCAAACCTTTTAAACGGACAGCTATATGTTTTTGGCGGCCGTGGGTCTCCTTCTGGTCGGCAAGAGCTTGCACCTCGCAACTACTACGATTTCTACTCGGTTGACCTAACAAATCAGTCGGTGAAGCTGTTCTGGTCTCTTCAGGATGTTCCCAGAAACGAAGAAGGTATCCCTAGCAAAAACATGATTTACGACAACAATGATGACTGTTTCTATGTTTTCATGTCGGAATCGGGCGGTATCCTAATGAGAATCGACACGCTACACGCGGTACTTGAACCTATGTCGCTACCAATCTGGATAGAATTCGACACCTATCACTACATCTATACCAACCTGTTTTTATCTCACGAGAGGCAAAAATTGTATGTTTCTGTTCTTCTATCACAAGTGAGCGGAGAGTCGTTACTAGAAATTTACGAGATGAATTACCCAACAATATCGCCCGCATCGGTTCAACAGGGGTATGTGAAAGCGGAGCAAAGCATCAATTGGAAAGGGTATCTGCTAGTTACAACAGTAATGATTACCATCGTCTCCTTACTCCTGATCTCTCGTCATGGGAGAAGGAAGGCGTCAATGAGAAAACAGCGCGTCGCGAAGGTAGTTCCCAAAGCCCCTCCCACGGACAGTATTCCCTCTACCCTCGAAGAAGAAACCAGGCAAGGACATTACAATTTTACCCGGCAATGCATTTGTCTTTTAGGGAGATTTCAGGTTTTTAACAAAAAGGGAGAAGACATCACCCCCTCCTTTTCGCGGACACTCAAATCGTTACTGGTTGCCCTTATCTGCTACTCCGCGAGCGACACCCGCGGAATCAGTGGCAATGAACTGATACAGCTCTTGTGGCATGACAAATCAAGAGAAGCGGCTAAAAACAACCGAAACGTGTACGTAAGCAAGTTGCGGGTAATCCTTGAAGAGATAGGTGGTATAAAGGTGATCAATCAAAAAGGTTATTGGAGGATTCAACTAGAGGAAAATGTCCTGTGCGACTACCTAGAGGTGGTTAAACTGTTCGAGGCAAAAGAGAACGAACAGGTCGAAAAGATATTGGAACTGCTCACCCGGGGGGCAATGCTGCCTAACATGGAGACCGACTGGATAGATATTTTCAAAAACGATTTAGCAAATAATGCCATCGATTTTTTATCTGGGATCTTGAAAGACTTCACCTTGTCTGATTCCCAAAAATTAATAATCGCGGACACCCTGTTCCAGTATGACTTCCTGAACGAGGAAGCCCTTCAAGTGAAATGCACCACCCTTTACGGGCAAAGCAAAATAGGTTTGGCGAAAACCGTGTACGATACTTTTTGCAACCAGTTTGAAGCTTCGATTGGAGTGGAGTATCCCTTCACCTTTGGGCAAGTTGTTGAGCAAACGAAATAAACATCATCTTTGCGTCGAGTCTTTACCGCACTCTTTTGCTTTATCCCTATATACCCGATAAGGACGACGCGATTCAACCCACGTCGTCCTTATCGGTACACTTTTAACTTAACTTCCCTGTTGACTATCTCGCATCATTCTCCGCGTGTACCCATCTTGTCTTGACCGGGTAAACAACGAACAGGAATTGTTTACTTATAGATGGGGGAGAGCCATTCCTCCGCACCTTTCTCTAAACTTTCTGCTGCCCATTTAATCCCTCGCTTCATGATCTCGAGTGCTTCGGGCACATTAAAATCGCTCGAAACGTGACCCAAAGAAGAGTAGAAGACCCGTCCTTTCCCGTACTGCTTCTTCCACGCTACCGGCATCACGGCTCCATCAATCCAGAAATCGTGATCGCCCGCGAAAGTCGTCGTCGCCAACACCTTCACGTTCGGATCCACATGCATAAAGTATTGCTCCGATTTCATGTCGAAATCCTCCAACCCACGGGTCACCGGATCCTCCCGGTCAGTAATATTCACCCTGTAAGGGATAACGCCACCGGGGTGAGCCACCCACTGTCCTCCAACCATGTATTGATACTCGGTGTTGTTTCGGAACGAATCACCCAATCCCCCGTGCCATCCGGCTAATCCCACGCCTCGTTTAACGGCATTAAGCAACGCCCTTTCCCTCGGCCCGGAAATCTGGCTCATCGTGACATGCTGGATAATTAAATCTACCTCAGCCATCAGCGCCGAATCTTCGTAACACGCCAGGTCGTCGTGCAAGAAAACCTCCGCGCCTTCCGACTTGAGCCAGGGGACGAAAATATCCCGGCATTGTTCAGGTTCATGCCCATCCCATCCACCATACACGTACAGCACCTTTTTGCCTTGTAACGCATTCTCGTTGATCATCTCATCTGCCATAATTCCAAACGTGAAAAGCAGGACTCCCATCAGGGTCACCGCGATTTTTTTGTAATGTTTCATACGATTATTTTATTTTTATGTTTCGGTGTATGGAACCTTTGATATTTAAAATAATCATTTTCAAGGGTGTTTAATGATTATTTTAATCATGTCGGTTTCATACGATTATTTTATTTTTATGTTTCGGTGTATGGAACTCGCTTTAATCATGTTCTTGTGTGAAAACAGTTTTCATGCTCGTTTCATACGATTATTGTTCCTTTGAGTCCGGCCCGAAATGTTCGGACCGGACGATTTTTATTATAATAAATTCCTCACTATTATAGTTGCTTATAACGTTCAACAAATGTAATGAAATATTCTACAGTTGGAAAACTATATTTCAACTCATTTCACTATATTTCAACTCATTTCACCATATCTAACATATTGCCGACTTAGAATTGAAAAAGTAATGGAAATATGGCACAGGTAGTAAGTGGGTAAAATCAGTTTACCGAGCGAAGGGTAACCCACAAATTCTCGTAGCCCAATGATAGTATCTGAAAAAAGGAGTAACGCGATGCCAACAGCAAAGGCTATCTTGGACCTTCGATTACCATTAATCCCAACGGCCGCCCCCATGGAAATGCCCGATATGAGCAGGTAAGCCAATACGGCGAACATCGTTACCTTGTCAGCAAAGCTCGGGTAAAGCATCACAAAATAAAACAGCAAGTAAGCTGTAAGCAGAATGACCGTGAATTTCCACCTCACCTTGCCCCTGAGCAGGGCATACCATAGGAATCCGACATGGGCGCAAAAGAAGCAGCCAACGCCATAAACAAACCGGATGTTTTCCCCGTAACGGTGGGACAAAAACCAGTCGCCGCAGATGGAACACAAAAAGGCCAGCATTAGGGGTATCGCCTCTTTTACAGGTAGCTGTCGTCTAAAAGACAGCAGCAATAAAACCAATATCGCGATGCCTGCGGTGCCCGATTGGAACACAAATCCGTAGCCAAGCAGCGCTAAGAGTGCCAAAATAAATTGTATCGGTATGAATAAGTAAATCCAGCCGTAATGTTTCCCTGCTTTTATGTTCATCTCCCTGTTTTTCTCTTGTTGTCCTTACAAATAAACAAAAAAAATGGGAATGAACCCGTTTTGTCGGCTTAAAAGTACTCTTTTATCTCGATCTCCCCATTGAGTGCCAGGAGTGCATTCTCCGCCAACGCTCCCATCTCGTCTTGACCAGGATAAAGATGAACAGGTGCTATGCGGTATACACGCTCGATAATCAGGTTGCAGAACCACTTACTATTAGCAATCCCACCGGTAATCAATATCGCATCCACCTCTCCCTTCAGCACTGCAGACATGGCCCCGATCTCTTTCGCCACCTGGTAGGCCATCGCCTCCAGCACCTCCTTGCACTTCTCATCACCATCCATCGCCTCTCGTTCAGCAATATATACATCATTGGTCCCCAGGTAAGCTAACAGCCCCCCTTTGCCCACGATCATCGCTGCCATCTCATCGTAGGTATACTCACCGCTGAACGCGGCTTTCAACAATGACCCCGCGGGCATTGACCCGGATCTCTCGGGCGAGAAGGGCCCGTCACCGTCCAACCCCTGGTTCACATCAACCACCCTCCCTTTGTGATGCGCACCCACTGTGATACCCCCTCCAAGATGCGCCACGATGAAATTCATCTCCTCGTACCGCCTCATGATCGACTTAGCATGCGAACGGGCGATCGCCTTCTGATTCAGCGCGTGAAAAACGGAAATCTTGTCGAAGAGCGGGTGCCCCGTGTAGCGAGCCAGCCGGTCGAGCTCATCTACCACCACCGGATCGGCGATGAAAGCCGCCGCGTTCGGCAACCTCTTCGCGATATCAAAAGCGATTAGCCCCCCCAGGTTGCTTGCATGCTCTCCCCGTTTACACTCCATCAGATCTTGCCTCATCGCCTCATTCACACGGTATACACCCGCCTCAATTGGCTTAACGAGTCCCCCACGTCCAATCACCGCATCGATCGTCTCGAAATAGATGTCCGCATCACGCAACTCCTCGAGAATCATATCCTTTCGGTACTCGAATTGATCGGTCACTCTTTTGAACGGTTTCAACGATTCAGCCGGGTGCTTGATCGTTTTTAAAAAGATTACCTTCTCCTGTTGGTAAATCGCGATTTTCGTAGAGGTTGAACCCGGGTTAACCACCAAAATCCGTGTTGTTGTAGCCATAGTTTTATTTTTTCCTGTTTATGAAATGATTTGCTTGTTACCTGTGTGGACTATTTAACCTATATACACATTCCATTCCCGCGACTGCTCTGAGCAGGTCATCCCTTTCCAATACAGGCTGCCAAGGCAATGGAGTACAGCTTGGTCCGTTCATCATCGGAGCGCGAGGTGAGTACCACGGGCGCTGAAGCCCCTATAATAGCCGATGCACAAACGGCCCCACCCAGGAAATTGAGCGCCTTGTACAACATGTTGCCCGCCTCTATATCGGGTGCAAGAATCACGTCACAGTCACCGGCCACCTGGCTGTCGACCCCCTTATGCAACGCGGCCTTTCGGCTCACCGCGATATCCACCGCGAAGGGACCGTCCACGATACACCCCGTAAGGGCACCCTCCCGATTCATCGCTTTCAAAAGCGATGCGTGCAGGGTAGCCTCCATCTTCGAATTCGGCATCTCCACCGCGGCGGCGACCGCCACCTTGGGCATCTCAATACCTAGTTGGTGGTACATCATCACCGCGTTCTGAATGATTTGCACCTTCTCATCGAGATCCGGTGCAATATTCATCGCCGCATCGGTTACGCACAGCAACTTGTGGTAATAGGGGGATTGAAAAAGAGCAAGGTGGCTCAGTAGTCGACCGGTACGTAGGCCAACACCCTTGTCCAGCACCGCCCGTAGCAAGTCGCCCGTGGGAATATGCCCTTTCATGATGCCATCAGCCTCGCCACTCTTTACCTTACTCACGGCGATTCGGGCTGAAGCGGCAGCCCCTTCCCTATTGTCCAAGATATCGACACGGGATAGGTCGAAGTCTAACCGGCGTGCGATCTTCTCTATCTTACCCTTATCCCCTATAAGCAGTGGGGTCATCACCTCAGCGGCAACGGCATCCCGCACCGCATCAAGTATGAGAACGTCCTCGGCAGCCACTACGGCAATCGTCCGCTTATCCCCCTCCCTGGCTTTCGTAATCAGTCCTGATAAATCGTTAAGCATGGCATCAGCTATTTTACACGGTTTTGTTTACAAATAAACAAAATAAACGAGGATGAGCCTCATATTTTAGCCTGTTATTTAGCATATTGTCAGAATATATTATCAAAGACTTCGATTAAAGTGTACAAAAACGTTCATGAAACAGCCTGCAACTGTACAGCCACCTTACCTGAGATTTCCCCGTGAACCCTTCATTATGTCTAAAATAGTTCGTACATTTGCCGTTACATTTTGGTGTTGTTCGCCCCAAATGCCTCGGGGCGAGCGATGAAAAGGGAATCAGGTGCAAGTCCTGAACAGGCCCGCTGCTGTAAGCTCAATAAAAACGCTTTCGCACTACTCAACAACCACTGTTCCGCCAGGCGGAATGGGAAGGACGCGAAAGAACGAGTAAGTCAGAAGACCTGCCAAAATGAATGCAATGTTTCATAGCTTTCGGGGAGTAGAGCTTGAAAAGACAACGCGTGCCAAGGTCGGTTTTCCTTTACTGTTTTGATACCCGAACTCGGCAGACCTGCGCGTTTTCAATTTACCTCAATGCCCCACTTTTCCCGAAAGCCTGGTGTTTCGGTGAAATGGACGTCTTAAAAAAGAGCGCTCTTCTTGCTGTAACCTTCATTCAGGTTGCAACAGGAATGCTTTTTGCTCAAAATAGGCACGATGGCTCAAGTCGTTCGCTTAAGGAAGAGAGATTTGCTGCTGAAGAGAAAGCGGTTGAGGGAAAAGAAAGCCTTGTATACAAGGAGACCCTTTCGCAACTGGGAACACCCAGTCAACCGGGCACACCCGAGCAACCGGCTGACACGACAAAGGTGAAAACCTTGCACCTCGATGACTTCGTGGTGTACGGGAGAGACCTCACGAAAGAGGTAATTCCCGGTCAGACACTATCAGGCGAAGAACTGAAAAAGTTGACTGTTTTTTCGGTAGCTGATGCCTTGCGCTATTTTTCAGGCGTGCAGATAAAGGACTACGGTGGGTTGGGGGGGCTCAAGACGGTAAACATCAGAAGCATGGGTACCAACCACATGGGGGTCTTTTACGATGGCATCCAGCTGGGTAACGCCCAAAACGGGCAGATTGACCTGGGAAAGTTCTCCCTGGATAATATCGAGCAGGTAACCCTCTATAACGGGCAGAAGAGCGACATCTTCCAACCGGCAAAAGATTTTGGCTCGGCGGGGACCATTTACCTTCAAACCAAGCGGCCTCAATTTAAACATACCCGAAAAACAAATTTGCGGGCAACGCTCAAAACAGGCTCTTTCGGGTTATTCACCCCCTCCCTGTTATGGGAACAGAAACTTCCTTACGACTTCGCTTTTAATTTTAACACCGAGCTTTTATCATCGCACGGGAAATACCCGTTCCGATATACAAGGGTGTTCGAAGACAAAACAGTGGCGTATGACACCACGGCTATTCGAAAAAACGGGGATATTAAAGCCATCCGCTTAGAAAGCGCCATATATAAAACATTGCACGAGGGCGAATGGGATTTGCGCGCCTATTTTTATAAGTCTCACCGGGGATTACCCGGACCTATCGTGAAAAATGTTTTTGAGCATGGACAGCGACTACACGATGAGAATTTTTTCGTTCAAAGTAAGCTCCGAAAAACATTTAGCAACTTGTACAGTCTTAAGTTGAACGTTAAATACGCCAACGACTACACGCGCTACATTGATGATGAGTGGACGAGTCCAACCTACGTTGACAACCAGTATTTACAGCATGATCTGTATATTTCATCGGCAAATAGATTTACCGTGACCCCTTGGTTGCAGTTTAACCTGTCTGTCGACTATCAACTCAACAAGATGGAAGCCAACCTGGTGAACTTCTCTTATCCCACGCGCAACACGCTGCTCGCGGCCGCGGCGGGAGAGGTGAGATTCGATTGGTTCACGTTACAGGCAAGCGCACTGGGTACGTTCGTGCGAGAAAAGGTGAAAATGAACAGGGCTGCACCAAAAAAAGATATTTTCACCCCATCTGTTATCCTCTCGATAAAGCCATTAAAAAGGCATGAACTTTACTTACAAGGTTTTTACAAGAGAATATTCAGAATGCCCACTTTCAACGACCTCTACTACACCTTTGTCGGAAACTCCGTTCTTAAACCCGAATACGTCACTCAATATAATGTTGGTGTAAATTATACTTTGGCTCCCGAGAAAAGTATTTTAAAGTCACTATACTTTCAAGCCGATGCTTACTACAACGAGATTGATGATAAAATAGTGGCTGTCCCGGCCGGGAACATGTTTCGTTGGATGATGCTGAACCTGGGGAAGGTGCAAATAAAGGGAATCGAAGCCAACACCGGTGTAACCACGGAGTTTTACAAAGAATTGATTAGCACGCTGCGCTTCAATTACACTTATCAGCACGCGATCGATGTTACCGACGCGTCGGCAAAAAACTACCGGCATCAAATCGTCTATATTCCACGACACAGCGGCTCGGTAATCGCGTCTGTAGACTATAAGACCTGGGGAATGAACTACAGCTTTATCTACACAGGCGAACGATACAGCGCAAAATACAACGATGTGAACAGCCACTTGCAACCGTGGTACACCCATGATATCAGTCTCAGGAAAAATCTTCCGCTCTCAGCAGGGAAATATGACCTGCGCGTTGCCCTGGACGTCAACAACCTGTTTAATCAGCATTACGACGTGGTGCTGAATTACCCGATGCCCGGGAGAAATTACCGTTTAACCCTTACAGCAACATTGTGATGGTAAAGAAGATTAAATCCCCACGGGCAGATTTCATCACATCCCAACTTACCGCAATATTATGATAGCAAAGAAATATAAGATAACCTCCATTTTCATTTTAGCCTGTATCCTGTTGATAGGGTGTCGCGAAGAGTATGAAGTCATATACTCTTCACAAATAAAAACGTCTGTAGGACAAGAGAACACGGGAGACTTAAAGGGTTTCTACCTTTTAAACGAGGGCAACATGGGCAGCAATAAAGCCAGCCTCGACTATTTCGACTTTTCTACCGGGGTATATCACCGCAATATATACGCGGAAGCCAACCCGAATGTTGTCAAGGAACTGGGAGACGTGGGGAACGACATCCAAATTTATGGCAGTAAGTTGTACGCGGTGATCAACGTGTCGAACTACATCGAGGTGATGGATGCCAAAACCGCCAAGCATATCGGCAAAATAGAGATCCCCAACGTCCGCTATATCCGATTTCATGATGGAAAGGCCTACGCCTCCTCCTACGTGGCCCCGGTGAAGTTTGACCAGAACGCACGCGTGGGTTACGTTGCCGAGATAGACACGACCACGTTGCAAGTAACGCGCACGGTTAACGTGGGCTACCAACCCGAAGAGCTGGCTATCGTTAACAACAAAATATACGTGGCCAATTCGGGTGGATACATGTTTCCCAACTACGATCGAACCGTGTCGGTGATCGATCTCGAAACATTCAAAGAGGTGAAAAAAATTGACGTGGCCATTAACCTGCATCGAATACGGGCAACGCCATACAACGAGCTCGTGGTCAGCAGCCGGGGCGATTACTACAACGAACCTTCGAAACTCTACTTTATCGATTTGGAAACAGAGAAAGTCATCGGTTCGCTAAACATGGCGGTCAGCAATTTGGATGTAGTAGGCGATTCGGCATACGTGTACGCGGTGGAATGGAGCCATAACACGCAGAAGAACACCATAACGTATGGTATATTCAATATAAGAACCAAAGAGGTGGTATCCCGTAATTTCATCACGGATGGCACCGACAAGGATATAGTCATCCCCTATGGCGTAAAGGTAAATCCGGTAACCAAAGATATTTACGTCACCGATGCCATCGATTACGTGACACCCGGCACCCTTATTTGTTACAATAAATTTGGCAAGCTGAAATGGAAGGTCGATACGGGTGATATCCCTGGACACTTTGCCTTTTTGTACGAATAACCGGGAGAATGAAAAAATGAACGTTAATGTATAATAGACCAACTGTTTAAAATGCGTGAACTCATGAAGATTAAAAACTTATTAGCGATAGGACTGGCAACTATGATAGTGGTGTTTACCTCCTGTCGGGAGATAGATGTGGTGTTGCCGCCAAAAATCAATTTGGAGCAAACGGAATATTGCGTTAAGCCAAATCGCAACCTGTTAATCGAGCCGGTTGTGGAAAACAGCCATCCAAATGCCGTTTACTCGTGGAAGCTTAACGGCAAGGTGATTGGAACAGAGAAAGATTTAACTTTTAATGAAAGCGAGCTTGGTACCTATTTCCTCACTTTTCGGGTGGTAACCGAAGATGGGTCGGACCAAAAAGAGGTGAAGGTTGACGTGGTTGAGCTGGAGCTGCCGATAATCGGTATGGAAGGAGGTAACGATGTTACCTTGGAAACCGGAGAAAAACATCTCTTTAAACCTGAAGTTTCTAACAAAGAGGGTTTAAAATTCTCTTGGGTCGTGGACAACAAAGAGGTGTCCACAGCCGATGAATATACTTTCGTATCGAATGAGGAAGGAATCTATTTTATAAACTTGAAAGCCACGAACGAGGATGGCGAAGATGAGTACCTGATAAAAATATTGGTGGTAAAAGAAGCACCTTTACACATTTCGTTTCCTTATCCCGAGCAGTCGGCCTCACTGGGTAGGACAGTTCGGGTAATCCCCACGATGCCAAGCACGAAGAGCGTTACTTTTCAATGGTTCGTGAATGGCGAAGAGGACAAGGGACAAGTAACGGATAAGTTTGTTTACAAACCTTCGGCACTGGGAAAAACAGATATAAAGGTGGTAGCCAAAAAGGGCAACAAAACCGGCGAAGCAACCATCACGCTAAACACGGTTAACCCGGAACAGCATTATCGCCCCATCACGGCAAGCTCGTCGCCCTATTCCACGAAGGTGTTTGAGTTTCTGCCTGCACCCGGGCAGTTTATAAATGAGGGCTACACGGCTTATACAATGGAAGAGGCAAACCAGTACGCCGAAAACAGGTTAAAATCGGGGAGTCAATACGTGTCTCTGGGAGCTTTCGGCGGATATATAGTAGTCGGATTTGATCACAGCATTAAAAACACCGGCACGTGGGATTTTGCCATCTATGGCAACTCTTTCGCCGGAAGTTCGGAGCCGGGAATCGTATGGGTAATGCAAGATGAAAATGGAAACGGGTTGCCTGATGACAACTGGTATGAACTGAAAGGGAGTGAAACCGGGAAACCGGGAACCGTACAGGACTACGAGGTTACCTATTACCGCCCGTCGGCACCCAAATCAAACACGCTATGGACCGATAACTTGGGAAGAAAGGGCGAGGTGGATTGGTTGAACTTTCATCAGCAAGACTACTACTACCCCAACTGGGTGAAAGAGGATATGTACACCCTGCGAGGAACATGCTTGGAATCGAGAACCGAAGACCAGTCGGGACAAGGTACCTACTGGGTTAACAAAGAGTTTGATTGGGGATACGCTGACAATTTCAGCCCCATTGATCGCTTAACCGACGATATTAACTACAGTGCATCAGCAAATGCCAACCATTTTCAAATAAGCAACGCCATTACTTTTGATGGAAAAGATATTCACTTGGAATACATTGACTTTATTAAGGTGCAGACGGGACTCAACGTCAAAGCCGGATGGTTGGGTGAAAACTCCACCGAGGTTTTCAGGTTTATGGATATACAAGTAAAATAATAAACAGAGAATAAAATGAGAAAAGTAAAACAAATTATACTCACGCTGTTGTTGATGTTCGTGGTTTTTTCGTGCAGCAACGATAGTCCTTTTAGCGGGACAGACAACCGTTTGCTCTCGCTTAAACTCATGGTAAACGAACAGGAGTATAAAGGTGTGGTAACTGCCGATAACACGATAGAGATCACGGTTCCCGTGGAGACAGATCTGAATAACGCCAAAGTCGAATACACCATTAGCGAGCAGGCAAGCATTTTGCCTAACCCGGAAAAGATAACCGATTGGAATAACGAACAGGTTTTTAACGTGATCTCTTATAGCGGTGAGAAACGCACCTATATCGTACGCGTTATAAGATTAAAAGGTGAAGCAACAAATGATGTGGTGCTCACCACGGACGAGGAGGTGAGAGCTTTCGCGGAAAAAAATATTTCCAGGATACGTGGTAACCTGATTATCGGCAAGGAGTCAGGTGCAGATTCCATCAAAAACATTGACGCGCTCACCTACTTGAAGAAAGTGGATTACAGGGTTATCATCAATCCAACGTACAAAGGACGAGACCTTTCCGGACTACGAAACGTGACCGAGGTGGGAGAGCTTCGAATAAACGACAATAAATTCGTGCAAGACTTAACATTAAAATCTCTCCAAATCGTTTACGAAGACCTGTTTATTAAAACAGACACATTGCGTGAAATCCATTTTCCCGAACTTGTAAGAATAAATGGTAACGTGCGTATAGAAGCCAGTAGAATAACCGGTTTGGATTTACCGCGGTTGGAAACGGTGTCAGGTTTTTCACTAAAAGGAGATCGATTAAGTTTACTGAGAGCCAAGAAGCTTGAGGGCATAACGGGCGACTTCACGCTGGAAAATTTACCGGCATTGACAAGGATTGACTTACCTAAGCTTCAGCAGGTTACCGGAAATGTAACCATGAAAGGGTTGAATACGCTGGGTACGTTTTCGTTACCTGTACTGAAGACAGTTGAGGGAAACTTTACTTTAGAGAACTCCCCTGCCATAGTCGAGTTTTTTATTCCCTCACTAGAACGAACAAGGAGTTTCAAAATATCAAACAACGTGAAACTATCTCGAATGATGGTGCCAAAAATTGAAGAAGCAGATGGAGATTTTATGCTTAGCGGTTGCCCTTTCGATAATTTAAACCAAGTATCCGTCAAGGTTATCAATGGGAAACTCTCGTTAATCCGATTAACCAGCTTACAGGATGTAAAACCGTTTTTCAAGTCGCTGCAAAAGGTTGCCGATATAGATGTGAACTACCTGCTTATGGAAGGATCATTGGATATAAGTCACCTTGACTTTAACGGCACCCTCAAGATACAAAACTGCTCAAACTTAGAACACGTGAAACTTCCCAAGGAGTTGAACGAGATAGCCATTTCCGGTGCTTCAAATTTTTCCCCTCCCACGATAACCGAAATATCGGGACTGGTGAAGGCAAATAAGATAACTTACTCCACGCTTAGGTTGGAAACGCCACGTGATTTTGTAATAAAAGAGTTGAAAGAAGTAGCAAATGAATTGAGTTTAAACATCGGCAATGTTGTAAATGTCTCCCTTCCCGATTTGGAAATTGCAGCAAGTATACAGATAAGGGACGATAATCAGGGAACATTGAAGAGTATAACTATTGACAAACTCATTTCTACCGGACGTATTATCCTTAACTCCACTTCGCTGGAAACACTTAAGGCCCCTTTATTAAAAGAGATTACCAACATATTGAATATAAACGGGGGAAGAGGCAATAGTGCTATGCAAGATCTTAATGGCTTATCGTCTCTTGAATCTATTACATCACTAACGTTATACAATTTACCTTCCTTTAAGGACTATACCTTCTTGAAAAAATCGATTGACAGCGGGGTAATGACAGAAGATAGGTGGAATAAAAACGTGAAACTTCAGAATGTAGCGTACACACCCACTTTCCAGGACTTAAAAGATGGACAATATGTGAAACCATAAAAAAGAGATAAAGAGATATGAACCATTATAAACAAATTCTTTACGCGGTTTTCTTCGTGCTCTTCGCGTTGACCGCGTGCGAAAAGGACCCGTTCGAGGGGGTCGACAACTTTTTATTCGATTTTTCCCTGCAGGATGGCAACGGCAATATCTTTGACGGAAAAATCACGGACAATATCGTTCAGTTCAGTATTCCGGCAAATATTGATTTGGCAAAGCTAACGCCCAAGTACAGGATAAGCGAATTGGCAACCATTTCACCCAAACCCGAAAGCGTGAAGGATTGGTCAGCCGAACAAACCTTTACCGTCACTTCGCATAGCGGTTCCCAGCGAATGTATAGCGTAAAAGTGGAGAGAGAAGAGGTGGAGTTAAACGAAAACGTTAACCTGCGTACGGAAGAAGATGTCGCTGCCTTTGCCGCCAGGAAAATTGACGTGATAAACGGGAACTTAACCATAGGCGCGCCATCCGGTACCGATTCCATAGCCAATATCGATGCCCTTGCCGGATTGAAAGAGGTGCGATATAAGCTCATTGTAAATCCCACCTTTAAAGGCGAGTTGAAGGCGCTGGGCAACCTGGAGTCGATAGGAAGTTTAACAATAAATGGAACACCCGAGGGGTTGAGCGAAATTACTTTACCAAAGCTCAAATATATTCAGAATGTATTCTCTTCTCAATCCAATAACATCAACCGAATCTCACTACCAGCCTTAGTGTCCGCGGGGAATATATCTGTAACATCTGTTCAACTCACAGAAATGGCTCTTCCGGAACTAAAAGAGGCAGAGGTTATAGATTGCCGTTTGCCATTTCTGGATGAATTGAATGTGAGGAGTTTGGAAACTATCAACACGTTGCTTTTAGATGGATCGACTCTCTACTCTGATCCCCAAAAACCAACACCTACCATCAAAAAAATAGCTTTCCCTCGGTTAAAGGAGGTTGGAGAGATGAGGGTGAGTACCCTTAAAGAGCTGGAAAGTATAGAGTTGAGCGCATTGGTTCAGGCTGGAAGCATCTCGCTAAGCAATCTGCCTGTCGTTACATCCATTAAGTTGGATGCCCTTAAAGTGGTTGAGAGTAAATTATATGCAGAATCCAACTCAAGTTCATACAACAAGGTGCTTCAACTATTTCATGCTCCGTTGTTGGAGAGCGTTGGCGACATAAATTTACAGGCCTTTACGGTGTTGAAAAGTGTAAAGCTCCCCATGCTGAAGTTTGCCGATGGCTTTCGAATTACACCTTCCGTAGAAAATTGGGAAGTGCCCAAATTGGAAGAGGTGAATCACTTGAATTGCTACAATTACGTTCCCTCATTTTTCGAGAACTTAAGCCGAATAAACAAGCTCGACATCAATGAAAGCAGTTACGAAGGAGAGGCTGACCTGTCTCATATACAGATAGATGGCGACATAACCATTATACGCTGTTTTGGATTCAGGAAAATCACGTTACCCCAAAAAATCTCTTCCTTTGAGCTCAATTATGCATCAAATTCATCTGCCACTCAGCTTCCTGAAATAACCGGATTAGAAGAGTGTGAAAACTTTTCGATAAGAAATGCACCGGGTGTTACGGAGGTTGTATTACCAGTATCGCTCAAGAAAGTAAATCAACAGCTTTACTTCTATGGTGGTGCTTTGTCTGTTGTAGGAGAGAACTTACAAGAGGTTGGGGAAATCAACATATCTTCCAATAATTTGGCATCCATGTCCTTCCCCAACTTAGAAAATGTAACAGGCAGATTGAGACTATTTGGTAAATTCCTGGAAACCATCCATTTGCCAAAAATCAATACGGTGGGACGGTTAGAAATAGGTGGTTCCTATTCCGGTTGGCAAAATGAGAAGCTGACTAATGTGGGCTTTCTCTCGACACTCAGCTCGGTAGAAACGCTGGAGATAAAATTTTGCAAGTTCCTGACCGACTACTCGGGATTTAAAAGAGCAGTGGAATCGGGTGGTATCACCGAATCAATATGGAACGAGAGAACTGTTCACAGTAACGCCTATAATCCCACGTTCGATGATTTAAAGGCGGGGAGGTACGTTAAAGAGGATTAGGCGAGAACACCACCCTATCTGAATAGTGTAGTGACATATTATAGATAAAATGTACACTTTTTCGCATAAGGTATTATCTGTTCCGGTGGCTAAATATATAGCAGAGTATCGAGATGCAGACAGGTTTATAGCCTATTGCAAGGAATGCAAAAGGTATGACAGATGCTGGAGTTGTCCACCGTTTCATTTCGATACGTTGGAGTATATCTCTGCTTATAAAACTGCTTTTATTATCGGAACAAAAATAGTGCCTGATGTCTCTGCGAAAACAGAGTTCTTACAAAGTAAAAAAGCTAGCTACCAAATAATAAAGGAGGTTCGATCAGTGTTGGACCCAAGGCTCCTCAATATGGAGACTCTATTGTTCGGTAGCAGGGCTTTTTTTGCCGGTACCTGCTATATTTGCCCTGGCGAAAAGTGTGAGCGGATATTTGGCAGACCCTGTATCGCTCCCGGCAGGATGCGTCCCACGCTCGAAGCATTTGGTTTTGATATTGAAAAAACCACTTCGCAACTGCTGGGGATGGAGATGAAGTGGGGAAAAAACGGGGTTCTCCCTGAATATTTAATATTGGTGAGTGGCTTTTTTACTAATCAAAATATTGCCCGGTCGGAAATTTACAAACTTATAGTGAGAGATTAAGTCGCGTCTCCGGGCGGGAAAGGATAACGGCTTTGAAAATACGTAAAAACAGAACAGAAGTTTATTCTGCAGACTTATAGTGAAAGATTAAATATGTGGTATTATGAAAACAATGCAAAAAAGGGGATACATTCACGTTTATACCGGAAATGGAAAGGGTAAAACCACCGCGGCACTCGGATTAACATTACGGGCCGTAGGAGCGGGGAAAAAGGTTTTTTTCGCCCAGTTTGTAAAAGGACAACGTTACTCCGAGGTAAAAGCCATTGAGCAATACCTGCCAGATGCGCAGATAAAGCAATATGGACTGGATTGTTTTATCTGGAAAAAGCCCACGCAAGCCGATATCGATACCGCACGAGAGGGGTTGCGTGAAGTGGAAGAGATCATTCGTTCCGGTAAGTATGATATGGTAGTGCTGGATGAAGCCAACATCGCGGTTTTTTACGGACTCTTTTCAGTGCAAGAACTGATCGATATGGTGACATGTAAACCAACCGAAACTGAAATCATTATTACCGGTCGATATGCCGCACCCGAACTGATTGAAATAGCCGACCTGGTGACCGAAATGAAGGAGGTAAAGCATTATTACAACCAGGGAGTGGAGGCCCGAATAGGGATTGAACACTGATAACAGTCAACTATTGGAAACCTTTACCTTCTAACATTGGTCTTAATAGTTTTAGATTTGAAAGAGGTACTTTCAGTAAAAAGTGCCTCTTTCTTCCTATTTTCCGCTTTGGGACACCCTGAAAATTTTTTTATTAATACTTTCTCCCAATTATTTCAAATCAAGTTTTCCCACAAAACATGTTTATTGCTGATTATCTGTTGGATAGCAAAGTAGCTCATTGCTGTTGATAACTTTTTCGGAAAACTTTTTTGCTTTCATAAAAATAATAATTTACATTTGTGGTGCACTTGGTTCTTTTCCGATTATCCTTTTCGGGTAAAGATGAAAAAGGGAATGCCGTGAAAGTCGGCAACAGTTCCCGCTGCTGTAAGCTCTATACAATGTGCTGAACAAATCCTTTGCCACTGTCGCGACAAAACAGGTCGGACGGGAAGGCGTTCAGAAACAGGAGTAAGTCAGAAGACCTGCCAATTCGCGTACAATACACTTTTTGATGTCTTTCGGGTAAAAGGACAGTCCAAAACAGACTTGCACTACCTAAACATACCGATATACCTCAAAACAGGGATGCATTAGCTGCATCTTGGGATGGAATAATCTCTAAAATATAATAACCCCAGGGTACAAATATCTAAAACAGTCTGAAAAATGGGCAACAACGGAATTTACATCGTGAAAAGAGACGGGAAACGGGTACCGTTCTCTATCCAGAAAATTGAGAATGCCATCGCTAAGGCATTTTTATCGGTAGGGGCTTACGCCACGCAAGACGACTTGATACCTATCCTCGCGCGGCTGCATATCTCTGACGGGATGACGGTAGAGGAGATTCAGAACCAGGTGGAGGTAGCACTGATGGCGGAAAAATATTTCGCGGTGGCCAAATCCTACATGCTCTACCGGCAAAAGCATGCCGAAACCCGGGAGATCCGGGACAAAATGACCTTCCTGATGAATTACTGCGACGCGCAAAACGCCGCTACGGGGAGCAAGTTCGATGCCAATGCCAACGTGGAAAAGAAGAACATCGCTACCCTCATTGGCGAACTGCCCAANAAGAACTTNATCAACCTGAACCGAAGGATGCTGACCGACCGGATAAAGGAGATGTACGGGAAAGANCTTGCCGACAAGTATATCGGGATGCTCAACGAGCACTTTATCTATAAAAACGACGAGACCAGCCTCGCCAACTACTGCGCCAGCATCACCATGTACCCGTGGCTGCTGAACGGNACCATACCCATCGGCGGGAACTCAACGCCNCCCACCAACCTGAAATCGTTTTGCGGNGGGTTCGTGAANATGGTCTTCATCGTGTCGAGCATGCTGAGCGGCGCCTGCGCCACGCCCGAGTTCCTGATGTACATGGACTACTTTATCCGACTCGAATATGGCGATGATTATTTCAACCGCACCGATGAGGTGGTAGATTTGTCAACCCGCCGCAGAACGTTAGACAAGGTTATCTGCGACTGTTTTGAGCAGATCGTCTACTCCATCAACCAACCCACCGGGGCACGTAACTTCCAGGCCGTTTTCTGGAACATAGCCTATTACGACCGTCCCTACTTCGAGAGCCTGTTCGGCGAGTTCGTGTTCCCCGACGGTAGCCGCCCTATCTGGCAATCCCTCAGCTGGCTGCAAAAGCGATTCATGAAGTGGTTCAACGCCGAACGGACCCGGGCGGTACTTACCTTCCCGGTGGAAACCATGGCGCTGCTTTCCAAAGACGATGATATGGTGGATGCCGAGTACGCCGACTTCACAGCGGAGATGTACGCCGAGGGGCATTCGTTCTTCACCTACATGAGCGAAAACGCCGACTCGCTATCCAGCTGCTGCCGACTGCGCAACGAGATCCAGGATAACGGGTTCAGCTACACGCTGGGCGCGGGTGGGGTGTCCACCGGCTCGAAAAGCGTGTTGACCATCAACCTCAACCGGTGCGTGCAGTTTGCCAAACGGATTGGCCGACCCCACCTGGAATTCCTGGCCGAAGTGGTGGACTTGACCCACAAGGTGCAGCTCGCGTACAACGAGAACCTGAAAATGTTTCAAGAGAAGGGGATGCTCCCGCTCTTTGACGCCGGGTATATCAACATGGGAAGGCAATACCTCACCATCGGGGTAAACGGGCTGGTTGAGGCCGCCGAGTCTTGCGGGATTGAGATCAACGACAACCCCGCCTACGTGACCTTCGTCCAGGAGATACTGGGGCTTATCGAACGCTACAACAAAAAGTACCGCTCCCCCGAGGTGATGTTTAACTGCGAGATGATTCCCGCCGAAAACGTGGGGGTGAAACATGCCAAGTGGGACAGGGAGGATGGCTACTTCGTCCCCCGCGACTGCTACAACAGCTATTTCTATCGCGTAGAGGACAGCTCGCTCAACGTAATCGACAAGTTCCGGCTGCACGGTCGGCAATACATCGACAGGCTGACGGGTGGTTCCGCCCTGCACATGAACCTGGAGGAACACCTCACCAAAGCCCAGTACCGCCAACTGCTGCGCGTGGCCGCCCGCGAGGGGTGCAACTACTTCACCTTTAATATCCCCAACACGGTGTGTAACGAATGCGGTTGTATCGACAAGCGTTACCTGAAGCAATGCCCCAAGTGCGCCTCGCGAAACGTGGATTACCTGACACGCATCATCGGCTACATGAAACGGGTAAGCAACTTCTCGGCCGCACGGCAGGTGGAAGCGCAGAAGCGCTATTACGGCAAACTGGAAAAGGAGAAAGAAAAAGAGGCCGTGTTATGCTAAAGTACGTGGACTACGACATCGTTTTCCAGGAGATCCCCGACGAGGTGACGCTGGCCATCAACTTGTCCAACTGCCCGCACCGCTGCGTCGGCTGCCACAGCCCGCACCTGCGAAGCGATATCGGGGAAGCGCTGACCGAAGCCGCCCTTGCCGCATTAATCAGCAAGTACGAAAACTCGATCACTTGCGTCTGCTTCATGGGCGGCGATGCCGTGCCCGATGAGCTGTGTCACTTAGCCGGTTTTATTCGGGAGAGCTGGAACGGCAACATCAAAACCGCCTGGTACTCGGGCAACAACAGCCTGCAAGACGAACGTCTCAAACGCTGTTTCGACTATATCAAACTAGGGGAGTTCATCCAGTCGCTGGGCGGGTTGAATAAGAAAACCACCAACCAACGCCTCTATCGCGTCACTAATGGCACGATGCAGGATATTACAACACGAATGCAACGGTAAAGCCTCAAAAATCCAACCGGATGCCGCCAAACACGGTAGTTTTAGGCATCGGGTAACCGGCATTGATCTCGTACTCCTGCCCAAGCAGGTTCTCACCTTTCAGGAAGAGGTTGAGCCAATCAAGTACCTGGTAGTTGGCGCGGGCGTTCCATAGGAAGAAGCTATCCTTTACCAGCTCCGGTTTAACCGCTGTATAGAGGTCACCGATATATTGAAGACCGGTGGAGAATCCCCACCGATTTTTCGTGTAGTTCACGCTGGCATACAACTTATGTTCCGGTGCCCCCACGATCTTGTAGGTCATATCCAACAAGCTGTAATTGGCCGAAAGCTGCAAGCTGGGGGTCACCCGGTAGTCGGCGGTAATCTCGAAGCCCTTGTTTTCCACCTCCCCGGTGTTGGTATTCAACGGCCTGCCCTCTACCATCGTCACCTGGATCATATTATCACCCTTGATGTAAAAGAGGTTCAACCCCAGGTTCAGCCGGTTTTGAAAGAGCGACTGCATGAAAGAGAGTTCATAGTTCATCAGCCTTTCCGGGAGCAGATCAGGGTTGCGCGGGGGAAACATGTACATCTCTCGAATGTTGGGGTTCCGGAATCCTTTGCTGACAACAGCTTTCACGGTGGTAGTAGCGGATGGCACAAAGCTCAACCCGGCCTGCGGGATCCATTCGGAGCCGTTTATCTCGTGATGGTCGAGCCTTAGCCCGGCATTCAACGTGAGCCTGTTCTGCAATAAGCTCTGCTGAACGTTGACGTACCCGGCAACGTTGTTCAGGTGGATATCGGCCAACTCCGTGTCGTCCGATCCATCGAGGAAATGGTTCCAAGCCTTCCCCCCGAAGCGGTGAAAATCGACTCCCGCCGTGGTCTTGTTCCCTTTGAAAAAAGCATAGGACTGGTACAGTGTAAGCCCAAGCATCTGGTCGTTCGATTGGAAGTGATAGGTCTTAGGCTGCTGTCCTGTCGAATACCCGTCGTCGATTTCATGTGCCCCGAAATTGCAGAAGAACTTCAGCGCCCCCGAGGTCCTCTCGTACTCGTTTTCAAGGGAAAAGGAGGTCACCCCGCGGGTGATGTCGGCATCGTTATCGATGATCGGGGAAGCCACGCTCCCCGGGTTGGATGATCGCGTGTTAGAAAGGTTCAGGTCCACGAAGCTATGCCAGTTACTACTGAAATCATACCCGATTTTCCCGAGCACGTTCAGCTGCTCAAAGTCCATGTTGTCCCGGTGACCGTCGGAGCGGTTGTAGCCGAGACTCCCGTTGACACGCAGTTTATCTTTCTTCCACCCGCTGGACGCTTCCGCGCTAAAGGTGTTGTAGCTGCCGTACATCAGTTGGGCCGAGTTATGCCAACCATCCTTTCTCTGTTTTTTTGTGATGATGTTTATCACGCCACCCATCGCATTGGAACCGTACAGTACCGACGCGGGACCCCGCACCACCTCTACCCGTTCGGTGATCATGGATTGATAGCTGTCCGCGAGCGGGTGTCCCATCAGACCCATGTACTGCGGGTGCCCGTCAATCAATATCAGCACTCCCGACGTGGGCATACCACCGATTCCCCGGATGCTCATTCCCCCGGCGGCACCGCCGGCCACACCGTATCCCATCACCCCGCGTCGCGTTATGAAGAGACCGGGGACCTCTTCGGTAAGGAGAGGTAGTAGCGATGGCTCCAACCGGTTTTGAATCTGCCGTTCCGACACGACAGATATGCTCATCGGTACACTTCTCAGGTTCACTTTCGGCATCGTACCGGTAACAACAACCTCATCCAATCGGATAGAGTCGTTAATCTGCCGTGAATGGTTATCCTCAGCATACGCGGTTGAGAAAAGAACCGCGAAGGCAAAAAGAAAGAAATGTGATTTGTTCATAATTCTCTTTTTACTTGACTTTTAAAAACCAAACATCTTGCTGATAAACAGAAAAAAGAGACAGCCGTCCTGCAAATTCTGAATATCAGCGCCTTTTAATATAGAATAGGACTAAAACGACGCATCAATAACTACCGGGAAATGGTCAGAAGGGAATCGTCCGTACTGCATATCGTTAAGCACACCGTAACGTTCTACCGTGATACCAGGAGTAACCCATATGTAGTCAATCCGGTTTTGCATAGGCGCACCAATGTTGAAAGCGTTGAACGTACCCACGGTACCGTACGGCGGTTCAAGGGTTACCTGGTACGAGTCGTTCAGCTTGCCCGAATCATAAATAAGCTGTATGGGCTCATCCTCTGGTACCGCGTTAAAATCGCCGGTCGCGAATAGCGGGTACCCGTCCGCAATTTGCTCCATCCGCTTCAAAAGTAACAGGGAAGAGTTGTACCTGGCCACCTTACCCTCATGATCGTAGTGTGCGTTAAACACGAAAAACTCCGTTCCGGTCTCTACCTCCTTAAACTTAGCCCAAGAGCATATTCGGTTGCAACAGGTGGCATCCCACCCCTTAGTTGGCTCTTCGGGGGTTTCAGAAAACCAGAAATCACCGTTATCGAGAAGAGCTAACCTCCGGGTGTTAAAGAGGATGGCCGAGTGTTCTCCCGCCTCTTTCCCATCGTCCCGCCCCGAGCCCACGTAGCTGTACCCCCCAATTTCAAGGATATCATCCAGTTGGTGCTTGAAACCCTCCTGGGTACCCACGATGTCGATTTGATGAAAGCGAATCAACCCTTTCACCATCTCCTTCCTGTGAGACCAGGCGTTCTCCCCGTCACGCGAGGTATCCATCCTCAGGTTATAAGAAGCGACTCGAAGTTCGGTTTGCGCGAATATATTCATACTGATTGCCATTGCCAAGCAGACAGATGCGATAATCTGTTTCATATTCAACTGCATTTATTGTTTAGCGAACATTCAAAAGTAGGCTATTTTTTCAAGACGGGCAAACAATCATGTGTAAAGCGTTGTGTTTCTACTTTCTATTTCACCCTGCGCGATTTAGCCTCGTGCAGTCGTTGAAAAAGGTGTTACCGAAATCAAGAACCAATACACTTCGTCGTGGCTCACTTCGTGTAGCCACGACGAAGTAGTAAACGAAAACCTAACTCCTTATATAATCTAACCTTAAAACCTAACAGCGATATCATCATAGGCGAAGTAGCCCGGGGCGCCCAAGCCCCATTGGCCGTAGAGGTCATCCGAGCCTACAAGGTTGAACTGCACTTTGGCCACCTTGCCCAAAACCGTCAAATCCCACTTCGTCCACTCGGTAACAAACTCCTTGTTCTTAAGCAAATAGAATTCTGCTGTTGTTGATGAAACCTCATCATCGATATCGGCGTACCCGTAAACCACAATTTTAAACGTCGTGCTCTCGGACAACTGGTAATCCGGAATACCGGCAAAGGCCGACATGTCGGTTAACTGTGCAACGGCATAAGTGGTATTGGTAACCCACATGTGGTCGATAACACGGGCCTCGCCATCCGCGAATTCCAATAAAGGAAGTGAAGTGCCATCCACAGTTGTACCGTCTACCTCTTTATAACCAAAGTGCGTGCAAAAATTCGTGCCGCTGTGACCACCCGATACGTTATAGGCTTGTAAATCGTACAGGTAGCCACTCGCGTTGCCCGTTGCAATCGACAGATCCGACCCAAAGTAATTCGAAACGCCCGCTTCGCCGCTAAACGCCCCTTCCGTGTGAGAAAAGCGAAGCTCGGTATTGCCCGCATCGTGCCAAGAGTAAGTAGAGTGCCCGCCACCATTCTGACCGTCAGAGGGGATCATGCTCGACCAGTAATTGGCACTCGTCCCCTTGTAGTCCTTATCCTCGAAAGTAAGAACTCGGATCTCGGTGTAGGTATACTCCAAGGGAAGAACGATACTCGTACCGTCAGCCATGGTGATTACTACCTGATTACCCTCGATTTTAACCGATACGAACTGAGAGTCACCATCTTCTCCATCTTCTCCATCTTCTCCATCTTCTCCATCTTCTCCATCTACGCCATTCTGCCCATGCTTAATGGAGACTGTTTTACCATCATTAAACGTCAACGTGTACCCGTCCTCGTCCTGCTGAACGTTTGTGATAACCTTCCCCTTATTCAAGGCATCTAACAACACCTTTAAAGTGGCTACTTCGCTGTTGAGGTTGTTTAGTTGCTCGTTGAGACTATCTACCTCCTTCCACAACTCCTTGTCGTCATACTCGCAAGTGGTCAGTGATATGGCGACCAATGCCGCCAGAAAAAGGGTGAAAAACTTCTTCATGTTGTTTAAAATATTAATAAATTGATGAATCAGTGAACTGTAATGATTTTTCACGCGTACGCTGCCTACAGCTAAATCTGCTAATTTTCAAGGCAATGTGACTTTAATTGCGCTGAAAAAAAGGACAAAAAAAACTGTTTGCGCGGAGATGCTGCAAACAGGTGCTATACTTTACTTTGAGGAACCGAATGTTCAACCTTCCCGTTTCTCACGATTAACGCCGATGCCTGCAGCGATTCTCATACGAGTTAAGGCAGGTCTTCTGACTTATCCCATCTAATCGCAGCCTTCCCAACCCTGAACGAGTCAGTGACATCGAGCAATAGACGTTGTTCCCGTTGGCACGGGGGGACTTACAGCAGCAGGTACTGTTTCGGATTCACACCGAATTCCCTTTTAATCCAGTCGCGAACGAACTGAAACCCAAACTCACACAAAAGTACATTTTTTTATTCAAACCGCAAAGGGTAATTTCACTATTAATCGGTATTAAGGTTATTGTAAGTTCAACTACTAAACGTAAGAAGTTGTTATAAATATTTTTTTGCTTCCCGAATGCTTAGACTGCTCAGCTCGGATCTGTACCTGTCCAGGAAGCCTTTCACCCAAACGGGATTGGTTTTAGAATAATCTCTTAAACTCCAACCGATTGCCTTGTTGATGAAAAACTCGCTACTACCTAAATTGTTGACGATCACCCGTTCCAACAGCTCCACGTTGGTCTTCTGTTTTTGATGAAGTTGATGGATAATGGCAATCCGGCGCACCCAAAAATCGTCATTCACCGACCATTTGAGCATCAGGTCAGCGCCTCGCCCATCATTAGCAACGATAAAGCCAACCACGGTGCTAAGCATGTCGATGGTATCCCACCACTGTTTGGTTTTGATAAAACGCCATATCTCGTCGATATCGTTGTACGTGAGGAATTTTTTCATGCCGATCAGGTAATCAACAACGAAATAGTGGAATTCCCTATGCTCATCTTGCCAACAGCGGGTAAGAAGAATCCAGTCAACTCGTTCATTTTTTTGAGCTTCTTTTAAAAGGGCTTTGTAAACAGCCCTTCTGGGAACGGTTTTAATCCCGTAAAAAGCGAACTTATCACGCATGTAGGAACGCATCATGGCGGCATCCTCCCGATTGGACAACTTCTCGAAAGCACCTCTCAGCTGCTCATACATAACTATAAAAATCAATGGGTTATAAAGAAAATAAACACGGGGAAAAAGGTGTTTTTGTGAAGGCAATTATTGCTTTAGCCGACTATTTTCATTCCCACGTTGGGTGGTAATACAAAGAAATGAAAAGATTGAAACTTCATTTCCAGGAAGAACGGAAATGGAGCGGCAAACGAGACTCGAACTCGCGACCCTCAGCTTGGGAAGCTGATGCTCTACCGACTGAGCTATTGCCGCCTGACTTGAATGGAGTACAAATGTACTCGTTTTTTTTGATTCCACGCATCTTTTTCCGGCTTTTTTTCAACCACTCCTTCTTTTCAACTACTCCTTGGCGTTTCCCCCTCTTCACCCGTTTTATAGTTGGGAATCGTAAAGAATAAAAGATTTTCCCCTCTTTTCTGCCCGATATGAATAAAAAATAGTACCTTTGCAGCCACATATTAATCGGGATGTAGCACAGTTGGCTAGCGCGCCACGTTCGGGACGTGGAGGTCGGAAGTTCGAGTCTTCTCATCCCGACAGAAACAAAGTCCAGCTAATCAAAAGCGCTTGTCCTAGTATCGGCAAGCGCTTTTTGCTTTTTAGCCCTCAAGCCACTGCAAATAGACAGATAATAAGCAAGCGTTACATGACAAACACCCTGAAGCAGCAGCAATATCGCTTGCCTTACACGTTGTTACTTGATATGGGAATCTCCCGTTTCACACTCTGACTCAAGGAAATCATGGTTTCTGTGGCAACCACGCCCGGTATTTCTTGTATTTGGTCATTTAACAACTCCATCAAATGTTCGTTGTCACGGGCGTAAATCTTGACAATCATCGTGTAGGCACCCGTGGTGAAATGGCACTCGGTCACCTCCGGAATCTTCTCGAATTCCGGTATCACGTTCCTGTACATTGAACCCTTTTCCAACTTCACGCCAATGTAGGCGCTGGAGGCGTACCCCAACACCTTAGGGTTCACGTAGTATCCCGAACCGGTAATCACCTCGTTTTCGATCATCCGCTGCACGCGTTGATGAATAGCCGCACGCGATACCCCACATTTCTCGGCAACATCCTTAAACGGCATCCTCGCGTTACGGGTAATAATTTCCAATATTTGCCTGTCTAACTTATCAATTTTCTCCATGGGAAGCAAATTTAATACAACAACCCAAAAGTAATAAATTTCTAAGATATTATGACAAATTGGAACATTAAATTTAAGAAAATGGATATTTTTGAAACAAACGAAAGGGAAAAACGGGTATTTTATCGTTTTATCTATCCAGTTTGATACGGATTACACCTGCTTTCACGGTTCATTCTTCATGATTTGTTTTACCGGGTTCGTTTTTCAAGCTATTGATTTCGTAAAGCGGCGAGCCGATACTCCGCCACCGCCAGGTCGAATGAGGTCGTGATCTTCACGTTTGTCTCCTCACCCTCCACCAGGCGGACAGTCATCCCGCTTCGTTCCACTACAGAAGCGTCATCGGTAAAGGTGGGGTCATATTCCTGCTCGTACGCCCTTTTTACCATCGCGGCAGGAAAAACCTGGGGGGTCTGCACGATCTTCAACCGGGTGCGATCCACCATCCGGCTGCCTGTTTCAGTCAGCACTCGAACAGTATTTACCTCATCCACCACCGGAATTACCCCTACCCCCTGTTCAAAGGAGGTATCGAAGCAGCAACCGATTAGCGAAGGCGTGACAAAGGGCCGGGCTCCATCGTGAATCCCCACCGTCTCCTCATCCGATATTTCCCGCAAACCGTTCCGCACCGAATGGAACCGCGTTTCACCTCCATGAACCACGACATGTGGCACGGTAAAACGACACTCGTCGCACAATGTTTCCCACAGGGGACGGTATCCCTCAGGAATCACCAGTATGATCCTCATCCTGTAATCGTACACGTGAAAGGCACGAAGGGTGTGCATCAGCATCGGTTTTTCGCCTATCCGTTGAAACTGTTTGGGCAAAGTGCCCCCAGCACGAAGGCCTTGCCCCCCCGCGACAACCACCACGCTATATCTCCTTTCGGGAATCACGCCATCTCCTCCAGTAATTTTTGGAGCTCCTCATCGGTCGTCGTCAACTTCTCCTTGCAAAAGGTGATCAACTCGGATGCCCTCTTCACTTTCGCTGTCAGCAGATCCACGTCCATTTCGCCGGCCTCAATGGATTTCACGATCGCCTCCAACTCCTTTTTCGCTTCTGAATAACTCATTTTCGCCATAATTGTACAATTTACTTGAATAATTGATCTTTTTCACGGCTACACTTCGCTCTCCGTTGAGGGTAGTCCAGTTGATTGGATGACTGAGGTTACATCACCGTCTCTGAAACGGGTTTCGATAAGCTCGCCCTCCTGCAACCCCTTCGACGTGGTGATAATCTTACCATCCTTCAGCGTGAGGGTATAACCCCTTTTCAAGACATTCGCCGGCGATACCATACGTACGAACTGTTCCACGTTTTCCAGGAAGTGACGCTCATCCCGAAGCTCCACACGTGAGGAGTGTTGCAAGGTGCGCTTCGCCTGTATCAACCGGTGCCCCTCCTCGTCAAGCAGGCGTCTGGTCGAATGGCGTGTGGTGATCATCGCTTCCTGCAGATAGGCGAACTCCTTTTGCAAAACCTGTCGGAAGGAGTGACGTGCCCCCGTGGCGAGCTGCTGAATGGCGGCAGTCTCCCTTTGCAGGTAGAGCGATGAGTGATGCACCAGCCGATTCGACAAAGAGAGCAAATCCGACCGCTCCTCTACCAGCAGCCCTTGGGTTCGTGAAACGAGCCGTTCTTGCAGCACATCTAACTCCGTGGCGGTCTTCGTCAGGTGAGCTATGAATATCTCCGCTACTGCCGTCGGCGTTTTCCCCCGGGTATGCGCCACGACATCCAGCACCGTTACATCCCGCTCATGCCCGATACCGCTTATCACCGGGAGCGGGAACTGCGCTACGTTAGCGGCCAGGTTGTAGGAGTCGAAGCAACTGAGGTCAGACGTTGCACCACCTCCCCGGATGATGGCCACCGCATGAAAAAAATCTCCATGTTGAAAAATCGCTTCCAACGCCGCGATAATCGACTCTTCGCTCCGTTCGCCCTGCATCACCGCGGGGAAGAGCTTGGTATAAAAGACAAACCCCGCGGGGTTGTTTTCCATCTGATCCCTGAAATCCTCGTACCCGGCAGCGGTGGGCGACGAGATGACGGCGATACGGTTAGTCAGCTCGGGCAGTTCCAACTCACGGTTAAGCCTCAGCACCCCCTCCTCCTCCAGTCGCTTCAACACCCTTTGTCGGTTGCGGGCAATCTCCCCCAAGGTGAACGATGGATCGATATCCACCACCGTGAGCGAAAAACCGTATAGCTCATGGAAGTCGACCGTCACCTGCACCAACACGTTCAACCCCGATGTAAACTGCTGCCCCGTCTCCTGTTCAAAAAAGGGCGAGAGCAGCCGATAGGTGTTGCCCCAAATCACCCCCCTCGCCTTAGCGATAATGGCGTGACCCAGCTCATCTTTCTCCACGAACTCCAGGTAGCAGTGCCCGTTTCGGTTCACACGGACATCGCTCGTCTCGGCCCGTAGCCAATAAGCCTCGGGTAGCGCATCCCGAACCGCGTTCTTAACCTGCCGGTTCAGCTCCGAGAGGGAAAAAGAGGGTTCCACCATAGTTCAAATACGTTCTTGCCGGTCTTCCTTTTTTACCGTTTTTTTCGTTGTATCGTTGTATCGTTGTATCGTTCTTGCCGATCTTTCTTTTCTTGCCGTTGTTTCTACTCTTGCAAATTGTTCTCCCACCTATTATCCGATCAACGCAACCCTACCCGGTAAGTAGATTGCTTGAACGGCTCTTCAATCATGAAATAGAGACAGCGACTACTTTCCCACGCATGCCGCGGAATTGGCACGAGAACCTCATCTCCCTCGCCCATCGGGTGCTCCGAAAGCAGCGCCCCCGATTCATCCAGCAACCGCACCCTATACGCATCGCCGTCAAAGGCGCGATCAAGCAGCTTCACCAAAAAAGCATCTTGCGGGGCAGAATGGGTGCCAGAATCAGTGGTCAGATCAGAAGTGGTAGTAGAACCGGCGACTGATTCAATAGACCAGCGGCCGTCGGCCACTCGCCCGGGATGTTCGGGAAGCGTCTTTAACACCTTGCTCATCGCCTTTTGGAAATCGGGGATACCATGCCCGTAAACCGTGTCGGGCGAGGCATACCGATCAGATGACCGGGTAACGATATCCAGCAGTTCGGCTCGATGCAGCTCGGGGTGAATCGACCAGAGCGAAGCGATTAAGCCCGCCAGGAAGGGCGATGAAAGCGAAGTTCCGTTCGTGTTTCCGATTAAGCCATTTTGCCCGATGGTCACGGTGTTCCTCCCAACCGAAACGAGATCGGGTTTTACCCTTCCATCGGCCATCATCCCTCTTGAACTAAACAACGCGATCACGCTATCGGTGCCTACCGCACCGACGGCCACTACCTCCTTAGCATCTCCCGGGGGGGTCGACTTCCCCCACGCCTTGTTACCCTCGTTACCGGCGCTCACCACCACGATTATCCCCTTTTGGAACGCCAGGTCGGCTGCCCTTGACATCACCGAGATTCGTCCCGTGAGGTCGTGATGCGAGTAGTTCAGCGAAGAGTCGTTAAAAAGGTTATACCCCAGTGACGTGTTAACCAGGTCGACCCCCACGCTGTCGGCATACTCGATGGCCTGCACCCAGTAGTCCTCCTCCACGGGGAACTCGCTGACCACGTCCTCCGAGCGAAAGAGCCAGTACGCCGCCTCGGGGGCCGAGCCCATCATCTTGCCGGGTCGATTGATAACCATGGTGGAAAGCACCTTAGTGCCGTGATCGTTCGCCGAGAAGATATCGCCGCCCGGCACGAAGTCTTTAAATCCCCGCAGGTCCATGGTATCGAACCAAGGAATCACATCAACATTGGTGAACCCTGCATCAATTACCCCCACCACGATTCCCTTTCCCCGATAACCGGCATCGCCCATCATCCTCGCGTTATGCAACTTGAATTGATCTTCGGTCGCCCCGTACGGTGATATTTCGCCCGGGAGAACAGCATGCGAAGCGGCTGCATCCGAAAGAGCCATCCGCGAAGTATCTGCAGTTGAAGGAGCGGTTTGCGGGAAGATAACCGGTCTCGGCGGTTTCGGTTCGGCCAACCTGGGGCGAACTCCCCCGTGGTAGGGAGTATCAATACCCCGCCAAATATATTTCACGGAATCCACGAAAGGCAGCGCCTCAATCTGCACGATACCCAGGCTGTCCTTCGTTTCCACCACGAGGGTACTCAACCACTTGCTGGAAGCCACCACCTTACCGCCGGCCAACTCTACCAACGCGATGTAATCCCTCGCGATGGGCAAGTCCAACTCATCCAACGCCACCCCTTGTCGCTCCCTCCTCTCAATGGCTTGGTGCGACAAAAAGCGGGACGGATCATCCAGTGAACAGCCCGTTTTTCCCTTGTCACTCAGGTAAACCCGAAACTTGTAGCGCAACGAAGCACCCGTTTCAAGAGAGGAGGTGTCCTCCTCCACTACGGGCTGCCCAGACAAGATTAGGGATTTCGTCAAAGCTTCGGCTTTGACCCCCACTTTGTCGGAGTCGAAGGTGACCGTTGAAGCCGATACAGAAACCGGCACCAAAACCGCGGGAGCGGCTAAAAACAACAGAAAAGAAACAAAAGAGGCAAGAGCCCTTAAGCGATTCATCATGGTCTAACTCAGTCGCGATAACACCTCTACCAGGTACTCGTATGATGACCCCACGCTATCTATTTTAACCGCTTCGTCTGGAGAGTGAGCACCCCGGATGGTCGGCCCAAACGAAACGATATCGAGCTGCTGCTCCAGCTTCGACTGGATGATACCGCACTCCAGTCCCGCGTGAATCACCGACACCTTGGGGCGATCGTTATACTTCTCAAAGTAGACCCGTTCCATCGTTCCCAGCAGTTCGGAGTGCGCGTTCGGCTGCCATCCCGAATAGTCACCGGAGAACTCCACCTTCGCCCCGGCCAGCAGAAACAGGCTTTCAAGCGATGAGCAGACCCAATCCTTCCGGCTCTCGGAGGAGCTCCTCACCAGCAGCTTCACCTCGATGCGATCCTCCCGTGTGTCCACCAGGGCCAAGTTGAACGAGCTCTCCACCACCCCCGGGAAATCTGCCAGGTAGCTGACCACCCCATCGTGGCACGCTTCAATAGCGTTGATCAGGTCATCCTGCACCTCCACGGGAAGGAGCCACTTGGGCAGTTCGGTACGCTCAGCTTTAAAAGATATTGATTCCTCCACACCCGCGTAATCCTCACGGAACAGCGATTCGTACTCTGCCACCAGGTCGATCAGGTCATCCGATAACTCCTCAGGGATCGTGAGTACCACGAACGACTCCCTCGGTATCGCGTTCCTTAGCGAACCACCGTTAACACTCGCGATGCGGGCTTCATAGTCGCTCACCACCTCTTTCAGGAAGCGGTTCATCAACTTGTTCGCGTTGGCCCGCCCGAGATGTATCTGCACACCTGAATGGCCACCTTTTAACCCTCTCAAGCTCACCTTATACGCCACGTCGTCCTCCTCTATCTCCTCCACGGGTTGAAACCGGAAAGAGACATTCACATCCCTTCCACCGGCACAACCGATACAAAGCTCGCCCAGCTCTTCCGTGTCGAGGTTAATCATCAGCGTTCCCTCCAGGAAATCCTTTTCCAGACCGTTCGCACCGTCCATGCCCACCTCCTCATCCACGGTGAACAGCGCCTCGATAGCCGGGTGTTGCAGGGTGTTGTCTTCAAGCACGGCCATCATCATGGCACAGCCTATGCCATTATCCGCTCCCAGCGTGGTAGAGCGGGCCTTTGCCCACTCACCGTCAACGTACGCCTCAATCGGGTCACGGGTGAAGTCATGCTCCACATCGCTGTTCTTCTGTGGTACCATATCGAGGTGCGACTGCAGGATAACGGTTTTCGCGCCTTCATACCCCTTGGTCGCCGGTTTTTTGATAAGCACGTTGCCTGTCTTATCCTGCTCCACCTCCAATTTCAACCGCTTTCCAAAGTCCATAACGTATCGCGTTACCTCCTTCATATGCCCGGTGGGGCGAGGGATACGCGTTAACTCGTGGAAATAACCCCACACGTTCTTCGGGTACAGATTACGAATCGATCTAGTTGTCATATTTTCTTTTTTTAGTTTGTTTGTTGGTTTATTCATCATGTTTTGCCTGACTCCACGTCACCCTCGCATTTCGATGACAAACGCGTTAGTGCATCGCTAAGGCGTTTACTTCAAGACTGCTTAACCTGCTCGGCAGCAGTATCAGCAGTAGTCTCATCCGCTGTTTTTCGTTTGACGTATGGCATGGCAAAGACCCCGAAGAGGCCGTACAGGATTTGCCAAACCGACTGCACGGCAAAAACGGCCCCTGCGAAGGCAAGCGCCTCACTCTCTGCTACCCCCAGTATCAGCAGGGAGGAGATGACCACGAAGTGCCAGGGACCGATCCCTCCTTGCACCGGTACTGAAATGCCGATATTGGTCATCGCGAATACGATTAACCCGGCAAGTGGCCCAAGGTCTTTGGTGAAATCGAACGCGAAAAAGCAGATGTAAAAATACAAATAAAAACAGAACCAGAGAAGGATCGTGTAGATGATTACCTGCTTTTTCTCCTTTATCCCCGAAATCACCTTCAAATCGTACTTCACTGTCGCGAGAAATCCCTTCACCTTTTTCATGAAGGTAGTCCCTTTAAAAAGCGTGAATGGCAGCACCATGGCAATCACGAGGGCACCCAGGGCCAGGTAAAACCACGGAGAAGAGAAGAACCCCTTCACGTTGCCAAAGAGCTCCGGGTTGTCCTTGAAGTAAGAGATAAAAAAGTCCACGTAGAGCACCATGCTCACGAAGATGATCGTCAATCCAGCCAGGATATCAATCATCTTATCCACGAGGAACGTCTCCACGGTTTTCCCCAGCGGGATTTTGTCGTACTTGCTCACCACGCCGCATCGCCACACGTCGCCCGCGCGGGGCAATAAAAAGTTGACCGCGTAGTTTCCCAACGTGGCGTAGACGATGCTGACCCTCGGGGGGTGATACCCCAGCGCGTTAATGAACAATTCCCACCGCAACCCCCTCAAGATATTACCAATGAGCCCAAAAATCAAAGAGAGGGCGATGATACCAAAGTTAGCCGTTTTCGTGATTACCCATAGCTCACCAAAGTCGGTTTTCCTGTACATGAGCCATAGGATAAACAATCCAATAAGTAATGAGAGCAGGATCTTCAATACGTTTTTCGCGGATTCAACCTTCATTTTCCCCAATTAAAAAGAGTACCTTGGAAAACCCATTCCTCAGACGTCGTATCTTGTTTTTTTAGAACGAGTTTGTCTCATTTTCTATAATTAAATTGCTACCTTTGCGGCAGTAAAGATAAGGAATAATCGGCAGATGGCAATGTTTCCGGTAAGGGCAAAGAAAAACCTGGGCCAGCATTTCCTCAGGGATGAGGAGATTGCCCGCCGCGTGGCGGCAACGCTCGACAAGGCTCCCCCCTTTCCCGTCCTGGAGGTGGGACCGGGTACTGGTATGCTTACCCGATTCCTTTTAGAGCAAGAGAGAGAGGTCACGGTGGTAGAAGTTGACCGCGAGTCAGTGGATTACCTTAACGAACACTACCCGCAACTGCACGGCAAGATCCTCCATCAGGATTTCCTGCGGATGGACATCGATGCCCATTTCAACGGTAGCTTTAGCGTGATTGGCAATTACCCTTACCACATCTCCTCACAGATTTTCTTCAAAGTTCTGGACAATAGGGATATAATCCCATTTTGTTCCGGGATGATCCAAAAGGAGGTCGCGGAACGCTTGGTCGCCCCACCCGGGTGCAAGGCCTACGGCATCCTCAGCGTGCTGCTGCAAGCGTGGTACGATATCGAGTACCTCTTCACGGTAGACGAGCACGCGTTCATCCCTCCGCCTAAGGTTAAATCGGCAGTCGTCCGCCTCACGCGTAACAAGCGAAGGCGTCTCGCCTGCAACGAGAAACTATTCAAAACAGTGGTGAAAACCGGGTTCAACCAGCGTCGCAAGATGCTCCGCAACTCCCTCAAGCTACTGCTATCCGATGAGAACCCCATGCCCGACGATCCCCTGCTCACGAAACGACCCGAGCAGCTTTCGGTTAAAGAGTTCGAAACGTTGACCAACCTGCTTGAACCGTGGGTCAAAGTCAAACTGGTTTCACTGGAGACTCCCGGAACATTCGATGAAGAGGTCCCACCAAAAGCGCTTGAACCGTTGCCCGAGCAGGCCAAACCGAAAGTGCCGGAACCGTTGCCGGGATAAAGCTCACCGGAAGAGAGAAACACTTTTTGAACGGATATCATCGCAATTTAAAACAACGAGAACATGGCGGAAATCAAACTATTTTATCATAAGGATGGTGTAGTCAGGGTGAACCGGAGCCTCGACTTCCTGAAATCGAATCCCATTCAGAACTTTTTGTGGATCGACCTCAACGACGTGGATGAGGAGGTTGAAAACGAACTCGAAGATTTCCTTAAGATATACATCCAGGAGGAGGAGGAGATGATCGAGATCGAGATGTCGTCGCGCTACATCGAAACCAACGACACGTTGGTAGTCAACTCCAACTTCCTATTGTCCAATTTTGAAACCGATCCCGTATCCTTTATCCTGAAGAACAACATACTGGTGACCGTCCGCTCGGAGGAGCTGATCTCCTTCCACGAGACGGTAAAAAAGATATCGGCCAACCCCAGGAACTACCCCACGGGTGCCCACGTCCTGGTCGCCCTACTCGAGACCCGGGTCGAGTACGATGCCGACATGATCGAGAACATGACACAGAAGATCACCCAGTTAAGTAACTCGCTCTCCCTGCAAGAGGCCGACGAGGAGTTGCTGTCAGAAATCAAGAACCTGCAGGAGAAGACGATGATGCTGCGAGAGAACATCATCGACAAGCAACGGGTGGTATCGAGCATGTTGCGCAGCGAGTTCATGGCCGTGGAGTTGCAGCCTAAGCTCACCATGATTATCAAGGACATAAACTCGCTCGTGGAGCACATCAAGTTCAACTTCGATCGTCTGGACTACCTGCAGGACACCTTCCTCGGTTACGTGAACATCGAGCAGAACAAGATCATCAAGATTTTCACCATCGTATCGGTCATCTTCATGCCCCCCACGCTTATCGCGAGCATCTACGGGATGAACTTCGAGATTATGCCGGAACTGGATAAGAAATGGGG
>JGI24710J26742_10000021_pt1 | contig 117749 bp, 104 predicted proteins | sample BioPla2DNA2_FD_26742 | JGI IMG/M metagenome (IMG submission 26742) | reverse complement strand
GCCAAACCGGTCAATGATCTGTCTCGTGGTTGCAGCGCTGACGACATTGTCGGTGTAGTTGCTTTAACTGTACTCCAGTGTACACAAAATTAATAATGGCTTAAGCCGGAGGATAAAGGATAGTTTTATGAAAATACTAATAATCAATTCAGGTAGTTCTTCTCTCAAGTATCAAGTAATCGATTATGAGGCACGCGAGGTGCTGTGTGTAGGTCTTTGCGAGCGTATCGGCATTGATGATCCCAGTATGACGCATAAGCTCGGCAACGGCAAAAGCATTAAAGAGGACAAGGATTTTAAAACACATCGCGATGCTGTATTTGAGATGGTCGAAAAACTTACTTCTGAAGAATATGGCGTTATTACAGAGCTTGACGAGATTTCAGCAGTCGGTCACCGTGTTCTGCATGGTGGTGAAGAATTTACTGCTCCTGCCTTAGTTACTGACGAGGTCAAGCAGGCAATTCGTAAATGTTTCGCATGGGGGCCGTTGCATAATCCGGCCAATTTGACCGGCATTGAAGTCTGTGAAGAAATCATGCCTGGCATTCCTCAGGTAGCGATCTTTGATACAGCCTTCCATCAGACAATGCCTGCCAAAGCTTTTATCTACGCCTTGCCCTACCGCTATTATGAGGAGCTTGGAATTCGCCGTTACGGCTTCCATGGCACTTCACATATGTATGTGTCTCAGCAGGCGGTAGAACTCCTGGGCGGCGAAGCTGAAGGCACCAGGATTATAACTTGTCATTTAGGCAACGGCTCATCTTTTGCTGCGGTTAAGGATGGTAAATGCGTTGATACCACTATGGGTCTAACACCATTGGCCGGAATCGCTATGGGCACACGCTGCGGTGATATCGATCCTGCCATTGTTCCTTATATAATGAAGGCAGAAAATCTGACTCCTGATGAGATTGATCACATCATGAACAAAGAATCGGGTGTTAAAGGAGTTTCGGGGGTAAGTTCGGATTTCCGGGATCTCGCTGCAACGGCGGCCGAGGGTAACGAAAGGTCAAAGCTGGCATTGGATATGTTTGTGTATCAAGGCAGGAAGATTATAGCAAGCTACGCTGCTGCCTTGGGTGGAGTTGATGCCATAGTATTTACGGCCGGAATCGGTGAAAATGATATTAATACTCGCGCCAGAATGCTCGAGAATCTGGAGTTTATGGGTGTTGAGATTGATCACAGCAAGAATGATGGCCTCAGAGCTAAAGTTGCTGATATTTCCAAAGACGGATCGAAGGTTAGAGTATTTGTTATTCCGACAAATGAGGAGCTCTCTATTGCAATTCAGACCGTAGAATTGCTTGGACTGGATAAGTAGATAGTCTTATGAATTTGTTCTGCAGTGAACTGTTCTGTAAGATCCATAGGCAAGGTTCACTGCAGGATTAATTCTTGACAAGATAAATTAGATAAGTGATAATACATTTCGCGTCTCAACGGGAGTAGCCGTTTATGCCTACAACGGCTCGGAGACAAATGTCCGAGAGGACAGCAAATGGATGGAGGTGTGAAAAATGGCAGTCCCGAAACGCAAATGGTCAAAAGCGAGAAGCCGCAGAGCACGAGCAAACTGGAAAATCAGTGCACCCACTTTGGTGGAATGTCCGCGTTGCAAATCATTGGCAGCAGCCCATAGAGTCTGCAAAAGCTGTGGCTATTACAAGGGCCGTGAGATTATAACTGTTGAAGATAAATAGCATCTTACCGGATTCTAATTATATAAAGCAACGGCGCCTGCAGGAACCGTTGCTTTTTTCTAGAAAGGCAAATTTATGAATAAGCCGACAGTCGCAATTGTAGGTAGACCGAATGTAGGTAAGTCATCCCTATTTAATATGCTTGCCGGCATGCGGATTTCAATTGTAGATCCGACGCCCGGGGTCACTAGAGATCGTGTTTTTGCAGATTCGGAATGGCAGGGAATCGGCTTTGCTATGATTGATACAGGCGGCATTGAGCCGAAGTCAACGGACGATTTGTTAGTGCAGATGCGATTCCAGGCAGAGATTGCCATTGAAACTGCGGATGTAATTATTTTTATGACAGATATCCAAAGCGGGTTGACCGCTGCGGATTTGGAAATTGGCAGACAGTTGAGGCGCAGTAGCAAGCCGGTAATAGTCGCTGTTAATAAAATTGATCAACCGGGAGATCCGCCACCTGGCTTTTATGAATTTTATCAATTAGGCTTTTCTGAGGTTTATGCAGTTTCTGCCAGTCACAAATTGGGATTGGCCGAGATATTGGATGCTATTATCGCTCATATCCCCGCAGATTTTACCAACGATCTGCCTCATGATACTATTCGTGTAGCTGTCATAGGCAAACCTAATTCCGGCAAATCTTCCTTAGTTAATCGGTTAACAGGCGAGAAGAGGTCTATTGTATCGTCAGTAGCCGGAACTACCAGGGATGCGGTTGATACCTTTGTCAACAATGAATACGGAAATTATATTTTAGTTGATACTGCAGGTCTGAGACGTAAAGGCAGAGTTTCTGAGCGGATTGAGAAATACAGTGTGATTAGAGCTAACCGAGCAATTGAGAGAGCTGATTTGTGCCTGATTTTGCTCGATGCCTCCGAGGGTATAACAGAGCAAGATATTAAGGTTGCCGGTTTAGCATGGGATATGGGTAGAACTTGTGTAATTGCAGTCAATAAATGGGATTTGATTCAGAATAAGTCCGAGGCAAGCAAGAATTTCAACCGTGAGATCCAACGCCGCTTCCATTTCATGCAAACTGCTCCTGTCATTTATGTCTCGGCATTGACCGGATCTAACTGCGATAAGCTATGGCCTTTACTCAAAGATACTTATTTAGCCGGCGGATTCCGGATTTCAACCTCACAGATGAACGAGTTTATCAGTGATGCTGTAATAATGCATCCGCCACCCCAAGACAAAGGCAGACATCTTAAGATATATTACGGTACTCAGATTGGTAATTACCCAGTGCGGATACTATTATTTGTCAATGATCCTAAATTGACTCATTTCTCCTATGATCGTTACTTAGAAAATCGCTTGCGCGAGATGTATGGCTTCGCAGGCAGTCCCATTCAAATTATCTGGCGTGGTCGCGGCGAGATGGCATGATATAATAAGTTAATCCAAGTATTTAAGAGGAAGCAGAATTGTCCAAAAAAATTAGCCGCACAATTATAATTCTAGGCTTAATTCTTACTATTGTTGCTGTAGGTGTTTTTGGCTATTTTACCGGATATAATTATGTAACTGCCCAGAATGAGCGCTTGGATAAGTTGAATCGCTTGCTCGAGGAAGAGGGTAAATCACCCATTACAGATTCTGCTCCCGGCGCTGTAGAAATCTATGTCCCCAGGAACTCTGATATGGATGATATTACGGAGATCCTGCTCACCAATGACTTAATCAAAAACAAATTCGCTTTCAAAATGCTATCGAAAATCAACGGCTTTGACGGCAAATATCGCTCAGGAACCCATTATCTTATGCCGGAGATGAGCTATGACGAGATGATGTTGATCCTAACAAGTAAACCCAAACCTGTACAGATCACCTTTCCTGAGGGGCTGACATATTCTGAAGTTAAAGGGCGTATGTTGAAGGCCGGTCTCCGTTTTAATGAAGAAATTATGGATGAGATGATGCGCAGACCAAATCTCTTTATTGATTATGATTTCATTCGTGAAATACACTCTGACCCGAATAGAGAGTGGTTGATGCAAGGATATCTATGGCCTGACACCTATGAATTTGATATTAATGAGTCAGAGGAATCAATCTTGAGAAAATTTTTCGATAATACTGAATCTAAACTTAAGGCTGGTAATTATTATGATCGGGCCGCAATAATAGGTTTAAGCCTGGATCAGGCGATAACTCTCGCTTCTTTAGTGCAGAAGGAGGGGACGATAGCGGAAATGCCCAAAATAGGCCGGGTATTTCTCAATCGTTTAAAATTGGATATGCCTCTGCAATCTTGTGCCACCATTAATTATTTGCGTCTTGAAGACGGTCTTAAGCCAATTCTTTGGGTCACAAATGAAGATTTGGCCAGATATTCAGACAATCCATTTAATACCTACAGCATATCCGCTTTGCCACCGGGACCGATCAATTCTCCTGGGACTGTGGCTCTGGAGGGTGTTCTGTGGCCCGCAACTGAGCGAAGCTGGCCCGGAGCTAATTCTTATCTGTATTTTGTCGCCAAAGGTGACGGCACCAATGATTTTTCCGAAACTCTTGAGGAACATCGGGAAAAAGTTGAGAAGTACCGCACTAACCGGAATTAGCACTATTGCTCGTCCAAGTCCGCCCGCTCTCTCTTTACCATTAATTCAGCAAAAATCTGCCGAATTTTTTGTTCCATTTCAAAAGCGACGAATAGCTCTCTTAGAATTACAAAGGCCAGAGGGCCTAAGAGTAATCCGCCCAGACCGTAAATCATAATACCGATTATCATACTCAGGAGCGTTACTATAGGATGCAGTTCCATGGCATTACCTAGAATGGTTGGTTCGATAAATCGCCGCAAAACAATAATTGATACCATTAGAATCAATACTCCAACCGCCTGCCAAGGTAGAGATTGAATAAAGAAATACAGCGACATGGGTATTAATGTTGTTGTGATTCCCAGAATAGGCAATAGATCAACAACAGCAGCTACAATTGCCCATGTCACTGCATTGGGTACCCCAATAATCAAAAAACCTATTAGCGATATCAGAAATGTAAACGCCAGCAGAACAATATATCCGCCTAATATTCGAAACAAGGTTTTCGTTAGTCGATTTGTAACGGAGAATAATTTGCGTACAAAGACGCGGTCGGGAATAAATCGCAATAACAATGCGTAAAGTTTATTTGATTCGGTTATAAAATAATAGCCAGCCATGACAGTAATCAGCAAAACAAGAATTGTTCTCGGCAAGCCTGAGATCATTCTGCTTACGGATTGCAACATTGCTGCCAGCACACCAGGTAATGCGGCAATAATCTTCTGAGCTACAGAAATTACGCTCTCTTCAATTTTTGTGCTGATAGTAGGATTCAATTCTATGCCCAAAAGCCGATTTGAATCATTAAAGATATTTGATATCTTCTCTAAAATTTCTGATTCGCGAATCAGATTAGGAAATTGATAATAGACATAGCGTATAATGCTGACCAGATAATACATCAGACCGCCTATCAAGGCTAATAAAAGAAGCAGTATTACTATGTAAACAAATACTGAAAGTTTCTTTTGAACTCTATGTGGGTGTCTGGTCAATGCTTGCCCGGCATTATATTTCTGCCGAAATTCAAGAATAAATCTGCTGATAGTCACTGCCGCTTGCGATAAGACCAAAGCAAATAGGATAGGAGCCAGGATTACCAAGGCGCGGGAACCTATAAACAGGAGAACGGCAATTAGAATTAAGAGCAGTAAATGCTTGATAAAAGAGAGTATAAAGGCTAAATCCGTTTTTGCTCTATTGTCCATCGTAATATTTCCTCCTAAACAAGATCCTGCAATATCAGAACTGAAAACAGAATGATATTAGCTGCCACGAATAGGTAATCAGTTTTGTATTTTCCGGGGCCTACTGTTTCCATTTCATTATTAGCTGCGTTCTGCTGCGATAATTCCCTTTCCTCTGCCAGAGTACGGTTCCGAACATTGGTAAAGAAGATCAAAGCGGGCAGTACGAGCATGGCCGAGAACAGTATTAATGGTAAGGCCTGAGATATAATCTGTCCGGTTGAACCGGGAAGTTGCCCCCATAACAGGTCAGCAGTAAATTGATATATTGCCGGATAAATCAGCCGGCCGAGACTAACACTGAAATTAACCAAAGCAGCAGGAAGAAGACTATCGCTATCGTTCCTTATTTTACAGACAAAAGTGAATATGATTAATAATTGCGGCACTGACCTTAAATCAAGAGCTGTCAAAGATGCAAATAAACTTGTGCTAAAAAGCGCCCGATACTGATATGGTTCAGAGGATAGGCCTGATTGTATCAGACCGTTAATAAGCAATGTCTGGCCCAGAGCCGGAATTAAGCATGCAATTAAGACAGTTAGAGCAATTTGAACACCTGATGATTGAAAGAGAAAAATACCTTGATTTAATAAATTCCAACCAGTAGTGTTAACCAATGTTTCATCCAACAGAAGCAAAGCAAATAGTTGTTCAACTGTTAGAACAAAGAAAATCAATGGGAAACCAGATAAAAACGCCAGCAGGCAGGCGATAAGGGATGGTTTTTCTCCGTAGACGAATTTTGCCGAAGGACGTTCTAAAAGAATGATCAGTACGGAAGCTATATGAGGGACAATGCCAACTATAAGCAATATTAGCGCAGCCTGACCGCGAAAGCTGTGAGCGCCAATTAATTCGCCGAAAGGCGGGAAATGCCGTTCTGCCAATTTGATAACGGCAATAAATAGAGCAAATATAATAGCGGTACGACCGCTGATCCCGGATAGTCGTACTCTTTCCTGTAAAATCGCATTATGGCGACGTCTCTTTAATTCTAAAACTGACAATTCAATCTTAGTCGGCGGATGATCCTCATCCATAACATAATATGATGTCTTGATTTCGCCTGTGGCGCTGTCGCTACGATTTTTTTTCACTTTTGCTCCTGAGGTTGATCGGTGATGGACAAAATTAGTATACCTTAAATTGTCACAAACGCCACTTATAATTATAATAGCTGTGGCGAAAAAATATTCCACAAGGAGAAGCTCATGGATAATAAGATTCTTTCCGAAAGGATGCAGATACTGTCACAGGCAAATTATGGCAAAGATTTACCCTCTTTGACAGAAAGAGAATTCTGGCAAATACTTTCCCGCACTATTATGTCCTTGTTGGCACCAAAATGGGAGGCTACCCGGTACGCAAATATTGATCAGCGTCAGGCCCATTATTTTTCTGCAGAGTTCCTGGTAGGAAGGAGCTTACTTAATAATTTGATCAATCTGAATCTCTATGACACTGTGCGGGACTTTGCTGCCGATCAAGGATATGATCTGATGGATATAATGGAGCATGAGTCAGATCCGGGTTTGGGTAATGGCGGTCTTGGGCGGTTATCTGCCTGCTTTCTCGACTCCAGCGCTACTCTGGGTCTACCAGTTACGGGATATGGTATTTTATATCATTATGGTTTATTCCGCCAGGCAATTGAGAATGGTTTTCAGAAGGAATATCCGGATAATTGGATTGATAATGATGGATATCCTTTCCTCGTACCGCGCCGTGAAGAGAAAGTATTAATTCATTATGAAGATCTCAAAGTCTATGCAGTTCCCTACGATCTGCCGGTAACCGGCTTTGGTACTGATAATATCAATACGATCAGACTCTGGGATGCAGAACCTGCTCAGGAATTCGATTTTAATTTATTCAATTCGCAAAGATTTGATGATGCTGTTATCGAGCGTAACCGGGTTAAGGATATCTGCCGTGTTCTGTATCCGAATGACAGCTCATATGATGGAAAAGTGTTAAGACTCAGGCAACAATATTTTTTTGTCTCCGCTTCACTGCAATATGTATTAGATTCATTCAAGCGCATACATGGTAATGATTTTTCACAATTCCCGAATTTTAACTGTATTCAGCTTAATGATACACACCCTGTCTTGGCGATCCCGGAGCTGATGCGTCTCTTAATTGATGAAAACAGACAAAGTTGGGACGAAGCCTGGGAGATTGTCCGCAAGACCTTTGCCTTTACAAATCACACCATGATGGAAGAAGCTCTTGAAAAATGGGATATTAATATTTTTCAGTTTCTTTTCCCTCGCATCTTGAATATCATCAAAGAAATTGATCAACGATTTGAAGAAGAGTTGATAGAGAAGAATCTGCCTGAAGATCTTATTCAGTCAATGTCTCCCATTCATGACGGCAAAGTTCATATGGCTTTGCTGGCATGCTACAGCTGTTATTCAGTTAATGGCGTCGCCGCAATTCATAGTAATCTTCTAAAGAATGTTCTCTTTAAAGATTTTTACAAACAGTGGCCCGGAAAATTTAATAATAAAACTAATGGAGTTACCCCCAGACGCTGGCTCCTAGCATGCAATCCACTACTAGCTGAACTGCTGACGGCGAAAATGGGCAGTCAAGACTGGGTCACGGATCTTAACCAACTAAAATCCTTAACCTCTGAAAAAAATGATCCCAAGTTAATTAGAAATTTATTAGAAATTAAGTCCCAAAATAAAGAGAAACTCGTGAATTTTATTAAGGAATATGAAGGAATCGAACTTGACAGTAGTTTTGTATTCGATGTTCAGATCAAAAGACTCCATGAATACAAGAGGCAACTGCTTAATGGCCTGTTCATTCTAGACCAATATTTCACACTTAAGGACAAAGGCAGTTCTAACGGGATAACGCCTGTCGCCTATATTTTCGGTGCCAAGGCGGCACCAGGGTATTTTCGGGCCAAGGGGATAATAAAATTTCTGACTGAATTAGCGGCCTTGATCAATGATGATTCAGATGTTAATGATTACATGAGGGTTGTATATCTTCATAATTACAATGTTACATTGGCGGAGAGAATATTTCCTGCTGCAGATATATCGGAACAGATTTCCACTGTAGGCATGGAAGCATCCGGGACGGGTAATATGAAATTTATGATGAATGGTGCCTTGACATTAGGTACATTTGACGGTGCTAATTTGGAAATTGTTGATCAGGTGGGTGAGGAAAACTGTTTTATGTTCGGACCTAAAATAGATGATTTTCCTGCGACTATGAGCTATTACAATTCACAATGGCAATATCAAAATGTTCAGGGATTAAAACGAGTGGTTGATGCATTGATTGACGGTACAATTTCTGATAACCGGACTGGCATGTTTCAAGACATTTATGATTCTTTGCTGACCGGCTCCCAATGGCAGGCAGGCGATCCCTTCTATGTGTTAGGAGATTTTGAATCGTATAGAAAGACACGAAACTATGCTCATCAATCATATCAGGATCAGATGCGATGGGGTCAGAAATGCTGGATCAATATTGTCAACAGTGGCAGATTTAGCTCTGACCGAACAGTTAGCGAGTACGCGCAGGAAATCTGGAGAGTGCGGGCACCAGATGTTTAACTGTTTGACACATTGTTGTCTGTTTGGCAAAATGCACTGTAAGTTAAATATTTCGGAGGAAAAGTAAAATGGCCGAGTTTAAATATGAAATTAAGGAAAACATTGCAGTTTTAAGCACGAGCAGATCAGGCTGGAATCGTGAGTTAAACCTTGTTAGCTGGAATGAGAGCAAAGCGAAGTTGGATCTGCGTGATTGGGCACCGGATCATAAAAAAATGAGCAAAGGCATTACTCTGAGTAGAGAAGAGGCAGCTATTCTTCGCGAAGTGCTGAATGAGATATCTTTGGATGAGTTGATGCCCGAATAATGTGACTTTGCCGCAAACCGACCCGGCCATTGATTGACCGGGTTTTCTCTGTCCGATGCAGTGAGAGCTTCAGATCATCTTATCAGTTATCCGTTAGGGGTATTGTTTCTTTCAAATGTCCATAGAGCAAAATGCGAAGCGATCCTTGCTTATGGGTGGCGGTATCGCGTAATGGTGCGCAACTGACAATTATGATTCTTGCTTGTTCTGTGCGTTCGTTAATTTTTTCCGTCAATAGTGATGGTTTAATCTCGATACTGCTATCCATAGTATATATATAGGCATTTTTGCTGCTGATGACGATTATTTCATCTCCTGGTTTCACCTCGTGAATATGATGCAGATAGTTGCCGCTGCGATATCCGCGGTGCCCGAACAGAACAAAATTGCCCTTTTCCCCCATTGGTGCGGAAGGTCCGTAATGACCAATAGCAACCCTTAAAGAATGTAAGGTGGCTTTATCAGCAATAGGCATGGAAAAATCTATAGAAGGAATGTCTAATCGAGCGTAAGTCTTCACTTTGACAAATTCTCTGTTATTTGCTTCAGATGCAGTTGGGGTGGGTTTGGCAAATTCCTCCCATTCCTCACCATCAACTTTATAGGAATCCGGTGCAAAACTTACTTCAATTTCCTTCACAGGTTCTATTTTGGATGTTGGTTTTGAGCCGTCGGTATGAGTGATCTCCATCTCAGTCAAAATATCGCGTATTTTATTTCTCTGACGGTAATTTTGGTAATAGGGCCGGATTAGCAGATATATGCCTGCCAGCAAAAGGGCAGTTGCCAATATATTAAGAGAAATATGGATAAATTTCTTTTTTTTCATTATGTGTTTGCCTCAAAATAGTTTTATTATCTTTGCAACTATTTTATCACAAGCATTAGATGTAACTAAAAGTATTGTATTAATTTAATTTTGATATTATGTAATAGATCAGATTAAACAATCAGGTTAGAATTTTCAGTGTGCTATCGATGTTTATGAAAGGATTTAGTTATGGAGATTAAGAAAGGACAGATACAGGTCAGTACCGAAAATATATTCCCGATCATAAGGCAGTGGCTATACTCAAATCGCGATATTTTTCTGCGGGAGCTAGTCTCCAACTCAGCCGATGCCTTATCTAAACTAAGGCAGCTTTCCAATATGGGTGAAATAGAATTGGATCAGGAGGAGTTTAGAATTGAGATCCGTTTTGATACCAAAACTGGTGAGCTGATGTTTGTAGATAACGGCATTGGTATGACGGAAGCGGAGCTTGATAAATATATCAACCAAATTGCTTACTCAGGGATGACGGACTTTGTCACGCGTTATCAAGAGCAAGGAGCTGAAGACGCTGGCTTTATCGGTCATTTTGGTCTTGGTTTCTATTCTGCCTTCATGGTTGCCGAGAAAGTTGAGATTGATACCTTGTCATGGCAGGAGGGAACATCCCCGGTGCTTTGGCAAAGCGAAGAAGGTATTGAATATCAAATGAGTCCCGGGACAAGGAGCGAGAGAGGTACAACCATTACTCTCACACTTACATCTGAAGATAAGGAATGGCTAACTTCTACTGAGCTGAGACGAATAATTGATAAATATTGTCGTTTTATGTCCTGGCCCATCTATTACTTAACTGAGTCTGATGCAACAACTGAGTTATGGAACGATGTCAATCTTATAACAGATAGAATTCCCACTCTAGAAGCTGTCAATATTGTCACGCCACTCTGGCTCAAGTCACCTGCACAAATATCTGATCAAGAATATATTGCCTTCTATAAAGACACTTTTAACAGTGTCCAGGAACCACTTTTCTGGGTTCATCTTAATATGGATTATCCATTCAGACTAAAAGGGATTTTGTATTTCCCTCAGATTAAAGACCACATACAGACACTGGAAGGAAGAATCTTGCTTTTTTATAATCAGGTTTTTGTTTCCGACAACACTAAAGAGATTATTCCGGAGTTTTTATTTCTATTGCAAGGAATGCTGGATTGTCCTGATCTGCCACTCAATGTTTCACGTAGTTTCCTGCAGAACGATCCTACTTTTAAAAGACTATCACAACATATTGTGCGTAAAGTCGCAGAACGCTTGAATAAATTAAATACTGAAGATAGGGAATACTATGAGAGCGTGTGGCCCAAAATCAGCCTTTTTGTTAAATACGGTATTCTCTCTGATCAGAAATTTTATGAATATGTTAAATCGTCCTTACTATTCGCCAGCACAAAAGGTAACTATTTGTCTGAACAGGAATTACCTGAAGGAAAGGTGCTCTATACCCCTGCTGCCGATCAGTTGGCAGTGCATGTAAGGATTGCTGAAGAGCAGAAGATACCCGTGCTGATCATGGATCAGGAAATAGATACGCCGCTGATGTCGTTTTTGGAATATTATGATCAGGGAAAGCGACAATTCGTCAGGGCTGATTCTGACTATTCTGTTGAGGCGGAGACGGATCTGAGTCATTTGACGGATCTTTTTCCTATTGCTGACAACTTTAAAATAATTGGATTTAAACTATCGCCCTTAGGAGAGAAGGCGCCTCCCGCGATTTTATATGAGTCTGAAGAAATGCGTCGTATCAGAGAATTTTCTCAACAAATGGCTCTTGATGCACAAATGCCGGACGACAAGAAAGAAGAGCTAACTAAACAACAAATGGAGCTATTACTAAATGAAGATTCCAAGCTTATAACCAGCCTGCTGCGCATGAATGAATTACCTGAATACAAAGAATCTGCCAGAAAATTAGCAGCATACATTTTTGATTTAACCAGGCTTGCTCAAGGTCTTTTGAGCGGGGACGATCTGGCTGATTTTATCGATAGATCAACAGGACTGGCAGAGCAGGCATTGGAATTATATTGAGAATTTGATCGTAAGGAGAATCAATCTATGACTTACGGCTCAGGATATCTGCAGCGCATTTATTTTATGAAGCGTCCGGATTTGGACACAGAGGAACAGGCTCTTTTGTCCGAGTTAAAAAGCTTTTTAGAAATAGATGCTTTAAAAAAGATGATAGTTCTTTCCCGTTTTGATTTCTTCAGTACGTTAAGAAGCGAAACTGAAAGAATCGTCGATCTAATTGTTGATCCAGCTTTAAGGATCAGAGTCTCTACTCATGACGATGGTTCTCCGGATCTGAAGCAAGCAGATTTAGCAGAACCGGATTATGAATTAATAGTTGAGCCAATTGCTGGTCAATATGATCAGGAGTCTGATTTAATTGCACAGTCCGTGCAAATATCACTAGGGAGAGAGGCCGGAACTGTCAAATCCGCCAGACACTATCTTTTTTACGGAGATCTGAGCCCGGCAGACAGACATAAGATTAAATCATGGCTGATTAATCCAGTTGAAAGCCAAATGGGCACTACCGATTATGTCAGGTATGAAACTGATCATGAGGGTGAGCGAATGCCGATCCAGGTACATGTGGGCTTTACCGGATTAAGTTCTGAGGAACTTAATGCTTTCTGCCTTGATCAGCAACTGGCCATGACTATGGCTGATTTGCAGCATATTCAGTCATATTTTTTGGAGATTGGTCGTGACCCAACCATAACTGAAATAAGAGTACTTGATACCTATTGGTCTGATCATTGCCGCCACACTACATTCAATACTGAGTTGACACATGTTGATTTTCCTGAAGATTTTGATCAGGATTTGCGTAAACATATTGAATCAAGTTGGCAGAACTATCTCTCATGGCATAAACATTTTGATCAGCGAAAAGGACGTAGCAGTCCTGTAACCTTAATGGATTTAGCTACTATCAGCACTAAAATACTCAAAACAAAATTGGATCTCAGTGATCTTGATGAATCCGAAGAAATAAATGCTTGCAGTATCAGAGTTAGGGCACAACAGAAGGGTGCTGAAAAAGATGTTTTCCTCATGTTCAAAAACGAAACACATAATCATCCGACAGAAATTGAACCATTTGGCGGCGCCGGTACTTGTCTGGGCGGTGCCATTCGTGACCCATTATCAGGTAGAGCATATGCTTATCAGGCGATGAGAGTCTCCGGGGGAGGGGATCCCAGGCAAAATTATATGAGTATCCGACCCGGTAAGCTGGCACAACGGTACATCGCAAAAAGAGCCAGTTTAGGCTACAGCTCCTATGGCAATCAAATCGGCATTGCTGCGGGTCATTTAGCGGAGTATTATCATCCTCGCTTTGAAGCTAAAAGACTTGAGGCAGGTGCAATTATGGCAGCCGTCCCGGCCGATCGGGTGAGACGAGAGTGTCCCATGGCCGGTGATGTCGTTATTCTCGTTGGCGGCAGAACAGGTAGAGACGGTATCGGTGGTGCCACCGGATCCTCTCAAAGCCATCATAAGTCCTCTCATAGAATCAGTGCTGCGGAAGTGCAAAAGGGCAATGCTTATCTGGAGCGAAATCTGCAGCGATTGTTTCAAAGGCCGGAGCCGGTGAAGTTGATAAAGAGATGTAACGATTTTGGCGCCGGAGGTGTATCAGTAGCAATTGGCGAGCTGGCAGATGGACTGGTGATTGATCTGGATGCAGTTAAGCTGAAATATGCCGGGCTGGACGGAACTGAAATCGCGCTTTCCGAATCGCAAGAGAGGATGGCTGTAGTGGTTTCGGCTGATGAGGCTACTTTATTTTGTCAATATGCCGCAGAAGAAAATTTAGAAACAGCAGTAGTGGCAAAAGTGACGGAAGAGCCTGTCCTGAAAATGATTTGGCAAGGTCAGACGATCGTTGAACTGCGGAGGGATTTCCTGTCTACTAATGGTGCAAAGCAGCAGACCTCAGCACTATTTTCTCCATCAAAAGCTGATAGATGGTTTGCAGGCAAAGAATCTGCACACGGCTTTGTTGACAGACTATCGGAGTCGCTATCTGATATTACTCAATGTTCGCGGCGAGGTTTAATTGAGTGCTTTGATAATACCGTTGGTTCCGGTACCGTCTTGTTGCCACTTGGCGGTAAGACGCAATTAACGCCGGAAATGGGTATGGCGGCGCAAATACCAACAGGTCCGGGAGAATTGTCTGATTCGGTATCGCTTATGGCCTGTGGCTATGATCCTTATCTTGCCGAAGCAAGCCCGTATCATGGCGGTTATTTTGCTGTCCTATCAGCTTTAAGTAAAATCCTGGCTATGGGCGGAAATCCTCTTCAAGCCAGGTTGAGCTTGCAGGAATACTTTGGCAAAACAGTTGATCCCCAGAGTTGGGGTCAACCGCTGACTGCATTGTTAGGCGCCTTCGATGCAATGCTTGACTTCGGTGTACCGGCTATTGGCGGTAAAGACAGTATGTCCGGAACTTTTGAGAATTTGAGCGTGCCACCTTCACTTATTGCTTTTGCGGTTGGACTTACCTCAGTGGATAAAGTTATTTCAGCAACTCTGAAATTAGCTGGACAGCAACTTTACGCTTTTATTGTGCCACAAGACGAAACCTGTGTTGTCGATCACAAATCTTGGCTAAAAATTTTGTCTTTTTTATACGAAAACTGTCAGAACAATCGAGTTCAGAATATAATTACTGCCGATAGCGGTGGACTGGCTGTTGCCTTAGTAAAGGCGCTGATGGGTGAGGCCTTGGGTTTTGAATTTTCTCGCAATAATCATATAGATTTATTCAAGCCTGCACCCGGCAGCTTAATCGTAAGTTTTGATGATGATGTAGAGGAAGGCGAAATAATTGCCGCCGGAGGGACTTATCTGGGGGTGACTACTGATGATGGTAAGGTCTCATATGATAACGAAGGCATAAGTCTGGCGGAATTATTGAAGATTTGGCTTGAACCTCTGGCGGAAATATATCCCATGTCAGTTTATCCGCTTAAGGCAGAAAATATGTTGTCTGACGCCAAACTTACACCAAATTCATATAAAGCAGCACCTGTTTCCGCTTGCAATAAACGTAAACCTAAAGTTCTAATTCCGGTTTTGCCCGGAACTAATAGTGAGAATGACCTCGCCTCCGCCTTTTATCAAGTTGGCGCGGAAGTTGACCGCCTGATATTTCGGAATCGTTGTCAGGATGAAATCAATGATAGCTTAGTCAAACTCAAATCCAATTTGAATAAGGCAGATATATTGACATTCCCGGGTTCTGCAGAGGGTATTGCCTACTCAATATTCAGCCAGCCTTCCGTTGCTGAAAGTTTGATGAATTGGTTGGAAGACAAAAGCCATCTGATTCTAGGTATAGGCAGAGGCTTTGCTGAATTGCTGGAACTAGGTTTACTGCCATATGGCAAGATACAAAGACGAAGAGCTGAAATGCCGGCTCTTGCAGCCAATAGCAGGGGAGGCAGCTTCATATCGCGAACTGTGACGACTAGGTATATGAATGTCAAATCACCTTGGTTACAGCTACATGCCCCTGATTTACTTGAGAGAGTGCCGATAGCCGGAGATCGTGGCAGACTAATAGCTTCTATGGATGCTTTGAGCTTTATGTCGGATCGAAGTTCAATAGCATTTTGTTATGCCGACTCCGAGGGGGAACCAACAGGATTTGAGCCCTGGAATCCGACAGGTTCAATTTGGGGAATTGAGGGATTAATTAGCCCTGATGGAAGGATCCTGGGTAAATTTGCTCAAATTGAGCGCATAAGAGCGACCAATTCCCAAAATGACGATACTATTCGCTTTAATCAGTTAATATTCCAGAGTGCCGTCAAATGGCTATGCAATTGACAATAAGAGTTTTATTAGATAAAATAATTAGAATTATAAACTTATAAACTAATTCGTGGATGATTATTAGTATTATTTCCGCGAAAAGGGAAGAGGTTTAAAGTAAATTAATTATGTTAAAAACGAAACTCGATAAACTGCTATTTGCGGTTGCGACTTTATTGTGCATTATTGTGGCAGCAGTATTTGTTAGTGATCGCTTAAAACAGCAGGCTCCTGTTCGTGACTTTGAGCGCATACCTGCCAGGTCAGTTTCGGATGAAATGATTATTACCCCTGAGCTCGAAGGGCGCAAAGATACCCCCTTAGATGAAAATAATGCATCTGATTTACCTGCTGTAGAAATCCCTACGGAAGAAACAACTGTTGTTACTACTAGCGCAATACAACCCGCAGATACTCAAAGCGATATTTCGGCTTCAGAAACTAATTCTAATCCAGCTGTAGCTGCGGTTTCATCTGTTTGGAAAAGCTGTGACCTAACGCGTTACACTATTGTGAATACCAGATTGAGAGCACAGGCCAGTGCTGAATCCGATCAAGGAATCATTGATGTCTTGCCCGGCGGCGAAAAGGTCAATGTAATATCCCGCAATGATAGCTGGTCCGAAGTTATAGACAGTAAAGGGCGCAAGGGTTTTATATTATCCGAACTGCTAAGCAAAACGCCACCCCAGTCTAAGCCAAAGACTGAAAAGGTCAATCGTACCAAATATACCTCTACTGAGTTAAGGATGCGCAAGCAGCCTAATACTGATGGTGAGTACATGTTGACAATTCCAAAGGGTGAAGCAGTTACAGAGCTTTCACTGCAAGGCGATTGGTCTTTAATTGAATTTTCCGGTCTGAAAGGTTACGTCAATAATCCTTATCTAACGACTAAGCGGCCGGCCAAGAATAGTTTAACTTCAACAACTAAGGCTACGACTGCAAGCAAGGTACAGACCAGTGCCACTACCAGTGCGCCGACCAGCGCGCCAACTAAACCCTCTGCTACTAAGACAACAGTTGCGCCAACAGAGATAAAATCGACTTCGCCGCCCGAAAGTAATAGCGCTACAAATACCTCGGAAACAAATCCACCCGCTGAAAAACCAGGGGTCATTACCGATTTGGGTCTTGTTAGACCACAAGGAGGTTTCAATGAGAAGAGCTTTAGTAGTTCTTACAATAGAGCAGCTGCCAGGACAAATATTGTCAAGATCCAAAAATTGATTAATCGCAATACAGGTATACCTGGCCGCACCTATAACAATTTTTCAATAGATGAGGCTGCCGGCACAATAACTATTGATGGTATTACGCTAAAACTAAGTAGTACCAGGCCACAAGAAAGTCTGAAAAACACATGGTTCGGCCACGATGTGGGAGAAGGTCCGGGCGATAAGACCGCTTGCGGCGTACCGACTCAATTTGGAGTGATTGCGACCCATCTTTGGGGATATGGCGATAATATACCCTTTGGCACTGTTATGTTTGTTGAAGGTTATGGGATAGGTGTTGTAGGCGATGTTGGCAGACTGCTCAAATCAGATATTGACCTTTGTCTAGACGATTACACAATTAAGGATTTACTCAAAGCTAGAAAGTTAAAAAATTCTACTCGTCGTGTTTGGTATATTGAACCCTAAGATGACAGTATCCGAACTGAATAATTTGCCTGTTGATTTTAGCCCTAACCGCGCACTGGGACAAAATTTTCTTGTATCCCAGCGCGCGATTTCTATTATTGTCGAATCATTACAACTAAGTTCTGATGATTTAGTTTTGGAGATCGGCCCGGGAACCGGGAATCTTACCTTGCCGCTCGTTCAAAAAGCGGGCTTCCTGGTCGCGGTTGAGATTGACCGGAGATTTCAACAAATTCTTCAGAAAAAAATGGCTGACTTTTTAGGATCCAAATTACGATTGATTTGGGCTGATATTTTGAATATAGATTTGCCAAAGACTATTCAGGAACTTGGTGAACAGGATAGAGTAATAAAGATAGCCGCCAATTTGCCCTACTATGCGACGACAGACATTATGCTTAAGCTTATTACAGCATTACCCTCGGCAAGAATGCTGGTATTAATGGTACAGCGCGAAGCCGTAGCGCGGATCACAGCTGATCCCGGAACTAAAGAGTATGGACCTCTGGCAGTTATGGTATCTTTATATGGCAATGTAAAAACAATTATGAGGCTACCAGGCAGCGCTTTCGAGCCACAACCACCGGTTGAATCCGCACTACTTAAACTTACGCCTACAGATTCTAGCTTACTGAGAGATTCTGTATTTGCGCAGAATTTTGCCGAATTTTTGCTTTATGCCTTCCAGGAAAGACGTAAACAATTTATGGGCAGACTTCGGCGGGATAGACAGATTGCTAAGGATTCGCAGCGGGAGGATAAGCTTATATCCTATTTAGAGCAATCTGGGATTAGGCGCAATTTTCGCATTGAAGAACTAAGACCTGATCAACTGCTCAGTTTATACGATCATCTGCACAAGATCTCTTGTCTCCCGAGCAATTAACTTATCAGCGTATTATTTGTTATAATTTAGTGGCAATCTTTGTAACAGGAGCTCTGTATGAGAGACGAAGTTAAAAAAACTCAAGTTCGAATAGGTAATATGGTCTATCAGCTTTCGGCTACCGAAGACCCGAATTATATTCAAGAAATTGCATCTATCGCCGATGAATTGATTACTAAGATTGCCCGTCGTTATCCCCATATGAATTCTACTTCGACACAGGTATTAGCACTAGTAAATGCTGTTGATGCGATGCGTCAGGCTCAGGCAGATTTGCAACAAGCAATTATGACTAAGGACAATGCCGTACAAAATGAAATTGAGCTCAAAGCTGAACTGGCGAGACTTAGAGAACAGTTCTGGGAGCTGAAGAAGGAGCTTCTATACTACAAAAATCTCTGCGATATTCATGAACAGAGGTTAGCTGAGCTTACAAGCGCGCAGGAGAATAAAATTAGACAGACCCGACCCAGAAGAACAATGATTGCTAAGGATCATTCTCTGGCAGAAAGACAAACCAGCATCGACGATTTAAAAGAATATCCTGCAGAGACAAATTAATGAAGGAGAATACTCCTGTGCAAAAACCGAGAGTCTATGTTGAAATTCTAAGTGGTGGCTCTTTGCCGCGCAGAGCTTCGTCAGAAGCGGCAGGTTATGATCTAACTGCGTCTAAGCCGTGTCGTATTATGCCCGGTTCAACAGGGCTAATCACTACAGGTATCAAGATTGCACTTCCACTTGGCTATGAAGCACAAATCAGGCCTAGAAGCGGCTTGGCATTAAAAACCAGCTTGAGAATTCCCAACAGCCCTGGCACTATTGACTCTGATTACAGAGATGAGATCAAAATTATAATTCATAATCAATTTATATTTAGCTCCTTGCCGGATTTGTTATTACAAAAACCGGAGTTGGCGGATTATCTGCAACAGAAATGCCGAAAAATCAGTTATTTAGCTTTCCTTTCTGCAACTAGCGGGAAGCAGCAAAGTCATAGTCTGACGCAGGATTTTGATATCTGGCTTGAGGATGATGGCCTTCCTTTTGGAACAATTCGTATTAATCAAGGTGACAGAGTAGCCCAAATGATAATATCTAAGTCTATTTCAGTTGAGTTTGAGCTGAGTGACAATCTTTCGTCTGTTCGATCTAACAGAGGTGGTGGTTTCGGTTCAACCGGGGAAAATTAATGTCCAAACCAAAACCTCAGAAATTCTCTTAAACTATCCTTATACGTACCTTGATAGTCTAGCCATCCGGTCACATGACCTGATCCTTCAGTCACACTGATTGATGTGGTGCTAGATCTGAGGCGCTTGGTTTCGTTAAATAGTGTCTCAGTATTTTCTTGCGCATAGACTTGATCAAATTTATTTTTTGTCAGATAGATAGGGCAGTGCGCTTCCAAAATCAATTCTAAAAAATCGATATTTTTTGCATTCCCTGCTGATAGGCGCATGGTCAGTGGTATTGACCAGCGAAAAAACCATTTAGCCGGAAGTTGGGACGAATTGATATCTGAGATAATACAATCCTCTGTAGATCTAACCGGAGTGTCCATAATAATGGCGCCTATATCTTGGCGACTGATTACAATTTCATCATATTCGTCTGCCTCAGCATTATCATGTACGGGCAATTTAGACCATGCCTGCCAAATAGCGCTATTGCCGGCTCCAAAGCCCATCAGAAGCAGCGGCATTTTCGGTGTTCTGGTTTTAGCATATTTTAAAGCGGCCAGTACATCTTCATAAGCATTGTAGCCGTAGGCATGCAGTCCTGAAGAAGATTCGCCACTTCCTCTCTGGTCAAAGGATAAAACATTAAAACCTTCTTCCGTCAAAAAATTATAAAGTTTGTGTGTTTCCAATCCAAATTGAAGACGGTTCTTACCACGGTCATGAATTAGGATTATTGTTCCCTTTGCTGTCTGAGTCAAGCTAGGCAACCACCAGCCATTTAATTTGAATTGGTCTTGAGATGATCGGAAACTTATATTTTGGTGTTTGCCGATAATATTAGCCGCAAAAGGTTCCAACGGAGTCGCGGTCAAATTCATTATTCGGTCTGCTCGTATAAATGATACAGCCCCCAGCAATATCACTGTCAGGAGAATCAGAACTAACATGGCAGCCAACACAAATAGTGGCTTGAATCTTTTTTTTTGTTGCACAGTTCGACCCCTTTCCGTTCCTAATATATTGTACCATCAGTAAATAATAAATTGATTGTATATGCTAAAATAGGCGCATGACAAACAGTAAGAATTTAACTGACAATCAAATTAAACCAATATATATTATGGGAATAGAAACATCATGTGATGAGACATCAGCAGCAATTGTTGCTAATGGACGTCGGATTATATCCAATGTTGTTGCTTCACAAATCGACCTTCATCAGAGATATGGAGGTGTTGTGCCTGAGTTGGCCTCTCGTCAGCATGTGAAAAATATATTGCCTGTTATTGACGAAGCGATAGCTTTGTCTGGCTTAACTATAGACGAAATAGATGCTATTGCTGTTACTGCTGGTCCCGGCCTTATAGGTGCTTTATTAGTGGGTGTAAGTGCCGCCAAAGCTTTGGCTTTCACTATTGATAGACCCCTAATCGCGGTGAATCACTTAGCCGGACATATTGCTGCAAATTATTTAGGTGATAATAAATTAAAGCCACCTTTTCTATCCTTAATCGTATCCGGAGCCCATGCCAATATCATATATGTACGAGATTATTCTGATTACTTGATGATAGCTAAAACTAAAGACGATGCTGCCGGAGAGGTTTTTGACAAATTAGCACGCGCTGTGGGGCTAGGCTATCCCGGCGGCCCTATGATCGAACAGACAGCGAAGGGTGGTAATCGCAATGCCTTCCCCTTACCCCATCCCAAAATAAAAAATAGCCTGGATTTTTCTTTTAGCGGTGTGAAAACTGCTGCTTTAAATGTTTTAAACAAAGCTGAGCTGACAGCAAAGAAAAACGGACAGGATCGTAGAAAAATCCTCAGTGACCAGGACTTTGCAGCGACTGTCCAAGAAACTATTGTTGAAATTTTGGCTGATCATCTGTGGCAAGCGCAAAAATTGACTAATGCCCAGACTATTGTTTTAGCAGGCGGTGTCTCAGCTAATCTAAGACTTAGAGAGACGATCACTAAGCTGGCGGATCAAATAGGAGTGAAATTGATTGTACCAGATATTAAATTGTGTACAGATAATGCAGCTATGATAGCCGCAGCCGGCTACTTTCAATGGCAAGAAGGCATCTGTTCTGACCTGTCGTTAAATGCTACAGCACTTTGGGAGTTGTCCGAAATATGATTGTCACACAAATCACATTCATCTGTTATATATAATGTTAATACTGTTGATATCAGTGATAATAAAGATTAGAAATTGCGCTTTGCGGAAAAATGCAATTCTTGAATTATTCACATAATTGTCCGCTTATTGTGAATAGTAATTGCTTTGTGACAATATTGAGATAAATGAAAGGAAGTTCGATTTTGGCTCATAGTGCAGAAATAAAATTAATTGCGAAAAATCGCAGAGCTCTTTACGAATATGAAATCTTAGAAACCGTAGAGGCTGGAATTGTTTTGAAGGGTACTGAGGTCAAATCCCTTAGGCAGGGCAATATTGCTTTTGCTGACTCGTGGATATCAATACGTAATAATGAGGCATTTTTGATCGGACTGCATATTTCTCCTTATGAACAGGGTAACCGCTTTAATGTTGATCCTATGCGCGAAAGAAAACTATTGTTAAATAGAAATGAGATTAGAAACCTTGAGGCTGGTATAATGCAGAAGGGCTTAACTCTAATTCCTATTAGAATATATTTTCGCATGGGATTGGTTAAGTTGGAAATTGGTGTTGCGCGTGGTAAGAAGCTACATGATAAGCGGGAGAGTCAGCAAAAGCGTGAAGTCAAACGCATGATTGAGACTAAATTGAAAGAACAAGCGAAAGGTTACTGAAGTAGATGGCAAAGACATTAATGATTGGGCTGACTGGCTCAGGTTTAAACAGAAAAGTCAATGAAGATACATTCTCATGCCAAGGCAGAATTTATCCGGACATGATTTCCGGCCATGAGGAGAAAAGCATCGGTTCTTCCGATTATAATCAGCTCTATATTGTGACCGAGGGTTTTGGCGGCCCTGCGATTGGTGATCTTTCAGGACGTGTAGCGCAGGCCTTGGCTCTTGAAATGTCTGAGCGTTTGGATCTCTACAGAGGTGATGAATTCGACTTTATTGGTTTTAGTAGAGACTACCTTATCGAAGCTGATCAGAGAATTAAAATTCAAATTCGCAATAAGACTGATCAGCCAGGAGGCATATCATTATGTTTGTTATTGATTGATGGCAATGATGCTTATATTTTAAATCTGGGTAATACTGCCTCCTTTCTCTTTCGTGACGAAGAGTTATTGCGCCTGACTAAACCCAATATGCTTGCTGATGGCAATCCATCGATCTGGCTGGGTCAGGGAAGCCCGATTGCCGTAAGTGACTATGAGCCTGTCACCAGGCGTCTTGTTCTGACTCCGGGTGATATTATTCTAATGACAACTCGAAGTGTTTACAGTGCTTATGCGGCTGCTGATTTACGTCAGTCATTTCTATCTCCTGATGCCTTTGTCGGTACGATCAGAGCAATTCACGAGGAAAGCTTATCTTTCAATGAAACTGAAAATCATACGACTGTTGCAGTAAAGATCCAGAACTTAGAGCATAGTGAACCGGCATCGATACCAATAGAAAATTCAGAGTACCAGCATATTATGCAAAATCCATATCAACGGCCTCCTGAGGAATACAACAAGCAGAAAAAGGCTATTGCCTACAATATCTATGACCAAATCCCCGAGGATAATTGGCACAATAAAGATTATCGCTCTGCCAGCAGAGCAGCTACAGTGGCACAGGAGTACTCGCGCATGAAACAGAATAATAACAAATTTGATGTTCTACAGGAAAACTATGATATTAACTATCATCATGCTCCTGATGCGGATAATAAGAGCAGAGAAAATCCCTTTGCTACATTTTTTCGCTTTCTATTGTTGGGATTTCTGATAGGGTTAGTAATTTTGCTCATTATTTGGTTTTTTGTTTTGAGCTGATAAAAATTTGTCGAGTAAATTGATAGAACCCAGTTGCTAACACGCCATGGCAACCGAAACACTGAAGTTTGCCGGAAATAGGTAGAAAAATCATGCCGTCAATGGTATACTATATGGCACTGTTGAATCTGGGAGCGTACTGGTTTCGACGGGGTTGTTGCATCTTGAGAAGCGGGTAGAGGATTCTCGTTGGCCTCTGTAAAAAACGAGAGAACTTTTAAATGCCAAAAAACCGGCACTAGCCGCTGCATAAGCACTGCGGCCGTCACTCCTGAATATCTGCCATCAGGAATCATGACGTTATCCGGCAGACCTTATCTGAGGGAGGTTAAGCAGAAAAACTTTCTAACCCCTGCTTGATGGTTAGAATGTATTTAAAGCTACCGGACCGTCAAGCCTGTCAGTTGGCAGGGCGGAAGGGGAATACTCATAATACTGACTGCACCCGGAGAAACTCATGAGAATACGATTCCGGACAGGGGTTCGACTCCCCTCGCTTCCACCAGATAAGATAGCAGATTTTGATAGAAAAATCTGCTTTTCTTTTTTGTCTGAAACCCCTTGATTTCAAGGGGTTTTGAGCCTTATGCTCGGTGTAAATGTCATCATCAGTGATGGTATGGGCGGAGGTGCGGTTAAGATTTTTAATGAAAGGAACATTGAAGTCGTTGTAGGAGCTTCCGGCAATGCAACAACTGCTGTAGAAAAAATATCTAAAGGGTGAGCTTAAGACAACTGGTTCCGTCTGCCACGAGCATCGGCATCATGATGAATGCAGTAAATAGATATAAAATCGTTTAATTTTTCTAATCGACTGCCATTACATTAAAATTAATTCAAAGATTAATTGTAAAGTTTCTATTAATAGAATAAAATTACACTAAGCATAAGATATAAGATTGTGTTTTGAAGGTTGAGGATGATCTAATGTTATCAATAATTGTTTACATCATCGGTTTTTTTTACACGATCCTCGGCCTATATACGATATCCCTTAACAAAAGAGGCACCATTAACCGATTGTTTTTATTGATGACAATTTCGTTAGCAATTTGGTCGTTTTCATATTCTGTTGCTCTCGCAGCGCACACTGCTGAGGAAAGCATTTTTTGGCGCTGTGTTACGGTTTTGGGTTGGGGAATCATTTACAGCATCATTCTCCACCTCGTATTAGTGCTTGGAGAAAGCCATTTATTAAAGAGACGTATAACCCTTGTTGCAATTTATTTGCCCGCTATAATCAATGTCATTTTGTATTCCCCATTTGGGATTTTTGGTCCCAAACAGTACAAAATGATGCAGACTGAATTCGGCTGGGTAAATACATTTCCTACAACTATCGACGGATATTGGCTGTTTTTATATTATATTACTTTCGGGGGCATCAGTATTTTATTACTTTTCCGTTGGTTGAGAAAAATTGAGTCCAATATTTTTCTGAAAAAAGATGTAGTAAAATTCAAACTATCCTTCTACTTCACAGGTTTTATGGGTATAGCAGCAGATATCTTGCCTGACATCTTGGGAATAAAGATATTTCCCAAGATAACAATTATTATCCTTTTTATTCCTACGATAGCGCTATTTTCAACATTAAAAATATTCGGACTGTTCTTTGAAAGCAAAAAGACAGCTACTGAATCTGTAACATACGGCAGATTGCTGATGAACAACAGATTAATATTATTTAAAGTGTTGGGATATATATTTATATGTGGCGGCATAATATCTTTTCTAATTAGATTTTTCGTTATGCGAGGATCATTGGAAATTGAGTTTTTTCTATCTGCAATCCTGATATTTATGGGGATACTTGCCAAGCTTATACCTATTGTTATAAAAAATCAGATAGAGCAGAATACCATGTTTCTGTTAGTATCTGTGGCGGGTGTGATTTTTTTCTCATGGAGAAATTTTGATACAGGGGCGATAACAGTATGGGCGATATCTGTTTTATTCTTTCTGCTTATAGCTATTCTCGGCGCTAAAACCCAATCACTTGTCTTTGCCGTAATAAGTATGGCCATACAAATTATTTTTTTAATAACTCAACCTGAAATTACGGTCACTGTTACTCACACCGATTATGTGACAAGAATTGCTATTATTGCACTCGCTTATTCAATTACAAATTTTTTAACTAACTTAAATTCGGCAAGGGTGCAAAAGTATGAAAAAGCAACATTTGAACAGAATACCCTTGAAAAAATTTCTTCCAGCCTTATTTCCTTTAACAAGGACAATGCCGAAGAAATACTCAATAAAATGTTTAAAATGTCTGCCGGCATTCTAAATTTTGACTATGCATATTTATTCGAAACCAGTGCTGATTACAAAAACACAAGCTTAGTTAGTTCATATGTAAATTGCGCTGTGACTGAAGATTCATTTTCTCATCATCCGGGAACTGGAATCGAGCATGCGCTTTTGTCCACGCTCGAAACTCTGATCACTAATCAACAGCCTATAGTATGTGATGATGTCTCAGGTATTTCTATTCGCAAACATGAGGGCGCAAGAAACTACTTTATGTCAAAGGGAATCAATTCTTTTGCCGCATTACCTGCGATACTTGATGAGAGAGTATATGGAGTTCTCGTTGTTGAATATCGTGACCGCGCTGATATGAACACCTGGGCTAATCGATTATCTATCTTAAAAATTTTGACGAATGCTCTGGCTGATGCAAAGAAAAAGCTTCTGTACGAAGAAAGGTTGTATGAATCCGCTTACATTGATGTGACTACAAAAATGCCCAATATGAATATGCTTACTAAAACCCTGGAATCAGTACTGAACAACAGCCAGAAATCAGAGGGAATAGCAATTTTAGATATTGAGGTAGAAAATTTAAAGACGATTAATGATACCTTCGGCTATGCTGTAGGAGAACAGGTAATACTAAAATCGGCGTCAATCCTCAAAGATGAGTTTGAGGACTGTATCATTATTTCAAGGACAGCCGGAAAAGAATTTATTGTTGTTCTGCCTTACCGTGACAATAGTGATGATATATGGAATAGGGCAGAGAAAGTGATTGGCATTTTTTCCCAGCCGGTATCGACTGAGACAGGAATAGAAGCTTTATTTGTCATTATAAATATTGGCATATCATTGTATCCACAAGATGGAGAAGATGTGGATACTCTTTTGGAAGCAGCTGAATTAGCAGGGAATGAGGCCGAAAATTCTGATGCGAGGATTGTTTTTTTACTCCGCAAATAAAAAAACATATTGCCGAAACAACCTTACTCACTAACAGACTTTACAGATCATTACAAAATAATGAATTCTATTTGCAATTTCAGCCTCAAATCAATATTGTCACGGAAAAGGTTGTCGGGGTTGAAGCCTTACTCAGATTGACCTCTGAGAACGACACAATAGTTAAGCCTAGTAGATTTATTCCCATACTTGAAACCACAGGGTTGATTTACGATGTAGGCTACTGGGTACTCAAACAGACGGTAATTACACATCAGGGGCTCATAATGAAGGGATTCCTGCCTATTCGCTTTTCTGTAAATGTTTCAGGCGTACAGTTCAAAAAGCATGATTTTGTAGATGGTGTTTCAAGAATTATAGAAGAAAGTCAAGTAGACCCACAATATGTCGAATTAGAGATCACAGAAAGCGCATTGTCCGAGAATTTATCGGACATAGCGGAAAAAATATCAAAATTGAAGATGTTAGGAGTAAGTGTTGCCATCGACGATTTCGGCAAGGGATATTCATCATTGCATCGATTGGAAGCTATACCATTTGACAGAATAAAAATAGATAAAAGCATTACAGCCAATATCGATTCGGACAGGAGAAAATCCATTGTGACCGAAACGGTTATTTCGCTAGCTAAAGCCTTCAAAGCCCACACTACCGTTGAAGGTGTTGAAACAAAGAATCAGGTGGATTTTTTGAAGAAGTTGGGCTGTGATGAAATACAAGGATTTTATTTTTCAAAGCCTTTATACATCGATGAACTGGAAGAATTTCTTAGAAGTAGAATTTGATTTCATTGTAAAATAGCAAGCGTTATGTTTAATCTATGCCGGCTTATTTGTACTTATAAGTAGCAGGTCTGTACCTGTGACCCTCGTTTTGCGGTAATAAGCTGTATTTTTATCAACATATCACTAAGGCGATTCATATCAAATCACTCCTGTACCTCAAAGCGTGCGTAACCAGCAGCCCGGCGGGCTACAGGCCTATTCTTTTTCCCCGCATTGCTGGAGTCACTGCCGGTAACAGACCTGCTACGAGTCAAAACATGACCTTCTTTTTTCTTGTCAACCCGAGTGAATTTCGGAAACAGGACAAGCAGATGCAAAAACACTCCAAGCCCGAAGGCAGCTTTTCGAGCTCGCTTTGATGACGTGCCCTGACTACAACACATCACTTGACCCCTTACGCGGTTATAAGCTTTTCTGGCTCGCTTTGATGACATACTCTGCCCTCCTAGATTTATCCAGCTAAATCTATCGCAAGATATTTTCTTGAGTTTATCAACAAAACCATAGAGTGGCAATCGTTTTTGCGATGAATTCGTATTGTTGCCAGAATAATTGATGCTAGTTATGTTTATGCAGGCAATTTAACTGCACATTGTTTGCGCCAAGATTAACCATTGTTTTAATCCCAACTCCGCGATGCCTGCTCGTTGCTCCCCGCGACCTGAATTATAGTGATAAGGTATAGCAGTTGGCGGCAGGCAGTGCCCGTATCCTCAAATACTGATTAATATAGGAGTACTATAAGAGCTATATAAGAGCTATATAAGAGCAGTTATAGACCAAAGCTTGCATAGGTAGAGAATATCTGATATCATTTTCTTTGGTTTATTTATGGGATGGTCCGCTGCATTTGCGTGTAAGAACATCTGTCGGAGAGGAGGAACGCAAGATGAGTATTGTTAAAGCTGTTGAAAGCGATTTTTTGAGAGATACTCACGAGGATGTTGATATCGGTGACTTTGTCCGCGTCCATCTTAAGATCAAGGAAGGCACACGCGAGCGTATTCAGATCTTTGAAGGTACGGTAATTGGTCGACGTGGCAGTGGCGTCAACGAGACGATGACTATACGTAGGGTTTCATACGGCATAGGTGTTGAACGCGTGTTGCCGGTTCATTCTCCTAAAATCAGTAAGATAGATGTAGTGCGTAAAGGACGTGTACGTCGTGCTAAGCTTAATTATCTCAGGGATCGTGTCGGCAAAGCTGCTAAGGTAAGAGAAAAATTACCAACTCGCAGATAGTTTTTGTTAATCGGCTCCGCTCTGCGGAGCTTTTTAAACTCTGTTAAGAACTGAGGCAGATTTATTTTGAAAGAGATTAATTGGTTTCCCGGTCATATGGCAAAATCCAGGCGCGAATTGTTGTCAAATCTGACACGTGCGGAACTGATTTTGGAAGTTTGTGACGCACGTGTGCCGAACTCTTCGCGTCATCCTGATCTTGACAAAATGTTTAAGAGAAAACCAGTTTGGACAATCTTGGGCAAGGCTGATCTGGCTGACCCGTTTTGTACCGAGAGATGGCTAGAGCAGGCAGTTGCGGACAATGCGATTTGGTTGGCTTTGAATATACTTTCTGATGATGATCTTTTGGAGCTGAGACAAAAATTGCTTGACTATAATCAGCAATATATCTCCATCGCGCGACGAAAAGGCAAAATTGTTTCTCCGCTTAGAATAGTAATCGTTGGTATTCCGAATTCCGGTAAATCTACTTTAATTAATCGACTGATTGGCAGAAAATCTGCCCGTACTTCCAATAAACCCGGTGTTACGCGGAATTTAACCTGGATTAGGGGTGGCACTGATTTTGAGGTTCTGGATACGCCTGGAATACTACCTCCACGCTTGGATACTATTGAAATGAAAAGGAATCTAGCCGCAGTCGGAGCGATTCCTGACGAGATCTTGCCCATAGAGGAAGTGTCCTTTGCTCTCTTTCGCCAACTTGCAGTGAATTATCCCGATTTAATTAAAGCTAGATTTGGCATAAATATCAGAATTGAAAATGCATGTAGCTTATGTGAAATAAATGCTTGGGAACTATTCCAACAGGCTGCACTTAAGAGAAATTGTTTAGCCAGTGGCGGGGAACCGGATCTACCCCGTTTCAATAATTTATTTTTGCAAGAATTTCGAAGTGGAAAGATCGGTAGGGTCAGCTTAGAATGTCCGCAGGCTGAAATTAAGAAGGTCTTATAATAATGTCAGAAATTACTCCCAGCAATTCATATACAATGCGAATCACGGAACGGGACAAATTGCGCTGGGCAAAAATGCAAGAATATATGGTGCAATTGGCTCAACAAGGATATCAAAGAATTGCAGGAGTTGATGAAGCGGGAAGAGGACCATTAGCAGGTCCGGTAGTAGCCGCTGCCTGTATCTTACCCGCAAATAGAGAGTTCCTGGGGCTGAATGATTCTAAAAAAATGACTGCAAAACGTCGAGAAGCGATGTTTGATGAAATTTTGACCTATGCGACCGCTTATAGCATTGTGCCTGTATCTGCGCGCACAATTGACCTGATTAATATTAGAAATGCCACAATTCAGGCTATGTCAGATGCCGTTCGGGGACTAAGTGTTGGACCTGATATTGTCTTGACGGATGCTATGGCCTTGTCGGGATTTAAGATACCAGTTCAACCGCTCGTCCAAGGCGACGCTAAAGTGAATTGCATTGCTGCTGCTTCTATTTTAGCCAAGGTTTCCAGAGATCGCTTAATGGCCGAATATAGCAGGCATTATCCACAATATGGTTTTGAAATACATAAAGGATATGGTACAAAGCAGCATTATTATGCATTGGAAAGATTTGGAGCTTCACCAATACATCGCCTGAGTTTTCTTAAACCGAAGCATAAGGGTCAGCGGACAGCTTTTGTCAAAGATATTGGTGAGAGTTGCGAGCGTCAAGTTGCCATTCATTTATCCGGCCAAGGCTATTCTATTATTGCCAATCGTTATTCTGTTCCCAAGATAGGAGAAATTGATCTGATTTGCAGCAAAGATGACAAGATATATTTTATAGAGGTCAAGGCTAGATCATCCAGTTCTAACGAATACGGTGGCGCGGCATCGGCAATTACAAAATTAAAAAGGGACCGCATATTCAGAACAGCCGAAATTTACCTTTCTAACAACAGACTACAAACTAAAACAGCAATTATACTAGCAGCATTAGTTGATCTAAATGATAAGCAGGAAGTTGAACATATCACTTATCTAACTATCGATTAATTATTCAGTTGCCGGGTTGTAATTACCATAATCAGATGGCTTGTAAATAATATGTTTTATGATATGATGTAAAGACATCTTATTAAAAGCCAGATTTTTGGGGGTCATATTATGAAATTGGATAAACACAGTAGTATCCCGTTATATGCTCAATTGCGCGAATTGATTGTGGAGCGAATACAGGATGGCGAATATAAGCAGGGAGACAGAATCCCTTCCGAAATGCAGTTATGTAAGGAGCTTGACTTGTCGCGGCCTACTGTTAGGCAGGCAATTTCAGAATTAGTTTCTGATGGAATCCTGGAAATTCATAAGGGAAGAGGAACTTATGTTGCAGCAGAACCAGAGCGTTTAGCAATTCCTCACTTTAATGCGCTGAGTTTTTCTTTTCTTAATTTGAATTCCTATGACGATATTGAACTTAGGCCTATGATGTTAGTGGAGCCGGAAAGTGATCTGGATGAAATCTTCGGGTTTACCGGTAAACATCCCGGTTACTGGTTAGCGCAGTGGCCGATATATTATGACCATCAGATTCATGGTTGGTGCTCATCATATATTCCTGTTTCGATTTTTCCCGATCTTGGACAAAGTATCAGTTCAGGGAAAAGAATGGTAGATATCAAGTCAAATAAATATGCCTTTTTGCCCACTAAAGGCAGTGTAAATATTATTGCAAGACCTGCTCGCAATCGAGAAGCGAAGATGCTCGAAATCCCTAGACGTTCATTTGTGCTTGCTGTTGAAGGTCCCTTGTTTGCTCGTAATGGCGGCATTTGTGAAGTAATTAGAGCTGCTTTGCGCCCGGAGTTGATTCGTCTTGAAATTAATTAATATGCAGAGTACCGCAATCTATCTGGATTATGCTGCTGCCAGTCCGATCTGTACCGATGTTCTCGATAGTTATTGCTCTGATCTGAAAGAGATTTATGCCAATCCTGCTTCCAGCCATTCAGCGGGACATAAGGCTTTGACGATGATTGAGGAAGCAAGGTTAATTCTGGCGCAGGTATTTCGGAGCAATCCGTCTGACTTAATCTTTACATCAGGTGGAACCGAATCGATTAATCTCGCTCTTAAGGGATTATCAGAGGCCTATACAAGATTGCCCAGGAAGATTTTTATTACGGCCGGTGAACATGAGGCCACAAGAAAAATCGCAGCTAGTATCAAGTATGATCTAAGCGAAATAAGTCTTGATCCGGCATCATGCACAGTAGATCGGCAAGCATTGCTGGATGCTGTCGAGGGTCAGAAGCCTGGTATAATCAGTCTTATTTTGGTCAGCAATGAAACAGGAGCTATAACTCCAATTGCAGATATTATTGCTTTAATCCGAAAGCTTAGCCCCCGGACAAAAATTCACCTTGACGCTGTGCAGGCGGCAGGCAAGATACCGCTGAATTTTACAAGTCTTGACTGTGATCTGATGTCAATTTCCGGCCATAAATTTGGATCTCCAAAGGGCATTGGTTTATTAATAAAAAAACCGAAAACTTTATTAAAACCTATAATCCTGGGTGGAGGACAACAGTCCGGATTTCGTTCAGGCACGGAAAATGCCCCTCTCGTAAGAGCATTGGCAAAAGCGGCGGAACTTGCTGATGCCGACATTGAAGATAACTATAGAAAATGTAAAGATCTCAGAGAACGGTTTATCTCTAAGTTGAGTGAGCTGACTGATGAGTTCCGCATAGTATCTCCGGCAAACGGAGTGCCTCAGATATTACTACTGACATTCCCACGCTTACGTGGTGAAACGCTGGTAAATGCTGTCAGCAATCGAGGCGTATATATCTCGCATGGATCAGCTTGCTCAAGTCTTAGCAGGGAGGGAAATACAACTTTACGCAATTTAGGCCTTACAGATCAAGAGGTCTTAGGCACAGTAAGGATTAGTTTTTCAAAAATTTTGTCCAGTGAAAATGTTATCAATGCTGCGCAGATAATTGGGACTGAATACTTGCGATGGAGATTATGATATGTCGGAAGCATCGAGTGGTGGTAATTCATGTTTTAATGAGATGGTGCTGGTAAGGATTGGCGAGATTGCCCTTAAAGGGGTAAACCGCAATCTTTTTTTCCGTCGGCTAATTAGTAATATTCGTTATCGTTTACGCGATCTCGGCGACTTTCACATAGAACAAAAGCAAAGTAGGATTTGGATCCGACCAAAAGCGGATGAGTTCCCCGCGCAAGAGATTCTGGATCGAATCAGCAAAGTATTCGGGATTGTGTCTGCCAGTTTTGTCAGAGCTTTTCCTGCTGATCCAGCTATCCTCTGGGAACAAATTAATGACTATGCCGATCACATCCTATCAAAGGGGAATATATTTAGTTTCAAGGTTGAAACTCGCAGAATAAACAAAGACTTCCCTCTGAGCAGTTATGAAATTTCCAGTACTGCCGGCTCTCTCTTGTCGGAGCGTTTTTCAGGGTTGCTTACCGTTGATGTCCACAATCCGGACCTAATCTTCTCAATTGAAATTAGAGATCAAATTTATTTGTATGCAGATAAGATACCGGCGCAGAAAGGACTTCCTGTTGGTACCGGCGGAGATGGCCTTGTTTTGTTATCCGGTGGGATAGACAGTCCTGTTGCAGCTTGGATGATGGCCTCCCGCGGTATGCATCTGGATTGTGTATATTTTCATACGCCGCCTTATACGGGGTTTCCGGTTTTAAATAAAGTGGTCCGTCTCTCAAAAATTCTTTCGCAGTATCTAGGCAATCATCGCCTATACATTGTGAATTTCACCTCAGCACAACTTGCTTTAAACGATTGTGTACCAGAAAATATGCTTACGATTATCATGAGACGCATGATGATGAGAATCGCCTCAAAAATTGCCATCAATAACGATCTGAAAGCCCTCATCACCGGTGAAAGTTTAGGCCAGGTTGCAAGTCAAACTCTGGAGTCTGTAATCACAACCGAACATGCCTCAGAACTTGTAGTCTTAAGGCCATTAATCGGTTTGGATAAAGACGAGATTACTGTTAAAGCCAGGCAAATCGGTACTTATGAAACCAGTATTCAACCATATCATGACTGTTGTACTGTATTTGTGGCTAGACATCCTAAAACCGCCGCTTCCATCGAAGACGCTGAACGGGTCGAACGCAAACTGGATTTAAAGCAACTGGTAAATGAAGCTCTAAGCAATCTTGAGGTCAGGACAGTATTTTTACATGATAATTTCTCATGAAATTAGTAATCAGCCTCTACTGATATGTTATGATTAATTGTGCAGAAAGCCCGACTAAATTCTATTTACTAAATCCAGTTAGCGGAGGGGAAAATGAAAATTCCATATTGTTCGGCAGTTGGACAAGTTGATCCTGAAGTTTTTGCAGCTATAAGAGGTGAATTGCTTCGTCAGCAGAATAAGCTGGAGTTGATAGCCTCTGAGAATTTTGTCAGCGCAGCAGTATTAGAGGCGACAGGATCTGTTTTAACCAATAAATATGCTGAGGGCTATCCCGGTAGGCGATATTATGGTGGTTGTGAATATGTTGATCTTGTCGAGCAACTGGCAATTGATCGCGCCAAGGAGATCTTTGGCGCTGAGCACGCCAATGTTCAACCGCACTCCGGTTCTCAGGCTAATACTGCAGTATTTTTTGCATCTTTAGATCCCGGGGACAGGATTCTTGGACTGGATTTGAATCACGGCGGTCATTTGACGCACGGTATGAAAATAAATATCAGCGGCAAATTTTTCGAGTCTCATAGCTATCATGTCTCGCCTAAAAACTGCCAAGTTGATTTTGATGCGCTGAGGTCAAAGGCTAAAAAAATTAAGCCTAAACTGTTAATCGCCGGCGGCAGTGCTTATCCCAGAGCACTTAATTTCAAAGCTTATCGTGAAATCGCTGATGAAGTCGGTGCGCTACTGATGGTTGATGCGGCACATATTGCAGGTATTGTAGCAGCTGGGTTACATATGAATCCTGTTCCATATTCAGATTTTGTAACTTCTACCACCCATAAAACATTATGTGGACCAAGAGGGGGACTTATACTTTGTAAAGAAGAACATGCTAAGGCAATAGATTCCGCTGTTTTCCCCGGTACACAGGGTGGTCCGTTGATGCACATTATCGCTGCTAAAGCCGTTGCATTTAATGAAGTTATGCAACCTGATTTTGTTGATTATCAAAAGCGTGTGTTAGCCAATGCAGCTGCATTGGCCGATGGATTTTTAAGCAGGGGAGTTGATGTTGTTTCCGGCGGGACTGATACCCATCTGCTCTTGCTTGATCTGCGTAAGTCGGGAATTACAGGTTTAGAATTGCAAAACAGACTTGACCAGGTAAACATTACCTGCAATAAAAACACGATTCCTTTTGAAACTGAATCACCTAGAATTACCTCCGGTGTGAGGCTTGGGACTCCTGCACTTACTTCTAGAGGTCTCAATACTCAAGATATGGATTTGATTGCAGGCCTAATCACCGATGCCATATATGACTACGGTGCCAAGAAAGACCGGATTATCAGTGAAGTTGCTGGTTTGTGTGAACGCTATCCTCTATATGCTAATCTCTAATAATTCTGATGACAAGTATAAATACGCCAGGCGTGAACCCTTGGCTTTCCGTATGGCCCCACGGACTATAGGGGAGGTTGTCGGACAATCTCACATCTTAGCTGAAGGGCGCATGCTCAGACGCATGATTGAAGCTGATCGCTTATCCACAATTATTTTATTTGGACCGCCGGGCACAGGTAAAACTTCATTAGCCAAAGTGATTGCTCAAACAACAAGTCACCGTTTTCAAAAACTGAATGCTGTTACCTCAGGCGTTGCGGATATCAAAAGAATTGTTTCTGATGCGGAAAATCCACTAATAACTCCTGAAGGAAGAACTATTCTTTTTATAGATGAGATTCACCGTTTCAATAAAGCTCAACAAGACGCTCTGCTTCCACATGTAGAGAGTGGTACCTTAATATTGATCGGGGCGACGACGGAAAACCCCTTTTTTGAAGTCAATAAGGCCCTGATATCCAGATCAACCGTTTTTCAGCTTTACCCTCTAAGCAATAATGACATTATCTGCCTGTTGCGGCGCGCAATCGATGATCCTGATCGGGGTTTCGGTTTTTTGAACATTGATATTTCAGCTGAGGCTTTAGAATTTGCTGCAGCGCTTGCAAGCGGGGATGCCAGAGTTGCCCTCAACGCTTTGGAATTAGCTGTTCTTACGACTGAACAAGCTGATAATAGAATTACGATAAATCTTGAAATAATGCAGGATTGTCTGCAGAAAAAAGCGCCTCAATATGATAAAACCGGCGAAAATCATTATGATACGATTAGCGCATTTATTAAATCTATGCGTGGCAGTGACCCCGATGCTTCCTTATATTATTTAGCTAGGGCGCTGGAAGCAGGTGAGGATATTGGCTTTCTGTCTCGCCGTATTATGATCTGTGCAGCTGAAGATGTCGGTATGGCAAATCCACAGATGCTACCTCTGGCAGTCGCTGCCTATCATGCTGTTCAAGCAATTGGACTGCCGGAAGCCAAATTGATACTTGCTCAGGCAGCCGTTGCAATCGCAACCAGTCCCAAATCTAACCGTAGCTATCTGGGGATCAATAGAGCGCTTGATGATATTAGGGCGGGCAACATCCCGGAAATACCTTTTCATTTGCGCAATGCGCCTATTCAGGGCATGTCAGAACTAGGTTATAGCATCGGATATCAATATGACCATGATTACCCGCAGGCGGTATCCTATCAAAGTTTTCTGCCTGAGGGATATGAGGAAGGCAGATACTATCAACCTTCGGACAATGGTTATGAGGTAAAGGTGAAAGCCTGGCTCGATGAAGTAAAAAGGTTGAGAATAGCGGGTAAAGGCAAACTTGAGCCTAAGTAACGCGAGTTACCAACAGCAATCAATACCTGGATTAATGTTTCTTTAGGTAAAGATTCAATACTCTTTACACTTCTTATTAAATATAAGGAAGATCTTCGATGAATACAGAAAGGATCTATTTTGATCATGCGGCAACTACTGCAATACGTCCGGAAGTGTTGTCAGTGATGTTGCCAATTTTAGAAAATATATACGGCAATCCCTCCTCGTTTTATGATGAAGGTGCAGAAGCACATCAACACATACAGGCTGCCAGAGAGCAGATTGCCGAACTGCTTGGAGTTTCGCCGGATGAGATATTTTTTACCTCCGGCGGTACTGAGTCTGATAACTGGGCCATCAAAGGCACAGTCATTGCCAAACGCAAACAAGGCAAACATCTGATCACAACCAAAATTGAGCACCATGCCGTTTTGCACAGTATGCAAGCATTGGAAAAAATTGGATATGAAGTCAGCTATCTGGATGTTGATGGCTATGGTTTGGTTGACCCTAAGGAAATTGAAGCTGCAATTCGACCTGATACGATCCTTGTATCAGTTATGATGGCAAATAATGAGATCGGCACAATAGAGCCAATTGAAGACATAGCGGCTATTTGCAAAGAGAAGAGGGTTTTATTCCATTCGGACGGCGTACAAGCATTGGGTGCTATACCGGTCAAACCTCATGAACTTGACGTTGATCTAATGAGTTTCTCAGGACACAAGTTTTATGCACCTAAAGGCATAGGGATCATGTATATAAGAAAAGGGGCTAGGATTGCAAATCTGATTGATGGTGGCGCGCAAGAAAAAAGGCTTCGAGCAGGTACTGAGAACACCGCTTTCGCAGTCGCTATTGCCAAGGCTCTGGAACTTGCCCTTATGGATCTGCCCGAAGAAGCTCAGCGCCAGACTGCTCTGCGCGACAGATTGATCGGAGAGCTGATGGCTAAGATACCGTATATAAAATTAAATGGCCATTATGAAAAGCGCTTGCCTAACAATATAAATCTGTCCTTTGAATTTATTGAAGGTGAATCGATCCTGTTATTGTTAAACCAATTGGGTTATATGTGTTCCAGCGGATCAGCTTGTACGTCCGGCTCATTGGATCCTTCGCATGTGCTAATGGCGATTGGCTTGCCCCATGAGATTGCTCACGGATCATTGCGCATTACCTTAGGACGTGAGAATACTGCTGCTGACATTGATCGTATGATAGCTGATTTGCCCGGCGTAATAGAAAAGTTGAGGCTGATATCACCATTGTATGCTGATTTTAAACACGGAAAGATCAAAAATATTATTCCTGAACAGGGGGAGAATTTGTTGAAGGGGGAATCACGATATGAAGTACAGCGATAAAGTTATGGATCACTTTCTAAATCCGCGCAATGTTGGTGAAATTCCTGATTCGACTGTTTCAGGCACGGTGGGAAACCCTGTCTGTGGCGACATTATGCGTATTGATTTGAAGATTGAAAATGAAGTTATTGTTGATGCAAAATTCATGACTTTCGGTTGCGGGGCAGCTGTTGCTACCAGCAGTATGGCTACGGAAATGATTATAGGCAGAACCGTACAAGAGGCACTTGAGCTGACAAATAGAGCTGTGGCAAATGCTTTGGATGGTTTACCACCAATTAAAATGCATTGTTCGGCCTTAGCTGAACAAGCAGTCAAAAAAGCTCTGCTACAGTACTATCAGGAACATGGCCTCCTTAATGATGATAATCTCAAACTCTTTTCTATTTTAGAAGAAGATGTGCATGACCATGAGGCCGATGAGGAATTAATAAATCTGCCCGGGATTGAAAATCAATAGCTTATTTAAGTTCACACTGGGCTATTCATGTTCAATATCTGACCGTTGCTTGCGCACACTGCTGAGTGGATTCTTTTCCACCGCAGCGTGCAAAGCGTCTTTGCTTGTATGAGTATAAATTTCAGTCGTTGCAACACTCTCATGACCTAAAATCATTTGCAAATTACGAATATCAACCTTGCCGTACTGGTACATTAAAGTAGCAGCGGTATGTCTTAGTTTGTGCGTTGAATAGCGTTTGGGATCGATACCGGCAGCCAGCATATTTTTTCGTATCACATTTTGCACAGCTCTGGCTCCCATTCTTTTGCCTAAGCGGCTGATAAAAAGGGCATCCTTATCGCTTTCCTTGGGTTTGATACGATCCGGATAGTAATCATTAAGGGCGGCAATGCAAGCGCCATTTAAATAGATTGTTCTCTCTTTTCCGCCTTTCCCCATTACTACCAGCGTGTCCTCTCTAATATCAGATAGATTAATACTGACCAGCTCCGATAGACGCATGCCGCAATTCAGAAAGAGGGTAATGATAGCATAATCGCGAGATCGGTATTGATCGTCCGTGCATTCAGTCGCAGCTAGCAGTCTCTTGCTATCATCTAAGGTTAAATAACGGGGAAGACGACGCAATTGCTTAGGCATCTCCAAATTTGCGGCCGGATTCTCATCTAAAAGGTTGGCTTTGGTAGTTAAATAATGAAAGAATGAGCGAATTGCAGATATGTGTCTCGCTCGTGTAGCTGCACTATTCTTTCTCTCTGTACTGAGCCAGGTAATATACAAATAAAGGTCACTTAATTGAATTTCCCGTAAAAACTTGTCGCCTGCCAGAGATAGATCAATGTCATCCCATATTTGATCAGCCGGGAGATCAAGTTTCCTGCTAAGCTGGAAGCGTAGAAACATTATCAAATCATATCTGTATTCTTTGATAGTTGCAGGCGAACGTTCACGAATCGCTTGGAAATAACCAAGGAAATCATCCAGCCTTCTGCATTTAGTTTTGTCATTAATGATTGTCATTGCTACTTTTTAATAGATTGTCTATTTTACTTGTATTGATCCTTCGAATTAGGTAAAGTTAATAAATCGGGTCAACGACAGTTAGAACATGGTTATCATTATTATAATATTGTCTGCTTTACAGATTAGTTACAAAAGATTGTGACCTATTAGGAGGATAAATTAATATGACAGGAAAATACCGAGTCGGCGTTATTGGGGCAACGGGATATGTTGGACAGCATTTTGTATCATTACTATCCGATCACCCCTGGTTTGAAATTAAATATTTATTTGCTTCCGAGCGTTCAAGCGGCATGTCCTATCGGGATGCCATCAAAAATCGGTTTAAAACCGCTATGCCACCTACTGATACAATTGCAAATCTTAAAGTGTACTCATTAACTGAACTGAAGTTTTTTGCTGATGAGATGGATTTTGTGTTCTGCGCAGTTTCAATGTCTACGGAAGAGATCTATGCCCTGGAAGAGGAAATTGCCAGACTGGAGTTACCGGTAGTATCCAATAACTCTGCTCATCGCAATACTCCTGATGTACCTATGATTATTCCCGAAATAAATTGGCAGCACGCAGAAATTATCCATGCACAAAGGAGACGCTTAGGAACAAGAAGAGGGTTCATTGCTGTCAAGCCTAATTGCTCTATCCAGAGCTATGTGCCGGCAATTCATCCACTCATGTCCTTTGGCCCTACGAAGATAAATGTAGTTACTGCTCAGGCTGTATCCGGCGCCGGACGTAGTCTGGAAGGCTGGCCGGAGATGAACGCCAATGTAATTCCATATATTGACGGCGAAGAAGGAAAAAGTGAATTAGAACCTTTGAAAATATGGGGTCAAATTACAGGTCGGGAAATAGTACTTGCCTCAAAACCTATAATTTCCGCCCAATGCCTGCGTGTTCCGGTTGAGCATGGACACTTGGCTGCTGTCTCTGTAAGTTTTAGTGAAAATATAACAGAAAGCGATATAATATCTGCTTGGCGCAATTATGTACTGCCGGAGCAGGTGAGGGGGTTACCCAGTTCAATTGAACCTTTCCTCTGCTACAGAGAAGAGCCTGACAGGCCTCAATCACGCATTGATTCCGGTGCGGGGAGAGGTATGCAGATAAATATTGGCAGGCTACGAAAAGACAATATTTTTGACTATAAATTTGTTTGTCTATCGCATAATATCTCACGCGGTGCCGCCGGAGGCGCTGTACTCATGGCGGAGTTACTGTGCAGGGAAGGCTGGATCAAGCAAGAGTCTTGAAAGAATATGGACAAAGATAGAAATATAACACCTACAACAATTATTGAAAATGACATTATGCAACTTGCTGCACTAGTCGGTACAGGGCTTTTAAAGAATGGAGCTGAGACTTACCGTGTCGAAGACAGCATGTTAAGTATTCTGAATAGCTACAGTGAATATCTCTCTGATCCGCAGGTATTTGCAATAACTCACTACCTCACTGTATCAGCTCAGGATAAGGATGGTAACACAATAGTCGTAACCCAAAATGCCAGGGAAGTCGAAACAAATTTAAATAGAGTGCATCTTTTAAATGATTTTACAAGACGCGTTAATCGGGAAAGGCCGGACATTAAGACCGCAATTAAAGAGGTCAAAAGAATTCTAGCAACTCCCAGATATTCACAGTCTATCTATACAATTGGGGTTGCAATGACAGGCCTTGCCTTTACATTATTGTCCGGTTCCACCTTGGTACCGGCTCTCTGGGCTGCGGTAGTATCTGCTCTTTTGACCTTTATAGTCAAACCATTGCGCCGTATGGGAGGCAACAGGATCTTTGTCAATATAGTCAGAGGCGTAATGATCTATGTTCTTATGTTTCCGGTTATGTTCACATCTTACAGTAATCAGATCCACTTAATGACAGCGGGAGCTTTTATGTACTTATTCCCGGGAATAATGCTGGTCAATAGTATTCGCGATCTGATTGCAAGCGATTACCTGGCCGGACTGATCAAGATGATTGAAACTGTTCTGGCAGCTACTGCCCTTGCTGTAGGATCCGGTATCGGGGCAGCCTTTCTGACAAAAGTCTTTAATCGTCCGCATTCAGAATTACCTACCTTAACTTCGATTAATCCCGATCGTCCGGAATCGATTCTTATCGCAATCTTAGGTGTCTTTTCCTTTCTGATCATATTTGATGTCAAAAAGCTGCCTTTGATTATTGGCAGTGTAGGTGGGGGCTTGGGCTGGTTGATATATGCGCAGATTAATCGCCATAAAGATTTTGACTACAGCTTGGCTATCTTTATTGCTATCGTATTTTTGGCAACATATTCGGAACTGATGGCAAGATTTACTAAGAAGCCGGTAACCGTATATTTGACAGCCGGATTATTCCCGTTGGTGCCGGGATATGATATCTACCGGACGATGAATTATTTTGTTACGGCGCAACATGATGATTTCATCGATAGTTTTGTGCGTACATTAATAATTACCGGAACATTGGCATTGGGGATTATGCTGGTATCTTCAGTGGCAAAACTTCTCTACAGTTACCGATCGCCACATCTTAATCATCATTAGAAAAATGACCGTATCGTATTTGTGTTGAATAATAGGGTAGAGCTGGTCTTGCTGGATTCCATCAAATATGAGTTCATTGTCAATATCATTCACACTTAGCGAACTTCGCAAAATAAAAGTTTTGCGAAGTTAAAGGGATGTATTTTTATATTAATTAAATTCAAATCCATTTTAAGCGGTAAAACTAAGGTCTATCGTTGTTAAAGTCAAAATCAGTTGAAGAGTTCAAAGTATCTTGGGTATTTGAATTATTTGATTCCACTGTAACCGTATATGTTTGTTCCCCGTATAAGCTATCTACTCCCAAGATTTTGCGCCATTCCGGAATGTCTTTAATTGGGTTATATATTATTAGCATTACCACAACAAAAATAATTATGACCAGGACTGTTAGTAAATTCCTTAGTTTTCTTTGCCTGCTCTCCTGATGGAATTTTCTTTTGATTCTGGCTACCGTAGTAAAGCCTTGCAGACGGTATACTCTTGCTCCGGTTTTAATTTGTGATTCCAAATTAAAATTCCCGTTGTTCAAGCCAGCTCTCAAAATGTTTTTTCTTCTAATACTATTTTCCTTAATTGAATTATATCCTGAGAGCTTGTAGCGTTCATCAAAATATTCCTTAGGTAATTCTACCTGATTCAGGATTGGGTCGTAATCAGTTGTAAAGGCAGCAGTCTCTCTATCTGATAATTCCTGCTCATGATACTTTGTCTCGCCAATATCTGACGGTCGATCCAACATATAATTATTGTCATTTAACTTAGACTGGACTTTAGTATCTGATGTTAATAGATTGTCATATTGCACAGTATGATCAATAAATGTCTGGGAATCGGCATGCAAAGGCTTAAGCTGACTATTAATATTGTTATCTTGAAACTCCAATTTTACTTTGCGGATTTTCGACACCAGGCACCTCCGAGCAATCTGCTATCATTAATATCATTATACCTGAAACTTGAATCCCCTACTGATCTTCCCTCATTTTGTTTTAAATGATATTTTGATATATCACATGGAATAGCGAACAAGTGTTTGACAAGATCTCAGTTTAAGGATAAGATTAGCGTAATTTAGCGTAATAATTTTTATCCATTGTATGTTTTCTGGAGGAATTAATGAATAAACATCCATTCACTCGCGCAACTGTTGAACAAACTGTAGAGTTGGTTTATAGCTTCCTGGTTGATTATATCAGAAAGAATGGCTATCCGCCTTCGATCCGCGATATTTGCAAAGGTGTCGGTATAAAATCAACTTCTACTGTACACAATCATCTGAAACGACTTAGTGAACTTGGCAGAATCGAGATGAAACCGGGGAAAAGACGAGCCATTAGCGTTCCCGCTCTGGAGCAAGGTAGTGAGCGAAAAATCCCGCTGATTGGACGTGTGACAGCGGGTCTCCCAATTCTGGCATCTCAGAATATAGAGCGTGAGCTTTCTGTTCCTGCCGGTTACTTCCCCGATTCAGATGATATGTTTGCTCTCAGCGTCAGTGGTGACAGCATGAGAGATGCCCATATCCTGGATGGAGATATAGTTTTTGTTCGTAAACAGCCTACAGCTGAGCTAGGACAGATTGTTGTCGCTTTGCTGGATACTGAAGCTACTGTAAAGCGCCTGGTAAGTGAAAACAATCACATCTATCTCAAACCGGAAAACTCGGCCTATTCCCTAATCCCCTTTGAAGATGAGTCATATCGGATTTTAGGCATAGTACGTGGAGTGTTTCGCCCAGCGCTGTAACGCTTCCAGCTCTTCTGAGGACAAATCCTTATCTCGGTATACATATTTCACGGCCATTTGAGGGCGAATATGTGCCAATGCCTGCTTGTATATTAGTAGCCGTGAACCGTTATGGTCTACAAAGATTGAAACATCATCAAAATCCAGAATTATAGCGGCTATGCATCTTTCATCCAGATACAATATTTCTACAGGAATACTACTGGCTACACATTTCTGCAGGAATTGTTCCTCAACATGAGTTTTTAATATTCCTTCAGGTTTTGCTAAAAAACAATCGGGGAAATTACTGTATTTCATTTCAGCTTCTATTCCTTTCTTGATAATTATATATCTGCTCTTATATTGCATAAGAGCAAGATATGTAATTTTATCATATAATAGTACATAAACACCAATAAAATAATTAAATCGTGTCAAGGCACGACAATAGTAGACAGTTTTATATAAAACAGATGTTAAAAGAACAGGATTTGAAATTAAAAGCGAAATAGATCGGTACGTGGACGAAACCATGTACGCTGCCTTTTGGCATATTGTCTGGTATGAATAATGATCCAATCCCTCGTTTCAGACAGACTAAATTGACCCTGGAGATAGGCAATAGTCTCCCGGTAACCAATGCCTGAATAAGGCTGTAAACTTATATCAGGATATTTACTGAGTAGAGATCTGGTTTCTTCTACTAAGCCTGCAGCAAGCATTTGATCTACCCTATCAATTATTCTCTGATTTAACTCTGCCTTACCCGGATCGATGTAATAAGCAACGAAGCGGTGCAAACTGTCTGGCAATCTCGATTGCTGGTTAATTACAGTACGAGTCTTGCCTGTCAACCGATACTGTTCGTGGAATCTGACAATTCGGCGCCTATCACTCGGAGCAATTGTCTGCGCAGCTTGGGGATCTAATTTGACTAACTTCTGCCAAAGTATCTCAAGACCGCTGTCGTCCACCTCTCTTTCAATTTCAGCTCTTAATAAATGATCTCTACTGTGCTTAGCATAGCTGATTCCATCCAAAAGGGCAGAGATATATTGGCCGGTTCCGCCACATATTACAATTTGTTTTTTTGATTGTTGGGCTTCCTTCAATATTCTAGCGACAGACTCAACATATAAAGCTACGCTATAGCTTTGATCAGGATCAAGGATATCGATCATTTCATGCGTGATTCTTTTCTGGTCTGTCTGAGTTGGCTTTGCAGTGCCAATGTCAAATCCACGGTACAATTGCATAGAATCAGCCGAAACAATCAATCCGTTAAGTCTTTCAGCAACACACATAGCTAGGCTGGATTTGCCTGATGCTGTTGGCCCGCAGATCAAAATTGCAGTAATATCGGCTCGCTCGAGTGCCGACTCAACGATAAAATCGCAAAAACCTGCTAATCTGTGTGCCCATTTCCCTGCTTCATCTTTATGTTTGCTTACCATTGCGCAGTTTATCCAATTATTCTCTTAAACATCTTGTCAAGATCATGGCGAGAAAATCGTATTAGCACTGGTCTGCCATGGGGACAATGATAAGGATTCTCCAGATTTTGCAAGTCGGATAGAAGACGCTTTATTTCCAAGCAATCTAATCTGTCATGAGCCTTTACAGCAGCTTTGCAAGCAATATCATGCAAAAGATCTTGTCTGCCATTTGCTAATGTTATATTTTCATTAACACAAGCTTCTATGACAGCGGAAAAAGCAAGCTCAGGATTAAGTTCTGAGCGTACTTCAGGAACCGCGCGGATCACAATAGAATCAGGACCAAAATTCTCATAATCAAAACCCAGTTGCTGTATTTGCTCTTGATATTCCGTCAATGCTGCAAGCTCAAGCTGAGTTATATTTAATTTCAGCGGTTTTAGCAATAACTGACTGGGCATTTTCTTTTTTTGATTAGGTTTCTTATTCAATAATTCCTCAAATAAGATACGCTCATGTGCGGCATGCTGATCAATTATGACCAGTTCGCCTTCTGTTTCGAGCAAGATATAGGTATTTGCATACACGCCGATAATACGAGCATTCTGGAGACTACCGACCTCCATATAATCAATAGATATTTGTCCCGGTGGAACTTGATTCGGTATATTTGTCTGCTCTAAAGGTATGGTTGTATTTCTATTTGATTGATCAGGCAGGATATCGACACAAGCACTTTGATTATCCTTAGCCGTAGTCTCTTCCGCCTCTTGAAATATAATGACCTTTGTGTCTGGTAATGATAGATCTGAATGTTTTTCCAGTTTCTGTTGTTTATTGTATCTTGCCAAACCGGTTGTTTTGTCTCTTACAGCACTAGATACTTCCATCTTGCTGTCAACAGGAGAATGTGAAGCAAGTTGTATTGGAGCCTTATTTTGATCCCCAATCCTGGGAATTCCCGAAGCTGATGTCAGAGCATTCTGAATAGTATGATAGACCGCACCGAATACTTCACTTTCTTGCCAAAATCTCAGTTCTCTTTTTTGGGGATGGACATTTATATCAACTAGCTCCGGTGGAATATTAATCTGCATGACTAAGGCCGGAAATCTGCCTTTGACAAACCAGCCACGGATTGCTTCATCAACAGCAACAGAAATTATTCTGGCATTGATATTTCTGCCATTGACTATGAAAATTTGTCGTGACCGATTACCACGTGCGTTTTCAGGCGTTGAGATATAACCGGAAATTATTACAGGAGGTATTTGATTATCAAAGGGGACCATGCCCTCAGCTGTCTTGCGGTCGAAAACGGCATAAATTGTACTTAAAAGATCATTATTCCCTGGTGTATAGAGTAAGCTCTTCCCTGCCTCATTAATTAGTCGAAAAGATACATCCGGCCGGGTTAAAGCTAGTTTGCTCATAATATCCGTTATATAACTGGCTTCCAGACTGTCTTTCTTCAAAAATTTATATCTGGCCGGCGTATTATAGAACAGATCATTGACAGTAACTGCCGTTCCCTCCGGGCACGAGCACGGATTGGCAGCGAAAATCTTTCCACCTTCAGCTTTGATTTCATAGCCCGACTCCACACCGGGCTCTCGTGTGCGCAGTCTTAGACGAGAAATTGAGGCAATGCTGGGTAAAGCCTCTCCCCTAAATCCCATCGTTGTAATTGTTTCTAAATCGTCTATAGTAGCAATCTTGCTGGTGAAATGACTCAATAAACAGTGTCTGGCGTCCTCTTCTGCCATGCCTCCGCCATTATCGCTGACCTCTATCTCACTTATTCCGCCATTGCGAATTGAGACTAAAATTTGTGTCGCACCTGCATCCAAAGAGTTGTCAATTAATTCCTTGACTACGGAGGCAGGCCTTTCAACAACCTCACCTGCAGCGATATGATTGATAGTTAGCTGGTCTAATTTTTTGATTACAGTCATGAGTTCCTCTTAACTTTGGTTACGCATTTTTTCAGCCATTTTAACTAAATCATGCAATTTGCTTAACGCATCTATCGGTCGCATCTGATCAATATCGATCTTTTCGATCTCTGCAATAAGTTTATCTGCCTCATAGACACTGCGCGCGGTACTGAAAAGATCAATCTGGCCTTCCTGCGGCTTTGCACCTTTCCTCATCACAAGTCTTTTACCTTGATTATCAGACTCAAGCTGCATTACCAGTTCTCTGGCTCTGGTTACTACAGATTGTGGCACTCCGGCAAGTCTTGCTACTTCGATACCATAACTATCATCTGTGCCGCCAGGGCGGATTTGATACAAAAAAATAATTTCTCCGTCATTTTCACTTACAGCTACATGTGTATTAAAGATACCCGTCTTTGAGCTCTGCTAAATCGGTCAACTCGTGATAATGCGTGGCAAATAAGGTTCTACAGCCAAGATATGCTTTATCTGCAATATGCTCCAATACGGACCAGGCAATTGATAAACCGTCATATGTACTGGTACCTCTGCCAATTTCATCTAAAATTAATAGGCTGGATGCTGTGGCCTGACTCATAATCGTTGCGACTTCAGTCATTTCTACCATAAAAGTTGATTGGCCACTTCCGATGTCATCTGCCGCTCCGACTCTGGTAAAAATTCTGTCAACCAGTCCAATACTAGCGGATTGAGCGGGCACAAAACTACCCATTTGAGCCATCACGACGATTAGTGCATTTTGTCGCATATAGGTTGACTTACCCGACATATTAGGGCCTGTTAACACCATACAGCGACGATCGCGGGTGTTGAGCTCCAGATCATTGGGAACAAAACTGTTTTGTGCCGTAAGCCTGGATAAAACCGGATGTCTTCCTTGCGATATAATCAGACAATCATCGTCTGTAATTTCAGGACGCACATAGTTTTCGCGATCTGCCAGATCAGCCAGACCGGCATATACGTCCAGGCCTGCCAGAGCTCTGGCGGTTCTTTGCAATGATGACAAGTTTCTTTTTACTTGATCTCTGATCCAGGAAAATAGTTCATATTCGAGATCATTCAATTTTTGTTTAGCGCCAAGTAATTTGTCTTCCCGCTCCTTCAGCTCCACCGAAATATATCTTTCAGCATTTGTCAGAGTTTGCTTACGAATGTAGCGATCAGGGACCAAGTGCAGATTTGACTTAGTAATTTCAATAAAGTAGCCAAAGACCTTATTGTAGCTCACACGCAGGTTCTTAATTCCGGTTTTTTCTCTCTCCTTTTGCTCATATTCTAAAAGCCAGTCCTGACCTCTATCAGCAATATCTCTATAGGTATCCACTTCCTCATTAAAGCCTTGTTTAATCAGCTTTCCCTCAGTTAGTGAAATTGGCGGATCATCTACCAGTGCTTGTTCTAACAATGTATAGAGATCAGTATGCGGCTCAAGATCCGAAATCAGATCCTGCAAAGTATCTGCTGACATATTCTCCAATTCGGATCTAAGCAAGGGAATCTGCTCTAAGACATTCTTTAAGGCGATTAAATCGCGTGCATTTACCGTTCCCAGTCCGATTCGCCCGGAGAGTCGCTCCAAATCGTAGAGACCTGCCAACATTTCACGGCAGTTCTCTCTGACGATGAATTGCTTTAGAAAATCTGCTACAGCATCCAGTCTGGCATCAATATCAGTTCGATTAAGTAACGGTTGCTCCAACCAGCTACGAAGCAAACGGCTACCCATACTGGTCTTGGTACGATCCATCACCCAGAGCAGACTGCCTTTACATGAGCGATCTCTAATCGTCTCAGTCAGTTCAAGATTTCTACGTGCTGCTTGATCCAATAACATATAATCCTGTTGTCGATAGGGGAAGATTTTTCTAATATTCCGAGGCAACTGTAATTGATTGTCTGCGATATAACGCACTAAGGCAGCAGATGCATTCGGCCAAAGATAGTCTGCATCCGAGTATGCCAGTATATCAGAATCAATGCCTGCGGGAATAAAATAATCATCAGACAGGACTGTTACAGAAATATCATCATTCTCTTTTAACCAGCTCAATATAGCCGGATCTTCTAAGCTAGGTTGGTTAATTAATAACTCACGCGGACAAAGCCTGGCCAATTCATCAATTAATCGTTTATCGGCCGCTTCGCTCAGTAAGGCTGTTGTTTCAAAATGTCCGGAGGTAACATCGCAGGCGGCCAGGCCGAATACATGACCTGCCCGGTAAACCGAGACAATATATGCATACATTTTTTCATCGAGAGCGGTAGAATCAGTTACCGTTCCGGGTGTAACTATCCTTACGATCTCACGCTTGACTAAGCCTTTTGCTTGGCTGGCGTCTTCCACCTGGTCACAGATAGCGACCTTATAGCCCTTGTTTACCAGGCGATTGATGTAAAGATCGGCTGCATGATGGGGTACACCGCACATGGGTGCTCTCTCAGGAAGTCCGCAGTCTCTCTTGGTAAGTGTCAGTTCCAATTCACGGGCTGCAAGTATTGCGTCGTCAAAAAATAGTTCGAAGAAATCGCCTAAACGATAGAACAATATACAATCAGGTCGCCTATTTTTCTCAGCGACATATTGTTCCATCATTGGCGACAGTTTTTCACCGGCAATATCTTTGAGCGTTAATGGCATATTTCCTCACCTAAAAGCGAAAAAGTCTTGGCATCGGTAATACGTACTGGTATAAACTCCCCTTCCCTGTCATCCACAGGAATTTGCTTAGAAAAAACATTTGTTCCATTCATGTTCCGAGGAATAAAATTTACTAAACGATTATCTGCTGTCCTTCCTGACAAAATTGTTATATCAACCGAACTGATCCCCTCACATAATACTTCTACACTGTGTCCAATGAGCTTCTGATTTGCATTCAAACTATGCTCATTCTGCAATTTAACCAAGTGCTCAAATCTTTCCTGTATAATATCTCTATTTAATGGATTGTACCATTCTGCGGCCGGAGTTCCGATTCGTGGACTGTATATAAAGGTAAAAGCACTGTCGAATCTAATCTTATCCATCACATCAATAGTATCCATAAAATCCGGCAAATTCTCACCCGGAAAACCTACAATAATATCTGTAGATATGCTTAGACCAGGCCTGGCTCTTCTAAGCTTACTTACAATTTCCAGATATTGCTCACGACTGTATTGTCTGTTCATCCTTGCCAAAATGCGGTTACTGCCGGATTGCAAGGGCAAATGCACATGGGGTTCGATTTTTTCAATACTGCCTATAGTCTCAATTAGTTGATCCGAGAGATCCTTAGGATGTGATGTCATAAATCTAATTCTACAAACCCCTTCGATCTCAGCGACTTTAGACAACAGCCAGGCAAAATTCTGCTGTTTATGATCTTTAAAATCTTTACCCCAGGCATTTACATTCTGACCTAGAAGCAGAATTTCAGGAATACCATCGGCAGCAACATGCATAATTTCTTGTATGATATCATTCGGATGGCGACTTCTTTCACGCCCCCGGGTATATGGGACAATACAATATGAACAATAGTTATTGCAGCCGTACATAATCGATATCAGAGCACGGTATCTTCTTTGTCTTGATATCGGTAAGTTTTCGTGAAATTTGGAAGTATGTCCTTCAGTATAATAAACTGACTTGTGGATCAGCCCCTTTTCAATCATAAATAAAAGAGAGGATATCTGATCAGGCCTTAAGAGGAAATCTACAAAGCGAAACGACTGCTCAATTCTGTTTCTGTGAATATCCTGCGCCATCATGCAGCCACAGACACCAATGATACGTCCCCCCTTTTCGCCGGCAAATTGCTTTATGCTGCCCAAATGACCAAAAAATCTGTCTTCGGCATTGGCTCTGACACTACAAGTGTTGATCAAGATTAGGTCGCCAGTTTCATATGAATCGCCTGGTAAAAATCCGACATCCTCTAAAATTCCCGCCATTATCTCACTGTCTGCCTCGTTCTGCTGGCAACCAAATGTGCGAATATAATATTTAGGTTGAACACCGTTTAGAGCATGGTGTTGACAAATCCAGTCTTTAAGTACGGGATAGGCATCAAGTGCTGTAATTTTGTTAGTCTCTCGCATATCCTGGCTCATCCTATAGGCAATTTCTTACACAATCACAAGGGATGTTTGTAAGACCAGAGAAAACGTCCTGTAAACCATTTCAGTTTCGTTATACTCACCTTTAATTTTACTTCCTCGGCCAAATAGAAAGCCAATAAGCTATCCCATTCTTCATGTTCAAGACAGGTTAACCCTGCGGAATAAATGGCCTGTTCCATTAAATAGAGTGATATTTGAGCATCATACGATGCAATCGCAGCAGATGTAAACCACTGCCTCAAAGTTTCGCCACTCTTTTGCTCAATACCTTGCAAACCCCAAATCTGTTTAAGATCCTGACGGATAGCCTGCAGAAGCTCTTGCGGTTTTTCAGCAAAGCGATTGTGCAGCCAGGAAGGATCATGTCTGCGCTTATATACCAGTCTACGCCATAATAGATAAATTAAAAGTGGCAACAGATACGCGAAGATTCGCAGGATTATTACCAGAATGCCGCCCAATTTTTTAAACAAGTCGGATAATGCGCTTGTTTGCTCTTCCTGTTCGCTGTCACTTGGAGCTTCAGGATCGGAGACTTCAGGTGTCGGCTCCTCGGGCAGTTCGGGTGGCTCAGTTTCTTCAGTTTCAGGTTGAGGCGTTGGTGACGGTGTTGGCTCAGGGATCTGATCTCGCCCTGATATTTGTTCCTGAGCAGCAGCCGGCGTACCGTCAATTGGCAACCAGCCGATTTCATCAAGAAAAATTTCTGTCCAGGCATGAGCACTGTTTCCATTTATAGACCTTGTAGTAAAAACTGTCCAGTCAGCTGAGGCATCAGCCTTGACAACAAAGCCTTCGACATAGCGCGCTGGAATGTTTGCAATTCTGCAAAGAGCAGTTAATAATGTACCGGTATAGGTACAGTAACCCTCTTTTGTCTTCAGTACATGAAGTGCAAAATCTTCATTTGGATCCGGAGCCGGCACATCTAATCGATATCTGATATTATCGGCAACCCATTCACGTAATTTTAGCGCTTTGGGAGCCGCTTCCATCGTCTGATCCGCTATCAACTGCCAAAGCTCCGGTTCAGAATCCTGCAGATATGCCGCTAAAGCCTCTTTATTGTAGAGATCAGTCCATGCTTTACGTTCGTCTATATCCAGTAGGTATTCATTCTGCATGGGACCTAGACCAAGCTGAAACATCTGTAATTTTTCGATATCCTGAATAGCCGCTAACTGAAATATCTGTCCTTCTACCGTATATCCTTCGTCTGGGATTGACTGATCCGCATATAATGTTCCTGAGGGATTAAAATAAGCAAAAACTTCATTTCCGCTTTCAGTATACCTGACTGTATCAATTCTTCCGCCATTGAAAATAACCTGCTGTTTGGCAACCGGTGTCAGAACATAATTCTGACTTAATAAAGGGAATACCGGATTGCGCAGATCGTCTGCGTCTTCCAGGCCTGCAACGGAAAGACCCATAATTTTAGCCTGCATGTCTTTGTTTCTGTTATGATTTAACATCCAGTTTTGATCCATTGAGTCCTGGATCCACCTTATTCCGGTATATGTTCTGAAAGTGGCGCCGCGCAGATATATCTCCTGAGGGCCTGTTGTTACATACATAAACATTTCATCCAAGGGATCAACAGGTCCGCCCAAGCGACTCTCCAAAGGATAAAAACCAGCTTCGGCGATACTGAATTCTACGTAGCCTACGGTATCATCCTTTATATGACTTTTGCCGGTCAGACGACTGATCAGTCGATCAATCGCACTGTTATAGAAAAAATCACGCGGAATGATGAGATGGACGCCAATAACAAGTGAAGTAACCAAAACTGATGCCAATAATCGTTTGCCACTTTCCTTATATGTCCAACTGCGAGGGGCAAATAATGAGGCGTTACCTTTTGTATTCTGTCCGAGGACATGTTTTTGCATGCTCATCATAATCAACAAACAAGCGGTGCCGACGAAAAACAGCAGATAATCTGTACTAATCCACTCTTCAAGATTTACAGTCATTAAACCGCCGATGGCAACAAGCATTAGCCAGGGATGTGAAGATAGATATATTCCCAGACTGCAGATAATCAATATAACAAGACCAAGTACCAGAGAATATGAAGATATCTGAGTATAATTGTTATCCGTCTTGCCCAGGAAATAGTCAGCGCCGGTAACAATAAAATCGATAACGGGTGCTATCGTTGAGTTGTACAGTCCCTTACTAATACCAGTTAAAAAAAGGACAGCAATTAATAAAGAAATGACTACGCTGCCAAGAAATACCAGTAAAGTTATTTTATAGTAACGATAACTGACTGCTAATATAACGAGAAAGACAAATTGTACAAAAAACTGTAAAGTCCAGTTCATTACAGTTTCATTTATAGACAAAACAATCTTTGTAAGCAGTAGGGAAAAAATCAAAGTAGTGACAAAGCGCAAACTGAAATGTAAAATGCGATCTGCCTGATGGAGATTCGAACGCAGTTCTTTATCACCCGCCGATGGGACTGAGGTCAGAGAAAACAGATACTCTTTGCGCGGCGACTTAATCATGATGATTAGCCCTCGTATTACGGTTCAGACTATTATTCTGAACAAGATCTGCGAATCTGACGATCTGGATTCCTTCATTAAGCAGCTCGTCATATGCCCCTTGGAGTTCTAAATCATTATGAGGCGGAGACTCCATCAAACATAGCATAACGCCCAAAGAGGTCTTCTGGAATGAGATTATCTGCTGAGCAAGTTCTATGGTTAAGCTTCTGACAACAAGTACATAATATGACATGGAGTAAGTAACATTCAGTCTCTCCAACTGACTACCCATATCTCGCATAGACTGCTGTGGCAGCAATGCCAGCTGACGCTGAAAAAAGCTGATATGTCCGGCCTCATTTGATGCCTGAAACATCCGGGCGGGATGCCATGTCTCCATTTCAACCCATTGTTTTTGTTCCAATAGAACCGCGATAATGCTGGCAGTCAATTCCAGCATATCATCTCTGGCAAAATTCTCCTGATCACGCCGTGCATCATCTTTAATCTCAGTCAAATTATAGGCGGGATCCAGCATAATATAATAGCGCACCTCCCGCGGATCTTCGTATTGCTTCACCATGAATTGCTGCAGACGAGCACTTACTTTCCAGTGAATTCGACGTATTGTATCCCCGGGTTGCAATTTACGCAGGGTATCAATCTCATCCGACATATCGAAGAATCTAACTCTGGCATACTCACCTTCATCAATTAACTGTTTGACAACTGCTGCGCTTTGCTGCTTGTAAAATAGACGTGGCAATACCAAAGTCGTAAAGCGCAGTTTTTTCTCGACACCGGGAACACGCAACCAGAAAATATTGAATAAATCTCGAACCTTTAGATCAATCTCACCCAGCTCCAGGACACCGCAATGCAGACTCTCCAGCGATGCAACCAGCCTTCTGCTTTCGCGAGGACGGACTGTCAGGTTCAATAAGCGACTCTCGGACAAAACTGTTTCATCAGATTGGCTGGACCAGGCAATCATTCGCAGCTGCGCCGGCAAAACAACAGATTGCAAGATCAGATCCAATGAATAACTTGCCGTTTCCAGACGGGATATCTCCTGACTGTAGCGCATCGGCTCAATTTGAACCTTAAATCTCAAATAGATGACATTAAACAAGCTGAAAAACAGTACAACAAACAACAGGATCATACTGATACGAAACACAGCATATCCGTAATAGCTGGCACCCACCCAGAGCAGCAGCAGGAGCAGAATGATCCAGAAGAATCTGCGCGTCACTTTAACGCTCCGGTACCCTGATCTCTCGCAATAATTGGTTTAGGATCATCTCCGGCTTTTGCTGTTTCATTCTCCCCTCCGGCTTCACGATTAAACGGTGACTCCAGCAGGGCAAGAGCATGTTCTGCACATCATCAGGCAGGACATAGTCACGGCCCGAAAGCAGGGCTTCAGCCTTAGCGGCATGCATCAGCATCAACGACGCTCTGGGGCTGATACCCAATTCCAGCTCAGGGTGCTCTCTGGTTTTAGCCGATAGAATAGATATATACCTTTTAATGGCATCACTGACATAGACATAGCGCACTTGATCCTGAAGCCAAAGAATATCTTGACCCGATGCGACTGATTTAAGATCCTCCAGAGGATTATCCTCGGAATAGCGACCCAATATGGCCATTTCTTCATTCAGATTAGGATATCCCAGAGTAATCTTCAACATGAAGCGATCCAGTTGAGCTTCCGGCAAAGTATAAGTGCCAACCTGTTCAATTGGGTTTTGAGTTGCCAGAACCATGAATGGCTGCATTAATTCATATGTCTGTCCATCAACGGTCACCTGACTTTCCTGCATTGCCTCCAGTAAAGCGGATTGCGTCTTTGGCGAAGTACGGTTAATTTCATCTGCCAGCAACAGTTGAGTCATGATAACGCCAGGATGGAATTCAAAAGTGGCTTTAGACGGATTGTACATATTGTAGCCAGTTACATCCGAAGGCATTACATCCGGAGTAAACTGGATTCTGCTAAAGCCCAAATCCAGAGATTTCGCTAAGGCGGAAACCAAGGTAGTCTTACCTATGCCAGGGACATCTTCCAAAAGGATATGTCCCCTGGCTGCCAGCGCAATCATTAATTTACGGATGACATCTTCCTTCCCAACCATAACATGGGAAATATTCTCTTCAATTAGCAGGCAAAGCTGTCCTGCTCTGCGCGGTTCAATATTCATGATACTCCTTGAACAAAAAATTCTGTGTTATATTTTGCCTCAAAACCATTCCTATGACAAAGGGCTGAATGGTTCTGCGTTTTCTTCATTCATGTGGTTACTGGACGGCAAAGATTTCTTGCTTTTGACATGAGAATATATTTTCTTCTTTTTGCTTTCTCTGTCTTGAGTCGGGTATAGCTCTTCCAACGTTGTCCCTTTAGGTATCAATAAGGCCTTGACCGCAATTTCCGGTTGTCGCAGCAATTCCTTTATGTGCCCTCTGCCCTCAACATCGCTGAAAATTACTAATTCTCCTCTCTGTGGCATATCTTCAACTTCCCTGACCAAATAAAGCATCAAAATAAAATGTCGCTTAGCTTCCGGGTTACGAATTAACCAACTGCGCATAGCATGCAAAGCCGGATGTGTTTCCATCCCCATCATTTCCGCAATTTCCCGATCATTAATTCTTGCCAGCAAAGCAGCTTCAATTACACAAAGTCGCACCAGCTCATCGCTTCGTATAACCAGATCCGTCTGTCTATCATCCAGGACCAAATCCTTCTGACCAGTCAGAAACAAAAAGCAGGAATCGCTAATTCTTCCGGTTATGCCGCTGATATAGCGCATACTGCCGGCCCACTTCCCGCCCAGCATCTGCTGTTTCTTAAAAGCATAATAATGCAAGTGTAAAGTCCTGTAAGTCATATAAGCTAAGGCACCGACACAGATCACAATCAGAGTTAGGCTCAGAGCATTACTCATGGTTCCAATCAATCTAAGCAGAACCGTCAAAACTAAAATAATTATCAGCAGAAAAGTCATAAAGTCATTTTAGCATATCATTAAGGATTAACAGGTTTATCGTCTGTATCATTAGCACGAAAGTCAAGCAATTCTTCCCATTCAGCTGCTGAAAGGGGATATTCCCCCAGCAGATCCGGTCTCTGTTCCAGAGTTACATTCAAAGCTGCCAGTCTGCGCCAACGCTTGATCTCGGCTTCATGACCAGACAGAAGAACTGCAGGAACCTTAAGCCCGCGCCAGTCAGCGGGCCGGGTATACTGTGGCTCCTCCAAAAGACCTTCTGCATGAGATTCTTGCCGCCAGGCGGTATCTGACAATACTCCCGGTATCAGCCTGCTTACGGCATCAACAACAATTAAGGCTCCCAGCTCACCGCCGGTCAAAACAAAATCACCAAGAGAAACTTCTTCAGCACCCGTTTTTTCTATCACTCTCTCATCAACGCCTTCATAATGGCCGCAAATTAGTATTATTTGTTCAGCTTCAAGCAGCTCTTGAGCGTATCGATGATTAAAAATACGGCCACGGGGAGATAAATATAGAGTTTTCGTTTTACTGCTAACTTGGTATTTATCAGCAGAATCAGGTATCAGACGGTTAGCAAAACACCAAGCTTGCCAAATCGGCTCTGCCATCATCAGCATCCCGCTGCCTCCGCCATATAAATTATCGTCAACTTTGCCATATTCATTAACAGCGAAATTGCGGATCTGAATCAAATCTATCTCCAACAATTTCTTGCCAACAGCTCGACCTAAAATCGAAGATGCAATATATGGTGCGATAGCTTCGGGAAATAGTGTTAAGACTTGAAATTTCATCATTCAGGCTCTCGATATATTTCATACAATCCCACGGGCAATTCTACATCAATTCTTCCGCAGTATGGGTCAATGGAAGTAAGTATTGACTTCAAGGCAGGGAAAAGTAAATCCCTCTTGTGTTTATCTTCGATGACATATAAATCATGATGCGGCTGTTGCAGAATATCTTTGACAGTGCCTAAATAGCCCCTGATACTGTCATATACTTTGCATCCAATCAAATCAGCGATATACCAGCTATCTTTGTCAAGCTCCAGTGCTTGGCTCCGGACAACACACAGCTCGCGACCGACTAATTCCTGCGCCTTGTCTTTAGTATGAATGCCGTCAAGCCTTAATAGTACTTGCCGCCGATGAAGTTTAGCTTCAATAACTTCATACTCACTGAAGCCGGCATATGGTTCCTTAAGTAAAACTCCAGTCAATTTTAGAAAACGGTCAGGCTCATCTGTTAGAGGCCTGATCTTAAGTCTACCATCAATACCATGGGTCCCGACTATAATACCAATAACAAAATGGCGACAGATCAATTTACGCCTCAATCGACAATTTCTACCGTGACGCGACGACCTTCCAAAGCCGCCCTGGCCTTCATGATCGTTCTAATAGCATTAGCACGCTTGCCACCTTTACCTATCACTCGCCCCATATCTTCAGGGGCAACATGTATTTCCAGAATGTGCTGACGATTCCTTTCATTACTGACAATAGATATTTCTTCAGGATAATGAACTAGTGGTGTAATCAATATGCGCAAGAAATCTTTCATCTTTATTCCGCCTCGACATCAACAACGATTTCCGCAGTACCGGGATCTGCCTCAGCAGTAGTCTCAACATCATCTGTATCTACCGTGTCAAGCTTTTCTTCGGGTTCAGTCTTTCCTTGTCCGGCAAGCTTAATCGTAGCCTCGGACGATGCAGCTTTAGTGCTTGATGTAGCCTTACCGGCCAGAACTCCTGCTTTAACTAAGATACTTCTTACAGTATCAGTCGGCTGTGCCCCTTTAGCCAACCAATCTTTTGCAGCCTCCTCATCAATTTTAAGTTGTTTGGGATTGGATTGCGGATTATAAAAACCGATCTCCTGAATGAACCTTCCGTCACGAGGTGAGCGGGAATCTGCCACCACGATCCTGTAACTGGGCTGCTTTTTTGCGCCTGTGCGCTTCAAACGAATTTTTACTGCCATTTTTTCCTCCAACGAAGATTATTTATCTAGCAACAGGATCCGACTAGAAACCAAGGCCGAATCTACTGAGCATACCTCTTTTCCCGCCTTTTGACATGCCGGTAAATTGCTTCATAAGCTTTTGCGTCTGATCATATTGTTTGATCAGACGGTTTACATCCTGTATTGATGTTCCTGACCCGCTGGCTATGCGCTTTCTTCTACTGGCATTGAGGATTTTGGGGTTGTCACGCTCACGCATAGTCATAGAACGAATGATAGCAGCAAAGCGATCAAATTCTTTCTCATCTACTTCAGTTCCCTTCAGCTTTCCGGCTGTACCCGGAAGCATCGACATCATATCCTGCATCGAACCAAGATTTTTTATCTGTTCAAATTGCTCCAGCATGTCCTGCAAGGTAAATTGATTTTTTTGTAGCCGCTCTAAAGTTTTTTGTGCTTTGGCCTCATCAATTTGACGAGCGGCTTTTTCCACTAAGGTGACAACATCACCCATGCCGAGTATCCGTGAGGCCATACGCTCTGGATGAAAGACTTCTATTTGGTCAATTTTCTCGCCCATTCCGACCAATTTGATCGGTTTGCCGGTCATACGTCTGATTGAGAGCGCCGCGCCTCCTCTAGCATCACCGTCCAGCTTGGTCATTATAAATCCGTCCAAGCCTATATATTTATCAAACTCTAATGCTACATTGACGGCCTCTTGGCCAATCATGGCATCAACAATTAACAATTTTTCATCAGGCTTTACCGCTGTGGCAATTGCTTCCAGTTCTGTCATCATCTCCTGATCAATTGTTGTACGACCGGCAGTATCAACAATTAGAGTATCGCAAAGCAAATACTTTCCCCTCTCCAGTGCCTCAGTTGCAATTAAGTCAGCTTTCTTTTCAGATTTGTTGATATAACACGGTACATCTACACTCTTCGCCAGAATCTGCAACTGATCCGCTGCCGCGGGGCGATGGACATCGACAGAAGTCAGAATCGGCTTCTTGCCTTGTTCTTTAAGCAAATAGGCGAGTTTGGCTGCAGTTGTAGTCTTACCGGCACCTTGCAGACCATAAAGCATATATACAGTGAATCCTCTGGGATTTACAGCTAGTTTGCTTTCCGAGCCGCCTAGTATTTCAGTCAAAGCATCATTAACTATTTTGACTATCTGCTGACCAGGAGTGATGCTCTTGATTATTTCTTTGCCCTCGGCCTGATCTGATATTTCTTTGATTAAATCTTTGACAACCAGGTAATGAACATCAGCCTCTAACAATGCTAATCTGATTTCACGCATCATATCCTTGAGGTCACGTTCGGTAATCCTACCTTTGCCGCGCATACGCTCAGTTATAGCTTGCAACTTTTCAGATAATCCGGAAAAAATAGCCATTATTTTCCTCTATTCCTGTTCGAGAACCTGAACTCTCTCTATATTGTGCCAGTCCCTAAGTACTGATTCGACATCCTCCCATACTCTGTTATGAATCGCTGTTTCTAAACTCAGACGCAAGTTTCTAGTACTGGCGAAAAATTCAACCAACTTCAGTGACCGCTCAAATTCTCTGAGTTTTTCAGCAGCGCGGTGTACGGTGGAGTTAACCGCCTGACGGGAAATTCCCTTCAGAGCGCTGATTTCAGCTAAAGAGAAATCTTCATAATAGAATAGTTTCATGATATCTTTCTGCCTTGAATTGAGCAGGCAACCATAGAAATCCAGCAAAGTGCATAGTTGCAAATGTTCTGTTTCCTGATCATAATTTCGGCACATAAAGAAAGCATAACGGGAAAGATCATGGATGTCAAGCTAAAATGTTGACACCACTATGAGTGCAATTCGCGGACTATGCCTCCGGCAGTAAAGACTCTACAAATAATTCCGCATCAAAATTGGCCAGGTCATCAATACCTTCGCCCAAACCCGCATAAATCAAGGGCAGTGACATCTCATCCGCTACTGCAAGAGCAATGCCGCCTTTTGCACTGCCATCAAGCTTTGTGATAATCAAGCCATCAAGAGAAACTGACTCATTAAAGGATCGGGCTTGAACTACCGCATTTTGCCCGGTTGTCGCATCTAAGACCAGAAGGTTTTGAATTACAGCATCTGCATCCCGCCCCTCACGAGCTGCGACTCTATGCATTTTTTCCATTTCGCTCATTAGATTAGGTTTGTTGTGCAGACGGCCCGCAGTATCTATGATCAGCAATTCTACAGCTCTGGCCTTAGCGGATTGCATCGCGTCATAAACGACGGAAGCAGGGTCTGTTCCCAGGGTGTTGGATATGACGGGAACAGCTGCTCTCTCTCCCCAGATCTTCAGCTGATCTATGGCAGCGGCTCGAAACGTATCAGCGGCAGCCAACATGGTCTTAGTACCTTGTTTCTGAAATTGATAAGCAATTTTCCCCGCGGTTGTTGTCTTACCGGTTCCATTAACTCCGACCATGAAAACAACATTGAGCGAACTGAAATCCGGAGTAAAAGCTTTTGTTTTCAAAATATTAAGCATATCTCGTCTTAGTATTGATAGAACGTGTTCACGATCAACTTTGCCATCTTCTCTAATATTGTCTCGGACAGATTCAACCAGTTTTGTTGAAACCTCTATGCCACAATCCGCTTGGATAAAAATCATTTCTAACTCATCTAAAAAGTCTTCGTCAAAAATGCCAAAGTTGGCAGCCACACGATTGAAACCCTCCGTAACAAATTGTCTTGTTTTGGATAAGCCATCTCTGAATTTATTTAATAAGCTCATTTCTTCTCCCGGAATTTCCTATCTAATCTGCAGGATAATCTGACAGCTTCATAGAGTAAATGCTGGAGACTCCCCTTTCCTGCATTGTTACACCATAAAGTCGCTCTGCTGCTTCCATTGTCCCCTTGCGGTGGGTAACCAAAATGAATTGAGTTTTATCGGCATAGCGCTTGATATAATTAGTAAATCTTAGAACATTGGCATCGTCAAGCGTAGATTCAACCTCATCAAAAACGCAGAACGGTGCCGGTCTCATTCTGAGGATAGCAAACAGTAAGGCAATGGCAGTCAGACTCCTTTCACCACCGGAGAGCAAACTTAGATTCTGTAGACGTTTCCCCGGAGGTTGCGCTTTGATAATAATATCAGTATTGAGAATTTCAGTTGCATCCTGCAAAGACAATTCAGCATATCCCCCTCCAAATAATTCTTTAAATACCGAATCAAAATTAATGCTTATCTCCATAAAATAGTGCTTGAATTGATCTGCCATTGCCAAATCAAGCTCCTTGATTAAATCTGTCAATTCTCTCCTGGACAATTCAATGTCATCGCGTTGTTTCTCCATAAAATCATATCGGTCCATTAGACTTTCACACTCATGGATAGCATCCACATTGACAGTCCCCAGCTCCTTAATTTCCAAGCGAAGATTGTTAAATTCCTTGAGAGATTTGTTGTAACTGATAATATCTTGTTTCCACTGTTGTGCAGTAGTCTCGGTCAGCTCATATTCCTCCCACAAGCGATTACGCAAAATATCGTTATTTTGTTCAATCCTTATAATTGTCTCTTCAAGTCTAACCATCTCACCTTTGATTGAGGAGAGACTATCACTTTGAGTCTCAATGTTCCGGAACAGTCTTAGTCTCTGATCCTCTAAAAGAGCCTTTTCTCTGTTTTGCTCATCAATGTCAGCTAACGAGTTTGCAATACCGTCTCGTACCTGCTCGGCTTCAACAGCTAATTTTTCAAGGTCTGATATATTATCAGAATGTTTCTCTTCCGCACTAGCTATGAGTTGCTTCAGTTGAGAGCGTCTCAATTCATCAGATACCGCCTGCTCATTAAGATGTTTAATGAAATCAATAATACCCGCCAGAGTCTGCTCAATTGATCCCAGAGCTATCTTTAAATCAGTTTGCTGCTCACGCAATCTGTCGCGTTCTGCCCTGTCAGCTTCTCTTTTCGCGCTTTCCTGCTCAATTATCTCTGTTAGTGTAATTGTTGCTTTTCGCTCCGCATCCAACTCTTCTTGTGAAGTTATGCTCTGCTCTTGCAACTTAGTCTGTTCCGCAAATAACTCCGCTAAAGCAGTTTCCAAGTGCTCTAATTCATATTTGAGTTTATCTTCAGCTTCCGAGAAACTTTCCAGTTTTAGACGTTGATTGTTCAACTTTTCAGAAATCTGCTGAATTTTGATAATCTCTTCATCATTTCTGGAAGTAGTCTCCAGCAGCTCAGCGCGCGCCTCGTCAAGTTTTTGACTCAATTCTGGCTCAATCTCGTACAAGTGATTAATTTTGCGGCCAAGCTCCGCTATTCTGCCGCTACGGCCGACAACACCTGAGGCAGAACATCTGATAGAGCCACCGCTCATTGAGCCACCGGGATGAATAACATCTCCATCGAGTGTCACAATTTTACAACCGTAATGGATATTGTTGGCCATTGCCCGGGCATGATCTAAAGTATCGCAAATCAATACCTGGCCAAGCTGGTATTGCACAGCTTTTCTAATAGTCTCCGGGAAACTTACCAGCTCTGAGGCAAAGCCCAAATACCCGGGACATTTTTGCACGCGGGCAATCAGATCTGAATCGAGTATTCCTGGCACAATAGTTTCGAGCGGTAAGAAAGTAGCGCGTCCGTTATCAGTCTCTCGCAACCATTTAATCAAAACTTGGGCGCTTTCCACGGTAGTTGTGACAAGATAATTCGCACCGGCGGCAAGTGCCACCTCAACGGCTGTTTCAAATTCTGGAGACATATCGATCAGTGACCCTATGGGACCTATCATATCCGGTGCAAACTCCGGGTCTGTAAGGACCTTCTGCATAATACTTCTGACAGGAGCTTGATAACCCTCCAAATTCTCCTCTAGCTTGGTCAGTGTAGCTTGCTGATATTGATAGTCTCTAATTTGCTGAAGAATACTGTCATGTTCTGCTGCCAAGCTATCAATTTCCAGGTTTTTCTGACTAAGAAACTGTTCCGTTTCACTGCGATGTGCGGATAAGAGTGAAACCTCTTGTTCTAAAGCATTAAGTACTGTTTGGGCCTCTGCTTTTGCTCTATGCAAATCAACTTGCTCGGATTCAAATGCAACTATCTGTTGTTGCAAACTGCTCCGCTGCCTATCCAGCAGCTCAATTTCACTCTGAAATCTAATCTGAGCAGTTTCAATAGCAAATATCCTTTCCCTAGTGGAAGATAACATTTGCCTGCGGTGATCCTGCGCCTGAGCCTGCTCTTCCATTTGCGCCAGCAGAGCTTGATATTTCCCCTCGACCACAGCTAGTTGTTTCCCGAACACTTCCTTTTGCTGCTCTAAAACTTTCTGCTTGTGTTCTCTCGTCTCCTGTTCAGCAATAAGCAATTCCTGCTGTTGGGACAGCCTTTCCAATTCAGAAAGAGCCTCCGCTTTCTCGCGAGCCAGATGCTTATTTTGCTCATTGAGCAAACCTATACTATTAGTCTTTAGAGATAATTCATCAAGTGCTTGCGCATATTTTTGGCGCAAATTGTCAGCATATTGCTCAAGGTCCCGAATGCTTTGACCGATTGTTTCATATTCTTGTCTAACCTGGGCAATATCTGCCTCAGTAGCTGCGAGATCTTCCGACAGGCGGTCTCTGGCTTCGGACTGTCTGTTCGCTTCTTTTTCTCTGACGCTTAATTGATACAAAATCAAGGCGATGTCCAGCTTTTTGGCGCTGGTTGATAGGTCTAGAAAAACTCGAGCTTTCTCTGCTTGATTTTGCAGATACGGCAATCTATCTGACAATTCATGCAAGATGTCATTGATTCGGATCAAATTATTATCAGTGCGTTCCAGTTTTCGCTCTGCTTCGATTTTGCGCATCTTATACTTTACGATACCGGATGCTTCATCAAATATCCGTCTCCTGTCCTCAGACCTGGAGCTTAGCACTTCATCAACTTTTCCCTGGCTGATTAGAGAATAACCATCTCTCCCGATGCCCGTATCCATAAACAGCGCTGTAATATCTTTCAGCCGGCAAGGTGTCTGATTAATTAAATATTCACTTTCGCCGGAGCGATAATACCTGCGCACAATTCGCAGATGCTTATATTCAAGCGGCAGAACCCGGTCGCTATTATCAAAATTAATTGCAACCTCCGCAAAGCCCATGGCTCGACGGTTTTCCGTGCCATTAAAAACAACATCCTCCATCTTGTCGCCACGCAAAGAGCGAACGCTCTGCTCCCCCAAAACCCATCTGATAGCATCAGTTACATTAGATTTACCGGATCCATTGGGTCCGACAATCGCAGTGATGCCTTTATGGAATTCAATCACTGTATGCTCGGGAAAAGATTTAAACCCCTGCATCTCCAGGGAAGTCAAATGCATGAATCGTCCACCCCGTCTTGAATACCCTCAGTCAGATCCGAGAGCAAACCACAACCGGAATCATCGCAGACTATCATGGTTAATGCTTTGCGTGCCGCGTTCTGCTCGGCCTCTTTTTTGCTGCTGCCACATCCTGATGCAACTTCTATATCATCAACAACAACAGCGGCCGTAAAAGTCCTGTCATGAACAGGCCCCTCCTCAGCGATGATAACAAAATTAAGTGTACTCTGACCTTTGGCGGTCTGTACAAGTTCTAAAAGCCGGCTCTTAAAATCATACTGAATCTCTCCGCTCATAGCCAGCTCCAGATAGGGAGCTAAGAGAGCAACAATAACTTTTCTGGCGCTTGACAGACCGCCATCTAGGTAGACAGCTCCAAAAACTGCTTCCAGTGTATTGGCTAGATTTGAAGGTTTTGTCGAGCCGCCGGTCATCAATTCACCCTTGCCCAGCTGCAAATACTTCGAAAGAGAGATATCAGAGGCAGCTCTGGCTAAAGTTCGCTCACAGACAACCAGTGACCGCGCCTTAGTCATTTCCCCCTCCTGGGGTTTGCTGGACATGAAAAAAAGACGTTCACTGATAACAAGTTGTAAAATAGCATCGCCAAGGAATTCAAGTCGCTCATTGTTTTCAATACCACGGTTCTCATAGGCATATGTTGAGTGAGTGAGAGCTGTTTCCAGTAATTTAGGATTTATGAAATCATAAGACAATATACTCATTAATTCTCGGAAATCTTTTTTCCCCATAGCTCACCTCCTCTTTAAAAAAAGAGCCCCTTAAAGTGTAAGGGGCTCTGCTTAAGCAATAATACGCTTAAATATTGGCCTGAATGAATGCAACAGCATCACCCACAGTTTTAATACGCTCTGCCTCCTCATCAGGTATTGACAGGTCAAATTCCTGCTCCATAGTCATTACCATTTCGACAATGTCCAAAGAGTCGGCATTCATATCATCAATGAAGTTAGCATCCATTTTAATGGTTTCCGGACTGATCCGCAATTGTTCAGCCAGCATATCGCGCACGCGTTCAAATATTTGTTCCGTAGTCATTATAGGTTCCTCCTCAGAAACTATTCTCTATATCATAATAGCAGCGGTTTTCTGCATTAATATAATACTTTTAGTTGTTGATCAGCAAAATGTCAAGTATAGTGCCGGAGATACTAATAGTGGGTGCATTGTTAATCAGCAAAAAATTTACGGTTTTTCCAGAGATAATCTGTTCCGGATAAGACAGTCATAATGACCGCAATCCATACCAGAATTTTGTCAAAGGCTTCCAAGAGCTTATTGGGATAAATTGTATCAGTAATCTGATAGATAATCGGCAATGCCATCAGATAAATAATAGCGACTAACTGAGTAACCATTTTAGCTTTACCAAACATACTGGCCGCAATCACCACACCTTGCTGAGCAGCCATCAGACGCATACCTGTTACCAAAAATTCACGGGCAATAATTATAACCAAAGCTACTACCCCAGCCCGATCCAGAGCCACCAGGCAGGAAAAGGTCGCAATTACAAGTAGCTTATCCGCAATCGGATCTAAGAATTTGCCAAAATTTGAGACAAGCCCCAACTTTCTAGCATAGTGTCCATCCAAAAAATCTGTGATTGAAGCTATTAAAAATAAAATCAGAGCAATTAAGCAGCCGCCTAAGCCGGTCACAAAATTGTTCCATTTAGTAGCTCCGGCAAAAGGCATAGGCAGCATAAACAGCATGATAAAAGGTACCAGAAGAATCCTGCTGATTGTTAACTTATTCGCAATGTTCATACTCAGTAACCCCCACTAACAGATAATGATCCGCCTCAACAATTCGTACAGGATGGCGTTTATTCAGATCAAGGTCAGGTACAGTGGACGCTACCCAGATCACTGGGTCAACATCAGGTGCTTCTCCGTAACTACGACCTTGATAAAGTATATCACCTTCATGATAATCACTAAAGATGACATCAGCAATCGTTCCAATCCGTTCTCGACTTTTAGCCAGCTCTATTCTTCTTTGCGCCAACATTACTTTATCATATCTTTTTTGAGCGGTAGCAGCGCTGATTCTGGGCGATAATCTGGAAGCGGGTGTACCCGCTTCCGGTGAAAAAATAAAACAGCCCAGCCGATCAAATCTTATCTCTTCCATCAAGTTAATTAAATCATCGAGATCCTCTTCAGTCTCTCCGGGAAAGCCAACCATAACTGTCGTACGCAATATCAATCCCGGCAATTTACTTCGAAGCATGGAGATTTTTTCCTTTATCAGCTCTGAAGTCTCAGGACGACCCATCCGCTTTAAAATAACATCTGACGCATGCTGAATAGGGAGGTCAATGTATTTTAAAATTCTATCTGATTGGGCCATAGTTTCTATAAGACTGTCAGTAATGGAATCAGCATAAAAATACATCATTCTAATCCAGATATCCGACGGTAACTTCTTGTCAAGCTCTTGCAGCAATAAATCCAATACAGGTTTTCCATAGATGTCAGTGCCGTAACGAGTCGTGTCCTGAGCAATCAGAATAATTTCCTGCACCCCGTGGGCAGCTAATGATAAGGCTTCACAGCAGATATCATCAATAGGGCGAGAAATCTGAGGGCCTCTAATAGCTGGAATAGTGCAGTAGGTACAGTGGTTAGAGCATCCCTCGGATATCTTCAGCCAAGCATATTGTTGACTGGTGGGCACACGCGCTCCGCACAAATGTGAAATGCCCCCAACGCCTTGGGGAGACCTGCTAGCAGGCCATTCCCCTGCTATTAGGGCACGAATTGTTTCAACAATCCGGCCATATTCTGCAGTACCAAGTACGGCATCTACTTCAGGCAAGGCCACAAAGATCTCATCTCCGATCATCTGTGGTAAACAGCCGGTCAATATCAGATACTCAGCCTTGCCGTATGGCTTTTTATACGGCAATAAATCCAAGATGGCATCAACAGCTTCAGCTCTGGCAGACTCAATAAAGGAACAAGTATTAATAATCAGAATGTCGGCATCCTGAGGAGCGGAACTGGAAGTATAGCCAGCCCCGATGAGTCGTGCACTCATGAATTCAGCATCAACTTGGTTCTTGGGACAACCTAAAGTCAGCAAATAGAATTTCATTATGTCATACTATTTTTCAGCAAAGTATTTGTCAATGATCTCTCTGGCTAAGGAATAGTCGTAACCTCTGCTCCGAAGCAAATTATTTATCTGTTGACGATCAATCACACTAGGATTAGGAAAACACACTTGTACTAGTTCACAGGCTGAATCATAATCCGTGGGCAATTCCTCTGCGAGTTCAGCAGCAATCTTTCCGGGAACACCTTTTTGCTTAAGTTCGTACTGGACAGCGAGCCGAGAACGTAAGCGGCGACCTTGATAGTTCCTCATCATTGCCCGACCGGCTCTAAAGTCATCAATATAATCAATATCTCGCAAATAATCAATCACAGCTTCAATCAGCTGTCCATTAGCATTTTCCCTTTCCAGACGCAGCCTGACCTGGCCACTGGATTTATTCTGCCTTAGGCCAATAAATCTGACCGCTTTTTCGCGCAAATCATCAAAGGATAATTCCGGCATAACAAGTACAAAGATTTATAGATTAATCAAGCCCCAGCAACTCATCCACATCATCTAAGGCCAGTGTTGCCGTTTTTTCGGCATTCGTCCCCTCCGACTCTTCGTCCGATGTCTCAAAATGGTCACGAATTTTTTCCTCAACTTCTTCAGCAATCTCAGGATTATCAATCAGATACTGTCTGGCATTGTCGCGCCCTTGAGCCATCTGCTCTCCCAGATATGAAAACCAGGAGCCACTCTTGTTGATAATATTTAATTCTACGCCCATATCAATCAGACATCCAGTCTGAGAGATGCCCTCGCCATAAAGAATATCAAATTCAGCCTCTTTAAATGGAGGAGCCACCTTATTTTTTACAACTTTAACACGGGTTCGCGAACCAATAATCTCCGTACCACTGCGCAAAGTCTCAATTTTTCTGACATCGAGTCTGACTGATGAATAAAATTTCAGTGCTCTGCCACCTGTTGTAGTTTCCGGGCTGCCGAACATAACGCCGATTTTTTCACGTAATTGATTAATAAAAATAACTAGTGTCTGTGACTTGTTCAAAACCCCCGCCAGTTTGCGCAATGCCTGGGACATCAATCTTGCCTGGAGGCCAACCATTGCATCTCCCATCTCTCCATCTATTTCAGCTCTTGGAACCAGAGCCGCCACGGAATCAACTACAATGATATCTACTGCACCGCTTCGAGCCAATTCTTCAGTTATCTCAAGAGCCTGCTCTCCATAATCCGGCTGGGAAACAATCAGATTATCAATATCTACACCCAATTTAGATGCATAGGCGGGATCCAGCGCGTGTTCCGCATCTATGAAGGCCGCAATCCCCCCCAGCTTTTGCGCCTCAGCAATACAATGTAAGGCAACAGTTGTCTTGCCGGAAGATTCAGGCCCGTAGATTTCTACAACACGCCCGCGCGGGAGACCGCCGATACCTAATGCTATATCCAGCGAAAGCGCTCCGGTAGGAATAGAAGAAATCTCATAGTCAACCTCATCACCCAGCTTTAAAATGGCGCCTTTGCCATATTGCTTTTCAATTTCATTCAGTGCTGCCGTTAAAGCCTTTTTCCTTTCCTCATTAGCTTTCGGTTCAATATTTTGTCTATGTTTGGAAGATTTTTTTGCTCTGGCCATATTTACTCCTTTGCGCAATTCAATTCGTTCAATTCGTCATTGTGAACGTATGTTCTCATTGATAATAAACCATCAAAAATAAACTGTCAACCACTTAGATTCTGCTGTCAGCAGTTCTTTTAGTCAAGAAATTAGTTAAAATAGCAGTCGGTTATCAACCAAAATGAGCTGCTATGAACGTGGTTACTCAATTGCCGGTGAAAAGCCTAAAATCCTTCTCAGCTCTCTCTGTATAAACTTTGCTTCTCTAAGCCCAATAGCAATCCCGGCAAAATACCAGGTTACCAAGGCAATTCCGATCTTAACCAGATACACTGCAATTTGCATTACTTTGCCGGCGGGGTGCAGAGGCAATGTGTTGATTCCCATCAATACAATAGCAGTTATCAGCGACATGAACAGACAGCGCAGATAAAATGGCAACATCCTATAAGGTCTGGCCCGAGGAATATGTCTTTTGTATAAGAAAGATAAAATAGCCCATCTGAGTATGTCGTTAAGCATGCTTGCGATAGGAATACCGTATAAACCAAGCCCTAGAGTATTGGCAAAAAATATACAGAAGACTGGATTTAAAGTTAGAGAGACTACCGAGGTCAATATCGAAATTCGAGTTACTTTCCGCGCATAAAACGCGGTTATCAAAACTTGTATACAGGTAGCCGGGATCAGAGAAAGAGCATGAATCTGCAACAAACCACTCTCAATAGCGATGCGGTTCTCCGGTATCGCCCCTCGCCACTGAAATATTACGCGAATCGTATCTTGTGAAAATATGACAAAAATCAGTATAAAAGGAATAACCATAAAGAGAACACGCCGGAGACCATTTGTATAAATACGACGCATATTCTTGTAGTTTTTCAGAGCATGTTCCGAAGACAATGTAGGCAAGAGTATATTGGTCATTGACACCACAATGATACCCAAAGGCAGATTTCTGGTTACCTGGACATGACGCAGAGCAGTAACCGCTCCTTGAAACTGATGAGCAAAATGAGTCTGGATAATTGAATTTATTTGCATTACCGACCCGGACATTAAAGTTGGGATTGCTAATCTGACAAGAGCTTTAAAGCCTGGGTCTTTGACATCAAGGTTTGGTCGAAATAGGCGAATCTCTTTTCGCGAACGAAACCACATATATACAAATTGAACGAAGGCGGCAATGACAACACCAAACGCTACTCGAACAGGCCCGTTAGCGGTTTTGTCGCCCCAATAGAGAATAAAGAAAATGCAAACAAGATTATAGAACAAAGTAACAAACAGATGCTTGTGGTAAATCCTATACCCGTAAAGAATACCTACCAGTAAACCGCTCAACATCAAAAAAATTGTTTGCGGAAACAGAGCCCTTGTGACCCGGGTAGCCAAGGCAACAACTTCGGCTGGCTGTTTTAAATTGTATGCCTTGATTAGATAGGGCGCGAAAATTTCACCCAAAATATTGGCGCCAACCAATACCAAAGTCATCACGGTAATAAATGTACTTAAACTCTTCCAGAATCTCTTAGTCTGATTTTTGGCTATAGCGGAGCTTAATAAAGGTGTCACCGCGGCACCAATAGCTCCCCCGACCAACATCTGGTAGAAAAGATCAGGAATTTGAAACCCGATATTATAGGCATCTGAGTTTATACCGTATCCCAGGACAGGAACAATTAGGATTTCTCTTATGAATCCGGTAGCCTTCGTTGCGGCCAGACTTACCATCATCGCAATTGTCACTAAGGACAGATCTTTTGACAGGCTTCTTCTGCTCATTACTCTTGTCCCTTATTCTGCAGATATCTGTCTGCGTAGAAGATCAAGCGCATTCAGTGCTGCGATTCTGCGAATTCGGTTACGGCCTCCTCTTAGTATAAAATGACGGGCGAATGTGCCCGAACACTCAGACAGACCAATCCAGACAGTCCCCACGGGTTTGACGGCTGTACCTCCTTCAGGGCCGGCAATACCGGTCACAGATACCGCATAGTCAGTCTGCAATAAAGAGCGTATCCCCTTAGCCATGGCGATTGCACACTCCTCACTGACAGCGCCATCGGACTGCAGGATTTCAGCGGAAACGCCAAGTAAAGATTTCTTGAGTTCATTGGCATAGACGATTATGGAACCTGAAAACACATTAGAAGCTCCGGGAGCACTAGCCAGTTCAGCACTCAAAAGCCCGGCAGTGCATGATTCTGCAAAACTGACTTTGGCATTTTGAGCAGAAAGGTGCTCCACAACAATTTGCGGCAGAGTCTTATTCTCAACTGAGTAAATATACTCCCCTAACCTGTTTCTAATTTGATTAAGCACCGGCTGGAAGATTTCCTTCAGTTCTTCACTAGTCTGATCGGATGAAGCCATCACACTGAGTCGTAAAACCACTTCTCCATCCTCGGCATAGGGTGCGATTGATACTGTACTCTGTTCGTGAATAATATCTGAAATCATTGAGGTCAGACGACTTTCACCCAAGCCGGTAGTGCGAATGTATATATGTTGCAGGCTCCGACTGGTCTTAGTGCGTAACCAAGGTTTCAATTCCCTTTCAAACATGGTGTTCATTTCCAGAGGAGGACCTGGTAAAACTGCCAAAAAACGACTTTTCCCTGCATAGTCAAATTGAAATAAGGCACCCGGTGCAGTGCCGACTGCATTGAAGAGAATTTTTGCTGCCTTAGGCAGCATCGCCTGCTTCCAATTATTGCTGGTTAATACATAGTGATGGCTGACAATGCGATCTCTAATCCACTTCTCAGCTTCAGGATTGAAAACCAGTTCAGTGCCGGCAATTTTAGCGCACACTTCCATTGTAATGTCATCTTCGGTAGGACCCAAACCGCCGGTCGTAATGACAAGATCGCTGCGTCCTAATCCCTGTTTTATTACTGCCTCCATCCGTACCGGATTGTCGCCAACTACAGCTTGATAGTAATTGCTAATACCTAATTCGGAAAGTTCACAGGCTAAATCGCGGGCATTGGTATTAACTGTCTGCCCTAATAGTAATTCCGTGCCGATAGAAATAATCTCAGCACTATAGATCTGTTGCTCAGACTCGAGCTCCTGCGTCGTTAGATGATCCACTAATCAGCCATCCGTCTCCGATATGAAGCGAGAGTATTCTTCAATAGCATGGCAATCGTTACCGGGCCAACTCCGCCTGGTACAGGAGTGATTGCCTTTACGATTGGCTCAACAGCCGTGAAGTCTACATCGCCAACAATTTTCCCATTTGTCGTGCGAGAAATTCCTACATCCAGTATAACCTGATCGCTATTAACAAACTCCGGAGTGATAAGACCAGCCTTGCCGGTTGCCGCTACCAGAATGTCGGCTTCACGACAGATGGCCGGCAAATCTTCGGCAGGGGTATGTGAATGCGTGATGGTTACAGTACAGTCCAAACCGAGCAATAATAATGCCATTGGTCTGCCAACGATATTACTGCGTCCAACGACAACTGCTCTCTTGCCACGAGTGGGGATGCCGTATGCCTTAAGCATTTTAATACAACCTTGAGGCGTACAGGCAACCAATGCATTCGGATTGCCCATCGATAACAAACCGACATTATAGGGATGAAAACCGTCAACATCCTTATCGGGGGCAATAGCAAATATAATTTTATTTTGATCAATATGCACCGGCAGAGGAAGCTGACAAAGTATCCCGTCAATTCTGGAATCTGCATTGAGATCAGAAATCAAACTTAATACTTCCTGTTCAGTGGCCGTATTTTGCAGAGTAAAACCAAAAGACTCCACTCCGACCTCCGCACAGGCTTTAATCTTATTTCTGACATAAATTGTTGAAGCGGGATCTGCACCGATCTGAATCACCGCCAGTCCGGGAGCTCTTTTGTTATTTATTATCAGTTTTTTAACTTCATTCTTGATTTCTGTCCGGATTTCCTGTGCCAGCTTTGCTCCATCAATTATAATGGCCATAATTTTCACCGCCTCAAATATTAGTTCAACAGATAATAGGCTACAATTAGATATTTTCCCCTTCGCGCATTGCTAAATATTGCTCCATGGAGATCAGCACCTTTCTGGGTTTGCTCCCATCAAAAGGTCCGATATATCCGCAATCGTGCAATCTGTCGACCAGACGAGCAGCGCGTGGATACCCGATCGTCAGCCGTCTTTGCAAAAGCGAGATCGAGGCATAGCCCGTCTCAACCACCAGCCTCAGAGCATCATCGAACAACTCATCTTGCTCCTCGCCGGCATCACGTTCCGCGGTCGCCCCTACTGAACTGGGATTAGCAATAGCTTCAGCAACTGACGGATCATAATTGTCACCGTACAGACTTCTGATGTGATTAAGTACATTCTCAACTTCCGCATCTGTAACAAATGCACCTTGTCCGCGCATTGCTTTAGGAGCGCTCTGCGGGAAGTATAGCAAATCTCCTTTACCTAATAGTTTCTCGGCTCCCCCGGTGTCGAGGATAGTTCTGGAATCCACCTGTGACGCTACACTGAAGGCGATGCGCGATGGAATATTGGCCTTGATAACGCCTGTAATTACATCTACCGAGGGTCTTTGAGTTGCGATAATGACGTGGATACCGGCAGCTCTTGCCTTCGCCATCAGCCTTTGAATGGCATCTTCAACTTCATTAGATGTTGTCGCCATCAGGTCAGCCAATTCATCTATCACTATTAAAACCAGAGGCAAATATTCCGGCTCTTCATCTGCAAAGTGTTTAATTACTTCATTATACGATTGGATATCTCTAACTTGTCGCTCCGCAAATAAATTATAACGGCGATCCATTTCCATTACGGCCCAGTTGAGGACCCCAAATGCTTTCTTGGGATCAGTTACTACCGGTTGCAAAAGATGAGGAATCCCATTGTATACGCTCAACTCGACAACTTTGGGATCAATCAGCAGCAAGCGCAGATTTTGAGGTGAGGAGTGGTTGAGTAAACTGATTAATATAGAATTAATGCAGACAGACTTACCGGATCCGGTAGCTCCGGCAATTAACAAATGCGGCATTTTGGCAATATCGCAATAAATCGGTTGCCCGGATACATCTCTGCCAATAACAGATAAGAGAGGGGCAGACTGACATTGGATCTTAAAGCTTGGTTCTTCAAGAATGCCACGTAAGAGCACTGGCTGAGTTTGCCGATTCGGGATTTCAATCCCAATTGCTGATTTGCCCGGGATCGGCGCTTCTATTCTTACACCATAGGCTGCTAAATTAAGTGCAATGTCATCACTGAGACTAACAATTCTGCTCACCTTAACACCCAGGCCCGGTGTAAGCTCAAAACGGGTTAAGGTGGGACCGCTCGTATAATTAGTAACTTTTGCTTCAACGCCAAAGCTCTGTAAGGTATCTTCAAGCTTTCGGCTCATTTCTTTAATGGTCTTAACATTTTCTCTGGTAGGCTTGCTATATCTATCTGCATTCAGGAGACTCAGAGGGAAAGGCTTATACTCCGCAAATAAGGATAGTTGCTCGCCTTTAGTCCCGACATTTTTGACGCCTTTTGTCACGAAGCCGTTACTGCGATCCTGCCAATTGCTACGGCCATAGTCCGGCTCGACGCCTGGCTCTGCACCACTTTTTGATTGTTTTTCCCGGCCTGTATCCTTCTGAGTTGATATATCTTTTTTAATCGCGACCGGTTGTCCGCTTCCGGGCTCTGCGGATAAGCTCTCCGAACTTGCAGAATTGCCGGACAATTGCGATCGGTACATAGGATAGTCTATATTGGCTCGATCATGATCTCCCGCACTTTCACGCAAATCGCCCTGAGGCAGATAATATTTGACCTGTTCTGCCGAATCAGGCTCCGGAGCAGACTCACGACCGGCCGACCGCCTTAAATTATCCGGATAATCAGGCCAATTATCATTTGCGGCAATACCACCGGCTGCGCCGGAATCCGGCCAATATCTGTCACCTAATTCATTGTACTGTCTGTCTGCAAATCCACGTTCTCTTCGATCCTGGATTTTGGTTTTGATGCTACTGCCGACTCTAGTCTGAGTCTCTTTTAATACACGCGCTGATTTACGCACATAAGATGTATAAGATACATTAAAGATAAGTACCGAAAAAGCAAGGGCCATAGCGATTAAAATAATCATAGCACCTGTCTTCCCTGCTATAGCCTGCAAACCTAAACCAATTAGACCACCAATCAGACCGCCGCTCCAGATCCCCGTGGTCGTACCGTCTCCCAGTCCTGACCCATGTTTCCAGAGGCTGCCTATTAGTTTCATGGCAGATACATTATCGTCACTTGTCACTGACACAGGATATATAGCTGAAACCAGGCCAACAATACCGCTGAGAGTCAAAAGAATCAGACCAATGCAGATTAGGCGGATTCGAGTCATATGGAGTTCATCAGATAAGAAATATTCGACAGAGAGATAAACCAAAAATGCGGGGATAACATAGGCGGCAGTACCTAAAATGCCCAGCCCTGTATTTCTGGTAAATGAACCTATAGGACCGGTCCATTTTTGAGGAGCATAAAAAGCCAGTGACAACAACAAGGCTGCAGCGGCAAAAAATACACCGTAAATCTCTTTGCGGATCGCGGAGCTATGATTTTCTTCATTTGACCATTTCATAATTATTCACCACAATGCCTTAGGACTTAAGCTATCCGAGCCGCCAAGAGTATCCCCAGACATGTTTTGGCATCGGAAATACTGCCATTTAAGACCATTTTGACTGCATCATTCAGAGGAATTTTCCTGAGTGCTACAAATTCACCCTCATCAGGATGTGCCATACCTTTGGACAGCCCTTCCGCTAAAAATATATGAAGCATTTCATCCGAATATCCGGGGGAAGTCAGAGGCGATGCAATATGCCGCCAATCTTCCGCAATCAGACCCGTCTCTTCATATAACTCGCGTCTGGCACATTCTTCGGGCGTTTCGTCAGCTTCCAGGATGCCTGCAGGCAGTTCCAGAGTAAGCCTGTTAATCGCCAGACGATATTGTTGCACCAGATAGATATTGCTATATAAATCCAAAGCGACAACACAAGCACCACCCGGATGACGCACTATCTCCCGGCGTGAGTGTCTGCCGTCCGACAGTAGAACTTTATCAACTTCAACCGTAAATACGCGACCGACAAATTTCAGATCAGACTCGATCACTGTCTCCAGCATCTCATCCAGTGGATCCGCCGCGATAATTTCATCAATTGACTCGCCTGCCAAATTTACCAAAGGCTCAAGATCGATTTCAAGCAGATTCTCTTCCCGGAATGGCGCAGAACCTTCGCCTTTTTCCAATAGCGGCTCTGTTTCTGACGGATTGATGCGAACAGGCTTTAAGTCAAAGCGCTTATCCTTGTCGTATTTGCTCATCACTCATTGTCTCCTCTTGATTTCATCAACAGCCATTTTATCACAGCGGATATTGTCTTCATCATCGGCATGACCCTTAACTTTTATCCACTCAATTTCATGTCTGTCATTCTCTTGTATCAGAGCCCGCCATAAATCGGGATTGCTAACGGGATTTCCGGCCGCGTTTTTCCAGTTATTCTTTATCCATTTATCCAGCCATTTATGTTCGAAGGCATTGATCAGATATGAACTGTCGCTGTGAAGTTTGACTCGGCATGGCTGATTTAATTCTTGCAAGGCCTTGAGCGCCGCCGTCAGCTCCATACGATTATTGGTCGTACTGGGTTCAAAGCCACTGATTGTCTTCTCATGCTCGCCGAACCGTAGAATTGCTGCCCAGCCGCCAGGCCCTGGATTGCCTGAACAGGCACCGTCACTATGTATTTCCACCAATGGCTTAGTTTCAGCTTTTGGGCGCACCATACAATTTACCTCTGAAATACTAATTGTATTTTAACAAAACTATTCTCTTTACGATACTTAAAGGAACAGACAGCAAATATTGGAAGCTACCGCAAATATCCTCTTTGATGTCGTTTGACAAAACAGGGGGCAAATACTATCTGTTACAGCCTGTTAACTTGACACTTTCTGCCTTTAACAGTAAAATCGTCAATGCTTCGGGGTGTAGCTCAGGTGGCTAGAGTGCGTGCTTGGGGTGCACGAGGTCGCAAGTTCAAGTCTTGTCACTCCGACCAGCTTAAGCCTATTTGATGGCTTGTAGCGAAAAGGTTATCTCCTAAGGAGATAGCCTTTTTATATGCGAAACTTTGTCGGGCCAAATCCGTATAGTGAAGACAAAATTTATAAAAGAGAGCGATATATCCGTACAATCGCTTCACGATTCAATCTACAATAACTCTGGCTCAATAAGCGCTCCTGTAAGGCCAAGACATTGTCGGCAAATGATTCAATATCAGCTTCAGCCATGCCATAGCAATGCAGTGGCTGCCTCGGAATTACCCGATCAAGCAAATCCTCCAGTAAAATAAATACATCCGACATTCCGCAGTTTAAGGTATCAGCCAATATTTCTCTGAGACGCAGAATCTTACCTTGCGGGTTTTGATGTTGATATTCGTGAAGCACCGCAGTAAAAAACTGATAACATGCTTCGCCGTGCGTTACATGATATTGTGTGCTGAGAGGATAACTCAGAGCATGAACTGCACCGGTACCGGCATTGGCGAAAGCTATACCGGCCATATTGCTGGCAATCAGGAAATCCTCTAATAAATTTAATCTTCCGGTTTCCCCAGTTTGTCTCAAGGTGCAAAAGCCTGTTAAAATCGTTCTGATTGCCTGTTCGCTGAATAAATCGGTATAAGCATTTGCCTTTGGACACAAAAAGGCTTCGACCGCATGTATCAAAGCATCAATAGCACTAGTCGCAAAAACCCTGTAGGGCATATCCTCCAGTAATTGCGGAATCAAAGCGGCGTGATCGGGAATAATTTCCTCAGTGGACAGACCGACTTTTGTTCCTTTTCGCGTCAACGACACTATGGATACAGGTGAAACTTCACTGCCTGCACCACAAGTTGTTGGTACCGCAATTAGCTTATACCCTTTAACAATGGGAACTTCCCGCAGAAAAATACTTTCTGTCTTACGAGCATCTTTTATCATCAGCACTTTGGCCATATCAATTACCGAACCACCACCAATTGCAACGATACGGTTGCAACCGCTTTTATTGAAATCAGTAATCAGAGCATCAGTCATCCTGTCAGTCGGTTCGGATTTGCCATAATCCGATCTGAAAACAACCTGTGCCGGCAGATTTAAAGGCGCAAAGTATTTTTCAAAAACGGCACGGGCAGCCAGAATGAAATCCCTCTCATCAATTTGCATTTCCTCGGCAAAGGAAGCAACATTTTTAAATAAGCTAATGCGCGTCAATTGTTTGAATAAATGCATAATTAATCACCTGTAAGAATGTCAACAAAGGGGCGTTTTACGCCCCTTTGTTTTGGTGACCCACTGGAGATTCGAACTCCAGACCCCCTGATTAAAAGTCAGATGCTCTACCGGCTGAGCTAGTGGGTCGCAATGGCTGGGATGGAAGGATTTGAACCTTCGCATGCGGGAGTCAAAGTCCCGTGCCTTACCGCTTGGCTACATCCCAATATAGAATGGGGTGGAATATGGGATTCGAACCCACGACCTCCAGGGCCACAACCTGGCACTCTAACCATCTGAGCTAATTCCACCGTATCAGATCAGGCCGCATGCCTGAATATTTTATCTGTCGCACATAAATCTGTCAACACAAGTCAGTTGGACATTGACAGGAACAAAATGCAAAGCATAGGAAGCTGTTAGTTAACTGTAATCAAGTCTTCCAAACTACGGAACCTAGCCTCTTTGATCCCCGGAATTAACATAATATCCTCGATGATTTCGAAAGGTCCGTGCTGTTCGCGATATTTTATGATAGCCAGTGCTGTCGCAGGACCAACACCCGGCAATGTTTCCAGCTCTGACTGATCCGCCGAATTGATATCTACCTTTTTCGCTTTAAATCGCTCTGCCGTATCAGAACCTTCCAGATAAAGGTCGGGATTTTCAGCGAGTTCGGTTAAAGACGGTATCCGATATAATTGATTAGATTTTAATTCGCAGGCCAGATTTACCGCTTCAGGCGCAGCCTCTGCTGTAAGACCACCGGCTAGAGCAATCAAATCATTTAAAATTTGTCCGGGCGTAACCCGATAGACACCCGGAACCCTGACTTCACCTATGATATAGACCGGCAAAAGTTCAGAACTGACATACTCATCCTGATCATAAAAGTAACCAAATTTATCTGTTGTAGCGCTCCTTTCAATATTTGAAGCAAATGTCAGCACAGTAGTCTCATCAGCTTCCATTGAAGTCACGATATTACGTATAAGCGGGTATATAATAGACGCAAACGAAAAGATCAGAACTGCCAGTATCAATATAATCAACCAGCGTTTGGGCTGCTTTTGCTCTCTCCTCATGTCCTTATATCCCCTTTTTGTAATATACTTACATGCCGGGATTGTAGACAGAGATTATCTGGATATCAACTGCCGTCATTAGTAGCTAACAGGCGCCAATCCTTTAACAATAGAGATTAATTTAAATCGGTATATCCGGTTATTTCTGCTTTCCCGGAATTCTGATCACGATAATTCCCGGTTGTAGTCCATAGCCGCTCAAGACTGTAGTAGTCCCTTTCTTCCGGATGAAAGATATGTGTGACGACATCACCATAATCCAGCAATATCCAACGTCTGTCATCAGCTCCCTCCACGTGATGTGGCGAGAGGCCAAAGCGCTCTCTCAGTTGAAAAATAACTTCATCCGCCAGAGTTTTAATATGGGTTGTAGAGGTTCCAGTGACCAGAATGAAGTAGTCGGCTAAAGTAGTTTTGTCCTCGACAGCTAAAAGTTCAAGATCTTGACCATTTTTACTCTCCAGAACAGCCTTAATTTCTTCAGCGATTCTATGTGACTTAGCTGTTATTTCCCGATTGCTTTCCAGATCCAATTCAATATTCCTCCTCTTAGTATTCCGGTTAAGTCTGTTGATCAGAATTTCTTCTCATTATAGTTTCGTATGCAGCCAGTGTATAGGGGTGGGCTGTTAAACCCCTTCGCTGCAAAGCACAAAAGACCTCAGACATGCAAAGCAACATTGCGCTATCCAGATTAGATTCCGCTCTCTCCCTGATTGGCGATAATGACTTGAATTCTCTGCCGAATTCGATTTTGTCTGCTAGATAGATAATCTTTCCCAGATCACTTAATTGCGGATGTGCGGTTGTATGCCAGCGAATGGCTGAACAAATGTCTTGGTCTGAGATACCTAGCGCTGAACTGACGTAAACAGCGCTGGCAGGGGCATGTACAATCTTATCATGCAGCTCATCAAAGCTATCCCGGCATAAATCATATTGTTCCGATAGTGGCAAATTTTTTGCAATATCGTGGAGTAAACCCGCTACCGCAGCTTGCCAGGGATCCACATTATGCTTAAGTGCCAGATGAACTGCGTATTGCATCACATTCAAAACATGAACTCGCCGCTCCTGATCTAAAAGCGGCCATTGCAACTGTTCCAGTCTTTGCAGATATGACCATTCCCGATCACTGAATACAGACATAGCATCTGAAAAGGAAAACACACGCTGCTCCGACAAAAACTCACTCACGCCGGCCGGCAGCAGGTGATCAGCTTTTTCACCTGCAATTAGCTTAGCCCTGATCTCCGTGCTGGAAATAGCCAAAGGCTCCAATGACAAGAACTCAATCCCAACTTGATATTTTTGCCGCAGGTTGTCCGCTACAAACCAGATTTCATCAGCCTGGCCATTTCCCCTTATTGCCACCAGCAAGTCAACCTCTTTGAGCAATAGATCGGATTGATACCAATTTTCAATCACCAGTAGAGAATCCGATCCAATCAGTAAATCAATCTTCGGCTCAGATCCAAATTTTTCAGCATATGTTTTTTTAAATCGCCGTACAGTTCTAATCGTGTAACTGATGCCGGTTTCAACAATTTCGGTATCGGAAACAGAAACATTTCCTTCAGAAACACACAGGGCTAGCCTAGCTGTTTCATATCGATAGCCGGCAAAAGAGATACGCCGTTCCTTATGCGGAGATGGTCCTGTCGGCATCACTATAATCTCATCATATTTGCCTAATGCCGATACTGTATTAACCAGCCTGAGGTGGGCCAGATGAAAGGGATCAAAAGTACCGCCAAATAGTACGATTCGGACCATCTTCACCTCAAATTCCTGCCGATGTCACGACGATAAACATTGTTATTAAAACTTATTTTGGCGAGTTCAGAATAGGCTTTGGCAATCGCGGAATCCAGACTATCCGCCTGAGCCGAAACCCCAAGTACTCGGCCGCCGGAAGTCACAAACCGGTCGTTAATCTTCTCGGTTCCGGAATGATAGACAAAGGCGTCCTGCACCTTATCCAAACCGGAGATAGTATAGCCTGTCTGATATTTCCCCGGATATCCTTGCGAAGCCATCATCACAACGCAACTAAAGTCGCCGTCGTACTCCAGTTGGTATTTGTCAAGCTCCCCGGCCATAGTGGCCTTTAAAAGCGTATAAAGATCATTCTTAACCAAGGGCAATACGGCTTGAGCTTCAGGATCGCCAAAGCGCGCGTTGAATTCAATAACATAAGGGCCGTTATCAGTCAGCATCAAGCCGCCATAAAGTATGCCTTTAAAAGGAGTGCCTAATCTGTCCATTTCCTCAATTACCGGTTTAAAGACTGTATTAAGAATTCTCTCTTGCAATTCAGAATTAATTTCAGCTATGGGAGCAATTGCGCCCATACCGCCTGTATTAGGCCCGGTATCCCCATCGCCGATCCGCTTGTGATCCCTGGAGCTTGGCAAAAGCAATAGATTCTTTCCATCACTGAAGCAGAGCATTGTCACTTCCGGGCCAGTCAGAAACTCCTCGACTAAAATTCTACTCCCGGACGCACCGAAAATTCGATTCTCCATCAGATCTGTCACAGCCTGTGTAGCCTCTGCCCGATCCATGCAGATCAAAACGCCTTTCCCCTGAGCCAGTCCATCAGCTTTAATTACTATTGGATAGCGACAATCTATCAGAAAAGTCAGAGCCTCCTGAGGTGAGCAACATACTTTTGCCGCAGCAGTAGGAATCGACAGACGGTTCATAATTTCTTTGGCAAAGATCTTGCTGGATTCCAGTTGAGCCGCTGCCGCAGAGGGGCCGAAAGCTTTAACTCCGGCAGCTTCTAATCTGTCCACCAGTCCCAGAGCCAGTGGATCGTCCGGGGTTACGATTACGAAATCACACTGCAACCTGACAGCCAAACTAACTTGCGCATCAATATCGGTCGCCTTAACGGTTGGATGACAGATTGCCAGTTCCGAAATACCACCATTACCCGGAGCACAATGTAATTCCGCGATATCCGGACTTCTCGACAAGGCGTGGATTACAGCGTGTTCCCGTCCGCCTCCGCCTACCACCAGAACAATATCTCCACTTTTTGGCATAAGACCCTCCTAATGGCGGAAATGTCGCACTCCTGTCAGAACCATAGGTAAACCATTAGTGTCACAGTATTCTATGCTGTCAGCATCCTTCAGTGAGCCGCCGGGCTGAATAATTGCTGCTACACCGGCTCGGTGCGCCTCCGCTACAGTATCCGCAAAGGGGAAGAAGGCATCGGAAGCTAATATCGCCCCTTGAGCCTTATCTCCCGCCTGCTCAATAGCAATCCGGGCGGACTGTACTCTATTCATCTGGCCGGCTCCTATCCCTACGGTAGCGCCATCTTTGACCAGAACAATCGCATTAGACTTAACATGCTTGACGACTTTCATGCCAAAGAGAAGGTCGGCATTCTGTGCCTCCAAAGGCTTGATCTTAGTTGGGACTGACCAGTTCCGATCATCCGCTTCATTATCTTCATCTTGTACCAGCAGACCGCCTAAAACATCTTTTAGCTTCCGCCGGCAAAAACCTTCTGTAAGGTCAGGCAATTTCATAAGACGAAGATTCGGCTTCTGCTTCAAAATCGTCAAAGCCTCTGCCGTGAAATCCGGAGCTACAACAACTTCCAAAAATATTTCGTTCATCCTGGTTGCTACATCCGCTTCTACGATTCTGTTGGCAGCGACAATACCGCCGAAGATAGAAACCGGGTCACATTCATATGCCTTGGTCCAGGCGCCGATTAAATTATCACAGACCCCTACCCCGCAAGGATTGGCGTGTTTGACCGCAACAATACAGGGCCGATCAAACTCACGAACCAATGCCAGCGCTGCATCCGTGTCCGCAATATTGTTATAGGACAACTCCTTTCCGGATAATTGCTCAGCGCCGGTCAGTGAGCCCGGGACCGGGAGCGCTGTCTGGTAATAATCGGCTCCCTGCTGCGGATTTTCGCCATAGCGAAGTTTGGCTAAATGAATATAGCTGGCAGTAAAAGCCGCTCCCGGCTCTAAATCAAGACCGGAGCCTTCAGCCTCAGACCTCAACCACTCAGCGATGACAGCATCATAGGCCGCAGTCTGCTCGAAAACCTTAAGCGCTAATTCGAATCGCAAATCTATCCCCGCCTCACCCTCAGTCAAGCTGCCGATCACGCGGTCATAATCACGAGGATCGCAGACCACCAGCACATCCTGATAATTTTTAGCGGCAGCCCTCAGCATTGAAGGTCCTCCAATATCAATTTGCTCAACACATTCCTGCCTCGATTTATTCGTCCGCAAAACAGTCTGACGGAACGGATACAGGTTTACCGCAATCAAGTCGATGGCCTGCATACCGTATAAAGCCATCTGCTCGCGATGAGCAGGCAGATCTCGCCGGCCCAGCAACGGACCGAAAATCATCGGATGCAAAGTCTTTACCCGCCCATCCAGACATTCCGGAAACTTGGTCACTTCATCGACATGAATAACCGGGATGGCTGCCGCCTCAAGATGCGCTGCCGTCCCGCCGGTTGAGATAATCTCATAGCCCAGCCCATGCAGACTCCGGGCAAATTCTACAACTCCGGTCTTATCAGACACACTGATCAATGCTCTTTTCATATAAACCTCTTTAATTTACAACCGGTTCCTGAAAAAAGACCCGGTCAGTAATCAAATAATCTAAACACCGAACTCTTACCAAGTTATTCAAACGGCTTCCTGCCCATCGCCTTTGCCTCAGCAAAAGAGCGGATAACCTGAGGCAATATAAACTTCTCAGCCTCATCCATTACACGTTTCTGCAGACTAGGCGGATCATCGCCCGGCAGCACAGGCACCTCCTTTTGCAATAAAATCCTGCCCCGGTCGTACTCTTCATCAACCATATGAACTGTCGCACCGGTCACAGATTCACCTGCAGCCAACACAGCCTCATGAGGTCTGATGCCATACATCCCCTGCCCTCCATATTTCGGCAGCAAGGCCGGATGAATATTAATCACTCGTTCCGGAAATTCCCGAATCAACTCCGGTCCGATTTTCTGCAAATAACCTGCCAGCACAACCAGGTCCACATTATCCTTTCGCAGCTGTCGCAATATCTCCGCGCTCATCTCCTCTGCCGCAGGATATGACGAAGGCGCAAAGAGCGAATACGGAATCTTATGCTCTCGAGATCTTTGTTCAGCGCCAATTCCGGATTTAGACGAAATCACCCTGACGATCTTGACATTATTAAGTTCGCCGCTCTCGATCGCATCGATAATATTTTGCAAATTTGTGCCGCCCCCGGACACAAACACAGCTATTCTAAGCATTTAAACTATCCTGAAGTTTCTGATCCTTACTAGTTACGGCCTCCGCCATTTTCCTCTTGTCCTGTTTCAATTTCCCGGCAAGTTTCGGGGATGACAAGGCCAGAATCTGAATTGCCAGCAAAGCAGCGTTCTTAGCTCCATCAATAGCTACAGTGGCAACCGGAATGCCAGGAGGCATCTGTACCATCGCATACAATGCATCCAGCCCGTTTAAAGCGCCGCCGGCAATAGGCAAACCAATAACAGGCAAGGACGTATACGCTGCCAGCACACCGGCAAGATGCGCGGCAAGGCCTGCAGCGGCAATGATTACGCCATAGCCGGCTTCCTCGGCTGTCACGGCCAGCTCTTGAGCCAGAGCTGGTGTCCGATGCGCCGAACAGACACGGGCGGAATACTCCACACCAAAATCGTTAAGAGTCTCCAAGCAGGGTTTTAATTTTGGCAGATCGGAATCGCTGCCCATAACAACCAATACTTTCAGCATATCGCCTCCTTATTTTTGTATCTTGTCTCCAGCCAGATAAGCGTAGATAAAATCATCTATGTCGCCGTTCATAACCGCTTCGATATCCGACTTCTCACAACCGGTTCGGTGATCTTTAACCATTGTATACGGACAAAAAACATAGGATCTGATCTGGCTCCCCCAACCGATTTCCAGCATATCGCCTTTCAAATCTTCAATTCTATCCATATGCTTCTGCCTGGCCAGAGTATATAGCTTGGCTTTCAACATGCGCAGAGCGGTTTCACGATTCTGAATCTGTGAACGCTCATTTTGGCAAGAAACAACAATACCGGTCGGCAAATGTGTCATTCTGACAGCAGAAGACGTTTTGTTGACATGTTGGCCGCCGGCTCCGGAGGCGCGAAAAACATCAACCTTAAGATCATCATCTGTGATCTCAATTACGATCGAATCATCGAGCTCAGGCAAAACTTCCGCGGAAGCGAAAGAGGTATGCCTCCTGCCCGAAGAATCAAAAGGAGAAATTCTCACCAGGCGATGAACGCCGTGCTCTGAACGTAGATAGCCATAAGCATTGTCACCGATCAGCTTAAAAGTAATACTCTTAATCCCGGCTTCATCACCATCCAGCCAGTCCAGAACCTGCACCGTATAATCTTTACTTTCCGCCCAGCGCGAATACATCCGGTAGAGCATCTCACACCAGTCCTGAGCCTCGGTGCCGCCGGCTCCGGCATGAAGAGTGATAATAGCATTGGCAGCATCATGTTCTTCGGTAAGCAATGTTCTCAGGCGCATATGTTCGAAGTCGCGGCTCCATTTCTTTAGTGCTGTCGTTATCTCAGGAATCACACCTCTGTCCCCTTCTTCAGCTCCCAGCTCGCACAATACCGCCAGATCATCCAAAGCATTCAGCAAACTATGATACTCCTCGTATTTATTGGTGATTTCACTGATGCGTTTTTGAGTAACCCGGGCCTGATCAGGATCAGACCAGAAATCAGGATCAGATGTCAGACGGGTTAGTTCTTTCAATTCTGTCTGCTCGTTATCAAAATTCAGAGCGCGCTCCAATTCCAGCAATTCCTGTTTTTTTTGTTCAAGATCAATATTTAATTGTTCAAATTCAAGTATCACTGATTTTCTCTCTCCTCTATGCTCATATAAATTCCCGGGCACAAAGTCGTCAGAGATCGTCCAATTTGTAGTCCGTTGACCGAATACTCAATTGAGAGAGATATATAATGCCGTTGAGACGCCCTGAAGCAAGCGTCCGAAAAGCAAAAAAGAAACCCATCAGCAGGCTTCCCGCCCAGGCTGAGCTGGCCAGCATGCCAATGAGAAATTGCGTAATAAAGCGCAAAAGGAATGTAACAGCAATAACACTGGTGAAAATCTGCAACTTATATCCTTTAGTCAAGCGCCAACTTTGCTCCATAGCTGAGGATAATGACTGCCGCTCTAAAACCAATTTAAGCGGTACAAAATAGAAGGCCGACATAAAAAAGTAATATGGAATCTCAAGCAGAAGAATTGATAGCAGATGAATCCCGCCGCTGATACAGGCAAAAACGGTCAAAGGAAATATTTTGCGCAGAACCTGCGGCAGGGCCGATTTTTTCTCCTTATTGAACACATTGCCGACCATGGTTGCTGAATAGCTCACAGCCAGTATAAAGCCCACCAGCAAAACCAGCGGATAAAGTGACATATAAACATAAAAGATAGGATCGATTTTCGGCAGAACTAAACTGGGATTGAGCAGCCACTCCGTAATCTGCAACATTATCCTGGTCTGAAGATCTTTACCGGACAAACCCATCATCAGTGCGGAATAGGCCAGGAAGAGCACTAAAAACCAGGACTGGACATGACGCTCAGGCTCCAGTTCATAAAATCTATAGGCATTAAATACACTAATCTTTCGCATTTTATCTCTCGCCAAAATCATAAACTATTTCAGCGCGATCTACCATGATCTGTCATTATTTATCCACAATTGTGATCGTTCGTATCCCATGCACCCGACGCAATCTGGTTAACAGTTCCGCTGTCGTATCCTTCATTAAGGCATCATCCAAAGTAACCAATACTGTAGACAAACCTTTTATTGCCACATTCTGATGCAAATTGATTATTCGGGCACCGCTATTTGAGATCGCCTCCATAGCTGCAGGCAAAATCCCCGAAAAATTTTCAATCTGAAGCAATAGGGAAAACATCATACCGCGCTTGGTTTCAGCAAAGGGTCTGACAGCGTCGCGATATTTATAATAGGCGCTGCGGCTGATTTTGATTCGCTGTACCGCACTACTAACGGAAAACACTTCTCCCGAATCCAGCAAATTTTTAACATCAATTACTTTGCGGAATACATCAGGCAGAACATCAGCTCTGACAATAAGGTATTCATCCTTTTTCATTTATCTGTCCGCCTCCTCTTCAAGGTCTTGCAAGAAATCCCGAAACTTAGTCATCGCGATCCCTCTGTGACTAATTTTATTTTTCTCCTCGGGCAGCATTTCAGCTGTGGTCAGACCGATATCCGGCAGATAAAAAACTGGATCGTATCCAAAGCCGTTCCTGCCGCGTTTTTGATCCAAAATGATACCTTCAATCTGACCAGTGAAATAATATGCTTTGTCGTTATAAATAAAACACAGAACACAGTGAAAGCTGGCAGTCCACTGCTGTTTCGGATATGGTTTTAATAAAGACCACAGCGCTTCAATTTTATCGGCATAACTCGTTTTGACACCGGCAAATCTCGCAGTATAAAGACCAGGCGCGCCATCCAGCAAATCAACTGATAAGCCGGTATCATCAGCCAGCACCGGGCACCGGCAAAAATCAAAGACCGCCTTGGCCTTGATATAGGCATTTTCGTGATAACTGGCCCCCTTTTCCGCGATCTCGTCGGTAAATCCGACTTCAGCCATGCTAATCAATACGCAACCGGTAGGTTCAAGCAGTGATCTGAGTTCAGCCAATTTATCCATATTATTAGTAGCTATAACTATTTTCATCACAAGCTCCCGGGTTATAATTGCAGACGATCGCAGAGATTGAAGGCGGCCAATTTGAGATCCAAGTCAGTCAATGGCTGTGAAAAACCAGCCTTGATCAACTGATCGGATCTTGTGGTATCACCGGCCAGCAAATTTGACAGAGCCGTACCCAGTTTATGTGTTCCCTGTCGGGAGAATGGTTTGAAAGACCAGATCCTGACATAGGCGCGAGCCTTCGATAAATGCTGCAAAGGATTCAGAAAAAGTGCCGGCTGTAAAAGAAAACCGTATCCATCCAGGAAATTTTCGCTATTATCCCACGGCGGACCGTTAAGACCGGATCCGAGCTCTACTCTATCCCAAATTTCGATTAGATCATTGTCCCCGGGATTTACCAGTGAGAAGACCTCCTGCTCAAACAGAGTCAATGCCGCGGCTGTCATTAACTCCTGAACCACCTCTATTAACCGTATATCATACGCATTCTCGGTTTGATCGCCTAAGATATCAGTACAATAAGCCGAACTCAAAGTTTCAACTGCAACTCCGCATACTTCACGGATTTCAAGGTCAGGACTCCAGGCAAAAAGATCGACTCGATTGCGGAAAGCAGCTGTATCAGCACAAAGACACCCTGCCTCATAAAATAGCGGATAGGTGTGATAACCCTCCGGAGAAAGATAAGAAGCCAGAAATGGCAAATCGGCAACCGGCAGATGAAAACTGTGACGGTGAATTTTCTCATAGCTTTCAGCTGAAGTTATCTCCTCTGTCAGAGTAAGCGCTTCCAGCAGAAAATCAGCTCCATCATCGAACAAATCATTGAGGCAAATCTTTATCGCCTCCAGATTGTTATTTGCTGCGTCAGGAGCCGGCAGGCCCTCAGGAGTCGGGAACCAACGGTCACATATAGATAGGCTGTCTTTGCCCAAACGCAATGCTTGCTGTCTTCTCAATTCATACTGCAGCGGAAGGAAATAACGTCTGAGCGTATGGGCAAAGTCGCTCTCCTGAGAGCGGCTGACAGTGGTCACGAGCAGGCGCTCCTTCTCCAGATAATCCGTTATGCGCGCATAACCAAGTTTTTGGCTGATTTGTCGCTGTAGCGCCAGGATGCGCAAGTAAAGCTGCAGTAATTCCTCCTTACAAAACTGAAAAGCCTGGACAAACTTAAGAAATGAAGTTTTGCGGCGTTCACTATCGAGCTGTGTCAACTGACGCTTCAACAAATAGCCGGGTTGAAAAAAACCGTAGGGCAATAAGCCCAATTCCTCAATTATTCTGACGTAGCGCAGGCGGCATTGCATCAGCTCCTGTTGTTCCGAGCTGACAGAACTGACATAAGTTGACAAAAGAGCCTCTGCTATTCGGAAAGCATTATCCCCTGACTGCTCTGCTATAATCTCACCGGAGCGATGATCCACCAAAACGGATAATGTTTCCTGCAAACTGATCTTAAACAGAGGAAGCCAGAGTAAAAAACTCTCATATTGTCTTTGCCAATATTCGTCATCCGGCTGTTGAGAGTAGTAAATCTGGCTGATTAAATATTTTTCCGACAATTCCCGCAATAACTGATCAAGATCAGTTAAACTGCTTACAATGCTCTCAGCTGATAGGGACATGCGCATTCGCAAGCGCATTTTGCGCAATTGATCTTGGATCTCTGCAGTATCCGGGGGAATATATTTCAATTTAAAGAAATCTGTCATTACATTCTTTCTAAGGCATCGATACCGGCAAGCCTGAGACCGGTATACAGATATAGTCTGGTGATTTCAGTCAGCATCAAGCGGGCTTTGATCAGTTCTTCCGTTTCGGCATGCAATATGGAATGACTGTGATAAAAACGGTTAAACGCTCTGGCCAGCTGGCTGATATTTCGCAGCATAATTGAAGGCTCATGAGTCGTCAATGCCTCCAAAACAGCATCCTCAAAGTCAGCTGTCAACTTCAGAATTGCCTGTTCCTCAGGACCGGTCAAATACTGACCGGCTTGAACCGGATCGATTTGATCCTGAGGCCAAATTCCTCTGGTCTCCGCTAAGCGGAGAATACTGGAACATCTGGCATAACAGTACTGCAGATAAGGGGCTGAATCGCCCTCAAAGTCAAGCATATCTTCCCAGGAAAAGATGATATCCCTTTCCCTGCCATTGCGCAGAAAAGTATATCTTACGGCTCCAACGCCAACGCTTTCGGCAATTTGATCCACCTCTGTCTCACTCATATCAGGATTATTGGTCAGAATGATTTCCCGGGTTTTATTTACACTTTCCGCCAGAAGATCATCCAGCAAAATGACATTGCCGTATCTGGTTGAAAAAACCGCATCAGCACCACGAACCGTTCCGAAAGGCACATGGACGCACTGATCAGCTTTAGTGAAATCAGCTTTTTTCAGCACGGCAAAAACTTGTTGAAAATGATTTTTTTGCGGCAGCCCCACAACATAGATGTTGCGGTAAAAATCCCATTCCCGATCCCGATAGTAAACTGCTGCGATATCTCTCGAAGCATAGATAGTAGCACCATCGGATTTAAGAATCAGACAGGGATTGAGATTATACTCGTCCAGATTCACGACCAAGGCACCATCGCTTTCAGCCAAAAGTCCTTTTTTCTGCAATAGCTCAACTACCTCCGGTATCAGATCGGAATAAAAACTCTCGCCGTTCATATTGTCAAAGTTGATATTCAATCTGCGATAGATCTTGTCGAAGGCTTCCAGGCTCAATCTTCTAAACAGTTCCCAGAGCGCATATTCCTCCGGCGCCCGATCCTCTAGAAGTCTGAAGTACGCTCGCCCCTCGTCCTCCAATTCGGGATACTCCTCAAGCTCCTGATAGAATTTGACATAGACCCGATTAAGCTCCGTAATCGGATCTGCTGCCAGTGCCGCTTCATCGCCCCAGCGCTTCCAGGCGGATATCAGCTTGCCGAATTGAGTTCCATAGTCGCCCAAATGGTTGAGCCTGATAACTTTATAACCGCGATGCTCATAGAGATTGGCAATTGTCTCGCCCAGCAAGGTCGAGAAAGCGTGACCCACATGAAAAGGCTTGGCGATATTCGGCGACGAATATTCCACCAGAACCGTTTTTCCGGCGCCTTCGTCGCCTGAGCCGGGACAATAATCTGACACCAGGCATTGCCGCAGCACCGCGGCGGCATATTGAGCAGGATCAAAGAAAAAGTTCAGATAGCCGCCTACGACATCAATTCGCACCAACCAGGGCAATTTACCGGAAATTTTTTCTTTCAGATCAGCAGCGATCTGAACCGGCGCCTGGCGCAAAACCTTGGCCAGGCGGAAACAAGGCAAGGCCAAGTCGCCCAGATCCGATTGCGGCGGCACCTCCAGCAAAGAAGCGAAAAGCGATTGCTCCAGGCCGGATTCCGCGGCCAATAACTGTATTAGCTCAGTCTTAAATTGCATACTGCACTCTCTATTCAGAAGTTTTTATAAAGCTAGGGCCATAATTTCGCCGGGTACAGGCCACCGGCTGTCAATGCAGCCAGGGCATTTGTTACCTTGTCTCTATCTTCCCGATAAGTAATGCCATACCAGCGGTCAGCGACCGGCATTGCCTTAACTTTGATCAGTTCCGCTTTAATACATCCGTCAATAACTTCCGGCAGCAGGAATTCAGCTTTCAAGGGATCCGAGACAACATCGGATGCCAGGAAGAGAGGAAAGCGCTCTTCAAGCAGCTGGAGGAAGTCCTGTGGCAGACCCCAGAAATTCATCGATACCGGGGTAGCAGCGGCAAGCTCCCACCAGTCTTGATCGTCATCCAGACGGTATTTTCCGCCGTCTGTTGTCTGGAAAATCTGCTTAGTCTCGATAATTTCACGCAAATAGCTATCCGCAGTAAGCGCGCATACGCCTCGCGAGACATGGCCGTGCTCACTCAAGGTATTAACCAGCTGCCAGGTACAAAGGGCATAAGTTTCCGCCGGGAATCTGGCAGCGCTGAGATGGTCATACATCAGAGCAAACGCTTGCGGGCCATAATAATCATCAGCATTAATTACGGCAAAAGGAGCGTCAATCAGATCGCCGGCCGCCAGAATAGCCTGACCAGTGCCCCAGGGTTTTTCTCTGCCCTCAGGTATCTTGAAACCCTTCGGTATTGCCTCAAGCTCCTGAAAAGCATAATCAATCTGGATTTTTTGCTTCATTCCCGGGGCAATACAAGTTGAAAAATCTTGTTCAATGCTCTTCTTAATAATAAAAATAACTCGCTCAAAACCGGCTCGCAGTGCGTCATAGACAGAATAATCAAGAATAATTTCGCCACCGGGCCCGACAGGCTCAATTTGTTTCAATCCCCCATAGCGTGATCCCATTCCTGCTGCCATCACAACCAAGATCGGCTTCCCCATAATTCCCTCCAAGTGAAAAATTTTATTTTTACTTAATTATCGGACTATCTTTTAAGAGTTTTGATTCGGATATAGACCAATTTGATATTCGGATTGCTGGTCTCGCGGAACTGAACATCAAAGTTATCGATGGATCTGATCATTGTTGTCAATTTATCATAACCATAGTTCCGCGAGTCAAAAGACGGCTGTCTCTTTATCAGCATATTGCCGACATCAGCCAAAAAAGCCCAGCCCTCGTCGTCTTCGACATCGCGAATTGAGTTAGTAATCAGATTAATAACATTGCGATTCACTTTCAGTACTGCCGGCTTTTTGACCGGCTCACTCTCATCTTTGCCCGCGCGCTCACCCCTCTTAGCAGGGCTTCTCTTAATTTCTTTTTTAGTTTTATCCTCAGCCTGAGCATTCTTTGCCTTGCTTTCAGCAGCTGAAAGATCCTTATCCTCGCTGTCAGCTCCCGAGCTGTCGGCACTTACTGCATTGCGCTGTTCAATTACCTCCAGATAAATGAAGCGGTCACAGGCGGCAATAAAAGCATTAGGGGTCTTCATTTCACCCAAGCCATAGACGATTTTGCCGGCTTCGCGGAGACGGGTAGCCAATTTGGTGAAATCGCTATCCGAAGAAACAATTACAAAGCCGTCCACACGGTCTGCATACAGGATATCCATGGCATCAATAATCATGGCGGAATCGGTCGCATTCTTCCCTGTAGTATATCCAAACTGCTGAACGGGGGAAATCGCATAATCCAGGAGTTGGTTTTTCCATTTGGTCAGACCGGGCTTAGTCCAGTCCCCATATATTCTTTTGATTGTAGGATTGCCGTAACGCGCGATTTCCTCGATCATATTTTGCGTATGATCAGGGGAAACATTATCAGCATCGATCAGGACGGCTAAACGGACATCTTTCTTTACAGGTGCCGGATTCATAACTGGCATCAATCCTTTCTTTAGCTATATAAAATAAATCTAAAATGCTTAATTGATATTCTAGCAGAAAAACTGCTTACAGGCTGTCAATAGCCCATTTTGCTGATAACCCGCATAATGACGCGGTTAGGTAAGAATTTCCCGACCAGGCGCAATAATTTACCCGCAACGCAGGATACGGAAACATCTTTGCCACGGGCGGATCTTTCAAGCGCGACCCTAACAACATGTTCAGGCTTTTCAATACCAAGCGATTTAATCCGATTGAGCTTACTCTTGCCTGAGGCATTATTAAAAAACTCAGTCTCCATCGGATTGGGGCAAACAGCCGTTACTGTAATTTTTTCACGGCGCAGCTCCTCATTCAGAGCCCGCGCAAATGACAGAACAAAGGCTTTGCTGGCGGCATAGACGCTAAAGCCAGGTTGCGGCATAAAAGCTGCCACAGAGCTGATCTGAAGGATTCTGGAGCCAGGTGCGCAAAATGGCAGAACAATATTCGTAAGCTGCATAATAGCAAGCACATTCAGCTTTAATACTTCATCGTTATAGTCTCGCTCTAAGCTTGTAAATCTGCCCGCTTTGCCCTTGCCAGCATTGTTAATCAAGATCGAAACTACCGGTTTTTGCTGATTCAGCTCAGATGCAATGATCTCAAAAGAATTCTCCTGCAATAAATCCAGAGCCAAAACTCGGGTAGCTGTTTTCAGCTCGGCAGCTAACTGAACCAGGCGTTCCTGTCGTCTCGCTATCAGCCAAATTTCATCTATTCCCTTGACCTTATCTACTTGACGTGCGAACTCACGGCCCAGGCCGGAGGATGCACCAGTGACAATTGCTACTTTTTTGCACATATTATCTATTCGCTTTTAACCTTAGCACATTAAAGCACCCACTAGCCATAGCGCCTCCTTACATCAGATAAACTCTCAAGTACTTGCTGTAATTCATTTTCAAGGCAGTTAATTTTGCTTTTCAGTCAGCATTTGCTGTATCTGCTGCGAAGTCCCAGTACCGGCCAGACCTCCGATTGCGGTACAGCGCAAAGCCGCAGGTAGCATTCTTCCCGCCTCATCCATTGCCTTGATTGTCTCTTCAAGGGGAATAACGGTATCAAACCCGGATATAGCCATATTAGCACAGCTCAGTGCATTGTTGCCCGCCAGTATATTCTTGCCCAGGCAAGGCACTTCTACCCTGCCTGCGACTGGATCACAAACCAAGCCAATAATATTCTGCAGCGCTAAAGAAGCAGCCGCCAGCACTGTCTCCAGATTCCCGCCCAGCAGATGGGCGATTGCTCCCGCCGCCATCCCTGAGGCAGAGCCGCATTCAGCCTGACAGCCGGCAAGCTCGGCGGAAAATGTCGATCCCATGGCAATGAATAAGCCAATTAGCCCGGCGGCAAAGAGAGCTTCGATTATGGCATCCCGATTGGCATTGACCGCTTTGCCCACAGCCAGCAAGCTGCCGGGAATCACGCCGCAGGCCCCAGCTGTCGGCGCCGCCACGATCACGCCGAGCGAACTTTTTACCTCCATCACCGCGCTGGTATTGGCGATAATATTTCGCAGCACTTCACCCCCGACAAATGTCTGTGTATTTGCCAAAATCTTTTGCGCTTGAGGCCCGAGAATGCGATCAGAAAAATCTGTTCCTGCTAAACCCATATTCACAGCTTCTTCCATAACGGTTAGGATATAGTCCATCTTCTCCAATAAAGCAGAGGGTGGCAAACCACTGCGCCGGCTCTCATACAGCATGGCAGCCCGATAAGCGTTCAATCCCTTGTCATGTGCTAATTCCTTCAGCTCAGGAATCGATGTAAAGGGTACCGCAGGCTTCAGCTGTGAGCCGATGGGCAAGACCGGACTAAAATAAACAGTATCGGAAGATTTCAGCTCAAACTCCGCCTTCTCCTCATCTGTAAAGGGCTTCTCCGATCTGACAATCAACCAATCAAAATCAGCTGCATTATCTGGCAAAGCCAAGTGAAAACCGCCGTCTTCAGATATTACCCGCTCCTGAAATTCCACCAGCTCTATCATGCCTCCGCCTGTGGAAAGGAAGGTCAGCATATATTGTGATCCGTCCTCATTCAAAAGACGGACCTGATAAGAATTGGGATGCGTGATCTCTCCGGAAACTATGTGAAAATTTAACTCAAGATCTGCTGCCGGTAATAAATCCAGCGCTGATAACAGGCGCTCGTCGTCAGCCTCTAATCCCAACAAGCCGGCCGCCAGCCCTAGATCAGATTGCTGCGTGTGATAGGTCCGGGCTATTGAGCTCCCCTGCCGAAAATAAAAATCGACCTTCGCCTTCCCCGGCCGGCGCAGCTGGAAGAGCATCTGTCCAATGCGCACAGAGGCAGCGGTATGAGAACTTGAGGAACCTCTCATAACAGGACCCAGAACATCATTAAAAATACTTGGATATTGCTTAGCCAAAGGGAAACACCGTCCTAATCTCAAAAATCGCTTGAACTGACTTTGGTCTAATTGGCGCCATTATTTGATCCTCAACTTTGTAAACAATTAAATGATAGCATTGCAGCCCGGCAAAGCAAATAAAAGCCGTCAATTCCCACACACTCTGCACTTTCTATATAATGATAATAAGCAAGGATGGTGTTTTAATTTGCATATAATCAAAGGCAAATACAACGAAGCTAAGGTCTTCACAAGTGAACTTGAAGAAACAGCGCGCGCTCAGATCCATAATCTGGTCAATCAGCCGTTCGTAGCAGGAAGCAAGATCAGAATCATGCCGGATGTACACGCCGGAGCAGGCAGCACGATCGGTACTACAATGACGATCACAGACAAAGCAGTGCCCAATCTGGTCGGCGTCGATATCGGCTGCGGAATGCTTACAACCGAACTGACCGGTCTAACTGAGCCCGATCTCGATCTGCCCCGGCTCGACCGCCTGATCCGTGCCCGTATCCCTTCCGGTTACGAAATCCGTCGCCAGCCGCACGAATTCCTGAAGCGCACATGTCTGGATGATTTGCGTTGCCGTGATGGCGGCCGCAATGACAATAGACTGAAAATGGATCGCGCCCGACGCTCACTCGGCACCTTAGGCGGCGGTAATCATTTTATTGAAATCAACAGAGATCAAACCGGCGCACTCTACCTGGTTATCCACTCCGGCTCACGACATCTGGGACTGCAGGTAGCCCTGCACTACCAACGGTTGGCGGCAAGATTGCAGCCCAAAATGGAGCGGGATCTGGCCTATCTCGAAGACGAGCCCCTCAAAGACTATTTGAACGATATGAAAATCATGCAAGATTATGCCGTCCAGAACCGCAAAGCAATGGCCGAAACTATCATCTCAGGAATGGACTGGCAGACCGGAGAACGATTCACAACTATCCACAATTATATCGATTTAGACACGATGATCCTGCGCAAAGGCGCCATCTCGGCGCGCGCCGGCGAGAAGGTTCTGATCCCGCTCAATATGCGCGATGGCTCTCTGCTCTGCGTCGGGAAAGGAAATCCGGACTGGAATTTCTCCGCCCCGCATGGCGCCGGCCGCATCATGTCGCGCAATGAGGCCAAGCGAGTCCTGACATTACAAGATTTTCGCGACAGTATGGATGGTATCTATTCCACATCAATCCGCCGCGATACCATCGACGAAGCGCCGATGGCCTACAAATCTCTGGATAGCATCCGGGAATATCTCTATCAGACGGTGGAGATCTTGCACCGCCTGACCCCTGTCTATAATTTTAAAGCCAGCGGCGATTAAGAGCGAGATGAGGCCGGGACACCGTCCGGCCTCACTGTCCTCACCCATACAGTCAATCAAAATCACATGTAAATCCTACTAAGACTTACAGCGGCATCACCGTCTTGCCGTACAGTTCATTGATCACTTGGGCCAGGCTGCAATACATCGCTGACAGACCGCAGAAAATCCCAACCGCACCGCCAACTCTGGTAATCTCCGTCATCCCGGTAAAATCACCGACCGATAGCAGGAAGAACAGCGTCGCCAGAGACAAGAACACCACCTGCAGCCCGCGGTTAAGACGTAAAGTGCCAACAAACATCAGCAGTGTGAATACACCCCAGGCCAGCAGATACCAGCCCATACTCGTCAGATCGGCAGGTTCAATGCCAGGGAACGGATTGAACCAGATCAGAATCAAGGACCACCAGAATAAGCCATAGGCCGTAAAAGCCGTAGCCCCGAAAGTATTATTCTTAAAGAATTCCATAATACCGGCAACAATCTGGGCTCCACCTCCCAGCGCAAAACCCATCGCCACAATAACAACCGACAACTTGATCAGACCCGCATTATGCAAATTAAGCAAAACTGTTGTCATCCCAAATCCCAACAGTCCCAACGGCGAGGGATTCGCCACAGTAAAACGACCATTTTCAGAAGACATACACCACCTCCAAAAAATATTAATCCGAGACTTGCCCTATTTTGGACTAAGCCGCCGGATAAAGCAATCTCACCGCCACAGTTCACGGTAATCATTTTGCGAAGGCGCTAAAGAGGACAACATGAATCCCGGTTACAAATTTTGCAGTAAAACACGAGATAAGATTCTTTAATCTCTTTCTGTCATTATCTTAATTTCTGTCTTCTGTCAGGAATTATTCCTTCAGTAATCCTTCTGTGCTTGTCTTCATACATATAAGCATCGATCTTCTTTAAAAAATTGTCTATTGACTCCTGCTTACTTTCGAATGTGCTGTAACCAATTGAAAATTCTATTTTATAAGGTTTCTTTTCTGATTCATTGAACAATGTTACTTGTGCTTTAATGGTGTCAATCATATCTGTAATTTCTTTTTGAGAGCGTATATACATCAAGATGATAAACTCATCACCGCCATACCTGCATACTATCCCTTGATCACCCACAGATGTGCGCAATATCTTTCCGGCTGAAAAAATAGCATGATCTCCTACAATATGTCCGAATCTATCATTTATGCTTTTAAAGTCATCAATGTCTAGCATGATCCCGGCCAGCGCACGGACAGCATTACCTTTTTTGCTATGCAATAATAACTTATTTAAGTACTGTCTATTAAATAATCCAGACAGTACATCTACATAAGATGATTCTTTTTGAACATTGATAAATAATAGAACCAGCCCTATAGCCACGCCAAGCCACATAAGAGAATATCCATACAAGAAGAACTGCAACAGACTCCCGATAATAATTGGAGTCATGAACAGAATGGCAGGCAAAAACAAATACTTATCTACCTTCTTACGGTACGAATAGATTAACACGACCCCAAATACTACATAAAAGTACGTAACAATATATGGAATAAAGAATAAATCAGTTCTTTGATAAACATTATATTTATCAACCACGAAAAATACAGGTGTCACAAAATTTATTACGCAGCCGATTATAATCAGCACGGCAGGTATCGCCACAAAAGGGTATATTCGTTTGATTCTTTCCATATCGGCAAATAATTTATAGTCCGCATATATCGTCCAGGAATAAGCAAAAATACTACTGTTAATAAATAAACTGGTGTTTAGCACCATCAACAACGCATGCCATCCATATCCTGCTTTGCCATCCATAAAGAACCCGACCGATTCAATAAGGCATTGCAGAATATTAACAATAACCATTGCATAGAATATCTTTTCTTCAAACAATACATGACGCAGCGGCTTTTTTGAACTCAACAAAATAATTAATAACAACAGAATCGCTGTTCCATTTGCAATATATATCGCTGGTAAATTAAACATTTCTAATATACCATTCCCTTATATTACTAATTATTTTTATTGATTTCATGTAGTATTGAACAATGTTTATCACACGATATTTCCTAAGAAATAGGGCATCTGTATTCTCCACCAGGGCCAATCGTGGTGAACATCATAACCCCAATAATCTATCCAGGCCGGGATGTTTTTATCTTGAAGAATCTCTTCCAGCATCCCGGTATGCCTGATTGAATCCTCCTCCCAATTGCCCTGACCGGTACAAATGATTATTTTCCCTTTTCTGTACAAATTAAGATAGTAATCATCATGCATCCCTCTTAGATAGTCGACAGGACTATTCAGATACACATCGACGTCAGATATGTCATGGCCGACAAAATATCTGGCATCATAAATACCACTTAGCGCGATAACGGTATCAAATACGTCAGGATGTCTAAAATAAAAATTAGCGCTGTGGTATCCGCCCATACTGCAACCGGTAGTAACCATTGGTTCTGACCAGCCTGAATGGGATTTCACAAAGGGAATAAATTCATCAATGATATAGCGATCGAAAACATTGTGCATTCTTGCCTTATCGCCTGGCCACTTGTCCGGGGACAGCCAACTTTCATTGTCTACACTATCTACCGTATAGAAAATAAATTGCCCGGCATTTATAAAATCCTTCACAGCATCTATCATCTGAAAATCCTCATACTCATAAAACCTGCCGCCTGAGGAAGGAAATACTATTACCGGTTTGCCACCATGCCCGTAAACTTTAAAGGGCATTTCCCTATCTAAATTAGAACTAAAAAACTGATGATATTCTATCTTCATCTATGCCTCCAAACTAGCTACCTACTCTGGCCGTAATATATTTTGCAACTTCCATAAGTTCATCAAAATCATATGATCTGATGACATAAGAATAATTGCCCATTACCGCCGAAAAAATATCAGGCATTGCCCCATGCATAACAACAAGATGACCGTAATTATTCAATACATCATCCAGCGAATGTTTCAACCGGTCTTCAAGGCCGAATTTCACACCGACAAAAGCACAGTGATACTTAATTTCCGGCATTTTAAACTGCTCTTGGCCCAAAATCATTTTGGCATAGATGTCAAAAATACTTATATCACTGGCATAATTGAACATATCCAGCGACCAGCCGCCGGGAGGCCTGACATTAATCTCTAAGGCAATTAATTTGTCATCTATAGTTCTGAAAAACTCCAGGTGAAAGAATCTATTTTTTATGCCAAATTCTTTAACCGCTCGCAGCCCTACCGCCATAAGATCGTCAGGAATTTCTACTTGGTTATGATAAGTATTGTCCAGATTCTCCTGAACAGTTTCCATGACACTGTCATAGACAAAGGAACTTAAAAATAAGATATTGCCGTCTTTGTCGATCAAGCCATCAAAGGTGTGAATATCACCGACAATAAATTCTTCCACAAAGTAATCAATAGACGGTTTAAGGGAAAAGAACTTTTCCAGCTCCTTATCATTCGTAATCTGATAAGTGCCGGCTGCGCCAACTCCTATATCCGGCTTGGCACATATAGGGTATCCGACTTTTTTGACAAATCTCTTTACCGATTTAATATCTTTTACAACTTCACCTTTGGCAACGGGTATTTTCGCTCTTTCAAAGACTTTTTTCATCTCCGATTTCTTCTTAATGGCCGGCATATCTTCAGTTTTCAAGCCTTTAACATTAAAATCAGTCCTTAATTGAGCCTCTTTTTCCAGCCAATACTCATTATGCGATTCAATGAAATCAATTTTTCCATATTTAAAGGTGAAGTATCCGCATGCTCTCAGAAGCTGATTGTAATCTTCCATATCGTCAACCCGATAATACTCGGTCAAAGAATCTTTTAATTCTTCATCCAAATCTTCATAAGCCTCTGATGCTATTCCCAATACATTTACACCATGATTATGGAGCGAGATCGCGAAATATTTAAAATTTTCGGGGAAATGCGGTGAAATAAATACATAGTTCATAATATTGCTCCGATCCGGAAAACATTACCTTCCTGGAAAATCTTATCCAAATTTATAATTTTTTATTAATAAATAATATAGCATAAGTATACTTCTTTGCACCTTTTTCTTTAGTAAAGTATTTCCGGAATTGCAAGGCAAAATAACTAAAATGAGTTAAAGCTTAAATATCCATTCGGGTAGTTTCTTTTCCGAAGCTTTGAACGGATGGTAACGCACCGGGAGATCAAAATACCATGATTTCTTCAAAATACTCTTTGCATGAGAGAAGGTCTCAAAGCTCATCCGGCCATGATAGCAGCCCATACCGCTGTCGCCGATGCCACCAAATGGCAGATGTGGACTGCTGAGATGTAAAATCGTGTCGTTTACACATCCACCGCCGAAGGAGAGATTCCCGAGGACTGAATTTTCTACAGACGTATCATTCGTAAAAAGATAGAGGGCCAAAGGCTTGGGATATTTCTTTATGAATCTTTCCGCTTCCGATATCGCGTCGAATGTGAAAACAGGCAATATAGGCCCGAAAATTTCCTCCTGCATCAGCAGGCTATCCAAATTCGGTTCGTCCACCAGAGTTAAATCCATCTGCAATCGCTCCGAATCCATGCCTCCGCCCATCAGAATGCTCTGTCCCTCCAAAAGGCGACGAAGGCGGTTAAAATGCTTCTCGTTAATAATCCGCGGGAAATTTGCCGCCTTGTATTCGTCACTTGGAAGCATAGCGGAACAAAGAGTTTTGATTTCCTCTATAAGATCTGCCTTTATTTCGTCTTGCACCAGCAAATAGTCCGGTGCTACACAGGTTTGTCCGGCGTTTAAGAGTTTGCCGAAAAGAATTCTCTTGGCGGTTTTCTTTATATCAGCGCTCTTCTCGACAATAACAGGGCTTTTGCCGCCCAGTTCAAGTGTAATTGGAATAAGATTCTCAGCAGCCTTCCGCATCACAATTTTCCCAACAGCCGGAGAGCCGGTAAAGAATATATAGTCGAACTTTTGTTCCAGCAAAGTGCTGTTCTCTGCTCTGCCGCCCTCGACAACCGAAACATATTCCGGCGTGAAAGCCTCACTCACGATCGTGGCAATTACACTTGATACTGCCGGCGCATATGCCGACGGCTTTAAAACCACGCAATTTCCGGCGGCTATCGCCCCAATTAGCGGAAGCATTGACAGATGAAAGGGATAGTTCCACGGACTCATGATCAGAACAACACCATAGGGACCATTCATAACCTTAGCCCGAGCCGGAGCTTGCGACAGAGTGACCCTTCTTCTTTGCGGTTTCGCCCAGCGTCGCAGATTTTTGGTGGCATAGTCTATCTCGCCCAGTACTATTCCAAGCTCTGTCAAAAATCCCTCATATGGACTCTTGTTCAAGTCCTTCTTTAGAGCTGCCAGAATATCCTTTTCGTACCGTCTGATTGACGCCTCGAGACTATTTATAGCCTCAATCCGTGCAGCGACGGGCAAAGTATGCCCCTGGTCGAAAAATTTGCGCAAATTTTCTACTATCTTGCCAATATCTTTGTTCATTGAAACTCCTAATCTGCCGGAACCCTATTAGTCGAGTCAGATATTATATTTTGTTATTAATCACTAACACAATTAACTAACACAATTAAAAGTATACTGTAAAATCCATTGAGGTACATATCCTGAAAATATCGGCTCTTTGAATGTTTCCAAACCGGTTTGACTATATGATTTAGCTTGATTATGAATTATGATTCCGCTTTAATATATCTCTATAACCGGACAGCAAAGGCCACTGTGAAAGGAGTGCAAAACGAAGCATGCGGATATCAATCAAAGGCAAAGTGCTAAAAACCGCATTCATTGATACACTGCCGATTTTCGCCGCCTACCTCATTCTCGGCATGGGCTTTGGTGTCTTGATGTCTGATGCCGGTTACCCGCCATATTTTGTTTTCCTTATGAGCGCCTTTATCTTTGCCGGTTCTATGCAGTTCGTTGCCGTGTCATTGCTCGCGGCGAAGGTTATGCCAGTAACCGCATTACTGATGACATTTCTCGTTAATGCCAGGCACATATTTTACGGATTGTCTTTACTTGAACGCTACCAAGGCACAGGTAGGATAAAACCGTATCTCATTTTCGGCTTAACCGATGAAACGTATTCCCTGGTTTGCAGCCAACCGACTGCGGCAAACGATAATAGAGCAACTTACTATTTCATGGTCACGCTCTTAAACCACCTCTACTGGATTGCCGGCGGAGTTATCGGCAGTATCCTGGGCAGTGTGCTCCCCTTCAACAGCAAGGGAATTGAATTCTCCATGACTGCGCTTTTCACAGTGATTTTTCTCGAACAGTGGAAACAGACAAAAGACCACGCTCCGGCACTGATTGGAATTGCAGCTACAGTCGCCTCCAGAATCGTGTTCGGCCTTGAACACTTTCTGATCGTAGCCATGGCCATAATCGCTGTCGGCTTATTATTACTTTTGCATCTGCGAAAGGAGGAAGAGCACCTTGCCTGATACACACGACCTGATTCTCTTTGCCGTGATTGCGGCAGGAACAGCCGCAACTCGCTTTCTGCCTTTTCTTCTCTTCCCAGCCGGTAGAAGGAAGCCGCGTTGGCTGTTGCGTTTGAGCAATGTGCTTCCTGCCGCAGCTATTGCCATGCTCGTTGTTTATTGCCTGAAAGATGTTTACTTTTCCCTGCCCCAGGGTTTTCTGCCTGAATTGATTTCACTGGCTGTTGTCTTCCTTTTGCATCTTTGGAAACGCCAATCCCTACTGAGCATTGGTGGCGGCACAATCTGTTATATGATTTTGCTGCAGCAAGTTTTCTAATCCTTGTTTGCCAGAACCTTGCTCTGCTATATCGATTCAAGGACGGCAGCAGAACTTTGCTTACCCTTCCGGATAATAAATAGACTTTAAAGCACAAAAAGGCCGTCAATCCGGGAAACTGAATCAACGGCTGAGTTTAAGCTAATTAAGGGTAGTTTATTTTAATAGCTAAAGCGTTTCTGTTTTTCGTTCCTTATTTAAATAGATTGACGTTAGATAGAACGCGATGCCAAAAGCTCCAACAATCAATAATTCACCGCTAATGTCAAAATTGCTTTCAGATATTTTCAATAGTCCTTGGTTGTAGTAGAACAAAGGGCTGAATTTGGCGATGTTTTGGATAAAGCCCGGCATGAATTCAATCGGCAACACGGATCCTGACAAAAACATAATAATCACCGGAAGCGCATTGCCTATTATATCATTGAGCGCTTTAGTTTTGGATATTTGGTTAATTAAATTCGAGAACAAAGCGACGACCATTGTCCACAAAAAGATAACCAGCAAATAGTACGCTAAACTTTGAGACTTTAGCATTTCACCGAAGAGCACCAGCAGGAAAAATCCTATAACAATGAGAAACGCGAGTACGGCAATCAATATTTGCGCCAGCATTATTTCTCCTTTTAAACGATGGTTGCTCTTGGAAGAAATCCTATTGCGGATTTGGATGTTTTTCTTGTTGAAGCTGATGTTTAAGTCACCCAACAATTTTATGAGGATCATCATAACGACGAATCCGTAAACACCGGCAAATCCATGGAATCTCTTTTCAGTAACATTTTGCGCGCTGGAAAAGATAACCTCCGCTTTCTCATGCAAAGCAGTTGAAAGTCTTTCTAAATCCAATTGACCGGCATTTATCATAGCTTTGTAATAAAGAGGGTACTTGTTGGCGATTCTGTGCAAAAAGATACTTTGGCTATTCGTGATATCCGTGAATACTCTTAATGGCGGATCATTTGTTGACAGGAGAATTTTTTCTGAATCAACCGGGATCTCGACAATTCCATCAATAAAACGAGTGTAAAGATCCAGTTCTGCCGCTTCTTGGCAATCATAATAATAGATATTGTTTTCTTTATCCAAATACTCGATCAATGAATTTCCGAATTGACTGTCTTCGTTTTTAATAATTCCTATATTCAATTTTTGCCTTGAATACTTGTCTTCGTAAGTGCCGCTTATCAATGAAGTTAAAATAATAAGAATCGCCATATATGAAATGAGCATAATTTTATTTTTCTTAGCAATTTTTATAAAGTAATAAAGTGTGTTCATACTCTTTTTCTCCTCATATGCAGAATAGAAATACTGATAAGGATAATACTGTAACCAATCAATAGTAAAACCGTCGTATTCAGCGTTGAATAATTCCCCAGCATATTAACTTTAATTAACTCATCGCCAATCATTGAGACAGGATTGAATTTGAAAATCAGAGGGAAAGATCGTTGAATTAAAATCCGAATGCCATCGCTGAATAATCCGCTAAGCCCAGACATAATAAGAAGGGAACTGATAATTGCCGCCGTTTGCAATGATTCTTTCTTAATCATCACTCCCAAAAAGAGCCCCCACGCAATTCCGAAAATTAAAGCAGATAGGATGAGGGGGATATTGTTAATATCCGGTGAAAAGAAATTCTGTTTTAATATGAACTCTGTGTAAATTATCATCATTGCGATCATAAATAATGACCATAAAAAACTGGCAGCGACACTGACCATAACTTGCCAGGCCTTTGGTGTCGATGTTGTAGCATTTCTTAATGCGACTGTCTGTCCTCTTACAATTAATCGATTGCCGATAGTACCTGCAAGATAAGCCCCATAGAGACTAACCATAGCAAAAAGCGAATAGAAGATGACATCAATAGAGCTGTACTTTTCACCACTGTTTTCGACATAGTTTCTATTAAAATCATAGGCAGCTAAAGGCAAATTTAATGATGAAATTTGTTTAGTTGTAGTTATAACTTCGTCCATTATCATTTGGTTAATGCCGTTTCTACTGATCACCATACTCAAATCTTTGTCTACATACGCATCTATCTGATCCTCTTTCAGTGCTGCAAGCGCTTCATCTTTTGCCATCGCTTTACCCTTAAACAAAGAGTTTTCGATGCTCGATGTATCAAGCATGTCCATATTTGGCAACTCTTTCGGCGCTTCCACTAAATAAAGCGGCACAAAAGCTTCTTCGTGGTAAGCGACGGGTGTCTTCTCCAAGTCGGGCTCTTGAAATCTCAAACCGGAGAACGAAATTGTAAAGACCGTTAATAGCAAAAGCGGAAAGGCAATCATCCAGAACATGTTGGAATAGTTTCCTAAAAATATTTTTAATTCATATTTGATATAAGTAAGCATCCGTGCCATCAGTCTCTCAACTCCTTACCGGTTAACTCAATAAAGACATCGTTCAAACTGGGGATCTCTGTGTAGAGTTTTAAATAGGTTAATCCTTTGTCTTTTAGAAACTTAACGATATCACCGATATTGCTTTTAGGGTTGTCGAATTTTACGGTATATTCAAAATCTTTGATGGTAACATCAATGACGTGGGATAAGTTTCTTAAATCTTTTAAGATATCCACATTTTCTTCCAAGAGAGTAAATTTTATAATTTCTGTTGTGATAATTGAATCCCTTAATTCTTCATTAGTCCCCGTGATTATATTTCGTCCTTGATCGATGATAGCGATACGGTCACATAAGTCTTCGACTTCTTCAAGATAATGCGATGTGTAAATGACAGAGGCTCCTTTCCGGTTGAGTTCTTTGATGCCCTCTAAGATAAAGCTTCTGCTTTGGGCATCAACAGCAACGGTTGGCTCGTCCAGAAAGATCAGTTCCGGTTCATGTGCTATGCCACAGGCAATGTTAAGTCGTCGTACGAGTCCTCCCGACAGTTTGGACGGAACGAATTTTTCGAATTTTTCCAAGCCAACAAACTCAATCGCTTTTTTGACGAGCTCCTTTCTTTTTTTGCTATCACGAACATACAATCCGCAAAAGTAATCAATATTTTCATAGACGGTTAATTCGTCAAACAAGGCTAAGTCTTGAGGGATATATCCGATTTTTCGTTTGATGTCATATGAATTTGGCTTGAGTTCTTGCCCTAATACTTTGATATCCCCTTTCCCAAAAGAATAAATCCCCAGGATGCATAGTAAGAGGGTTGTTTTCCCTGAGCCATTAGGTCCAATTAAGCCTAGAATTTCTCCCTTTCTTAATTCCAGGTTAAATGAGTCTAATGCACGTATTTCTTTAAATTCTTTGACTAAGTTATCTACTTTTATTACCATGTTTCCACCTCCCGAAATTATGATACGATGAGTCCACAAATATATTTAGTGAATCCGTTCATTATTTGAGATGACAAATGTCACAGGTGTCCTATGAGCAAAATAATTATTCATGTGATTACTGCGTTAATTGTAAATTTATATGAATTTGAGGCAGGTAATATTGCGACTGAATTACTGATTTTGCTAGTTCTCTTGGGATTCAGTTATTCCATGCTTATTAATATTATTTCGAATCAAAAAGCAAAATTAGCTTTGTTCGGCTTTGGGATTCTTATCCTGTTAATGTTTCCACAATTTATCTTTTTGTCACTATTGTTGGCGCCGAGCGCCTATTCATATTTTAATAAACTTTCTATTTTGATTTTTATTCCTTTATTCGCTAACTTCCATGCTCTTTATTTAGCCTTGGTTGGGTCTGCGCTGTTATGGGATTTTCTTTTGACGCGCAAAGATGCTGAAATTGTGAACTTGAAGCAGGAAAAATACAATCTTATTGATGATGTGAATCTTTTGTCTAAATCAATTGATGTTTTGAGAGTTGAAAAAGAGCGGGATGAAACATTGGCTTTGCTGGAGGAAAGGAATCGCATTTCACGTGAGATTCATGATACAGCGGGACACACCTTGTCGGCTGCTATTTTAAATTTAAAAGCTATATCAATGACAGCCAAAGAAACTGAAACTAAGGAGAATCTCTTAGTATTAAAAGAAACACTGGAGGAGGGCTTACAGGATATCCGCAGGGTTATGTATGATTTAAGGGAGAGCTCTTTTGATTTAGAAAATAAGATTATGGAGTTGTTGGAGTCTGTTGAGAATTCGAATTTGACTTATATTGTTGAGTCGAATTTAGGTTATGGTGTCAAATACGATATTTTTGCAATTGTCAGAGAATCGTTGACTAATTACATAAAACATTCTGATGGCGAGCATTTCAAGGTCTATTTGGTTGAGAGTGATCGGTTTTTGGTTTTAAAAATTGAAGATGACGGTTCAATAAGAAATATGGAAATTCGAGAGGGACTTGGTTTGTATTCCATCAAGAAGAAATGCGAAGAAAGAGATTGGAAGCTTAATATTAAGACAGACCAAGGTTTTGGTATTCATGTATTGATGGAGAAAGACAAATGAGAATATTGGTAGTGGATGACGATACTCTGGTTCTAAAATCATTACAGATGATTTTAAACACCGAAGGGGTCGATGAGGTCTATACTTCAAAAAACGGTAAAGAGGCTTTTGATATCTACAAGGATCATACGATTGATTTAGTGTTACAGGATATTCGGTTAAAAGATGAGAATGGAATCGATATCGCAAGTAAACTATTAGAGCATGACAGCGACGCTAAAATCATTCTTTTGACAACTTTTAAAGATGAAGAATATATCAACAGAGCAATCAAAATCGGTGTCAAGGGTTATATCTTAAAGGATAATATTGATTCTTTGTTTCAATCGATTCAAACAGTGATGGCCGGTAATATGGTATTAGATTCTGAAGTGATCCAGGATATTAAATTGTCGAATCGAGTAAATAAATCGATTGAGGATTTCGATATTACTGAGCGCGAATTGGAAATTATCAAATTGCTTGCTGAGGGGATGAATAATAAGGAGATTTCTCAGTCGCTCTATCTTAGTGAGGGTACGGTTCGTAATTATATTTCAAATCTGCTTGATAAATTGGATCTTAGAGATCGTTCTCAACTTGTGGTTTTTTATTACAAGAACTTACATAATGAATAAACTTCATAGAAAAAGGCGTCCCCTCCATTTACCTAAGTGTTTTGAGGCACCCTCTTAATACCGTCGAACCTCTGTTGAATTTCATTGTGAGTCGAGCCCCAGGAGCTTAAAGTACGCCAACGTCGCCGGTGTGAGATACTTGTTCTTCTCGTACACTATATTTATGCCCCTTTGGAAAGAGTGGCCTTCCAAAGGCAGGGATTTCAAGAGACCCATCTTCTCTTCAAGAAAGGTCGCCCGTGTCGACATTATGCTGAAGCCTAAGCCGTGTATGACAGCGTATTTGATCGCTTCCTGGCACGAAATAAAAAGCATATTGTCAAAAGAAAACTCGAGTTCGCTCATTATAAATTTGTAGATGGATGAGTGTTGGTCCTTGCTTATGAAGAGCTTGTCCTTGAGGTCTTCGAGGCCCACGCTTTCTTTCTCGAAAAGCGGCGAATCCTTCCCGACTACTAGCTGCAGCTCGTCATCGTGCCATTTTACCGACACATATTTTTGGGGGTCTATATCTATATAATCCGATAATATTATAAATTCGAGTTGTTGCCGCTCAAGCATATTAAGTATATTCTTTGATGAGTTTATAGTTAGGTCTATGCCTATTTTTTTATATACTTTTTTAAATGCGGCCAGAGTCTCCGGCACCAGATAAATACCGTTGAAGTTGGTGGCCCCGAAAATCAGCTTTCCCATTTCTAAATTCTCTATTTGCAGTATGTGTTCACGTGATTGATAGTAGCTCGCCATGATGTTCTCAGCATAGGGCAGGAAATATTCGCCCTGCAGGGTCAAGCTGGTCAATTTTTTCCCGCGGTGAAAAAGCGGTACCTGCAACTCATTTTCCAAGGATTTAATCTGCTTAGACAGAGCCGGCTGTGACATATATAGCTCATCTGCGGCCTTTGAAAAGCTTGACGTCCTTGCCAGCGTTAGAAAAGAATTGATCTTTTGTATATCCATAATTATCTCCTTAAAGTGCTCATACTATAACACAAAGTTATGGTAATTAGAAAACAATAGAATTGTGTCATAGGATTTTCCTGGATATTCTATGTGCAACAAGTTGTTAACCATACAACTAATATTTTTGAGGAGGCTTTTATGGAAAAGGAAAAGTCGTCGGTCAATTTAGGGGGGAAAATTGGTGCCGCTCTGTCGGTAGTGGTATTCCTGATCTTATTTTTTATGCCCGAAGTACCCGGCCTTGATCCGATTGGTCAAAAGGCCATCGCCGTATTTATGGGCGCTCTAGTCCTGTGGGTTTCGAGGCCGATCCCCATCTATCTCACATCAATAATAGTCGTCTTGCTCCTTCCTTTATTAGGGATAGTGGAAGACCAGGAAGTTGCCTTCGGTACCCTAGGCTATGACATCATCTGGCTTATGGTTTCGGCCTTCGTCCTCACCTCGGCTATGTCGAAATCCAATCTTGGAAATCGCATAGCGCTCACCCTGGTTACAAAACTTGGTAAGACGCCAAAGCAGACACTGGCCGTCCTGGTTTTGGTCAATATCTTCCTCGCCTTCTTCGTCCCTTCGACTACGGCGAGAGCTTCGCTGATAGTACCTATAGCACTGGTTCTCCTGGAGGTCTATAAAGCAGTTCCCGGGAAAAGCAATTTTGGTAAGCTGATGATGCTTCAGGGAGTTCAAAACAATGCTTTTGCAACATCTATGATAATGACCGCTACTTCAGCTCAAGTTCTGGCAGTCGGATTTATCAATCAGCACACAGGCAGTAACATAGGCTATATGGAATGGCTTCTGAGCTCGGTTCCTCAGGCCCTGCTCACAATAATCTTGACGTTTTTGATCGGTATTAAGCTTTACAAGTTCGATAAGGAGATTACAACCGATGGCTCAAGCCAAGTCAGAGATATTCTAAAGGCTGAGCTCGACAAGCTCGGCAAGATGTCCGGCGAGGAAAAACGCGCTACCTTCATCTTCCTCTTGACACTCTTCCTCTGGGCAACCGGCAATTACCACGAGCAAATGTTCGGCTTTGAGATTTCTACGGAGCAAACAGCGGTTATCGCCATGCTGCTCTGCTTCATGCCGGGTATAGGCGTCCTCACGTGGAAAGAAGCCAATATCAAATGGGATCTCATGCTCTTTTCTGCGGGTGCCTATGCAGCCGGTAACGCTCTGAACGACTCGGGTGGAGCAACCTTCCTTATTGAAAAGCTCATCGACGCGATCGGCCTAAATAACATGAGCCATGGAGTTATAGCCGTAGTCCTGATTTTTATCTCCGTCTTCAGCCACCTGATCTTCACCTCCAAGACTGTCAGAACTACTATTATGATACCGGCCGTCCTGAATATCGCCACCGGTCTTGGCATGGATCCGGTAAAACTAGCTCTGGCCTGCTCCTTAGGCATCGCATATACAGTCACGCTCCCGCCGCATTCCAAGGTTAATACCCTTTACTTTGGTACAGGTTACTTCGACGTCAAAGACGAACTCATCTTCGGTCTGATTGCTTGCTTTGTCGGCTCGGCTGCAATATGCTTGGGTTACTTCACTTGGATAGGCGCGATTGTATAGGAGTACTTTAATGAAAAACAAAATTTTGCTCGCAATAGCTGACGGACTTGGCGACAGGCCGGTGGAATGCTTGGGTGGCAAGACCCCGCTGGAGTACGCTAAAAAACCTACTTTGGACGATCTTGCCGCTAACGGCTCATCCGGTATCATGGATCTCTACAAGCTGGGTACCCCTGTCGGAACTGACCTCGGACATATGCTCCTCTTCGGCTATGACTATACTGAATACCCCGGCAGGGGCCCCATAGAGGCCTTCGGCGAGGGTTTAGAGCTGGAAGCTGGCGATGTAGCCTTCCGCGTAAACTTTGCCACGGTGGACAGCGAGCTGGTCGTAGTAGACAGGAGAGCGGGCAGAATCAGAAAGGATACCGATAAGCTTGCCTTATCCCTGAACGGTATGCAAATTGAAGATGTAAAGGTCATTTTTAAAGAAGCTACAGAGCACAGAGCTGTCCTGATTCTGAGAGGACCCGGTCTGAGCCAAGACATAAGCGATACGGACCCCAAGGTAGAAGCTGTCAAGTACAAGGAGGCAAAGGCCACTACCCCGACACCTGAAGCCGAGAAGACTGTCCGTATCTTGAATCAATTTCTATTGAATGCGCATAAAATGCTGCTACAGCACCCGGTAAATAAGGAGAGAGAAGCAGCAGGCGAAAAACCCGCTAACTTCATACTGACCCGTGGAGCCGGCATTATGCCGAATTTAAGAAAGACAGCCGATGATTTAAAGATCAGGGCTGCCTGTGTAGCGGCTGAGAGCACGGTTCTCGGTGCTGCCAGATTAGCCGGCATTACACCCATAACAGACCCACGCTTTACGGGGAATATAGACACGGATATCGCCTTAAAGGCAAAAACGGCAGTAGATGCCTTAAAGGAAAATGATTTTGTTGTTTTGCATTTTAAGGCTACCGACCTCATGGGTCACGATAATGACCCACAAGGCAAGGTAAATGCTGTAGAAACCTTTGATAAAATGCTAGGCTTTGTAATGGAGGGCTTAAGCGCGATTGAGGAAAATGTCATAGTCGCTCTGGGTGCCGACCACAGCACGCCCTGCGAACGAAGAGAGCATAGCGGAGATCCGGTTCCCGTTGTCATCAGCGGCAAGAACATCAGAAAGGACGGCATTACGACTTATGATGAGATGGCAGCGGCCAGAGGCGGCTTAAATCGCATCAACGCCAACATGTTCTTCAACTACCTGATGGACTACCTGGAAGCCACAAAAAAAGTAGGAAATTAATGTCAACCCTACAGTACCTCCCCCTATTTTATTGGGGGAGGTACGATGGTGAATCCGGATAAAGAACCGATGACAAAATGCAATTGTATATTGGCGATTAAAAGTACCAGACGTACCAAGACATAAAAAAGGACAGTGATTGTATTGAAAACACTGTCCTTTTCTGCCACTGGACTGCTGTTGCAATACAATCACACGATAGCTCTAGGGGTGTGCAAAATCGGTAGTTACCGTGTGCATACTCAATTGAACACGGATTGCATTGGATAAACAGGAGTACCCTATGCAATCAAGTCACATCCGTGTATTAGACCCACAGATGATTCAGACAGTTTAAGGGCACTCAACACATATTATCTTCGATACGCAACTGTTTCTCCTGTGTCAACCTGCTGGGTTAAAATGCCTGCTGTATCGAAGTTATAACGGAACACTTTGCAGGTTCCGCCAATTGTAAATGAGCTGGTGGCGGGAGAGAAGAAAGTCGATGTGATGCTCTCCACATCCCATGCCAATTGTCCCGCATCATTGACGGACAGCTTGCCGCCCAATGAGCCTTTCACGGAATAGAATGTCTTCGTCGTTCCATCTAACGGGTCGCATAGAAGCAAAACCGCTGTATAGTTCTCTCGCACGACCGGCGTAAGTTCCTCGCTGGTAATATCCCATCCGCCATTCTCCTTAGAAGCCACAAAATCTAGGACATCAGCAATTTCATGTCGTCCGCCCTCGTCATTCTGTTTAGGGACAGCGTATGCTGATAGGCATACTTGTCCGCCAAACTCCACCATATCGGTAAGATAGTATTCACAATCATCACCTTCATACGTAAAACTTTCGAGTACGTTGCCTTCACGATCCAGCTTAAATAGCAGTGCTGTATCACGAGATTGCTGGTTTCCGAGCTGAACGATGTAACCATCGCCTAGACGGGCGGCGTTCCAGATACCTAGGTTTCCCACTTCGGTCTTTTTGAAACTCAATTCATTCCCGTCCATGTCATAGCAACTGAGGCAAAGATATTTATAGTCGCCTCGACTGATGACGGCCCACGTGCCGTCACCGTTACTTAATACAGCTGCTATATATTCATCACTAAAACCGTGATTGAGTCGTCGCGTCCACTTCACCGTTCCTTCATCGTCTACTCGAGCGATCCAGCCGTGTGTTGTTGGCTGTGTCGAGGACCATGTTTCGTTCTGACCCCATACTGCCGTACCTTCACTCATATACGAACTGTCCTCAAGATATCCCTCCGTGAACTCCGCCGTCCAAAGCAACTTTCCGTCCTGAAAGCATTCGAGTATGCTTTTTTCGATGATCTCAAATCCTAATTGTTCATGCCGTTTGTGACGGTAATCTACTTTGTAGCAAATTCCAGATTGAGGCAACGAGTTCATCCAGACGTTTCGATCCCATAACACGGCCAGCTCTTCAGGAGTGGGTTCATCCTGTGGAATCTCCAATCCGGGGATCGCTTGTCGAATCACATCTGCTGTCTTTCCATAGGTAAAACGCTGGGTCGTAATGTCCCTGTAGACAGCTTTCACATCCGAACGACTCAAGCCATCTGTAGATAGACCATTTGATTCAAAAAAGGCAACCGCCGCATTGTATTCTTTCGCCTCAACAGCCAAGGCAATCGCTGTCAACCCAATAACAATGAATAACGCCAAACAAGCCGCTACAATGTTCCATCTGATTCTGCGAGTTTGTTTTTTCGCCGATATCTCATGCGATGCGTGCTCATCGTGAACCTTGTCAACTGCATACACGGTTGCTTCCTCTATATATCTCTCATCGATGTTACTAATAATTTCAGAAATCTTCTCTTTTTTCATAGAAATACCCCTTCCTTAATCAAATATTTCTTTAAGTTTTTTCGAATTCGATAAAGACGAACCGACACGTTATGTTTACTTATGTGAAAAAGATTTGCGATATCTTCAATCGAATCGGCATGCCAGTAGCGCCTGACAAACATGATTCGGCTTTGTTGATCCAGCGTTTCAAGGTATTTGTCAATCATTTTGGCAACTTCATGCGCACCAACCTCCTCTTCCACGGACGATGATGAGGGAAAATAATTCGCTATTTCATCCAAGCAAACGTCATACATGCTATTCCTTTTCAATGCAGTATTCGTGTGATATTTCTTAAGAGCGAGATTACGAACAATGCTGCAAACATAGCTCAGTAGCGGATTCGGCCTTTGAGGCGGTATCACATTCCAAACGGCGAGATAAGCATCATTTACACATTCCTCGGCATCTAACCTGTTATTGAGTATGTTGTAAGCAACCCTATTACATACGGAACCATACTTTTTTGACAGTTCGACGATTGCTTGCTCTGAGCGCTCAAAAAACAATTCAATGATCTTACTATTGTCCAAACTCTAACCATCCTTTCCCCTTACCTATATACTACGGATTTGGAGCTAAATATCTCACCAGCGAAATAATTTATCTAGTTTAAGTCCTCATTTCCGTGCAACGAATGATATTGTTTTTATCACGATTGCGTGATATAATGCAAGTGAAGAACAACAAGGAAGGTGTCAATTATGCCTGTATTAGCAAGGTTTTATGGTATCGTTATTCGCATGTATTTTCAGCAGGCGGAGCATCATCCACCGCATATACATGCTCTATACGGTGATGATATGGCTGCCATTGACATTCAGACAAATGAGGTTTTAGAAGGTCACTTGCCACCTAAAGCTCTAGCGATGGTTCGGGAGTGGGTGCTTATCAATAAGAACGATCTTTTGTATATGTGGGAAACTCAAGAGTTTAAGAAACTTGCCCCGCTTGAATAAGGAGTTGATATCATGTTTCACAAGGTAAAAGCGATTACTCCTCTTCAGGATTGGCGCCTTGGTGTTCAATTTGCAGAAGGCGTTAGCAAAATTTATGACATCAAGCCTCTGTTTGATAAATGGCCACAATTCAAAGAATTAAAGGAATCATCCGTGCTCTTTTACGATGTAGAGGTCGATGTAGGTGGATACGGCATTGTATGGAATGACGAACTCGATCTTTCGTGTGATGAACTCTTTGAAAATGGTGAAACGGTCGAGACGCCCTTTGATGGACTCATGGCATTCACCGATGCTACCGAGCTATGGGGGCTGAATGAAAGTACGCTCCGCAAGGCGATTTCCTATGGGAAATTAATAGAAGGAGTTGATGCCTGTAAATTTGGTAAGCAATGGGTCATCTCAGTGGAGGCCATGAAGCGTGAATACGGTGATCCGAAAGCTATTCTTGACTGAGTTTTTGCGTATCGCAAAGTGATCTCATCTAGATAAGTTATCTTCAGGAAAGAGGAATAATGAAAAACAAACGACAAAAATCATAATTTTTAGAGGAAATGCGCTACCTATAGCTACCTATATGGATAGGAGGACCTAACTAACTGAAAATTGAGTAAGCAAGGTTAGATAGCTTTTCAACGTAAATAAGTGGACGAACACATTTTTTGTGTCCGTCCACTCAACTTGGCTCCCCGTGTTGGACTCGAACCAACGACTCTGCGGTTAACAGCCGCATGCTCTACCTACTGAGCTAACGAGGAATAAGATCCGGCATCACCTATTTTTCCGGGCGGTTTCCCGCCAAGTATCGTCGGCACAAGGGAGCTTGACTTCTGTGTTCGGGATGGGAACAGGTATGGCC
>JGI24710J26742_10000018_pt1 | contig 123142 bp, 109 predicted proteins | sample BioPla2DNA2_FD_26742 | JGI IMG/M metagenome (IMG submission 26742) | reverse complement strand
CTGGTAGTATCCGATTTAGCCGAGATAAGTATCGGTTCAATTAACAACTGGTTTTTAAGGAAACCAAAACCTTATTTCCTATGTTTTGAAAATCTGAAAAGAGCACCGCTAATATTTCCTCTGGAACACCTCAGGGGAAAACTGCGATTTTAGTTTCCGATGACCCAGACCAGGCTTCCTCCGCCGATTTCCTGCTACAATCGCCGGAACCTGACAATTTGACTTATAATAACCCGACCTTTTCGTTGAACTGAACGATAAGCTCATCAATTTTTTCAGTTTTTTTACGGATGTTGCCCCAGTAATTCTCATAATCATACCATTGAGCATTTAACTCATCCAAATCTTTGCCCTGCTGTTCTATCCAGGTGAAGTATTTTAAATTGTGAACCCTCTTACGGCCATAGTAGGTCAATTCCTGCATATTGTCAGTGGTTAGAGCCAGAAGATTACGATGGTAATCAATGGCGGCATCTGTATCATCATAAGGACCGAATATTTCCTCAAGTTCCTGTAGCCGAGAGCCATAGAGCTCCATAGAATCGGTAAATACGGTAAAGACGATATCTTTACCGGTTAGCTCATAAAATTTGGCAAATTTAATAGCCATAATCAGATTGGCAGTACCCGAGATGCCTAATGAAGACAATTTTTCGATTGTTTCTTTGGGAACACCCTTTTTATTCAGATATCTTTGACCGAGTGGTTCATTAAATAACCTTATTAATCCCAGCGCATTGTTATCATCGATGGTAATTACCATATCAGTATTTTTGGCATTAAGGATCCAGGGTATATGTGTATCTCCGATTCCTTCAATACGGTGAGAGCCATATCCATTATGTAACATAGTCGGGCATTGCAAAGCTTCACCTACCGCAATTTTGCTATCAGAAAAATTCTCTTTCAGATAATCTCCACAGCCTAATGTTCCGGCTGAGCCGGCTGTTAACACAATACCTTTAAACCGTTCATCTGGTCTCATATGTTTATCAAGCACTTCTTTGATAGCATGTCCGGTTACTTCGTAATGCCAGAGGTAGTTACTGAATTCTTCAAATTGGTTAAATACTACTATGTCATCTCCGGCCTTTTTTAATTCCCAGGACTTGTCAAAAATCTCTTTCACATTACTTTCCGAGCCGGGAGTGGTAATGACCTCTCCGGCTACCTGAGCTAGCCATTCAAACCGTTCTTTGCTCATTCCTTCGGGCAAAATGGCAATAGATTGACAGGAAAAAAGTGCCGAATTGTAAGCCCCTCCTTTACAAAAATTCCCGGTAGAGGGCCAGACCGCTTTCTGAAAAGTGGGGTCAAACTGACCGGTAACCAGACGAGGGACTAAGCAGCCAAAAGTGGCACCAACTTTATGTGAGCCAGTAGGAAACCATTTCCCTAGTAGCCCTATTATACGGGTTCTAACGCCGGTCAGCTCCGGAGGTAATTCTAGATAATTAACTCCACCAAAGAGACCTCCGGTATTTATCGGTTCATTTTTCCAAGTAATACGAAAGAGGTTGTATGGATTCAAATCTTGTAAGCCAATATTCTTCAGTTTTTCTTTTATTTTCTCCGGAATAAGGTCAGGATTCTTCATCTGACTAAAAGTAGGGATAATAATATTCTTTTCTTTAGCCCTGGCAATAGTTCTTTGCAGCTGCTCTTCATTGATCGTCAAATCTATCATTTTTAAACTCCTTCCGAATATAATAACAAATTGTTATCTTTTAATTCATTCTAAACCAAAGATTTATTTCATGTTTAACCTCTTCAATCGATTCAGAAACATACGCTAACTATATAAAGCCCTCTTTGGGGGCGGGGAACAATCCGGCCGGAAACTAAACGGTCGGTTAGTCAATTTCTAATTATTCGGCCAATCTCTGAAGTGTCTTCAGTTCCCAAATCTTGCTTAAATCTAAATTATATTTGGTGTAAGTTTCTGTAGCTTTTTGAACTATATTTTTTATACAGTCCCGGTCATCGGGATAATGCTACGCCCTAATTACCTTGGTAGGCATAATAGTCTTCATCTCCTCTAAATTTAAGCCAGCTATTTCAAGCCGCGATATTATTTGCACCCATCAGACCAATTTCCAGGGCTTCCGACTTGTTAGTATCAGTGTCCCTTCTCTATCTTATCCTCTTCTTATCTTAAATTCAAAGCATCAATTTATATTCGATTTATCTTGCTATTTAAACATTCAATACCGTTTTTGCCAATTCCAGAGGCTCTAAAAATTTTCCATTTTTAAAGGTCCTCATATTGCCGCCGGAAATTTCATCAATCAGTATAATTTGCCCACTGCCCTTTTCCCTACCAAATTCAAGCTTGATATCAAATAAATCAATCCCCTTATGAGCCAGAATATCTCTAATAATACTACTGATACTTTTGGTGAGTTCCTTTAATATTGAATATTCTTTTTGGGAAAGTATTTTAAGCTGTTCAAGGGTATCTTCAGAGATGAAAGGATCATTTCGAGCATCATCTTTTAGAGTAAACTCCACTAAACTATCTAAGGGATGCCCTTCTGTGATATATTCTCCATAGCGACGGAAAAAACTACCTACCGCTCTATAGCGACAAATAACCTCCAATCCTTTACCGAAAACTGATACCGGTTTTACTTTCATAGTATTTTCATCAAGATTAGCGCTGATATAATGTGTTGGTATACCTTTTTGCTCTAACTTTTCAAAGAAAAACCGGCTCAATCCTAAGGCAGCTTTACCCGCTCCAGCTATAGTCAAACCAACAGTATTGGCTCCCGGGTCAAAAGTTCCATCCGTACCGGTGACCTCATCCTTAAATTTTAATAGATATTTGCCCTGTTTGGTAGCATAAACATCTTTCGTTTTTCCTCTATAGAGGGGCTCTATATTCATTCCCTTCCTCTTTATTTATATACATTTATGCCCTTACTGGATTAAACATATTCTATCTTAATATTCTATTCTGAGCAAATAAATATCAATGAGAGATAAATAGAAGTAATTATTCATTTGAAGATAGTGATAACAACTAAAAAAACTAATTGCTTGTTGGTAATTAACTGGCAGAGGCGGGAGAGATAAGATTATTAAATGCAAACAGGAGATGTTTTTCTTTGATAGAAAAACATCTCCTGTTTGATATGCTTTGTTCTAACTTACAGATTAGAAGTTTCTTTTATTATCATGGAAATCGCGTCTGTTTCTATCGCCAAATTCTCTTCTCGGTTTTTGCGGTCTGGCTTCATCAATTTTTAAAGGTCGGCCAACAAATTCAGTATTGTTTAAAGCTTCCATCGCTTTTTCTGCTTCCTCAGGAGAAGACATTTCCACAAATCCAAAGCCTTTGCCTTCGATAATATTAACATTATTAACAGTACCCTGTTCAGCAAAAAGCTCTTTCAGCTGTTCATTGGTTACAGAATAATTTAAATTACCTACATAAAGCTTACTACCTTGCATACTTCTTTTACCTCCTTCTTTCTTTATTTTTTCAGTAACATTAAATCTAGAGGCAAAGCAACGCAAAATAGTAACCAACTCTCTTTATTTATATATTACTGGTGAACAGACTTCTAAAGGCTGTTCCTAAATGTTGGGGTTATTCTCCCTAACATCATCACCGTTTTTTAGTGACGATTCATTATACAGCAATGATAAAGAATGTCAAATAAATTTTTACAATATGCTTAAAATAATATTAATCAGATGATGATTGCCCTAATAGTACTCCCAAATCAAAAGCTTTTTCCAGATATTCAATCTTATTTTCAGCTCCTTCTCCTTTATCAGAATCTGTAACAACTAGGGTTTCTATCAGTTCAACATTAACAAAATGCTTACTCCATATTTTCATCGATATCAGGGCATGATCAGGATTTTTAGAGATATTGGCTACCCAGATAAAAATGCCTTTCTTCTTTTTCTCCAATCTCGATTTAAAGGTTGTTTTTCCATTGGGAAGGACGGTCATATCTGCCAGACAATTGGAACGGTCAATCACCAATTTCAACTGAGCACTGAAAGTACCGAAATATGCCGGGGCTCCTATAACCAAGGCATCTACGCTTTCTAAGATTGGGTAGATTTGGTCCATTCCATCGTGAAAAAAGCAATAGCCAGGTGCCGGAAATTTTTTACAACCTCGACAGGGCATAATATCTAAGTCATTGAGATATATCTTTTCGGTTTCTGCACCCATTGATTGGGCACCTTCCAGAGCTCTAGTCACCAGGGTATCGGTATTCATTCCCTTTCGTGGACTACCTATAATTCCTACTACCTTTATAGCTATATTTAATCACCCTTTTTTGATTCTATCGGTTATTAATTTAATTAATATATCACTCTCTTTCACTGTACAATAGAGAGTAGTATACTGTTCTGATTCTGAACCTATGTTTAGCTAATAATAGTCATGTCGACATTTAATATTATTTTACTTTTTCGATTTTAGCTGCGCAAACCTTGAACTCCGGAATTTTAGCAATCGGATCTAGAGCGGCAATGGTAAGGATATTGGCTGCTGCCTCCTCAAAATGAAAAGGAATAAAGATCAATCCGTCACTAACCTTATTGGTTATCTTTGCTTTAATCCTAACTTCTCCTCTGCGTGTGGCAACTTTAATCATTTCATTATCATTGATTCCCAGCTTTTGGGCATCTTCTTTAGAAATTTCCACATATCCTTCCGGCACGCGCTCGTTTAAGGTCTTTGACCTTCTGCTCATAGTACCGGTATGGAAGTGCCATAGAGTTCTTCCGGTAGTTAAAATAAATGGGTAATCTGCATCAGGGAGTTCTGCCGGAGCCGTAAAAGATACCGGATGAAAGAATCCTTTACCCCTGCTAAACTTACCTTCTTTATGTAAATAAACTGTTCCGGGGTGATTCTCATCAGGACAGGGCCATTGCAGACCTTCTTCATCTTGCTGTAAACGTTCCCAGGTTATACCACGATAAATTGGGGTAAGCTGATTTATTTCGGTTAGTATTTCTTCGGCACTCTGATAGTTTAAACCAGAATAGCCCATTTTCTGCGCTAAAAGTGAAATTATTTGCCAGTCCGGTTTACTATTCCCTATCGGTTCTATGGCCTTTCGTATCAGCTGTACCCTTCTTTCAGTACTGGTAAAGGTACCCTCCTTTTCGGCAAAGGAGGCTGCCGGTAAAACTACATCAGCCAATTCAGCGGTAGGGGTCATAAAAATATCCTGTACAATTAAAAAAGGTTTTTGCAGTGCTAAACGGACATGGTTACTATCGGGGTCGCTTATTACCGGATTCTCCCCCATAATATAAAGTATTTTCAGTTCACCTCTATAAGCTGCGTCCATCATTTCTACCACCGTTAATCCAGCCACATCATCCATTTCTTTTTCTTCTATTCCCCAAACTGAGGCAAATTTCTTACGAATTTCCCGGTCGGCAACTGACTGGTAGCCGGTAAAAATATTGGGTAAGGCACCCATATCACAGGCACCTTGCACATTATTCTGTCCACGCAAAGGATTTACCCCAGTCGCCCATTTTCCAATGTTGCCGCAAAGCATCTGTAAATTTGCCGTACTCTTTACATTATCAACTCCACTGGTATGCTGGGTAATACCCATAGAATAAATGAGATAGGTAGTTTCAGCCCTGCCTATCATGCGGGCTGCCTGAATTATCTTCTCCTTAGGCACGCCGGTAATCCGAGCAGCTTTTTCGGGAGTCATTTTCATTATTTCTTCCTGAAAAACTGCAAAATTCTCACAGTTTTGCTTGATAAATTGCTCATCGTAGAGCTTTTCTGCAATAATTACATTCATTATTCCATTCAAGAGAGCTACATCAGTACCGGGCAGGTGATTCAGCGCAATACCGCCATTATCTTCAGCTAACTCAGATAAAGGAATAGTGCGGGGATCGGCAACAACTAACTTCGCTCCTTTTTTTAGCGCTTCTAATATTCGCGCTCCGATTAAGGGGTGTTGCTCATTAGTATTTGAACCGATGATAAAAATAACTTTTGCATCAACAATTTCGTCAATAGAATTGGTCATAGCGCCAGAACCAAAAGCAGCTCCCAGGCCCACCACTGTTGAAGAATGGCACAATCGGGCACAATGGTCTACATTGTTAGTTTTCAGGACTGCTCGGGCAAATTTTTGCATAACGTAATTCTCTTCATTGGTACATTTAGCCGAACTAAGACATCCTATAACCCTTCTATTGCCCGGATTTTCACTTATAATCTTTTGAAAATGAGCTGCAATGAAGTCTATCGTTTCTTCCCAACTTACTTTTTCCCAATTACCCCGTGCATTCTTAATTAGAGGGTCAGTCAATCTATCAGGATGGTTAATAAATTCGTGTACATTCCATCCCTTTATACACAATTTGCCTTTCCCGGGGTTGAATTCCGGAGGCATAACCGGTTTGGTATCCACTACCTTTCCATCTTTAGTCTTCAGCCATAATTGGCATCCTGTTCCGCAGTAAATACAGGTGGTTTTGACTTTTTCCATATCTTCCTCCTATACCCCTTCCTTGCTCGGTATCTTCACCCGGTGAAGGTCTAAGCCAATTTCTTCCATAGAGCGACCCATAGCCAGAGCCAGCAGTTCAATAGCATATAAAACCGGAATCGGTTTTTCTTTTAATTGAGGATTATTCCTAAAAAGAAGAAATTGGCCAAAATCAAATTGGTTAAAACAAGCTGGACAGGCAGTACTGATAAAACCAGCACCAGAAAGCTGCACATCAACCAATTTATTCTCAATACATCTATTGGAAGCTTCTTTATCCCCGGCTAAATTTAGAGATACTCCGCAGCAGTCTGCCTTAGATAGATAATCTATTGGAGTAGCTCCTAAGGCAGCAATAAATTGATCGTAAAATTCTGGGTCTACCGGATTATCAAATTTTAATATTTCATTAGGCATTAGTAAGTGGCATCCGGGATGACCGGCGACTTTAAAGCCAACCAGAGGTGTTTTTATCATTTTTTTTAGATTATCCAATCCAATATCTTCTTTTAAAACCTGCAAAAAATGCCTTATCTTAATAGTCCCCTTATACTCTCTGCCGATTTCTTTTAAGACATTATTCACCTTTCTCTTCAGGTCAACATTATTTTTAAGTCTATAGTTGGAAATGGCTAAAGTATTTTCACAACCATTGCATAAGGTCATGATATCCATATTCTGTTCCTCGGCAATGGCAATATTGCGAGCTGCTGATACCATCCAGAAATACTGATTGGCTCCCTGTAGTCTGATAGGGTCCGGACAACAGGTAAATTCACTGGACTCTTGTAAGTTTATACCAATCTCCGGTAAAACTTCTAAAGCCAATCTCTCTACATTGGGCAGACTTGCCGGTATGGTACATCCTTTAAAAAAAAGGTAATTTAACACTATTTACCACCCTCTTTCCCTTTTAAACCAGTTTTCTCAGCTAATTTATTAATCTCTTCAACTGATTTTTCGTTCTTTTCTATCCCTTTCATTCCTGCTCTCTTGCGGGCTAAATTGGTGAATTTTAAGGCATAGACTGTTCCTTCTTGTAAGAGCTGGTCTACCAGTCGATATACGGTTTCCGGTGCATGGCCCTCCCGGTAGGATATTTCTTTTAAATTAGTAAAGGCATCAGTGGGATTGGTATCCTGAGGACAGGTAATTAGACATTTCTCACAGGCACAGCACATCCAGACATCGTTTAGGGCTACTTCTTTTTCTGTTTCGAAAAGATGGGTTACGAAAGAATTTTCCAGATTATATTTTTTTACATTCTGGGTAATGGGACAAAATTTGGAGCAGGTAGAGCATTTAAAACAAACTTCAATAGCTTTATCCTTCTTTAAAATCTCATTTTTTTCATATTTTAGTCGTAATACTTCCATACTCCCTCCTATTAAAGGCATATATTTTCAAGTTTTATTCGCCAACAAATTGATTTGCCTAAACTACTTATTAATATAATTATACTTGGTTTATTCTAAAATCCAATCATTAATCATTCTTAATACGGTGGGAGTAATAGTCTAATAATCAAAATAATTTTACAACAAATAGGAAACATAAGTTACGGAATAATTCAGCAGTTCTGTCATAAAATATATACTTAAGAAAGATTATATTTAGCCTTGCAGAGCATTAACCGGTCGGCTTTAAATTCTATTGAATTAAATAAGTAGCATGCACAGTAACTTTTATCTCTTTTTTGCGAGACGCGGTATTATACATTCCATAACTCTCCACTTCAGTAGAATAAGGTTCTATTATTTGAAACACCCCTGCCTGGGACCAGGTCATTTTACCGACTTTATGCCCACCCTCTTTTAAAATCATTTCAGCTCGTTCACGGGCATTTCTAGTTGCTAATTCCAGTAAATCTTTTTTCAGTGCATCTATTCCGGAATAGAAATATTCAAGTGTGGTATTCTGAAAAAAGATATCCTGATCCAACAATTCATCCGGATTTAGGGCTAGTTTCTCAATTGTTTCAACAGCTGTGGAGATAATGAAAAACGATTGGTTCAAGATATATCCTGACACTTCTCCGTCTCGGTTCCACATATTTTGGATAGAAATAGGATTTATATTGATATCTCTTTCGGAAATCCCTTTACCGTTTAAAATATGGAATAACCGGTCTCTTTTTTCCTGAATATTTCGGTAGCCCTCTCGGAGGTTAGTCAGGTCAGTATTTTCTTGCAGAGTAATATTCCATTTTACTATATCTGATTCAAATCCCTGGGTAGCGGCCCCTACTACCTGCACAAAATCTCGACTGCTTCTGGTTTGATAGAAAAAATAGCCGAAGACTAGAGCAGCTAAGACAATTGATACACCCAGTATCAAAAAAGCGGTCTTGAAATTTTTATAAGTAAACTGTTCTTCTCTTTCCATAGAGCTTCCCCTTTTATTTATTTTACGCTAAATACTTCTGAAAGTTCTTTTCAAATTTTTTTATCTTAGGCAATACCACAAACTGACAATAACTATTCTCCGGATAGTTCTTTAAGTAATTATGATGATATTCCTCAGCTTCATAAAATTCTTGAAAAGGAACAATTTCGGTCACGATAGATGCCGACAAGGTATGAGAATTTTCCAATTCTTTTTTAGAGTTCTCGGCAATTTCTTTCTGTTGTTCATTATGATAAAAGATTACGGAACGATACTGTGAACCAATATCGTTACCCTGGCGGTTTAAGGTGGTTGGGTTATGAATATGCCAGAATATTTCTAATATTTCACAATAAGAGATAAGTTCCGGATTAAAGAAAACCTGTATTGCCTCAGCATGCCCGGTGGTATCAGAACAGACCTGTTCATAGCTGGGGTTCTTTATCTCTCCTCCGCTATAACCGGGGATTACCCTTATTATTCCCTTAACTCTCTGATATACTGCCTCTAAGCACCAGAAACAACCACCTGCCAGAGTAGCGACTTCTGTTCCTTTAGCCATTTCCATACTCCCTTAGATAGTTTATATCAGTCACATAATTATAGCACAATAAATATTTCTCTATAAAGTTTTATTATTATCCTCCTCCCATTGGAGGGTAAACTTTAACTATATCTCCATCTTGCAGCGGCCGGTTCAATTGAGTGAAAGGGACAACTCTATCATTAACTATAACCATACTTATTGCATCCAGAGCTCTCTCATGCCTGATAGTCTCTTCTAAAAACTGTTTAATTGTTTTGTGTTCAAAAAGCTCCTTTACCAATCCTTCGTTCTCTTGATAACCATCAACATAATCTTTCAAATTTGAATAGATTAATAATTTTACTTTCATAATTAACTCCGGTTTAATACTCCTGTTTAACGCAACCACGCCAATTGCTATAAAGTATTATAATATGTTTAAAAACATTAATAAAAACGGTAGAATGAATAGCACTCCAAAAGTGGTAAAAATCCAGCAGGAGTTGACCAGATCAATATTCAGATTGTAAATATTAGCTGCAACAACCGAATTAAAAGCCACCGGCATGGATGCCATAATTACAGATACCTTTAACGGTAGGCCATTATCAATAGTATGATAACCTGCCAAAAATGCTACTATTAGAGTAACTATAGGTGCGGCAATAAACTTTATTAGAGAGATGCAAAAGCATTCTTTGAGGTATTGGCTGATACGGCTGAATCTTAAGTTCAACCCCACAGAGAATAATAATACAAAAGTGGACAATGGTATTAATATTTCATTGACTGCGGTATAGACGTTGGGACGCATCAAGGAGCTCCTATTGAGGATTAAGCCAATTAGCACAGCCCCAACCCCTATATTAAAAAAAGGATCTTTTATTATAGCAGATAAAATACCGAAAATCTTTTCCCTATGATTAAGATTATTACCGTACATCCGAACAATAGGGAAACCAATGCCGTAATAGACCGCACGATGCAAGAAGGTAAGAATGGGAGTTAAGGCAAAACCTTCTTCGCCCAAATAGAAAAAAACAATCAGACTGCCCAAGGAAACAGCATTAGAAAAAAACCCACAGCTAAAAAGAGAGCCGGTATCTGTACGGTTGTAATGTCCATATTTAGAAAGAAAAAAAGTAAAAATTGCTCCTGTAAAAATACTGACAATTCCCACAAAAGGCAGACTCATTAATTCCGATATACTGTTAATTCTAAAAATCCAGAGACTCCCGATATAAGTAATAGATGTAAACCAGATCATACCCAATTTTTGTAAAAAAATTGCTAACTTTTTCAATGTTTCAGAAGACATCATATGGTTTTTATTCACCAATTTTTGGAATAAATATCCACCCATAGTACCAATTATTAGAATAAAAAAAGTTTTCCACAAAGCTAGTAGTGTATCTATGATTGTCTCCTTTTCAAAAAATGTTTCTGATACAAACCAAATTCAGTTCTCCTTAATAGTAATAGAAATATAGGGGGAGCTAATAGGGCATTTTGCAGTGCTCTACCAGATCAAATTGCCATAATAAAGTGTAACACATTACTAAATCTTATCCATAGTATACAATTAAATAAGAATATATTTGGTCAGGGTTTATCGTAAGAATATAAAAACAGACTTATGAAGCCAGTTAAGATATTGACATATCATAAAAATAATTTATATTCAAAATTAATTATTTTAAGAATATTCTCTTAATATGGCAATGATAATATCTACCGCCTTTTCCATATCGGCAAGAGCGATATTTTCATCCTTACTATGAGGTAGATTGCCCCCAAATCCTAAAGCCGCGGTGGTAATTCCTTTTTTATTCAGATTAGCGGCATCAGTTCCACCACAGATAACCACTGCTTTAGGTATTAATCCGGCTGATTGGATTGCCTTTTTAGCTATCTTTACTACTTCAGAATTTTCTGAGATTTGGTAGGCTTTTAAGGCTTGTTTAGACTGTATCTCTACTCTGGCTCCTCTTGCTCTTGCTACAGTCTGAAAAGTACCTCTTATTGATCTACTATATTCCAGACATCTTTTGTGGTTCTGGCTACGGCATTCAATCTGTACTGATGCGTTTTCAGGGACGGCATTTAAGACGTGGCCGCCTTCAATTAAACCAATATTAACAGTAGTGATAGGGTCAATCCAACCCGTTTTCAAGAGAGAAATAGCATGGGCAGCTATCTCTATAGCGGAAATACCATGTTCCGGTTCCACCGCATGTGCCGCTTTGCCAATGATTTTAATGTCCATCTCAATCCGGCTGGGTCCGCCAATAATGATTTCCTCTAAAGCCTCTGAATCAAGGACATATCCCTTTTTTGCCTTTAACAAATTTGTTTCGGCAAAACTTGACCCGATCAATCCTATCTCTTCCTGACGGGTGATGAGAATCTCGATAGGGGGATATTGAGGGGCTTTTAGCAGGGCTACCAATAATTCAGCTATGCCGGCTTTATCATCTGCCCCTAAAATAGTTTCTCCCTTGGAACGAATTACTCCTTTTTCCAGGAATGGCTCTATACCTTTTCCCGGTTTTACAGTATCGGCATGACAGCTAAATAAGATTGGTTCACTTTTATGGCTATTCTTGGCTTTTACTCTGATAATAAGATTGCCATAGCTATCATATTCCGTATGAGCTTTAAGTTCTTTTTGAAATAAATCTGCTAAGAATTTTAAAAATTTTTGTTCTTCTCCGGATTCACTGTCGATCTTTACCATTTGGAAGAAATATTTTACTATATCATCTGACATAAACTACTCCTTTCAATACCACTACTTCTTCTTTCAACTTCTTACTTACCTTCTTTAAGATGACCGACCATGTGAGTCCTCTTATCTTATTTCTAATATTTAATGTAAAAGTATCAATAAAATAATAGTTAAAAATGATGCGTATCCCATAGCAACGCAGCAGCACCAATTGTTCCGGCATACTCCCTCAATGCTCCAAAAATAATCTTTAAATCTGCTAGATGTGAACTCATCGCTCTTTGAAAAACAATTTCCTTAAGTGGGCTAAGCAGCTTATCACCTTCGTTGGTAATTCCACCAACCATTATAATTATTTCTGGATTAAGAATATTTACCAGAATGGCAATTGCTATACCCAAATATTCAATAGCCTCCTCTACTATGTCCTTTACTATTACATTCCCTTGACGGGCTAATTCAAATATTCTGGCTAAGCCCATATCTTCAAAATTATATTCTAAGGAATACCCCTTACTTCCGGACTTTAACTCCGCTATCCTCTGGTGAACTCTATTTTTAATACCTGCCGCAGAGGAGTAAGCCTCTAAACAGCCCTCCTTGCCGCAATTACAGAGGGGGCCATCTTTATTGACAGTGATATGCCCTACTTCACCGGCTACATTATTCTTTCCATGGTATATCTTTCCACCTAGTATCAGCCCTCCTCCAATGCCGGTTCCCAATGTCAAGCAAACCATTTCCTCAATTCCCCGGGCAGCACCAAATATTTTTTCTCCCCAAGCAGCTGCATTAGCATCGTTCTCAATTTGAACAGGTATTTGAAATTCTTCCCTGATAATATCTGCTAGTGGAACTTCTTTCCACCCCGGTAGATTGGGGGCGCAATGCACTACCCCTTTTCTGTAATCCATAGGCCCCGGAACCCCAATACCAATACCTATTATTTCACTAATTTTAAAATCCTTTTCTTTTATTATCTGGCCGATTCCTTGTTTTATTCTGGCGATAGTCTTTTCCTGCCCTTGCTCTGCACAGGTGGGTATTTTCAAGTATTTCTCAACTCTGCCCATTTTATTAACTAAGGCGATACTAATCTTGGTACCTCCTAAATCAACACCTATGGCATATTCGTCCATTATTCTAATAGAATTATCGGATTTTTTCATACTTGTTTAATCTCAACTTCAAGGATATTTTAAATCTAGATGCTATCTGCAATGATTTTCCAAAAGATGCTATACCTATTAGCACCGTCAGCCAGTGCCAAAAAATGTGCTCTTTCCCTAAGAAAGAAAGGCGCTGAGAATACCTATCTATCCACTACCTAGCAGTCTAACAGTCATTAATTCTCTGCCACTGACATAGTCCGGAATACCGGCCCAGAAAGAACAGGAGCCTGCTGCAGGAGGCATCAATTCTGAGCTATCAAATAGGGAAACCGAGGCCTCGTCTAAAAATTTTGCAGCTTTTCCGGTAATGCAATGCAGATTTATTTTCATTTTTGATTATATACCAATGTAATCTATAATACAAACCATCTCCGATGAGAAAAAATTCTATTTTTCTATCACCTTCCTCACTCATCACAATATTAACAATCAATAAGTTATTATTATGCCCTTATAACTATTTTCTACATCCTCTTTAATTCTCTTCATCCTGTATTTCCCATAAGATACCGGGATTGCTTTTAATCTAGTTCAGGATGTGTTAAACTATTAACATATATAAAATTTATTGAGCTAAGCCATTTTAGAAGGTGATCTAATTATGCCCCGTATAATCATAATATCAAATCGCCTACCGGTTACGGCAGAAAAGGGTAAGAGCAAGCTGATTTACCATCCCAGTGTAGGCGGGCTGGCAACTGGTATGTCCCCTTTACAAAAAGAATATGAATGCCTGTGGGTTGGTTGGCCGGGTATCGCCAGAGAACAACTTAATGCTAAAGAAAAAGAAAGTTTAGTAAAAGAGCTGAAAAAGACCGGTAATTATCCGGTATTCTTATCTCAAGCCCATATCGAAGGATATTACAACGGCTTTTGCAATAAGACTATCTGGTCTTTATTCCATTGTTTTACCCAATTTTCTGTTTATGAAAACCAGCTATGGGAAACCTATCAACAAGTCAACCAGATTTTTTGCCAAACTATACTTGATATAATCAAATCAGATGATATTGTCTGGGTACATGATTATCACCTTATGTTATTACCGCACTTATTGAGAAAGAGGGTGCCTGATTTAACTATTGGATTCTTTTTACACATTCCTTTCCCTCCTTCTGAAATCTTTAGATTGCTACCTTGGCGAAGAGAACTGTTAGAAGGTCTATTAGGTGCTGACCTGATTGGCTTTCATACCTATGATTATGTACAAAACTTTCTTGATTCCCTGCTCCGTGTATGCGGATATGAAAATAGTCTTAACTTCATCAATTATCAAAATAGAATTGTTAAAGTAGATTCTTTCCCCTTGGGCATAGATTTTGACCGTTTTAATAATTCTTCTGAATTAGCAGAAACAAAGCAAGAAATAAAAAAAATTAAAGAAAAAGTAGGAAAATATAAAACAATAGTTTCAGTTGACCGCTTAGACTATAGCAAAGGAATTTTAGAAAGACTAAGGGCTTATTATGCTTTTCTGGAAGATAATCCGGAATACTGGGAAAAAGTAATTATGATTCTATTGGCAGTCCCTTCCCGCACTGGTGTTCCGCAATACCAGCAATTAAAACAGCAGATAGATGGACTGGTTGGTTCCATAAATGGGAAGTTTGGAAAAATAGGTTGGTCGCCTATCTGGTATCTATACCGTTCTATGTCTTTCCCTGAACTAACCGCTCTCTATTATGCCAGCGATATTGCCCTGGTAACCCCACTTAAGGATGGCATGAACTTAATTGCCAAAGAATATATCGCCACTAAAAAAGATAATTTGGGAGTCCTTATCTTAAGCGAAATGGCAGGAGCCGCCAATGAGATGAGCGAGGCACTGCTAGTTAACCCTAATAACCGTACCCAGATTTCCTGGGCTATAAAATATGCTCTTAATATGCCAGAAGAAGAACAGCAGAAAAGAATATTCTATCTGCAAAAACGTTTAAAGCATTATGATGTTAAGAAATGGGCTGATGACTTCAAAGAGCATATGATTAAGATTAAAAACGAACAACAAAGCCTTGCTGAGAAATACCTGTCACCTAAGAATAGATTAAAAATAATTAAAGATTATCAAAAGAGCAACCAACGTCTGTTTTTGATTAACTATGATGGTACCCTTATCCCTTACCATTTAAAATTCAAAGAATCGGGTCCATCACAAAAAGTCTTTTCTATCATCAAATCGCTCAGTCAAGATGTTAAAAATAGTGTAATCATTCTTAGCGGTAGGGAAAAAGAAATTTTAGATAGATGGTTTAGCAATCTCCAAGTGGATTTAATAGCTGAACATGGCGCCTGGCTAAAAAAGAATCCGAACAATTGGAAGACGATTAAGCCTTTAGCGGGAGACTGGAAAGATGAGATTAAACCTATTTTAGAGCTTCATACTAATAGAACTCCCGGCTCTTTTATTCAGGAAAAGGAGTTTTCTCTAGTCTGGTATTATATTAATGCTGAGCCATCTTTTGGTCGTACACGAGCTATGGAATTAATGAATTCTATTGCCCATCTAATCTCTAATCTTGGTTTAGAGGCTATCCATGGGGACAAGGTTATAGAAATAAAATCAGCCGGTATTAATAAAGGAATTACTGCCTATCAATGGGTGACTGAAAAGAAATGGGATTTTATTATGGCTATCGGTGATGATTGGTCTGATGAATATACCTTTTCTTATTTACCGACTTCAGCTTATTCCATCAAAGTAGGCCCAGGTATCTCTAAAGCAAAATACAATACCCGCTCTTCTATTGAGGTCCTTGCTCTCTTAAAGGAGCTGGCTAAAAACTCATAGCCCGTTAAGCCACTTTTATTTCTGAATAGAGATAGGCATCCTGAATAGTATGAAATAACTTGATTACCTCTTCCATCGGTTTTTGAAAAGTTTTCTCCCGAAGATAAGCCCTATGCCGCTTGCCCTCTCGTTAATGACCGCAGCTTTGACCGCTTGTTGTAAATAATTTTCACCGGAGGACGACCTCTTGAGTTGATTAAACCGATTCTACCTGAAAAACAATTCAAAACATGATAACGAGTAAAGTCAATGGAATGGTCTGTGGTCAATTTTCGTAGACTATGGAGCTGGTTTTTCCAAAATTTAAGGCCAAATACCAGCTATAAAGAATATTTACTCATAATACATAAGGATTAATTTAAACATTAGTAATATTTAAAAATATATTCAATAATTGGTTAACATTGGTAATTTCTATTATCTGCCAGTACCCCGACATTTTCCTCATTTTTACCTCTACTATAAAATTACTTTGTTTAGTCCGATCATAGTAAGTTAACCCCAGAGAAGCTACATCGTTTTCAATTTCGATGTAGTTGATCGATTGGAACTCCCAGTCATCGGGATTAACTATTTCTTTAACCTTTTTAACAAACACAGAAACTAACCTATTCTCGTCTTGAGAAATTGCATCTTCCCATTTCCCTTGTGATGTGTAGCTATGGATTTCTTTTTTAATTATTTCCTTTAGATTTGGCTTAACTACCGATAATAAAGTACTACCTATCTCGTTTCTAATATCAAACCATGGGTTTTTTCTGCTGTCTGCAACCGGATTGCTATAATATTGCCAAATTTGGTCAATAGCTGCCTCTACCGTTCTGTCCAGGTCAACATACTTGTCAAAAGTCACAGTATCATTATTGGCTATTGCCTTTTTTAATTGCTTTAAGGAATACTGGGGGGAGACTATTACTCGCCAGGAGATGAATAGGGAAATAACAATGATAAAAAATAACAAAAACAATAACCTTTTTTTCATAATTTTATTCTCCGTATCTTATATATATCCTAACTCAATTTTATCAATACGTATTTAATGTTATAGCTTACATGGCAAAAAATATAGCATTATTCGTGCACCATTTTAGAAATAAAAAAGCAGACTAGTAAGACTAATCAGACTAATCTGCTTTTTAACTCATGTAAAAGCAAATCAAATCTATTGCTATTTAATGATCGAAATTGCTGCCTCTACTCTACTTTTAACTCATCTAATAACGGTATTAATACTGTCGCAATATAAGCTATAGCTGGTCCGCCGCCCATTAATTTTGCCACTGCTGCAGCTTCTAAGATTTCTTGACGGCTTGCCCCGGCCTTCACTGCTTCTGCACAATGGAATATGATGCAGGGATTGCAGCGTACTACCAGGGAAATAGAAAGAGCTATTAGTTCTTTCATTTTAGCACTAATAACTCCCCCTTTAGCACATTCTTGTTCAAATTTCACAAAGCTGCCCATCACTGTGGGCATTTCTTTACCTAGCTGCCCCAATTGTTGCCCCATTTTTTTGATCTCATCTGTCATTTTTTCTTTTCTCCTTTTTTTAATGAATATCAGCATGCGCTACCTACTAAGCGTTAGCTGTAAAAATATTCCCAACATTTACTCAAAATAATTTTCTAAATCAATTCCAGCTATACAGTTAATTCCTAATTTGAACCAAATTGGCATTTAAAGAGACTACCTCTCCGGCGTAAACCCAGAACTCGTCCAGCCAGACTCTAAATCCATCCTTTATTACGGCAACCTCATAGACCCCTTCTTTCAACCCATCAACAATTTCAGTTTGATAGGCAGATGTAGTAGCCATATGGATCCCATTAATAAATATCTTGGCATTACTCTCATTACAGGATACGGAAATAGACCCTTCCCTTACTGCTCGCTGCATCTTTACATTGAGACGATTGACACGGTCAGCAGTTATTCTTACCGTAGTAATGTAATCACGATAACCACTTTTGGAAATTCTTAATTCATAATTTCCTTCTTGAATATTATTAATTGCCACACTTCTATTGATTTTTGTATTCTTCTGATATTTTCCATCTAAATAGATTCTGGCATTATCAACATCACTGGCAATCTCTAGATTACCAGTACGTACGACTCTTTCTAAGTTAACTGTTAGCTGAATCTGCTGGTTGCGCTTTACTTCCACTGTTCGGGTCCAATCACGGTATCCGTTCAAAATAACTTGAACATCATGAAAACCTTCACTAACTTGCTCCAGCAACACATTTCTGTTTTTTTCAGTCAGTCCTTTATATTGCCCATCTAAATAGATTCTGGCATTACCTTCATTAGAGCGAATAGCAATTGAGCCATAGCGCTGCATACTTACCAGATTGGATTGAACAGAAGTTGTTTGGTTAGGGTTAATCTGAATCGTTCTAGTCCAAGTTTGATAGCCGGGCAACTCTACCCGAGCCACATACTCGCCAACACGAATGGAATCCATTGCCAGTGGGGTCTGACCTGCTGGGCGGTCGTTTAAATAGACTTCAGCACCTGAAGGGCTGGAATTGAGGCGCAAGCGTCCCGTCCTTGCCCTACTTTCAACTACTTGATAGGGCACAACCTCACTGCTAACCCATCTCTGTGGTGATAGGTTGTTTAAGATTCCCCTGATTCTCAAAGTAAACCGGGCAATTCCTTCTTCCAATTTAGGAAACAATTGCCTCTCTATTATCCTTTCTAATTCGCGAGAGATAATTACCGGCTCAGTAGTCGCAAACCCCTGAACATACTCCCATCCCGGTCTGCTGGCAGAATCTATCTCTCCATCAATATAATAATCTTTATTTGCCTCTACAAATTGATTCTTCTGATATTGATTGGGAAATAACAGTCTTATAGTGCCATAACTGTCATAGCCAAAAATGGAAACATAGGCATCTCTGGTAGAACTAAAAGAAATTCTAATCCTTTCCCCTGGTGCATAGGTAGCCCCTACCCCTTTATCTAACCTCAAAGATAAGACAAAATCAGGCCTGGGATTAATAATTCGGATGCTTTTTTCCATATCCTCCTGTCCATTGACCGGATTTATTGTCAGTGTAAACAGAATCACGATAATTGCCAGTAAACATATATGTGAAAAAACGGTACTTTTTTTGTTTTTATTTTTCTGTGTTCTTAGTAACAATGTTTTCATATTTCCACTCCTTTTTAATATTTTTTCAAATTTCTAAACATCATATACACCTCACCTCGACTTATAAGCTTGGTGTTCATAAGATTCAAGCCTTGTCTTACCGGTATCTTCCCCTTTTTGTGTACAGAGATGTGTTTACCGACCAGCATTATAACCACACTGACAGACGGGATTTTCCGCTAGACTGAACCTGTTATAATTATAACACAACTTTTAGAACAATCCTATTATCATAAATTTCTTTGAAATTCCTTTCCATTCTTCAAACATTGGAATCAGGGTTATTATTATAAATCCCAGATTAAATTGAATAAAATATATTTTCTGTTAATGCTAAAATAAATTTTTTAGACTTAATTGCTATTCTTTTCTAAAATTCTTGTTTTTTCTTGTTTATAATATTAAAAATATTGACAAAACCCTTTATTTTTAATATTCTTAGTAAAACATTACTTAATTATAGTCTGGAATTAGGTGTTCCAATACATGATAAGAAGTATTTTTCCTTATTGTCTTTAAGAAAGGAGGTGTAACATTTTGAATAAGAGTGAATTAATTGATAAAGTAGCGAGTGATAGGGGGGTAACAAAGGCTCACGCCAAAGCAGCAGTAGAGAGTGTTTTAGATAATATATCTGAAGCTCTGGCTAGGAAAGAAGCTGTACGTTTAGTTGGTTTTGGAACATTTGGGGTTCGAGAAAGAGCAGCAAGAATGGCACGTAATCCCAGAACAGGCGAAAGTATCCCTTTACCGAAAACAAATGTACCATTCTTTAAACCCGGAAAGGAATTAAAGGAAAGAGTTAACTAAAAAATAAAGAATTTAATTTGAGAGTATAAAACAGGTCTGTTAGTTAGTAATTTAAACAGACCTGTTTTTTTTATTTAATTGGTTGCTGAATAACTTGCTTTGTCTTGCTATCCTTGTTAGAGAGCTGTAAACCCATCACATTGACATCTACAGATTTAACAAAAAGTCCTGTCTTTTCTTCAATTTCGTTTTTTACTACCGACTGAATCTTTTTGGCTAGATCAATTATAATAGAACCGTGTTCAATAATAACCGATATACAGGTAGTTATGGCTTTATCCTCAGCCAGATCAACTTTGACGCCCTCCTCTATCTCTTTTACTCCAAGCAATGTTCCAAAACCACCCTTAGGAGTTTGAGCCAGGCCAGCCACTCCGGAAATGTTACTTACTATTCTACTGATAATAGTGGCTAAAACTTCTGATGGGATATTGATTTTACCTATACTATCTTTACTAATTTTTTCTTTTGCTTCCAAAATTTTCGGAGAAGACGGTTTTTCTTTTTTTTCTACCGATTCAATAGGGGGATGGGCTTTATCTTTTTTAACATTCTCTTTTTTTACTTTCTTATCATTTACTTCTTTATTTTGCATAATAGTTACTCCTTAATTAATATATGTAAAATTTATATATCTTCTATCTTAAGAATAAACGTCCACCCACTGGGAACCATTAATATTTTAACAATTCCGTTTTTAACCTCCCATATCTCCGGACAACAATCTTCTATAAATATTACAAGTTTTCTTGCTTTTTATCCGGCAAAGTATTTATTTGGTCAATATGCCTCAATATAATTTTAATAACTTTAAGCCTTAACACACCTCCCCTAAATCATCAGATAAAAAATCGTTATTATTTTTATACGGACTATCTGTTATTATAACAAACTTGGTTAAGAAATAAAAATCAGATTTTTATGCTAACTATTTTTTAATTATAGCAGCTTTATTTTATATACTAGAATTCTGTATTAACATCTTTATCTCCTGATACTGCTCACTGTTTAGATAAGGAGAACAATAGGGCATCAAGGCATCGTTGTGCCAAAGAGGGTCCACCGGTTCCTGCCACCCATATTCTTTTATAGTCTGTTTCCATATGGCAATACCCGGAATAGGTGAAAATTTGGCCAGATATGGCTTTATCCCATTATCTAAAACTAATTTAATGGAATCAATAATAGTTGAAAAATTCTGTCCGGGTAAGCCTATCAAGAGGTAAACCCTGATTTGTCCCGGTGAAAACCCTGCCTCAAGTAAAGTCTTAACCGACTTCAAAAAAGAGGCATTATCTACCTTATTTCCGGTCTTCTTTTGAAGTTTTGGGTCAACTGTTTCCAGTCCCAGCCATATCTTTTGAAACCCGCATTCCAGCATTAACTGTGCCACCGGTTGGGTAATAAATCGAACGTGGAGAGCATTAGGGGTATAAAGATTAATATTTAAGCTCCGTTTTTTAAGCTCTGCTAGAAGTGGAATAATATGTTTTTCAGCCTGGACCAATAAGGCATCATCATAAAAAGCAAAATTGGTTATTCCTCTCTGTTCTTTCCAATAGGCAATTTCATTCACCACCTTTAAAGGACTTCGAAACTGTAACCCGGTATTGAGAAGAGCAGAGGCACAGTAGCTACACCTATTCGGACAGCCTCTTGAGGTTACTACACATACATAATCAAGAGCTGGGTACAAATCCCAGGCCGGATAAGGATAACTATTTATATCTTGCAGATTAATACTTTCCCCGCCATTGTAGTTATACTTGTCATTGGAAGTACTGGTTATCTTTTGTAGTAGCGGCAACAGTGTATTTAAGTGAGTATTGCTTATCACATAATCAGCACCTGATAAAGCTACGGCATGTTCAGAGCAGAGTGAGGCATAAATGCCACCCAAGATAATTGGACAATCGGGATATATCTTTTTTATCAACTCAATTACTCTAAAAACACCGGGGTACCAATAAGTCATGATAGATGTAACTAGGACAACATCGGGTTTATCTAAACTCATTATCTTTTTCAGAAAAACTTTTTCGGTGATGCCGTAACGGCAATAATTTCTGGGAATATGTTTTAATGATTCGGGTTTAGAAATTTTTTCTTTATAGAATGGCCCTCTTCCATCGAGCTTAGTCTTAGCTAAGTCATGGCTTGAACTATTTAATAAGCCTGATTCAAAACGGTCCACACAATCAATATAGTCTATGCGGTATCCCAGTTGCCTTAATAGGGCAGCAATATACAAAAGCCCCAACGGTTTAGACCAGAAATCATAGGCCGTAAAATCATATATCCAAGGATTGATTAGTAATAATCTGGCCTTATTTCCATTTTTATTCAATGCACCCTTCCCTTTCTAAAAATACTTTTAACATTAAGAGTCTTGACTTTAGATAATAATTTGTTAGTCCTATTTAATTTTACTACAATTACACTATTACCAAAAACCATATTTTATTGTTGTAGTATTGCTAGTTACTTTGGTACTTGGTTATTTATTATAGATTAGATAATAAGCCCCTCTTGACACTAAGAGTAAAGGATTATACAATTTCCAAATTAGTCAAATGAGTAATTTTAACAGTTTTAGAAAAATTTTTTAATATATTTTTAGTTAAAAAGTGTACACTCTATCTAAAAAAATTAAGGGGGAAATATTTGAAAGTTATAATTATCGGTGCCGGTAAAGTGGGTATACAAATTGCCCAAACTCTCTTGTCGGAAAACCATGATGTAATAATTGTCGATAAACGTGAAGAAATAAAGCAAGACCTGGACAGCCACCTTGATATTATGACAATAATTGGAAATGGCGCTAATGTGAGGGTTTTAGAGCAAGCCGGTATTAGAAACGCTGGAATGCTTATCGCTGTTACCCAAAGTGATGAAGTTAATATGATTGCATGTATAACTGCTAAACAGTTTGAGGTCAAAAAAACTATTGCCCGTATCCGCAATTCTGAATACATGTATGAAGATTCACTTTCCAAAGAAAAAATGGGCATTGACTTTATTATCAACCCCGAAAATTCTACTGCCTTAGAAATAATAGGTCTATTGAAAGCCCCGGTTAATGTTTGCGAAACACAAGATTTTGCAGGCGGCAAAGTTTCTTTATTTGGTGTCAAAGTTGATGAGGATAATCTTTTTGCAAATAAAAAAATAAAGGATACTAATTTAGGACAACATTCTCTAATCGCAGCCCTATTCAGGGAAGATAATTTAATAATACCTAACGGTGAGGATGAAATCTATGCCGGAGATATAGCATATTTAATAACTAAGAAAGAAGATGTAACAAGCATAGGACAGTTTTGCGGTAGAAAAAACATCGCCACGCAAAATGTTATTATCTTGGGCGGCAGCAATATCGGTGTACAAACTGCGACTCTTCTAAATGAGACAGGTATAAAAACAAAATTAATAGAAATAGATAAAGAAAAATGTGAAAAAATATCAGAGCTACTGCCTCAGACCCTAATTATTAACGGAGATGGTACTAACATAGAACTTTTAAGAGAAGAAGGTATAGACCAGACAGATGGCTTTGTTTCGGTTACCGGTTTTGATGAAGACAATTTGTTAACAGCTCTGCTAGCAAAACATTTGGGAGCAAAAAAGGTTATCGCTAAAATTAGTAAGACCAACTATATTCCTATTTTAGAAAATATTGGCATAGATGCTGTTGTTAATCCACAACTAATTACCGCTGCTGCTATATTACGTTTATTAAAACATGGCGAGCTTATCGATCTGGCTTTGCTGCAAGAAGGCGAGATCGAAGTCGTAGAATTTATTGCACAAAAAAATAGAGAAACAAATAATAAACCTTTAAAAACTCTTAATTTACCCGATAACACCATTATCGGAGCTATTGTGAGAGATAAGGAAACAATAATTCCTCATGGGGAAGATGTTATCATCAGTGGTGATAAGGTTATTATCTTTACCAAACCAGCAGAAACAAGAAAAATAGAACATCTTTTTTTGTGAAAAGGGGCAATCTGATTCATTGATGAAATATAATACCGTTTTCCATACACTCGGCATGATAGTATTATCTTTAAGTGCAAGCATGCTTTTCCCACTGTTTTGTGCCTTTTATTATCAGGAAGAGACAGCGATATATGCCTTCTTATCTTCTATAATTATTACCTTGCTCTTCGGAATATTCTTTTATTATCATTTCCAAGCCGAGAATGAAATTGGTAGAAAGGAAGGATATGTTGTTGCTACACTGGGATGGCTCACAACGGCAGCTTTCGGCACTCTTCCCTTTCTCTTCAGCGGCGTCCTGACTAACTTTATCGATGCTTATTTTGAGTCCATGTCCGGTCTCACTACCACGGGAGCAACGGTTCTTCAAACTATTGAAGGAAATCCCCTTTCCGTTCTCTTTTGGAGAAATCAGCTACAATGGATGGGAGGAATGGGAATTATCGTACTGATGGTAGCCATCTTGCCGGCATTGGGAGCAGGGGGCATGCAATTATTTAAATCAGAGGTTCCGGGACCGGAGAAATATAAGCTGACACCTCGCATTAAAGAGACCGCTAAATTGCTGTACCAGATTTATATCATTATCTCTGCCCTACAGGTTGCCTGTCTTTACTTCACCGGCATGTCTTTCTATGACGCACTAACTCACATGTTCGGCACCATGGCTACCGGGGGCTTTTCTCCCAAAAATCTAGGTGTCGGTCATTATAACAACTTAACTTATGAAATAATTATTATGATTTTTATGCTAATAGCCGGTGTTAACTTTACCCTACTCTACAAAGTATTACATGGCGACTTAAAAAGTTTATTCAAAGACCGGGAGTTTCTTTTTTATATAAGTGTAATTTTGATATCTATTTTTATAATTACCGCGCAATTACATATCTATATTTATAAATCAATACTAACTGCACTACGCTACTCCTCTTTTCAGGTTGTTTCTGTTATTACTACAACTGCTTTTGTGACCGTTGACTTTGACCAATGGCCTGCTCTCTCTAAAAGTATTCTCATTATTCTAATGTTTGTAGGCGGCTGTGCAGGCTCTACTGCCGGCGCTATAAAAAATATTCGTATTCTGGTCTTACTGAAAAAGGCGGGTCGGGAATTTCAAAGAATTCTACATCCGCATGCCTTCACCCCTATCTATATTGGCGATAAAAAAATATCGGAGGAGGTAGTCAGTAGTATTTCCTCTTTTTTCTTTTTATACATGCTAATATTTGTTTTTGGTACTCTGTTTATGGCTTATCTGGGATTAGATATGGTCAATGCCATGTTTTCCGTTGCCACTACATTGGGGAATACCGGGCTTGGATTGGGATCATTAGTTGGTCCTGCTCAAAACTATACTTTTCTACCTCCTTTGGGTAAAATCCTGTTATGCTTATGCATGCTCTTAGGGAGATTAGAAATATATGCTGCATTGATTTTGGTGGTACCTGAATTCTGGAAAAAATAGTTTTCAGTCTATTATTAATACTGAGCTTCGCCCGAGTATTTTTGAAAATTAGATTTTCTTTATTTTGTATGGTATAATACTTATGTAATTGATTAAGGTTCTTAAAAATAGTATTAATTATTTTGAGGATACAGGTTGAATAAAGCAAATCACTGTTTCTTCTATCTAAAGAGCAAGCAATTTAAAAATAAAAAACATTTGCAAAATACGGTCGATCGACTCTCTTCACATTACTACTTACACTATTGTTGGCATTTTGCCTCCTTTTAACTTCGTATTCTATCTTCTTCGTAATCCTTTAACAGCTTTTAGTTGTTTATTCCCTGTATTCACTAAGATAGGAGGATGATTTATTTGTCGGATAAAATATTATTTGTCTTTAATCAAGTGAATAAAAAAGAGAAGCGCGGTTTATTTCGAGAATGCACCTTAGATACAGATGTAGAGGCTATTCAACAAGCTTTAAAGGAAACAAGGTACCATGTTTTATCACTCGACCTTCATAGCCCGGAGCAATTAGAAGAATTCATTGAGCAAAATGAACCCATAGATTTTGCCTTTGTCCTAGCCGAAGGCTATAAAGATTATCCGCTTACTCTTTACGATGGTCAGGGCACTACCAACGTTCGAGAGAGGCTGCTTAAACATAATATACCGGTAAGCCATTCCAGTATTGAGACTATCGAAATATGCCGGAATAAAGAGCTTACCTATCAAAAACTGCAGGAAAACTCAATTATCATTCCAAAATATTTTGTGCTTGATACGCATAACCGTTTTTGCAGGAAACAAATATTGCCAGAAATTGAACGAATCGGCTACCCTTTAATGGTTAAGCCGGCAGGTGGAGGAGATAGTATAGGGATTACTCCAAAATCATTAGTTTCCAATATGGTTGAATTGAAGAACAAGATTAATTATTTAAAAAGAACACTGGGGAAAGGCAAAATAATACTGGAACAGTATCTACCCGGACAGGAATTTACTATTACCATTTTAGGCAATGAAGTCAAATATGTGCTGCCTATTGTCGCTTTCCCCAAGAGATGGGGAATTCGTTACACCGAGGTAAAAAATAAAGAACATGAAGTACGGAATAAATTTAATATAATTGATGAAGAAGATGATCTGTTCGGCAAGCTAAGAAATATGTCATTAAAATGTTTTCATGCCGTTAAGGCAGATGATATTATTCGCATAGACATCAAAAAAGACTCAGGAAACCGCCTCTATGTGATTGATATAAACGGTGCTCCCTCTTTTTCTGTAAAAAGTTCAGTAAATTTTATGGCCAATAAAGCAGGACTATCTCACAGTCAGATAATACAGTTCGTTTGTTATGAAGGCATAGTAAAAAATAAGCTGATACCCAGCCAATATCTGGAGGAACTAATTACTCCTGTTAAAAAAGCATTGTCCCCTCTACGGGTATTTAATTAACATAGCTACCCTATAGAATATACTTGCTAATTGTTGATTATAAGAAGAATATCTATATTTGATTTACCTTCAAGGCTTTAGCTGTAATCTTTGCAGGAATTCAGCAATTGTCTTGGTTAGAATTCGCATTGTTTTAGATTTAGGATATTCCATATGCAAAGGGGGGTTTTCTGGTTTGATAAGATAATCTATTCCATAGTCTTTCACTCTTAGTCCAGACTCATTAATCAAAGCACTGATGGAAACCACTGGTAGTCGATATTTTTTAGCTATTGTAGCTACTCCCACCGGTGTCTTGCCGTAAATGGTAGATTCACTGATTTCCCCTTCTCCAGTAATAACCAGATTGGCATCTTTTATTTTTTCTTCTAGGTGAACAGCGCTAATAACAATGTCTATACCCGGTTTCAGCTCGGCATCTAAAAAAGCCATCAATCCCGCACCTAACCCTCCGGCAGCACCAGCACCTGGAATATCCTTTACATCTTTACCTAAATCACGATTAATAACATAAGCAAAATGCAGTAAGGCTTCATCCAGCACTCTGACCATCTCTTCTGTAGCACCTTTTTGGGGACCGTATATCGCTGAAGCACCAGTAGGACCACAAAGAGGGTTCTGAACATCTGAGGCTACCATAAATTCAGTCTTTTTAATACGTTGGTCTATCTGTGAAATATCAATACGGCTTAAGCGGGATAATTCACCACCGCCAAATCCCAATTCATAACCATTTTTATCAAGTAGCTTTACCCCCAAAGCCTGTGCCATTCCTGCGCCGCCATCATTGGTGGCACTGCCCCCAATACCGACAATCATTTTGCGGCATTTGTAATCAAGGGCTAATTTGATTAATTGGCCGGTGCCGTAAGTTGTGGTAATTAAAGGATTTCTCTTTTCAGGCGGTACCAGAGGAAGTCCTGAAGCCGAAGCCATCTCTAAAACGGCAGTAATTTCATCGCCCATTATGCCAAACTCTGCCATTATGGGTTCACCCAAAGGCCCAATTACTTCGTGTTGATACAATTTTCCTCCGGTAGCATTAACCAAACATTCTACGGTGCCTTCTCCGCCATCAGCCATAGGTACTTTTTCCACCAAGGCCTCAGGGTAAACCTGTTTAACTCCCAGTGCAATTGCTTCGGTAACCTCTATGGCACTCAAGCTACCCTTAAAAGAATCGGGTGCAATAACAATCTTCATAAATATTCTTCCTTTTATGCAAATTTTTTGTTGGTACTTAATAGTACTGTCATTAAGTTGTCGAGCTGGGGTTATAAAAACTTATTAATATTATAACATAAAATCATTCTCAGTCATTATAATACTGCAAATATTATAGAATTAGCAGTGTGATATTTTATACATATATACAATTGTATTAAATTTAATTAGCTTATCTTGTCTTTCTGTATACTTGTAAATGCTTCCAAATATAATTGAAGTGCGTCAGTAAATTCATGTAAGTCCAGGCTGGTAAATTATTTAATCTTCTCTAAACGATAAATAAGATTATTTCTTTCCTGGCTAGCTCATGAGTGATTTTCATAATATTTTCTCTTCTAATAAGGAAAACTGATTAAGCGATGCTGTTTATATGGCCATACAAGACATCCTATTATTTGATAAATACTTTGTTATTTATTATCTCGAACTTGCATTCGGCGAAGAGTTGAATGGCCTGAGGTAGTAGTTTATGTTCATATTTTAATATTCTTTTAGAAAGGGATTCCTCATCATCAGATGGTCTTACTTTCACTGCTTTTTGCAGAATAATCGGTCCGCTGTCTAATCCTTCATCTACAAAATGAACCGTACAGCCGCTTATTTTTACCCCATATTCTATAGCCTGCCTCTGTGCCTCCAAACCGGGGAATGCCGGTAATAAAGAAGGATGAATATTTATAATCCGGTAAGGGTATTTCTTCACAACCTTAGGACCCAGTAAACGCATATAACCAGCCAACACAAGGAGATCTATTTTAAAGTTTTCTAAATATTCTAGAATAGACTTTTCATATTCCTCTTTATTGGGATATTTTTTATAGGGCAACACTTGTACCTCTATATTGGCCTTCTTGGCCCTCTTCAGTGCATAAGCATTAGGATTATCACTGATTACTATCTTTATCTCACCCTCAATCCGACCTTTTTTTATAGCATTTATAATTGCTTGAAGATTAGTACCTCTACCTGAAACTAAAACAGCTATGTTAATCATAATAATTTCTCTCTTTACAAGAATAAATATTTATGTTCAATCTAAATAGATAGCTTCATTTTTTTCTTTCTTTGCTATTATCTCACCAATATAGTATGCCGGTTCTTGTAATTCTTGCAATCTTTTCAATACAGCTTCCCTGTCCTTTTGGTTTATTATTAAAACTAACCCTACACCCATATTGAAAATACGGAACATTTCTCTCATATTTATATTCCCTTTTTCTTGAATTGATTTAAAGATTGCCGGAATGGGCCATTTATCTTTACCGATGCGGACGGCAACATTTTCCGGTAAGATACGTGGGATATTATCCAGAAAACCACCCCCGGTAATATGTGCAATGCCTTTAATTTTAAATTCTTTTAAAAGGGCTAATATTGACGAGGCATAAATTCTGGTTGGTTTAAGCAATTCTTCTCCCAGAGTCATATTGAAAAGGTGTGTCTTTTCAAATAGAATTGATTCGCCTTCTGATAACAGTACCTTTCTTACCAAAGAAAACCCATTGCTATGCAATCCGGAGGAAGCTAATCCTATTACTATATCTCCGGGAACAATGGTCTTCCCGGTAATAATTTTTTTCCTTTCAACAATTCCCACTGCAAAACCCGCCAAGTCGTATTGTCCATCACTGTAGAATCCCGGCATTTCCGCTGTTTCTCCACCCAATAAAGCACAACCGGCCATTTTGCACCCTTGCACTATTCCCTCGATAATATCTGCTATCTGTTTTTCTTCTACTTTACCGGTAGCCAGATAATCCAAAAAAAATATCGGTTTGGCACCACAGGTCAGTACATCATTAACACACATTGCCACTAAATCGATACCGATGGTGTCATGCTTGTTCAGGACATCAGCTATCATAAGCTTGGTACCCACTCCATCTGTACCGGAAACAAGCACCGGGTCATTAATCTTTTCCTGAGCTAGGGAAAACAATCCTGCGAAGTGACCTATTTCACTTATAACGCCCGGGATATGGGTGGCATGAATCATGGGCCTTACTTTACCGATAATACTATTCGCCAGCTCTATATCAACCCCTGCCTTTTTGTATGCTTCCTTCATTTTTTGCCCATCTCCTCTTTTTGCATTAATACTGTTAGTACTCTAATATTCTGTTATTTCCTCGGTCAGAGAAATCGCTTAATGAGTTCAAATTAATACTTTCAATATATTTTGTTTTTAAATTGTCTGTATGTCTAGCGCTTTAAAGGTAACACCATTCTTATAATGGATATTCACCGCTAAAACAGGCAGTACAAAAATCAGAGGGATTGTTCCTCTCAAAAACTCCGGTTAATCCTGACAAGCTGATATAACCCAGAGAGTCGGCATCTACCCATTCTCTAATTTTTTCAATAGATAACCGGTTGGTCCATAATTCTTCTTTTCCGGGGGTATCTCTATCATATGGGCAGGAATAATTCACCGGGGGAGAGCTTATTCTGACATGCACTTCCTTTGCCCCGGCTTTTTTTAATAGTTTTACTAAATTACGACTGGTGGTCCCCCTCACAATAGAATCATCTACCAAAACAATTCTTTGCCCTGATACAATGCTGGTAATTGCGGAAAGTTTTATCTTTACGGTATATTCTCTCAGTTTTTGGCTGGGTTGAATATAGCTTCGCCCGATGTAAGAATTTTTTAGTAAACCTTCCTGGTAAAGTATGCCGGATTGATGGGCATAACCCAAAGCTGCAAACCTACCTGAATCTGGAACGCAAATAACCATATCAGCATCAACCGGTTTTTCCAGGGCTAATCTTCGGCCGATCTTTTCTCTTATCTCCGCCACATTTTCTCCAAAAACATTGCTATCGGGACGGGCAAAGTAGACATGTTCAAATATACAGAGAGCTTTTTTAGGGCAAGGCAGTATCTGTTTTTCTCTATATCCGTTATTTTCAATTACTACCATTTCTCCGGGTTGGACTTCCTTTAAGTACTGAGCACCGATTATGGGAAAGGCACAATCTTCTGATGCCAGGACAAAACCGTCTTTAATGCTACCTAAAACAAGGGGACGGAACCCCTGCGCATCTCTTACGCCTATTAATTTATTTTCTGTTAAGACTACTAAGCAGAAGGCACCCTTCAATTGCGATACCGTCTTTTCTAAAGCTTTTTCAATCTCTTTTTCTTTAGTGGTCTTTATTATTTCACAGATTAGACTACTGTCTGTTGTATATTTATCGGTACTGTTAAAGGTTAATGGTATGTATTTTTTTAATTCATCTTGATTGATTAAATAACCATTGTGGGCCAGCGCAAAAGAGCCACCGGCAAACTCCTGCAGTAGAGGTTGACTGTTTTCCCAGTTATTAGTACCGGCAGTTGCATACCGTACATGTCCAATAGCTGCAATTCCCTGTAAAGTATTCAAGATACCTTCTTTAAAAACTTCCGCTACCAACCCCAGATCTCTATATACCAGTATATTAGAACCACTGTTAACGGCAATGCCGGCACTTTCCTGCCCTCTATGCTGAAGAGCCAAAAGCCCTAAATAGCTAAGCCGGGCTATCTTATCTTTTTCATTATCCAAGTAAATACCAAAAATCCCGCACTCTTCATGCATTATAGAAATCCCTTTCCCACGCTTTTCTTATCTCATCTATTTTTAAATCAATTAAGTCGTCAAACTGCAAACTATCCCCCTCAACTTGTCCCAATATCTCTAAAGGTGTTTTATATTTTTCAGCAATATTCTGCAACAGAACTAAATTCTCTTGGGGTAGGGAAACAACAATACGGGACTGAGATTCACCAAAAAGGAGTCCATCATTTCTGGTTTTGGCTTTTTTAGCAATTCTTATTCCTTTTTTTCCAGCCAGGCAGCATTCTGCTAATGCTATAATTAATCCGCCTTCAGCACAATCATGGGCTGAGGAGAATAATCCCAGAGTAATACCTTCACGGCAGGTATCCTGTACTGCTTTCTCTCTATTCAAATCAAGAGCGGGAGGTATTCCCTTTTCTAATCCGTGAAGGATACTCAAATATTCACTTCCTCCCAGTTCTTCTTTATTTTCACCTATCAATACTATTAAATCACCATCATTTTTAAATGATAATGTACATATTCGTCTAAAATCTTCTATAATTCCCACCATGCCAATAATCGGTGTAGGGTAAATTGCCACACCATTACTTTCATTGTTCAGACTGACATTACCGCTGACCACTGGAATCCCCATCATCTCAGCAGCTTTACTGATTCCTTTAATTACCTCTTCCAGCTGCCAGAATATCTCTTCTTTCTCCGGATTACCGAAATTGAGATTATCGGTAATGACTAAAGGACGGGCACCCTTACAGGATAAATTCCTGGCTGCCTCCGCTACTGTAATCTCACCGCCTAAAAATGGATCTAAGTAGCAGTATCTTCCATTTCCATCAACCGTTAGAGCAAGGGCTTTGTTACTGCCCCCAATTTTGATAATCCCGGCATCATCTCCCGGGAAGAGTATCGCCTCAGTACCGGCAGCACTCGATTGATTGAAATTACAGTAAACCCATTTTTTACTACCCAAATTGGGAGAAGATAATAATTTTAATAAAGCCTGATTATAGTCTTGTGGCTGAGGGATATTTTCTAAATCTAATTTCTGGTTGTATTTCAGATTAGCGGGAACTTTGCCTTTATAATTTCTAAGGGGAGCCCCTTCGGCTAAAGAATTTGCCGGTACTTCTGCTACTATCTTGCCTTCCTCTTTCAAGCGCAGCAGTCCATCCGAAGTTATTCTCCCAATAGCGGTGTATTCAATTTCCCACCTATCAAATATCTCGCCTATCTCTGCTAAGTCTTCTTTATGGGCTATCAAGAGCATTCTCTCCTGGGTTTCGGAAAGCATAATTTCCCGAGGGGTTATATCTTGTTCTTTTTTGGGAACTAGAGACAGGTTTAATTCTATTCCCTTTTTCCCTTTGCTGGCTATCTCGCTGGTAGAGCTTGCCAGACCGGCTGCTCCCAGGTCCTGCATTCCCAAGACCAATCCCTTTCCCGCTATTTCCAGACAGGCTTCAATTATTCTTTTTTCCAGATGCGGATTGCCCCGAGGAATAGGAGGATGTTCAATTACTCGGTCCACTTCTGTCAATTCCTGTGAGGCAAAACTGGCACTGCCCACACCATCTTTGCCGGTTTTCTCTCCTGCCAGAATCACGATACTGCCAATTTCTTTTGCTGAGGCAACCACAATATCTTCTTTTTTTAGCAAACCTACACACATGGCATTTACTAAAGGGTTCCTCTGATAATTCTCCAGAAAATATATTTCACCGCCCATTACCGGTACTGCGATATTGTTACCATAAAAAGCCAAACCTTTAGCTACCTCTTTGGCTAAATATTGTACCTGTGGATCTTCCCAGCTACCAAATCTCAAAGAGCCCAACAGAGCAATAGGTCTAGCCCCCATAGCCAGTACATCCCTTACTACTCCTCCTATTCCGGTGGCAGCTCCATGGAAAGGTTCCACTGCTGAGGGATGATTATGGCTTTCAATCTTTACTACCAATGCTAACCCATCACCAATATCAATAACCCCGGCATTCTCACCCGGTCCAAATAATACCCAATCTGCCTGAGTAGGAAATAGTTTTAAGAGCGGTTTAGAGCTTTTATAACTGCAATGTTCAGACCACATAGCCGAGTAGAGCCCTAATTCAACATCATTGGGCTTTCTCTTTAAAATCTTAATAATCTCCTGATATTCCATTTCGGTTAGATTATTCTCATCTAATATTCTCCGTAACTGTATACCGTTTTTGTCAGCATCGTTCCAACTCATTATGAGCTCCTTCTTTAATTAACATGTAAAATTAAAGTATTCTCTTAGTACCAATTATCTACTGTAATTAAAATTTGACCATTCTAACCATCAATTGAATGGTAAATTAATGGTTGCATTAGACCTGCTCAATCCCCTGATTTATATTCAGAGCCTTAATCTTTTGCTCCATCTTCTTACTGTAAGAAGATAATCTTGCTGCTATATTACTATCTTGCAGAGCTAAGATTCTAGCTGCTAATATGGCGGCATTTGCTGCACTGTTAATACCTATGGTTGCAACCGGAACTCCTTGAGGCATCTGTACTATGGAGAGCAGGGAATCAAGTCCTTCCAGGGTCGCCGTTTTGATAGGTACACCAATAACCGGGAGCATAGTTTTGCCCGCTATAACCCCAGGCAGATGGGCTGCGCCTCCGGCACCGGCAATAATTACTTTAAATCCCCTCTGAGGAAATTGGTTTATATACTCAAATAGAAAATCAACCGAACGGTGTGCGGAGATTGCTCTCATTTCAAAGCTAATTTCTAATTCCTTTAGAACCTGGGAGGCTTTTTCCATAATCACCTGGTCTGAAAGACTCCCCATGATAATACTGACATCCATTTCAAACCTCCTTTTGGTCTTAATTAAAAGGTGTCCTTGCATTCTTCATATTACTAAAGAAAAGCAACTTTTGCTATTATTTATTTAGAGTAGAGGGCTCCGGAAGGAATATTTGGGCTATTCTATATAAAAAAGATATTAATTCTTCATTAATAACCAAAATAGCTTTCAGTTATTTTCAATAAAAAATCAGTCCGAGAACTCCACAAATTAGTATTACTAAGATGGGATGAAGTTTTTTTTCGGAAAATACTAGCAACAGGAACGCAACTAGGGCAATGGTAAAGTCAAACCATCCTTTTATTACGGCACAGCCATAGGAGTAGACCGCATAAGTGATAAGACTCGTTACCCCTACTTGAATACTGCAACTCAATCTTGAGTAATAAGGATTATTTTCAAAGCGGTCTAACACCAAGGAGCCGAAGAAGGTGAGAAGCAGCAAAGAAGGCAGGATAACTGCTATGGTAGCAAGTGTTGAGCCAATAATACCTCCCATTTTATATCCGGTGAAGGTAGCTGAATTAATAGCAATGGGACCCGGGGTCATCTGAGCAATAGCTAATATCTCACCCATCTCTTTGATATTCAGCCAATGCCTCTTGGTTACAATCTCATATTGGATCAAGGGAATAGTAGCCATGCCGCCGCCATAGGCACCGATACCCACTAACATAAAGCTTACCACTAAATCTGCCAAAATCTTCATTTATCCTAATCAATCTCCTACCTAAATAATAAAATCAACTTTCCTGATGGGGAAAGAAATAAAATCCGAATATGCTTACTGCTATTATCCCCCAAATGGGATGTATCTTCAGAACGCCTATTATGGTTAGTCCTAATATAAAGCCAACTACCTGCTGCCACTTACCTAGCGACCTCTTGCCGAAACTAAGACCGGCAAAGGCTAATTGTCCGGCAACTGCAATGGCACAGCCACGCAGAAAAGCGGCAACTTTAGGATATTTAAAAAATGGAGATAGGAACCAGACAACTAATAAAATGACTGTGAAAGAGGGCAAGATGGTCCCCAGAACTGCTGCAGCCAAACCTTGCTTGCCTGCCAGACGGCGTCCTAAGAGATAGGCAGTATTGACCGCTATGGCACCGGGAATGGCAGTTGCCAGAGAAACAAAGGAATAAAAATCACAATCATCCAGCCATTTCTGCTTATGTACAATTTCATGCCTCATGACCGGCAGCATTGCCAATCCACCGCCCAGAGTAAATAGTCCAACCCGAAAGAAAGTCCAGAAGATAGATAGTACGCTAATCTTTTCCGGTACCCTGTATTCTTTTTTAATTTCAGCCTGCTTAGTGTCCATTTTTGTTTTGTACCATATCTTATTTATTTTTAAGCTTCGTTCCTTTTCCTGTGATTGCTAATTAAAATCTAAAACTTTTTGTTTCGAATAAATAAATATAATAATGACCTTTATCTGCAATGTCTTTCTCTAAGACCAAATCACATAAAGAAAACAACAGTTAAAATTTTAACCTTACTCCGTTCAAATTTCAAGAATAATTCAATTTTATATGGTTGGGCCGCTTTTCTTCTTTCTTTCGAAAAGGACAATCGAGCAAGGAGCAATAACGACAGGTGAGTTCATCCCGAAAGGAATGAACCAGGTTATACCCCATTCCCCTGATCCAGGAAAGGGATTTGGAAGGCTGCATCATATAGGAAGAATTTAAGGTAACATCTATTCTTTCCGGTCCAAGAATGGTAAATACTTTTTGTTGTTCCTTTATATCCCAATCATTGGAACCTGGTTCAAAATAGCGAGAAAACTGAAAGCCATACTGTTTGTTTTCCTCTTCCAAAAAGTGGTTAAGCCATTGGCCCGCCATTTTCACAGCAACCGTTCCGGCAGCATCTAACACCATGGCCCTGAGAGGCTGGTTTTGCTTGAATCTTTCCTTAATATATTCTTCTACTTTTGCACCAATAGTCACAACCGCAAAAAGAAGATATTGGCTATTTTGCAAAAAATTGATAACCTTTTTATTTACTGAAAACTGATAATTTTGTTCAGTGGTAATTGCGCCATCTACGGCAAGAGACTTGACAGTTAGAAAACGATAAATTCCTTTACTTTCCAGTAATGGATAAAGCTGTTCAATTTCTTCCCTGACTATGTTTTTTAAATCCGGACGGACATCATTATTTAATTCTATTCGATAACCCAGATATCGATATACCTCTTCCTCGGCAATCTTTATAGGTATTTCTTTTTTTATCTTTGTTTCTATCATCTCAATTATACTTTTCCGGTCAAGTCTGAATTCTTTTTTAAGCAATTTATTTTAAGAAAAGGGAATGGGCTGCCTATGGTGTTTTTTTAACCTTTTGAACTATTGCCCTGATATGTTCCGGGGTTGTTCCGCAACAACCTCCGATGATATTTATTCCAAGCTGTATATATTTTTCTGTATATTCTGCCATCTCTTGTGGAGTAGCGGGATATACTTCCTTGTTATTCTCCAGGTAAGGAATCCCAGCATTAGGCTTAACCAATAAAGGTGCATCAGTAATCCCTCTCATTTTTGCTACTACTTTATAGAGAACATCGGGTCCGCTGCCGCAATTAGCCCCCACTCCATCGGCTCCCTCTTGAAACAGCACTTCAATAGTTTTCTCCGGAGTTATGCCATAAATAGTTCTCAAGCTTTCATCAAAACTCATGGAGGCAAATACCGGTAAATCACTGTTTTCCTTTACCGCCTTAAGAGCTATTTTGATTTCATCTAGATTGTAAAAGGTTTCCAGCAATATAAAATCTACCTCAGTCGATGCTAAAGCATTAACCTGTTCCCGATATGCTTTTAGAACTTCTTCCTTTTTTACCGTTCCATAGGGTTCTAAAATTTCGCCGGTGGGACCGATCGATCCGGCTACAAAGAGCGGTACTATATTAATTTTTTGAAAATCCTCAATTGCTGCCTCCGCCAACTCCACTGACTTTATATTAATCTCTGACAGTCGGTCTCTTAAGCCATATTTTTGAAGTTTTAAACCATTTGCCCCAAAGGTATTGGTCAATATAATATCCGTACCGGCTTCCAGATAAGAGGTATGTATTTCTTTTACCGCATCAGGATTGATAATATTAAACATTTCCGGACATTCTCCTGCTTTTAAACCATATTGCTGGAGCATAGTCCCCATTGCTCCATCCATAACCATAGTTTTTTGTCCTAACTGATCTAAGAATGCACTTTTGAATCCCTTTTTCTCTTCCTCTATCAACACAGACACCTCCCCAGGCATTATTTTAAATTTTTCATATTGTTATAAAATGAATTAATTTGATATTCCCATCTTAACTATTGCACTAGATATAGAATATTATTTCTTTTTCAAGCGTTCTTTAAGTTTTTTCAGAGAAAGGGTATTTAAGAGGTTTGCTTTTTCCAGCCACCCTCTTCTGGCTATTGCCAGACCATAGCGCATCTGGTCTAAGCTGGAAGTCTGGTGTGCATCGGTACCTATAGCCAGCATTACACTCTGTTCTTTGGCACTCTTGACATAAATATCATGTAAATCCATTCTCTCGGGAGATGAATTAATCTCCAGTGCCGTTTTAGTCCGGGCAGCTATCCGGATAATTTCCTGTATATCTATATCGAATGGTTCCCGATAACCGATAATTCTACCAGTAGGATGGGCAATAATATCCACGTAGGGATTTTCCATTGCCCTTCTATAACGTTCGGTCAGTAGCGCTCTTTTCTGTTTGAGGTTGGAATGTACTGCTGCAATGACTATATCCAGCTTTTTTAATATATCATCGGAAATATCCAGTGAACCGTCAGATTTAATGTCAACCTCTATTCCTTTTAGAACCGTTATGCCCTCGATATCCCGGTTGATTTCATTAATTCTCTTTATCTGCTCCAGCAACTTTACTTCATCCAATCCCCCGGCAATATGCAGTGATTGAGAATGGTCGGTAACAGCAATATATTGGTATCCTCTTTGCTTGGCTGCTGCTGCCATCTCCTTAATAGAATTTAACCCATCACTATAATCGGTATGGGTATGCAAGTCCCCTTTTATATCATTTAATTCTACCGGTATCGGCAAGGTACTGTGCCGGGCAGCCTCAAATTCACCCATATCCTCTCTCAGTTCGGGCATAATGTAGTGTAATCCTAATATTTCATAAATCTCATTTTCATCATCGCCGCCAATCTTCTTATCACCCTTAACCTGAAAAATTCCATACTCATTAATCTTTAAGCCTCTCTTTACCGCCATCTCCCTTAAGCGGACATTATGTGCCTGAGAGCCGGTAAAATAGAGCAGCGCAGTACCAAAGCTATCCGGAGATACTACCCTCAAATCTACTTGCATATTCTGTTTAGTTAATATTGCAGATTTGGTCAATCCTTCGGCCAACACTTCTTTTGTCTGAGGCAAATTAATAAATTTTTCCATGATTTTCTCAGGCTTCAAAGAGCTAATCAGAATATCTATATCTTTAATGGTATCCTTCCCTCGCCTCAGACTGCCGGCAATGCTAATTTGGTCTACACAAGGCAAAGATTTGAGCTCCCTTACTATCTCCTCTGCTATCGGCAGAGCAATTCCCAGGGGGCTCCTCTGTTCTCTTCTCTTATATAACTCTATCCCTCTTAAAATATTTTCTTCTGCTTTTTTGCCCATGCCGTACAGACTTTGCAGCTGATGGGCAAGTGCTGCTTTCTCCAGTTTTTCTACACTATCAATACCCAATTCCTCATAAAACAGCTTTGCCTTACGAGGTCCTATATCAGGGATATTGAGCAATTCTAACACTCCTGCAGGAATCTTCTCTTTTAGTTTTTCATAGTATTCTAATCTTCCTGTTTCTATCAATTCTCCAATTTTTTGAGCAATGGCAGTGCCAACTCCCGGAATTTCATTCAGTCTTCCCGATTTATAAAGCGTTTCTGCCTCCATAGGCATATTTTCCAAGGTGTCGGCTACTCGTTCATAAGCCCTTATCTTGAAAACATTATCATTTTGTATCTTTAATATTTTGGTAATATTACCAAAAATATATGCTAATTCAGCATTTTTAACCATGGCTTATCTCTTCGAATTAATTCTAATTCCAATTTTTGTTTTTATTATCATACCATAAAAGGAATAAAATATTTCAATTTCTCCCCAAAGGTCTCAGTCTGCTTGTCTATAGCAAGTGAGCGTGTTAAAATATAACATTAGGGTATATCTAAGCGATAATATCAAATGCCTTTTAATACTCTTGCCTTTATAAACAAGTAATAAGCTGAACTAATTGTTTTTAAATCTGACTAGATTTTTAAAATGGTTTTTTAGCCTAAAATATATATAAATTATTCTCATTACAGATTTTCTCGAGGTTTCCCAATGGATGAAATAACCATTTCGTTAACCATGGATGAACTTGCCAGTACAATTAAAGATTGCCAGAAATGTGAATTGTACAATACGAGAACTAAGTCGGTGCCGGGGGAAGGCAGCTACAGCAGCCCGGTCATGTTTGTTGGAGAGGCGCCCGGCAGAGATGAAGACTTACAGGGTAGACCATTTGTGGGCAGGGCGGGACAGTTACTTAGCAAGATATTGCAGTCAGTTGATATTAAGAGAGAGGATATATTCATCACTAATATTGTGAAATGCAGACCACCGGATAATAGAGACCCTAAGGAAGAAGAGATGGAAACGTGTCTACCTTATTTGGAGAGTCAAATTGCCCTTATCAATCCCAGAATTATTGTTACTCTGGGCAGTGTACCCACTAAATATCTGCTCAATCGAGAAGAGTCTATCACCAGGATCAGGGGACAATGGCTCCTATGGACCGGGGGAATCAAAATTTTCCCTATGTTTCACCCCAGTTATCTTTTGAGATATAATCAAGCCACACCGGGCAGCCCTAAAGTACTGACCTGGCGGGATATTAAGGAACTGAAAAGAGAGTTGGATTCTTTAAAAGAAAACAGGGAAAACAGTAAGTATTAAAGTATTAAATAATTTTAAAATTGAGTAAATTATAATTTGCTGGAATAAGGCAGGTATTCAAATGATAATAAAGGAGCTTGTTACTATTTTAGATACTATTGCCCCTTTCTTTTTACAGGAAAACTATGATAACAGCGGAGTGCAATTTGCCGATTTAGAGGAAAAAGTCCAAAGGGCATTGCTATGTCTGGATGTTACCGGGGAAACTATACAAGAGGCTACTGAAAAAAAATGTAATGTTATTATTGCCCATCATCCTCTATTTTTCCTACCACTTAATCGTATCACCAAACAAAACAATCCCATAGTCTATCAGCTACTATACAATAGGCTCAATCTTATAGCCTTTCATACCAATTTTGATCTGTCGGAAAATGGTTTAAATGACTATTTCGGCAAGCTGCTCGGGTTGAAAAAGATTGATTGTTTGGAAGAATCTGCAGAAAAAACATTGAAGTTAGCCGTATATGTGCCTGCCCAATACCATGAAAAGCTTTTAGAGGCCCTTTTCCAAGCAGGTGCGGGAAATATTGGCCATTATAGCGAAACATCATTTTCAGCCTCCGGCAAGGGCTCCTTTAAACCTCTGGAGGGAACCAAGCCGTTTATCGGAAAAACCGGTGAAAGAAAATCAGTTCTGGAAACAAAGATTGAAACAGTTTTTCAAGAAAGGGATTTAAACAGAGTAATTGATGCTATTTATCAAAATCACCCCTATGAAGAACCGGCTTATGATATCTACCATTTAAAAACTAATTCCAAAACCGGAATTGGCCTACTGGCACAATTGCCTTCTGGGCAAAAGCTAACTGATATCTGCCAAAAGATTAAAGATGATTTAGGCATACCCTATTTGAGGGTAGTGCAAACAGCAAAACAAAAGATTGGCACCATTGCCTTATGCACTGGCAGCGGCGGCTCGTTACTAGAGCAAGCCATCCAAAAAAAGGCAGACCTCTTTATCACCGGCGATATCAAACATCATGAAGCCTTAAGGGCTCGAGAAACGGGGCTGAATATAATCGATATTGAACATTTTTATACCGAACGGTATTTTGTCCCGGCCTTGAAGGAACGGTTGGTTGGAGCAGGATTCCCTAAAAAATTATTATTAGCCAGTGAGAAAATGAATCCCCCTTTTCAGCTTTTCCAATAATTTAGAGCACTTTTTTGTTACGTTTTTTACTTTTTTGTTATGGTCCCGGAATTTCAAAAGCATGCTGTTTCATCTTTATCCACTTTTCTTCTTCTAAACCGACAAGATTACCACAACTGCATCTAATCTCATCTCCCTGATGAACGCTATAGTCCCGCTTGATTCGGCCTTTCCAGCAATGCCATAGATTTCCCTTACCAATTTTCTGGTATTTGAATATAGCTTTTTACACTTAGCACATTTTACCGTAATCATATCACCTATAATAACAAGCTGAGGCCTGCTGAATTACCTTCAGCGAACTTTCAATTTTCAGGATGAATACTTACCGGTCATTTTTTCAATTTCTATCCTTATTATCGCCAACTTATTAATATCATTTTCTGTAACTCTTTTAACCCCCCTATAGTAGTGCTGTATAATGTATTTCAGTGCCTTGATTCTTTCGGCTTTATCTGATAAAAAATCCGCCCTTCCAAAAATCAAAACACTCTCATATTCCATGGTGCTTTTACATGGAATTAAAGCAGGAATAAATTGTATATTTTGAACTATACTGATACACACCCGAGGATTTTCTTTTAAAATATCAATCTTTAAGCCCTCTGCTGCTGAGTGCAGATAAATATATTCACCATCAAATCCAAAATTCATGGTTACTGTGTAAGGTATATTATCCCGACACATTGCTATATTGCAAATACGAGCCTGCTTGATAATATTTTTTATTTTCTCTTGGTCAACTATTTCTTTTTCTTTTCTTCTTATTGGTTTCACTCCTTATTATCTCTATACGCTATCTAACTCTATCGACTTGGTTGTTTTTTCCCTACAGCAGCCATATATATAACGAATTGCTTTTGTCCATCAAGGTCTAAAACATTGTTTATCTCATCGTCATCAAAAGCGCCGATAACGCAGACGCCGCAATTGATTGATTCTGCTGAGAGGTATAGGTTTTGGGCTACATGGCCGGCATCTAAGAAAATATAACGATATCCTCGTTCCTGATATCTCCAGCTCATGCGGTAGATCACCGCCGCCCAGATAAAGGTAACCGCAGAATCTCTGATAAAGTCCTGATCTAAACTCGCTGAAACGATTTTATTTACTGTAGAACTATCCTTTTTTAAAACACCCAGCTGATGTTCCAGGCTTAAATAACGATAGAGTCCGGGAGCAATTCCCTCCACTCTATTTATTAAAAGAATGGTTTCCAGGGCATGGCGGGCTCCGGCAGAGGGTACCGTCCGTCTGGTAGCAACACCGTGGATAACCTCATGGACTCCCTGAGTACACCAAAGCAGATAAGAGAGTTCTTCAATACTAATACTTATCGGCTTGTAATAACGTGTGCTCTTTCTTGAATTAATTAGTGAAAGAATATTCGCATTAAATAGGGTTACTTTATCCCATTCCGGTAAGGAAATGACCTCCACTGTATCAGGATAGGGTAGCTGTAATTCCGGTGCAGCAGCCCCCTTCCTCTGAGCAGAAAGACCCATATTCTGATATTTCGTTTTAAAAATAAATTCTTCTCCGGCGGTTCTCATATAATCATGCACCTCCTGCATATAGTATTGATTGGGAAATCTTTCTTCTTCCATATAAACTATTTATATCTATTCAAAACATTACCAAAAACTTATTCTCTCAAAAAGTATAGCTAAGGCCGATTTTCAAAAAAAGATAGTCTGGTTTTTCAAAAATTACCTTCAAAGAAGAACCCTCATATTTATCGAGCAATTCGGTCATTATACCTCCCTGTATTTGCGCCGCGCAATTAGTGCTCAGTTTGTTACTATAAGAGGGCAAGAAAAGTATTTGCCCACTGCTGTAACTATACAAAACAGATATGCCTATACTGGAAAACTCATCAACCCTATAGGTAGCATTTCCGGCTAAAAGGGTTATATTGTTATTGTTATTTTCCGGCTCTTCCTCTGGAGCAAATATTACGGACCCGGTAATATTCGGCAATATTGTTCGAGGTATATTTAAATATTCAGCCTGGAGGTAGAGTTGATTGCCCGCCGGAAAGAAGAAACTATGGTCTAACCCTGCTAAAAAAGAATTTGCTTTTTCAGTTGAATAATAACCTATGGAGCCGTATACCCCAAAAGATCCGACATCTCCTTTGGCAGTAATACCAAAGCGGTAATCATCGGCTGCACCGGGGCTTATATGTTCTAGAATGTAGTGGGCGGTTATATCAAAATCATTTATCAAAGCTCTTCCCCTTAAACCAATCTTCCAGTCACGAGCATCTCCGGGGTTAGAAACTACCAGGGATATACTGGTATTCCAGTTAAGGGGACAATAAGCTTCCAGAGCATTCTGATATTTCACGCTAAACTCTTGCTCTAAAGCTAGAGCCCCTAATTCGTAATCTACCGGATTCAACAAAGAACCAAAAGACCAGGAGATGGGTTGCCTTCCTATAGTGAGGTGTAACTTTTTAAATTTATGTTTCCAGTACAATTTTTTCCAAAAATAACCTGTCTGACCTTCTGTTACACCGGCAAAAAGATGGGCGGCACATTTAATTTCATTGTCTTTCCAAGAAGGTACAAATAATTCCAGATCGAGGCTCGTTTCAGGCAGCAAAGAGAATCCGGCCTCTTCCGTATAAAAAGCAGTAAAAGAGGACTTTAATTCCCCTCCCAAGGTAATTTCACTGGCTATTCCTATAATACTATGACTATGGGCAAAAAAGATTAGTATTACAATATAATAGCTCAGTCTCTTCATTATCTTTTACCCATTCCTTATTCTAATACTTTAGTTGTTGGCTACACTATTGAAGAGATTAGTATAAATTTATTAGCTAAAACCTGTGGTCAACTCTCTTTATTTATATGTGGGCGGACTTTCCGGTAAAAAAAGATGCTGAACTCATCCTCTCTAACTGCTGTATTCAGAATGGATTCAGCATCTTTCAAGTATTCTTAACTGTTAATAAACATTATTAATTGTTAAAACATTAAGTTAATCTTTACCTAAATCCTCTTCTTCTTTAAGATATACCTTGCCTTGCTCTATTTCTTTTAATGCTATTTGACGGAGGTTCTTCTCATTAGTTTTAACCAATGCCTTAAATCCTTGATTTAACTGTTTTGCTCTTTTGGCTACCATTACCGTTAATAGATATTTATTATCTACATAACAATTTTTTTCCAATATTTAGCACCTGCTTTATTTTTAGTATTTTGGGAAATATTAATATCCGATAATTACAAATTACGCTGTAAGTTTTTTATCTCTTTTTCTAAATGTTTAATTTGCCTTTTTAAAATGTCTCTTTCCGTCTCTTCACCATCTTCCACTGTATCGCTCTTTGTCAATTCCTTCATACATGATTCAATCGCTCTTATTTCTTTTCTCTTCTCTTCAATCAAATCTTTAATAGAATGCGTATCATCTACATGGGAATAATAATGTTTTTTTTCATTCTTTTTAACGACCACTTAAACTCTCCTTACAACCTTTCTTACTTTTTTAATATTTTAAAAATAGAATTGATTGACATAAGATTTCTAAAAAACCTATGACACCTGTAGTAAAATAAAAGAATGCTTTGTGTGATATGGTAAAAAAATAATATCTATGTGAGCGGTTATCCTTGCTAAACCTCCATAACCTTTGCTACCAGCTTTTCAATACCTATAGCAATCTTAGATATAGTAGGTCCTAACATATAAGCGGCTGTAGATACGATCTTGTGCTTGGGGTCATATACCATTTCATCTACCCCGGAAATTACATGTACCGCACCCCAATCTTCTAATATCTTTGCAGTAGCAGGATCATTTCCAATAGTCAGTTCAGGATGAAATTTGCCTAAAACTCTAGCCGCTAAAACAGGTGCTATACAGATAAACCCCTGAGGTTTTCCGGCTTCATGCATTTCTAAAATTATATTTGCTACATCTTGGTTAACCTGGCAATTTTCATTTTTAAAGGCAAAATCACAAAGATTCTTTGCCACTCCAAATCCACCGGGAAATATGATACCATCAAGGGAATCTATTTCTAACTCTTGCAAATCCCTAATTGCTCCTCTTGCTATTCGGGCAGCTTCTATTAGCATATTCCTATCTGTCCCCTCCTGAACTTTATCACTGTAGTGGTCAATGATATGCCATTGTGAAATGTTTGGTGCAAAACATTGTATTTCAGCACCTAACTTATCCAAAAAATATAGAGTTAGTGTTGCTTCGTGGATTTCACTGCCATCTTGTGAACCGCATCCGGCCAGGACAACACCGATTTTCTTCATATTATTCGCTCCTTCCTATAAATTAGTTGGATAATATATTATTATCACATATCAACACTATATTATAACCCAAATATTATTAAAATTAAATAACTGCCTGTAGAAAACCTACTAAAATTTTACATTAACCCGTAGAAAAATGATTTTTACAGGCTATATCTAAGTTTATTTTTAAAATCGCTCTCAAAATCAATAGATAAAAAATAGTATTGACAGATGGGTAATTATATTTTAGTATACCAATTAGGAAACTAATAAAACTATTTTGGTTTTTTCATTACTTGTTTGTATTTATTGGTTTCCTCAAAATAAATATTGTCGACTATAGCATAAATTTTAAATGGAATCTATATTATATACTCTTTAAGCAAGTTATTTTTGAATTATAATACAATACAGCTATATTTTTATCATCAGAATAGGAAGGGGATTTTTATTTTATTTAAAATGAGAGATAGTTATGCCAATCCCATAAAGAAAAGGATACTGACTGCAGCCAGAGAATACTTCTTTACACAGGGCTATTCCAGGGCAACTATGGATGATTTAGCTGCAGAACTACGCATGAGTAAAAAAACACTTTATCAATTTTTTGAAAGCAAACATTCTCTGCTGGAATCTGTGATTCGCGACTTTTTTCAGGATTTTCATGACAAAATCCATAAAATCTTAGAAGGGGAAAAAAGTAAAAAAATAAGTGTGCTGAAACAGGTTATGTCCTTGGTACAGTCTCAGGTCTCACAATTTAATATATCAGCCTTTGAAGATATTCGGAAAAATGACCCGGAAGCATGGCAACTTATAAACCATCTGGAAGAAAAGCTTATTAATAGTGAATTAAAAAAGTTACTGCAAGAAGGGAAGAAAGAGGGTACGATTCATGAGGATATTGACCTTGACCTAATTGTTTTGATAATTCTCAATACCATCAAATCTGTTGTCATCCCACAAATAGTATCTCAGCTGTCCTATTCTACCGAAGAGGTAATCGATATGCTGGCCAAGATTGTTATGTATGGTATTGCCAAATCAGGGGATATAATCTAACATTGAGCTTGTTCGTTACAGCCCTTTAAAAAATTGTAAACAAGCAAGTTTAGTAAAAACAATTACATAAACATGGTATTAGATTAATACGCATTACAGGAGATGCAGTTACATGAATATATTAGTACGGTTTATCAACAAGTATGCCAAACTCATTATTATCTTTGCAATAGCTATAACTATTCTGGGGATTACTCAGATTAAAAATTTGAAAGTAGAAGATGATATTGCCAAATACCTTTCAGAAAATGATCCTGAAATAGTCTTTTTTCAAGAAGTATCTGACAAGTTTGGAAACATTGAAAAAAATGTTACCATGATCTCCTTGGAATATCAGGACCTTTTTACCTTAGAAAACCTGCATCATTTTAAATTGATTTCAGATGAATTAGGAAAATCTGCTTATGTCTTATCTGTCGATTCTTTCTTAAACATGCCCAAAATTATTGCCACCGATTATGGTCTGGAAGTGAAGGAATTTGTAGAAGTTTTTCCGGAAACAGAACAGGAAGTTCAAGAACTTAAAAGAGCAGCTCAAGAGGATGATATGCTGAAGGGAACTTATTTATCGGAAAACGGTAATATTGCCCTACTGATGGTGGAGTCCCCACTCGATATACCTGCAGCTGAGTTAAGAAAAGAATTAGAGAAAGCAATAAACCAAAATATGGGCAATATAAATCATGTAGAATACTTCGGTTTACCGATAATGGAAGAGCAGATTACCGACATGGCACGTGACAATATGTCCTTAGCACTCACAGCCACTATTGTGGTGTTGCTGCTACTATTTTATTGTTTCAAGAGTATACAGGGAACACTTTTGCCCATCTTTTTATCTCTATTGGTCTCTTTATGGCTATTAAGCTTAGCGGCAGTCATAGGAAAGCCTGTTACCATCGTTGTTTCAGCAATCCCGGTACTAATGATTGCTCTGGCAACCGCCTACGGCATACATTTCATTAGCCGCTATTATGAAGAAAGGCAGTCCCTTTCTCCTATAGAAGCCAATAACAAAACCATTGCCTCCGTCTTTACTCCCATTCTCATGAGCGCCCTTACTACTATGGCGGGGTTTTTCTCTTTAGCCACTGTAGTTATAAAACCGATGACTGAATTTGGTATACTTTCCACTATCGGCATCTTTGTTGCCTTTTTGCTTTCCATATTCTTATTGGGTGCAATATTCAGCGTTATCGTCCCTAAAAAAGTACCTAAAAATTTTTCCTATCAAGCTAACGACTTGACAACTAAAGCACTGAAATTTACTGCTCAGAACATTTTTAACAAGAAAAAAATTATTTTTGTAATTATCTCTATTATCCTGGTTATATCAGTCTTATTCTCATTACGGATCAAACCGGATTCCTCCATTGAAAATAGATTAGGAGTAAATAACCCCATTAGTATATCTTTAAATTATTTAAAAGATAATTTTGGCGGTGCAGATTTTCTCTATGTCTATTTGACAGCAGATAATGTAAAGCATCCCTATATCTTAAGAAGTATGAACAAAATTCAAAACTATGCCAGCCATTCAGACCTTCTCTCCTACCCTTCTTCTATTACTACTTTTATAACGCAACTGAACAATGCTATGGAAAATAAAAATATTATTCCCTCTAATCCTGATAAAATTGATAATCTCTGGTTTTTTACCGGAGATAATGAATACCTGAATGCTATGGTAGCTGATGACGACCGGTCCACTATAGTACAGATGCGCGCCCGAGATATGACTTCTTCCGCCATAGATAATGATATAGAGGGGTTAGAGGATTTTATTAATAGTATTCCTGATACTGTTAAAAGTATTGAACTATCTTCTTTGTCGCCTTTAGAGCAAGAAAAATATCTGCCCTACATCGCCGATGATATTATCTCCTCTTGGCAAGCAAATAATATGGAAATTGAAGAATCGAAAGCAGAAGAGCTATTAAAAGAATTAATCGCAATTGCCCAAATGCCTTTACTTAAATTCTATTCTAATACCGATAGTTTTTTAGAAGAGGGATTACGTATCTCGGCATTAGAGCTGGAGGATTTTGATATAGCAGCAAACACACTTAAACCTCTCCTTTCACGCTATTTAGAAAACTATACAGCAGGCAGCCAATTCGCAGAAAATCTGGCACAGGAATTAGATCTGAACCTGGATGATGCGCTCTACCTGAAAGAGATCCTGGACAGCTCCTTAGCCATAGTTGGAGAACGCGAAAAGATTAGATATGCCCGGACTAATGTTGAGCAGATTATAGGCACACCATTGAATGAAAAGAATGCTGACTATCTCTGGTACCTTACTGATGAAGTTGTTTACCTGCCCGATGAGGAAGGAGATATGCATTTTTCCTTCCGCTTAACAGGTACTCCGGTTATTCTCAATGCAGTTAATGCCAGTGTTTTTCAGGGACAGACAAAGAGCATGATAACCGCCTTTATTGTAGTTTTTATTCTACTCATCTTACAGTTTGGCTCACTGGTAACCGGCTTATTAGCTATGGTTCCTATCTTTTGCACCATATTAACCGCTTTTGGTATAATGGGAATAATCGGTATATCACTCAATATTGGGACTATGATGGTAGCCAGCATAGCAATTGGCGCCGGCATCGACTATACTATACACTTTATAAATCGATATAAACAAGAACTAGCCATCAATAAAGACAATGATAGTGCAATTAAAAATACCCTTACCGGAACAGGAAGAGCTATTGTCTTTAACTCGCTCGCCGTTGCGGCAGGTGCCTTTGTGCTAACCCTTTCGGAAATAGATATGATTGCTGAATTTGCCGGGTTAATCGGGAGTGTAATGTTAATAAGTGTTGTCTATACACTGCTCTTATTGCCATTACTTTTGCATCTTAATAATAACCACAGGCATTTAGCAAAACAGCCATCAAAAAATTAATTTTTAATTCAATATATATGAAAAATAAAAAGGGAATTACTATATTCGAATAGCCGGTAAGTAATTTTTTAAACAAGGAGGATTTTATGATTGTTTTGAAAAAATTTACCAATCTCTTCTTACTTTCTGTTCTGGTTATTATTCTTAGTATTTCTGGTATTAGCGTTTATAGTGAACAGCTTACCGTTGATGAGATTATCGATAGAGTAAAAGAGAATCAGGTTGAATCGAAAAACAGTAAAATGCAGGCCGAAATGGTTATTATCGATAAAAATGGCAAATCGGAAACTAGAGAAATGCTTATGTATCAGAAGGAAGAAGATGATAAGATGAGCATATTAATGCGTTTTTTGGCACCTAAAAATGTAGAGGGAGTTACCCTCTTAAGTGCCGATGGCGGAGATAAGATATACCTCTATATGCCCGCCTATCAAAAGCCGCGCAGAATCGCCGGTGCTTCCAAAAAAGAAAGCTTCATGGGAACCGATTTCTCCTATGAAGACCTGGGCATGGACTATCAGAGCGATGAATATGAAAAAAAGATTTTAAAAGAGACAGAGACACTGTACTCCATTGAGGTAATTCCTACCGGTGAAGATATTTCTTACAGCAAATTTATGCTTTCGGTAGACAAAGAACTATTTTATATGGAAAAAGTAGAATTTTATAGTTTAGAGGGAGAGCATACCAAATCGCTGGCAATTCAAGAGATTAAAGTCGATGAAAACAATAAAATTACACCAACAAAAATAGAAATAACCAATCTTATAGATAATCATAGAACCACTTTAAATATTAAAGAGATCGAATATGACCTCGACCTTCCCGGTGACTTTTTCTCTCTCCGTACCATGCAAAAACCTAAATTATAGTTCAATTATTGAGAAATACGTTCTGGAGGAGATACTAAATGCTTAAAACAAAGGTAAATCATTATACACTAACCGTTATACTCTTTTTATCTTTATTTATTATTTTGTCTCAACCTGTCTTGGCCTTCGATACTACACAGGCCTTACTATACGAGGGCTCCTATTCACTGAATGAACAAATTTTTGACCATACCATTACCCTGAAAGTGGACTATGTACAAGACCTTTGGAGTGATGTTTATCTGCAGGGAGATTTAATAATTAGAGCTAGCAATAAAAAATATTCCAATCCGATAATATTTTTCCCCAATGAACTTTACTTAAACGCCTATGATGTTGTAGAAAATTTAGATCTCAAAGCGGGAATTATTACAACCAGATGGGGGGCAGCTGATTTTTTCAGCCCTCTGGATAACTTAAACCCCTCTCCTCCCAGTCTATCATTAACTGATAATCAGGATAAGATGGGGGTACTTGGAATCAGTGCAACATACTATATAGACAGTCTCACCAGCCTGCAAGGGGCTTTCTACCCGATATTTATAGCCTCACCCTACCCGGATGAATACTTACAGGATTCTTATCTGGCACAATTTAGTCCTCTCTACCATATGCAGGGTATTAGTATTGAAGGAGTGGAGCTATCTTACCAACCGGCAGATGATTTTGTCTGGGGATTGCAATTGAGTCACGCCTTCCCTGCCTTCGATGTTGCCCTAAGCTACTACCATGGTTATTATACTGACCCTTTCCCGGCCAATCTTGATTTAGCCTTAAATCCCTCCGGTAATATTCTAAAACTGACTCTGGGATACCCGGCCAAACAGGTGATAGGGCTTCAATTCCAGGGTGATTTTCCCGGTATTGATGGGGCTACATTGAGAGGAGATTTGGCTTATATTATTCCCGAAAAATGGATTTTTCAGGGAGAAAATCTGTTGGAAAAACCTTATATGAAAGCAGTACTGAGCGCTGATTACACTACGGACTCGAATATCTATTTAAATGGCGGCTTTATCTATGGACTTCCCTTTGAAAACGGAGATCAATGTTCATCATATTTGTACCTCCATGCTGATAAGCAGATTACCAATACTGATTTTACTCCGCAATATACTTTCGTTCTAAGCTTAGAGGATATGAGTATGGCTAATGTCATCGGCTTAGATTATCAGGTAAGCGAAAATATACTTGCCTCTCTCTCCTATGTTTTTGTTTTAGGGGGTACTGATTCTAAGCTGGGCATTTTAAAGCTTTCTGAAGGAATCTTTTTCTCCTTAGAGTGGCTTTTTTAAAATAAAGAATATATGATTCTTGCTCTAAAATAGACCAGAAAAAGCATTATTTCTATTCGGAAATAATGCTTTTTCCTATCTTGTAGCTTCTTCCTAAATAATCCCCTCTGCCATAATATTCTCCCGCTTCCGGCGTATATAGAATCGGGTCCAACTTTCCGGTATCTATCTTACCCCGCTCATCCAACAGATAGTCTTCAGCTTTAATATCTAAAATTTCTCCTACAAACTCTGTGTGAACACCAATTTCCAGTGTATGAATTACCTTACACTCTAAAACCAGGGGGAACTCTTTGCCATACGGCGCATCTACTAAATCGCTCTTAATGGGAGTAATACCGGACATTTCAAATTTATCGTGCTTCTCACCTGAAATAAGACCATAAAAATCAGCTTCTTTCACTCTGTCACCGAACAAAATGTTTACAGTGAAAGCCTGCCGAGCAAGAATATTGTGGTAGGAATAGCGATTCTTTCTTAAGGAAATATTGACACAGGGGGGTTCAGAGCAACATATTCCGCCCCAGGCAACAGTGGCTAAATTCGGCCTCTCCTTCCGGTCATAGCTGCCAATAACTAATAATGGAACTGCACCAAGAAATGTTTTTGCTCCAATTGATTTTTTCATGAATATACTCCTTATAAATAAACTAATTCAGCATTCATACAAATCTTTGTCATGATACTTTCTTTAATTTTACTAAAACAATTTAGTTTTTTCTACCTCATTCTATCGAGTTATGCTATAATATTTGATACTGTTTTGAACAGCTAAGCATTTTAAAAAATTTAGTTGTTCTGAAATGTCTTTAAAGCATAGCATATTATTATTATTATTGATTAAGATTTTCTGACAGATAAAAATGAGCTAAAAAAACAAGGAGCAGAATTTTGTTAAACAGCAAGGATATTCATCGTATAGCTCTTGAGAGTAAAGATATTTATCTAATAGGTACTGCCCATATTTCTAAGACCAGTGCTGAAACGGTAAAAAACTTTATTGTAGAAGAAAAACCTGATTCTGTTTGCGTAGAATTATGCCAGTCACGCTATCAATCTCTAACAGACCCCGATAAGTGGAAAAATACGGATATAATTACCCTTATCAAACAGAAAAAAACACTCTTATTACTGGTTAATCTGATACTCTCTGCTTTTCAGAAGAGATTAGCAAGTAAATTAGGGCTCAATCCGGGGCAAGAGATGATTGAAGCAATCAATGCAGCTAAAGAGAATAATATTAATCTGGTTTTAGCAGACCGGGATATACAGATAACCTTTACCAGAATTTGGAAAAAACTGGGTTTTTTCGGCAAGTTGAAACTCTTTTTTATGCTGATACTGAGTATATTCTCCAATGAAGAGATTACTGAGGAAGAGATTGAAAAACTGAAATCTGAAGATGTACTCACCGCTGCCCTGAATGAACTGGCAGTTTCTTTCCCACGGCTAAAGAGCACCTTAATTGATGAAAGAGATCAATATCTGGCAGAAAAAATAAAAAATGCCCCCGGTAATAGAATTGTTGCTGTGGTCGGCGCGGGACATATTCCCGGTATAAAAGAAGAAATTCATAAAGAGCACGATTTAACTGCCTTAACCTTTATTCCCAAAAGCTCTCCCTGGCTAAAATGGATTTTTTGGGGAATCCCTATTGCTATTATCATTCTAATTATTTCTACCTTTCGAGTCTCCACTCCGAGTGGAGTAGAACAACTGCTGCAATGGACCATCTGGCACGGCACTTTAGCTGCATTGGGTGCCATTATTGCCACTGCACACCCTCTGGCTATCCTGACCGCTTTTTTAGCGGCGCCCTTCACCTCTTTAAATCCATTACTTGCGGCAGGCTGGTTTGCCGGTATAGTGGAGGCACTGGTAAAAAAACCCAAGGTAGAGGATTTTGAAAACCTGGGGAGCATTGTTACCTTTGGAGATTTCTTTCGCAATAGAATCACTAAGATATTGCTGGTGGTGGCTTTAGCTAATTTAGGCAGCTCACTGGGGACCTTTATTGGCGGAGCAAAAGTAGTACAGATATTTGTAGATACCTTGTTTCATTAATTAAAAATTATTTTTTATAAATCTGCTATCCTACTCCCTCATTTACCCTAAAGAAACTATACTTCATAGCTGCAATGCGAGCTCAGCAGAAAGCAGAAGTTACTCCTCCCCTCTGCCTTACTGTTTTATTGTTTTATTTAATAGAATGAATTATTCTTGGCGGTTTAGAATATTTTCAAATAAGCATTAAAAATTTTCTTATGGCGTTAAACTTATTTTTAGCAGTTAGATGTATTTACAACTTTTAAAATATGTTTATTGGAAGCTATACTAAAATACAGCTACTTATAATAAAATTCAATTTAAATGAAAAGGGGCAGCAAGCGGATAACGCCTGTTGCCCCTTTCCACTATTTTTAGTATAACACTAATTATTGTGCTTCAATGGTTATTTCTTTTGGTTTTTCTTCTTCACGTTTGGGTATAGTAATCTCTAACACGCCGTTTTTAAACTTTGCTTTTATGTTCTCCTGGCTTGCCGCTACCGGCAGTACAATGGTTCTGGAATATTTGCCAAAAAATCTCTCGCAACAGTAATAATCTTCCTTTTTTACATCTTTATCCTGTTCAATTTCACCCTGTATCGTTAAGTTGTTATCACTCAAAGAGATCTTGATATCTTTTTTGTCTACACCGGGAAGCTCGATCTTAACCAATAGTTTGTCTTTCTGGTCAATCAAATCGGTTGCCGGATTCCAGATTCCCCCTTCTTCCCATCTTCTCCTCCTAGGTCTTTCCTGTTCTCCCATCACGTCAAAGAAATCATCAAAAAAGCTACGCATAATCTGTCCTCTTGGGACCCAACGAATTATAGCCATATTCATATCCTCCTATATTTTTATGTTACTTATATTACTTCAATATTTATCAATGTTAATAACAATTAATGCTATTAGCATCTAATATTATTATACTCATAATATTGATGTTGTCAAATATTTTTTATCTAAAATTAGTACTTAAACGCCTACTCTATATCTTCTTTGTGACTTAGAAATCAAACTATTAGGACTGAGAATATAATTCTCTTTGGGGACATCTGAATCTAAACTATTTCTAATTTTAAAAAAAAGATTCTAATTATAAATATATTTGTACAGTGCCAAACAAAAATAAATCTGTCCTCCGTAGCGTTCCCGAAAATGGTTCAAAGATGCTGATAATTGCACCCTACAATGATAATGAATCTTTAGGAGCGCATTATTCATCGAACGCTCTGTTAAAAACGGCACTCTGGTCAAAATCATCATAATCACCAATGGTGATGGATTCAAAGCGGTAAAGATTTATAACAAAAAACAATTTGCCAAACCGTTGGATTATATCGATTTGGGGTATAAGTGTCAGAAAGAGACCATAGCTGCTATGACCTCATTGGGTGTAGATATTAATGATATATACTTTTTAGGTTACCCTGATGGGGCATTTCCATGTCTGGAGAGATTATTTCAACACACCTTATACCAATAAATTTACTGATTTCAATATTTCACCATATGACAACAGTTTTACTCCCGATGTTCCTTATACCGGTAAAAACCTCTCTGCAGACATAATGAAAATAGTGGAAGAGTTTCAGCCTGATTATTTAGTATACCCTCATCCTAATGATAGACATCTCGACCATTGGGCTACTAATGCTTTTGTCAAATATACTTTAAACAAAATTGGCTTTTGCCCATCTCCGGTCATATGATAGTATTTACCATAAATAACTCTGCCAGGTATTTCTCCACATCGCTCGCAAAGGCAATTGTGTGTATCTAACATCCGTTTTTATCATCCCATTTTCTAAAATTAAATATTCCTTTCTCCTCACCCCTTTTTAATTCTATCCTTTTTGACCTAACCTGCCAATACAGCAGACACCTTATTTAATTTTTCTACAGGAAAGTTAACCGATATGATAAATGGCACTTAGATTAATAAAGAAACTGCAATAGGAATCCATATTCTTTTTCTTATAATAATTGTCCCAAAAATAACAGTTTGCTATCAAAAATAAGGCGGGTTTTATTGTCTTATCAAAAATATAGAAGGTTTATTTTTTATTCTTATTCAGGAATTTCTGCGGGGACCTGATATTGCTGAACGTATTGCGCTGAAATAACATCCAGGTTTTTATAGACACCACGATAATTTTCAGGCAGCATAGTAGCTAAACGAGCCATGATTTGTTCGGTCATCTCTCGCTGGATTTCTCTGTTCACTTTTGATTCGTTAACCAATAGAAAAGGTTGACTAACTGCTATAGTAATTTTGGTTCTCCTGAAGCGCTTAATATTATCCCAGAATTTTTCTGTCCCATAATGAGCAATTAGTACTAAAGGTACCTGACTCTGCAGTGCAATATAAGCGACCCCGGGATGACCTTCTCTTAATATGCCTGTTCCGCTTCGAGTTCCCTCCGGTGCAATACAAAGAATTCTATTATCTCGAAAAGATTTTCTGATCTCTTTAAAAGTTGACTTACTCGGATTTTCTCTATCAATAGAAATAGCTTCCCAGGCATTGCCGAGTATCCTTACAAACCAATTATCCCAATTCTCCTTTTTGGTAATTCCACGCACCCTGCGAGGATGGAGTAAGGTGTATATAAGGGGAGCATCCAGAAAATTAATATGGTTTATCACCAGAAGCAAAGGTCCCTTTTGGGGAACCGAGGAAAGACTGTCTCCTTCAAATTTACAAATCAATTTTATTATACCTTTAATCACCAAGGTCAGCAGTTTTGCCCAAAAGTTCACTATCATCTCCTATTAGTGGTGATAACTTGCAGAGTTGAGGGAATCATCTTAATCTCAGGTTCAGTACCGTTTATGCAAATTGTTTCTCCATCCGCATGGACAGTCACACCTCTAGAGATAGACTTCAACAAGACTTTATCCGTATATGCCATAAATGTACAGGAATAATTGTTCTACTGTCCTTCCATGTAAAGCGCCATAGCTTTTAACAGAGATAGCCTCAAACCATGCTGAATAATGGAAAAATTAGATTATCTGCTATTTATTATGGAAGCACATAGTAGCCCATTTCAAGTTAATCTTAGACTGATTCTTTATGCTTTTATGGAAATTATGGCATACATTCAGATAACAAAAATACGACATATTATTAAATTATCATTAGCAATTACTTTTAAATAATTATATCTACACTATAACTATTAAAATTACCATAATTGCTCTAAATAAAATATGTCGCATTCTCTGAATAAAATTTCTGTAGGCGGTTCTCTCTACTGCCCATATTAAGCTTGATACCGGATAAGCCTATTTTGTAAATTCTAAAAAATTATTAAGTTAGTATCAAAATTAATCTTACCAGCCTCTGTACTGCATCCTCTCTTCTTCAGGAATCTTATCTATGGAGATACCCTTGATAGCCTCACCCAATCCTTCGGAAACTCGGGCAATAAGCTTTGGGTCATTATAGTGTCGAGTGGCTTCCACAATCGCTTTAGCTCTCTGTTCAGGGTCTTCGGATTTAAAGATACCGGAGCCTACAAAAACACCATCACAACCTAATTGCATCATCAATGCTGCATCAGCAGGAGTGGCAATACCACCTGCAGCAAAATTAACTACCGGTAACCTGCCTAATGAGGCTACCTCTAAAAGAAGGTCAAAAGGCGCACCATACTCTTTTGCTTTCACTATCAACTCTTCTTTACCAAGCCCCTTCAATGCTCTAATCTCCTCATTTACGCAGCGCATATGCCTTACCGCTTCAATGATATTTCCGGTACCCGGTTCACCTTTGGTTCTAATCATAGCAGCACCTTCTGCTATTCTTCTTAAAGCCTCTCCTAAATTTCGCGCACCACAGACAAAAGGAACTTTAAAATCAAATTTATTGATATGGTATTTATCATCTGCCGGCGTAAGGACTTCGCTCTCATCTATATAGTCAACTTCCAGCGCCTCTAACACCTGAGCCTCTACAAAATGGCCAATTCTTGCTTTCGCCATTACCGGAATGGAGACTGCTGCAATTATTTCTTTTATTTTTTTAGGGTCAGCCATTCTGGCCACACCGCCGGCAGCCCTAATATCAGCCGGCACTCTCTCCAGCGCCATTACTGCTACTGCACCGGATTTCTCTGCAATTATGGCCTGTTCAGCATTTACCACATCCATGATAACTCCGCCTTTAAATGTTTCTGTTAAGTCTTTTTTGGTAATATCGATAGGTTTTTCAACCATTCCTAAATCCTCCTGGTCTACTGATTGGTAAGAAATCTCTTTTCCCTTTTTCCTACTGCAATTACATTATATTACACCTGTAAAGACTCTTGCAAGGAGAGAGGGTAGAATAAAATAGTAGTGACTGTCTTTAATAAAACAACAGACATTAAGATGCTTACAAATCTTTATTTTTCATTCTTAAAAACTTGTCTTCCCAGCAAGGCTTGAGTCAGAGTTACCTCGTCCGCAAATTCCAAATCACCACCTATAGGTACCCCATAAGCAATTCTGGTTGTCTTTATATTAAACGGCCGGATAAGCCTGGCAATATAAGCTGCAGTTACTTCTCCCTCAATATTGGGGTTAGTAGTCAAAATAACTTCTTTTATCCCTTCTGTTTTTAAGCGGGAAATAAGTTGTTCAATGGTGAGATGTTCCGGCTCAATACCATCCAATGGTGAAATAGCCCCTTGTAAAACATGATACAGTCCCTTATAGCCTCCGGTCTTTTCCACCGCCATAAGGTCCCTCACTGTCTCCACCACGCAGAGCACATCTCTTTGTCTGGCATTATCCTGACAGATTTCACAGACATCCTGGTCGGTAAGATTATAACAGATACGGCATTTTTTAATCTTTTCCTTAGCATTGACAATGGAGCGGGCTAAAATATTTGCCTCTTCTTTGGAAATATTCAGAATATATAGGGCCAATCTTTGTGCGGTCTTAGGTCCTATACCGGGTAATTTTGCCAGTTCTTCAATTAATATTGCTAATGGCCTGGTATATTGATAGCTCATTTTATCAATCCTCAAAACAAACCGGGAATATTTACTCCACCGGTCAATTTTTTCATCTCTCCACTTACCATTTCTTTAGATTGCCTTATTCCTTCATTAACCGCTGCTAAAACCAGGTCTTCTAACATCTCTTTATCTTCCGGGTCAATTATATCCGGATTAATATGAATTTCCTTAATCTCTTGTTCTCCATTTATAGTTATTTCTACCATGCCGCCACCTGAGGCAACCTTGACCTCCCGGTCAGCCAATTGTGCTCTTATGGTTTCCATCTTTTTTTGCATCTCTTTTGCTTGCTTCATTAAAAATCTCATATCCATATTTAATGACCTCTTTTCTTATTCCTCACTAAACTCTCCGCCAAATAAATCATGAGCTTTTTTAAAAATATTGTTCCTGTGAATAATCTCTTCACTATTTACCTTGTTTCCTTCTTCCGGTTTTAGTGTTTCAGCAGTAGCAGTATGGTTATCTTTGATTCTGTCTTTATCCTCATACAGATCAAGGTTAAGAGCTTCATCAGACTCATTATCTGATATAACACACTTTAATCTAATTCCATAACTGGCTTCCTCTTTAAAAATCTCTTCAACCTTTTTCTTATTCTCTTTTTTTTCTAAGCTTTCTTTATGAAAGAGAAACTTTTTAGGAAAACCGATTACCAGCTCTCCATCCTCGATGTGAACATTCTGACCGGCCATTAAAAAAGCGTAAAGAGAGATTTTCTCTTTCCGTATTCTAGCCAATACTTTGGACCATAGCTGCTCGAAATTATCCTTTTCAGGAGTTTTATCATCTGCTGTTATTTTAACCTTAGCCGGGCTGCTTTCTTGATCTTTTTTGGGTGGTGTCTTCAACTTTCCTCTCTTTTCCGCAACAATATCCTTTTTATCAATCTTGCTCTCTGAGCGAATATCCCCATCCTCAGTTAAACGCGTTCCCTTTTCCCCACTGTGGGCCAGCCTTACCACCATCAATTCCAATAAAACCCACGGATAATGATGAAATCTTATCCTTTCTGCAATACCTCTTAATTCTTCTATAATCTTAAGAATTGCAGTGGTGCTCGATTTTTTTGCTAATTCCTCAACCTCTTCCCATTCTGTCTTTTCAAAATAAGATAGAGAAGAAGAGTTATCTTTACCCAAAATCTTGAGCAAGGACAGGTTATGAGTGTAGATAAGCAGGTCTTCCACCAATTGACCAAGCTCCACACCTTCCCTAACAAATTTATCGATTAGCTTAAGCCCTGTCCCGGTATCTTTATTAATGATAGCGGCAATTAATTGCCTGAATATCTCGTGTGGAATTAACCCCAAGATATCTCTGACTACATCAGATGTGATTTTTTCTTCACTGTAGGCAATTACTTGGTCCAGAGTACTTTCAGCATCTCTCATCGAACCGGTAGCCGATTCGGCAATTAAATGGAGGGAAGGTGCATCAATTTCTATTTTTTCTTCTTCTGTAATTCTTGTTAGTTTTTCTACCGTTTCCTCAATGGAAATCCTGCGAAAATTAAAAACCTGACACCGTGACAAGATGGTCTTGGGTACTTTATGCGGTGCTGTAGTAGCAAAGATAAAAATTACTTGCGCAGGCGGTTCTTCTAAAGTCTTCAACAGGGCATTGAAGGCCTCATTGGTTAGCATATGCACTTCATCGATAATATAAATCTTGTATTTCCCCTCTGTGGGAACAAAACCAATTTTACTTCTTAGCTCTCTAATCTCATCGATTCCCCTATTAGAAGCCCCATCAATTTCCAAGACATCCATTGATTGTCCCCCATCTATACGGGTACAGCAAGTACACCTGTTGCAGGGGTTTTCAGTAGGACCATTCTGGCAATTGAGTGCCTTAGCCAAAATACGGGCAGTGGTTGTTTTACCAACTCCACGAGGTCCGGAGAAAAGATAGGAGTGGGCTATACGTTTTAACTTAATAGCGTTTTTTAGAGTTCGGGTTATATGATTCTGTCCCACAACATCTTCAAAAGATTTGGGTCTCCATTTTCGATAGAGGGATTGATACTGAGTCATTTACCATTTCCATTGTGATTATAATTAATGGGTACAAAAAGATGGCCGTGCCCTATTCTCGAGCTCCCTTTCCAAGCGATATCAAAACAGTTAACTCCAACCAGGCTTCCCTACGGCACCCAAAGTGTTTTACTTACCGCTGCTTCCTTCCGAACCTGACGGGGTTTGTAATTCTTTGCTGCATAGGACCCAATCTTCAACGCCACTTATTTCGGTCAGACCTTAAAAAGGAAAGTCCTCAAATAGGAATTCAACCCTGCTGTAGCGGATTGCAGGTTCAGGGCACCGCTAGCTCCCCGTCTAGCACGGCCATGTTCAAAATTACATAGTTCAAATATGTTGTGAACTTTATTTTTAATGCTTATTAAAATATGGCGGAGAGGGAGGGATTCGAACCCTCGAGGCAGTTGTGCCGCCCAATCGCTCTCCAGGCGATCCCGTTATGACCACTTCGGTACCTCTCCATATCATTAAAGCCTAAATTAATGCTAATAAAAGAATCAGAGGAAAGACTATCTTTACCATAAGAGAAAAATGTCTTATTACAAGGTTGGCTTTTATTCTAATACATTTTCGAAAAAAAATCTACTTTTTTCTATTTACCCTATCGGTATCTCTTAACTCCCACCTGCTGGCAAAAGGAGATGATTTTACAACGCGAACACCGGGGGGACACAGGATTACATATCTTTTGACCATGTGCCACCAAATAGGTATTGAAATTTATCCAATGTTTCTGCGGTAAAATCTTCATCAAATCCTGTTCTGTCTCCAAAGGCGTTTTAGTCTTTACTATACCAATACGATTAGAAATACGATGAACATGTGTATCTACAGTAATGGTATCGATATTAAAGGCAATCCCCAAAACCAGATTGGCCGTCTTCCTGCCCACACCGGGTAGCGTCATCAAATCATCTATATTATCAGGTACAATACCATTGTATTTTTCCAAAAGGAGCCGGGCGATATTCTTTATATTTTTTGCTTTAATCCTATAAAATCCCACCGGATAGATTAAACTTATAATCTCATCCTCACCCATTTTCGATAGAGTAAGAGGGTCCGGTGCCCTGGTAAATAATCTATCCGCTGCCTGGCCGGTAACTTCGTCTTTAGTACGGGAAGACAACACTGTGCTTATTAAAACTCTATAGCAGTATTCTTTCTGCTTCTTAATTTGATTAATTAGAGGAAGGTATTTAAATGCCGAGATCTCTTCGTATAAACTTTCCATTAAAGCATCATAATCTAAGGTTCTGCCATAGTCTAAAATCATAAAATATCTTTTTATACCTTCTTTCTAAAAACTATTACTATTCAACTATTCTTGCCTTATGCACTGTATTGTATAATGAACATAGCTGATAATTTTCTAATAATCGTGGTTAACTCCTCATCATTACCGTTAACTATATTCTAACATAGGACCTTCCAAAATCACCACAAAAAAGGGACTAATCTATACCTGACTTTTTGGGCATATTCTTTGTAGCCCTTCAATTCGCCGAGCAAGGATTTATCTTCTAAACCTGTACGAATAATGAATATAATCATAAAATGTTTACCGACAAACGGAATGTCTCATTTTACTATAACTATTCTAACATTTTAACAATAAACAGGCTTTCAAAAATTTTAATTAGGGATAAGAATGAAGTAGTTCGAATGGTTAATTCAATTGGCTTTCTTATTTTCTTATTCTGAGAATGCGTCCATTATTTATTTTTAGGAGCTCTTCCGGAGATATTTTTATCAGCGCATATTCAGAACCGCCGCCGGATAACACGACATCTCTTTCCATAACAGCAGGGTCAATCAGGAATTCTGCCTGATAGCCGAAGGAGGGAGTCCCTCCACAGGGATAGCCGGTTTTCTCTAAAATTTCCTCCGGAGTGGCAATGCGCGGCCTCTCAATAGCTAAAGCTTTGCCCACCCGGGAGGTACTTACCCTATCATCACCTCTGACAATGGCTACTATTAGTTGGTCATCAGAGCCGATTAAGCATATATTTTTTACACAATCATCGGGCTGGACTTTTGCCGCATCAGCTGCCTCCGCTACCGAATGGCACGATTGCTCAAATTGAAGGTATTCACATTGAACATTATTGTCCTTGATAAAATTTTTCAGTTTTTCTTCATACTGCTTCATGGCCATATCTTAAGCTTATAATTAAATCGAAAACTGCCTTTCCTCAATATTTTCTGATTCACAGACACCACACCCCTTACAGGCGGGGAGTTCTTAGTGGATTAGAGGATAATATAAATACTATATTATTTATTTTTTCTAATTGCTCTTACGATTACCTTTTCGATAGACCCTATATATCTTATAAGGGGAGAGCCCCTCATTTTCAAAGGTGCGGCGGGAAGGTAGATTGTGTTCACATATAGTAGAAGCTTCAAAGTAGTCATACCCTTTCTTCTCTGATACTTCTATGATATGCTTAAACATTGCTCCGTTTACTGCCTTGTTTTGAAATTCAGGTATGACAAATTGGGCAAAGCCCCTTATCCCGTTAATCTTTTGCTTGTACCAAAGATACTTAAACAGACCAAAAGGAAATAGTTTGCCATTAATTTTTTTTAATACCTGATTATAATCGGGTATAGCCAGTACAAAACCGATTGGCTTGCCTTCTGAACGGGCTATATAAATTAAATCTTTATCTAAAAAGGGGAGGTATTTTTTCATCTCTTCAAAAAATGATTCGAAAGTCGGTGGGTTGGAGTATTCAAAACCATTGTCCACTTCATTTCCTGCCTTGATAATCTTTTCAAATATTTGGCAAGCATCTTTAATCTCTGCATCAAGTTTTTTAAAATTGACCTTTTCAACAGTAAAATTAAATTTTTTCATAGCATAGTCTGCTAATCTCTCGATCTTGCCCTTTAATTTTCCTAGTTCATTAGAGTAATAGGCATAAAAATCCATATCTTTAGTAAAGCCGGCGTTTTTCAACAGGGTCTGGTAATAAGGTGGATTATAGGGGTTCATCAAAATCGGAGGGCTGTCAAAACCTTTTATAAGTACACCTCTTCCTTCTACATCATCATCCGGACAGAGAGGTCCTACTATACAATCAATTCCGTACCCTTTAAGCCATTCCAGAGCTTTGTCCATAATTGCCTCTAAAGCCGGTTGGGAATTAACCACTTCTAAATAACCAAAATATCCTACATTATCACGAATTCTTATATTCTTTTCTTGATTTATACCAACCAATACCCTACCTAAAGGGGTATCGTTTTCCCAAGCCATAAAAAAGGCGTGCGGACCACAGTTGATCTTTCCATTGCTATTATTGCCAGTATTCAAGAAAGAGCTCAACAGATCATTCTTTAAAGGCGGAACCCAATGTGGGTCATTTTTATATATCTCCCAGGCAAAATTAATAAACTCCAACAGTTCTTGCTTATTCTTTTTTAATTCTCTAGCCTCTATCAATTGTACTTCTCTCACCTGGTTATTGTGAATTATTCTACTATTTTCCAAAACTTCTAATATTTTGCGCAATCATCTTAATAAAACTTTATTGCAAAATTATGCTTAGTTCTGTTAACAAGAATAAAACATAATTTAAAATTATATATGAACTTGGCGTAGAAGTCTAATGATAATTTCATTAAAGTGAAATGGAAGGTTAATAATAGCCAGCAATATATGCCCCTATTATCTTAGTGGGAATTTTCACATGAAAACTGACATTTTTACCTTGTGTGGAAGAATGACTCTATCATTCTCGATTTGGAAATTTTCTCATATAAGATCGGTTACCATCATATCAAGCACGAAAGTAAAATAATAAATGTATTCACCTACTTCCCTGTTCTTTGTTATCTTCTCTTAAACCCCTTGGAAGATCTGTCTCTTTTACTCCTATCTTATTTAATATTAATCAATTTTTCTAACCGCTGCCAAATATCCTTTATTTCTTCAGTTACCCTATTTTTACTATACTCTACTACCGGCAACCCCTTTACCAGGGCTTCGGCAATGACATTATCAAAATGTATTTTACCGATAACCTCAACCTTATTTTTATCACACCAGTGTGATATCTGATCTGAGTTTTCTAAATTAAGGTCAAATTTATTGATTATTGATACCGCTTTGACTCCAAAATGTTGTGTTACTTTAACTACTCTCTCTAAATCATGTATTCCGGCCAGAGTTGGCTCAGTTACAATCACCGCTAAATTGGCACCAGTTAGGGTGGCTATTAACGGACAACCAATCCCCGGGGGTCCGTCTGTTATAATCAGATCTAAATTCTCTTCTTGAGCCACTCTTTGAGCATTTTGACGAACTAAGGTAACTAATATTCCTGAATTTTCCTCGGCTATACCTAACCGGGCATGCACTAAAGGTCCGTAACGAGTTTCTGAGATAAACCATTCTCCGCAGCGGTTTTTCTGCATCTGAATTGCCGCCTCAGGACAAATGTGGGCACACAGACCGCACCCCTCACAGGAAATCAAATCTATGGTTGTTCGGTTATTTATGGTACTGATGGCATCATAACGGCATACTTCCCGGCAGAGGCCGCAGTCGGTACATTTATCTATATCAAGGATAGGCACCAATCCGGCATAAAAATCATGTTTCTCTTTAACTTTAGGGTGAAGCAATAAGTCGAGATTGGAGGCATCTACATCACAATCTCCCAATACTTTGTTTTTTGCCAAAACAGCAAAACTGGCAGTTATTACAGTTTTACCGGTTCCGCCCTTTCCACTTATAATCACAATTTCTTTCATTTAAAAACCCTCAATCCTTCAAGTCCTATTGCTTATTATTAGGATATATGGCATACTGGACAATGTTCTCAAAAAGCCTGCTAAATTTGTGCTTATAGCCAGAGTCTATACTGACCATAGGTATACCCCTGGAATATGCTGCAGCAATCTCCCTATCATGGGGGATAGATAGCAAGATGGGTATGTTATGTTTTCGGCAATATTGTTCTACTCCGGAATCCCCAATATTACATCTATTCAAAACTACACCATGTGGGATCCGTAATTTTTCCAAAACTTCTACCGCTAAAACCAGGTCATGCAGACCAAAAGGGGTTGGCTCTGTTACCAATACAGTATAATCACTGCCTTTTACCGCCTCAATAACCGGGCAAGAGGTTCCCGGCGGTGCATCGATAAGTATAATTTCTTGCCCTTCAGCCTTAGAACCTTCTTGCAGTCTACAGCGGTATCTCTTCATAGCTTTCCTCTTAATCTCTTTTATTATAGGCACTGCTATTGGCTCTCCAATATTTAAACGGCCATGGATAAAACTAATTGAATCTGTCCTTCCCTCTTCTAAAATTCCTATCTCTCTACCCTCCTCAGTTATCGCCTTTTCGGGGCATAACAGAGTACACGCACCACACCCGTGGCAAATTTCCGGAAAGACTATGACCTTTTCTTTGGTTACCGCAATTGCATTAAAAACACATACCTGTCCGCATTTTCCGCAAAGATTGCATTTCAGGTAGTCAATCTTGGGAATAGGAACCTTAACTGATTCCTTATTTTGTATCACCGGTTTTAAAAAAAGATGCCCATTGGGCTCTTCCACATCGCAGTCTAAGAAGTGTATCTTATATTTTTTATTCTCAGCCAAAACTAAGGCTAAATTAACCGCAATAGTGGTTTTACCAGTTCCGCCTTTTCCACTCGCAATTGAAATTATCATTCCCGGTCCTACTCCCATTGGTCCGGCATCATTGCCTCTCGGCATATTTTTCACTTCCTTTTCTTTTTTCGACATTAACTATATAGTGATAATGGCAACCTTTATCAATAATAAAAGATAAAATATATTTTACTTCTTCAGAGCATTACATTTTTTACATAAGCCATAAAATTGAATGGTATGGTTTCTTACGGTAAAATCATACTTTTTAGCCAGTTCTTTTTCAGTTTTTTTAATTAATTCCGTCTCTTCTTCAGTAAAATCATCATAGTCTATTACTCTGCCGCAATCAGTGCATATCAGATGGTGATGGTGCGCCATTTCGTTATTTCCGTCACATAACTCATATCTGGCACGACCATCACCAAAGTCAAATTTATGTACCAAACCCATTCTAACCAATAATTCTAAAGTTCGATAGACTGTAGTCAGCCCTATGGCCGGATATATTTGATGTACTTTTATAAAAATATCTTCAGCACTCAAATGTTTTTTTGCCTCATCTAAAACCTGTAATATCACCTGCCGCGGCATGGTAACTCTGTAACCGCATCCCCTTAACTCTCCATGCCATCGACCGCCCGGTCTGCCCTCACCCCATCTTCTGCCCATAATCATACTGCCAATCCTCTAATTATTATTGATAATTATTCCCAGCAACACAATACACTCAATCATTTTTCCTGTCAACTTATTCATATATCCGATTGTTAAAAATCGAACTTCATGCCGGTCTGCAGCGGCAAGAATTTCTCCTGAAAATGGCTGTGTAATTCAACCTGTGCTTTAAACCCGGTGCAATGTCCAGCCATAATAGAATCAATATCAAAACCGGCCAATGCTTCTACGGTCTTCTTTATCCTTTCCATTGGCGCCTCTACCAGATGAAGGCCACCGATTATAGATCTTATCTTTTTCACACCGGTCATCTCTATGGTTTGTTTTACAATATTCACTATCCCGGCATGGCTGCACCCGGTTACAATAACCATCCCTTTATCTTTAAAGTTAGCAACTAAGGAGATATCATCATTCATTCTATCTTCTATAATTTTATTATTGTCAGTTATAGTCTTTAGGGCAATCCCCACCTCTTCAAAATCAGTTTGTCTTTCGACTTCACCGGTAGTGACGAGTCCGGGCATAATCTGCAGAGGGTCAGTTGTTAAATATAAAGCGCCTCCGTTTGCTTCTATCTTATCTCGACTATCTTCCTGCATTACCCCCACATGTCTTAAATAGGGATTATCAATAAAATTTAGTCTAAAAAGACCGGGATGGGCAACAATTGGAAAATCACTTTTACCAATAACCTTTAACAAATCAACAATACCCAAAGTATGGTCATAATGGCAATGTGTTAGTACTATGGCATCGAGTATTTCCGGATTAATATCCAGCAATTTCATATTATGCAATAGAGCTTCATGGTTTTGCCCTACATCGACTAATATATTTTTCTTAATATTTGCTCTCCATGCTTCGATTAAAAAAGAAACGCCATGCTGTCCCCAATAAGGGCTTTCATATAAGACAGAATCCTCTGCTACCACAGTAATACTCATTTTATCTAAATATTTCAATAACATTTCTCCTTGTTCCTTTTATTTTATATTGTGCATTTATGCTGCTGCAGTTTTAGTTTTGGAAGATTGAGCAATTAATTGTACAACTATTATTACTATAACAGTTGGCAATAACCAGGCCAATCCTTGCTTACCAAGAGGTAGTGCTGAATTCATACGGGTAAAGAAAGTATTACCGAACCCTAAGCCCGGCAAAAAATCACCTAGACTGAAAAAAATAGCAACTATAACTCCGGCCTGCGTAGCTAATTTCACACTATTAAAATCAGAAAAGAGGTTCATAATCAATATTACTAATAAAGTTGGATATAAGAGCATTAGCCATGGTGTAGTATAACCCACCACCTTTGATAGACCGATAACTCCAATTAAAAAACCAACTATACTGCTCAATATAACGGTGGTAAGATATTTTAATTTACCATTAGTAAGTTGTTCAAAGGTATCTCCGGCCGTAGAGGTAAGACCTACCGAGGTAGTAATATTAGCAAAGGTAAGGATAATAGCAAAGACGATGGTACCAAAAAACCCTAACAATCCTCTGGCAAATTCTACGGTCAATATACCGATTTGTGCATCTGGGAATTTGGCACCGGAAGTAGCACCTAAATAGGTAAGAACGGTAGAGGTCAAGAATAAAGCAACAGCGGTGATAGAGCCGATTACAATTAAATTGTTTTTCCGTGCCTCTCTACTTTTAAGCCCTCTTATATTGAATTCATTGATAAGCCAAAGTCCGAATAGAGAAGCCCCTAAGGCATTCATAGTATTATATCCGTTTAATATACCTTCGGTAAACGCAGTTGGAGAACCGGGAGACACCGGACTGGCTAAAGGCGAAACTATCCCTTTAACCACCAAGACTACCATAAACACGATTAAGGTTGGGGCAAGATATTTCCCTAACTTATCAATAACTTTAGAACGATTATATGCAAAATAGAAGTTAAAGACAAAAAAGATAAGCAAGGTGACCCATATCGGTACACCGGGGAAAAATTGCTCCACCGCCATTTCATGGGTAGCAGAACTCACTCTCGGTAGAATAAAAACAGGCCCTATGATTAACATGGACATGGTAGTAAAAACAGCACCGAAGTTCTTGCCAAATACACTGGATGCTAAGCCAAATAGAGATTTGTCCTGCATAGAGACTGCTAAATAGGCAATGAGTACCCCTAAACTATTGATGACTCCATAGCCTAGCGCGGCAATAAACCAACTTGTCCCTGAATCCCGACCTAAAATTGGTGGAAATATTAGGTCTCCAACACCAAAGTGGCCCGAAAAAATGGCCGCAGAAATTATAAAGACTGCGCCCCAAGGTAATAATAAATTTTTGTTCTCTTGATCCATTTTAATTAACTCCTTTTCTAAAAATAAAAATAATGAAAATAAAACACTAAAAAAGATACTTTATTTTATTTGAATCATCCCCCCTAAAATCTTTTGGTTATTTTCTGTATAGAAAATTTAAAACCAATCATATTAAAAACAGTCAATTGAAAAGGTATCTGCATCAAATATAAAACGATAAAAATCTATACAAAAGACTTAACTTGTAATGATAATCATTTTTAATAAGAATAGACAAAAAAAGAGAAACCTCAAATCTAACAAATTTTTAAAGTGCAAAATTAATTTGCTAACCAAAGACGGAATCGAATAGCTAAAATGTATGGAGCATTTAGTATATATGCTATCATAAAATAAGAGCAACGCTACTATTTTTTCACTAATTTACAGTAAATTTTCACTTAATTAGCTAAAATATGATATTTTATAAACAATTTAACTTATTGGAAAAATAAGAGTAAAATTTTGTTTGGGGCGAATGACTAACCTTTTCTAATTTTAGTAATAGCTTCTTGATATACCTTGGTAAGGACTACTACATCCTGATTGTAGGTAACACCATTAAAGCCGTCTTCAATAAATTGTTTAGCCTGTTCTATGGTGGTAGTATGAATAAAGATGAATTTTCCGGCATCTTGGACAGCTTTATAAATTCTTTTTAGAGCAGCTCTAAACTCGGGTGCATCAAATTGTGCCGGCTTACCCAAGGCAACTGAGAGATCATAAGGACCGATAAAGATTCCATCTATTCCTTCAATCAAGCAAATCTCTTCAATATTTTCTAAAAAACCTCCGGTTTCGCACTGTGGAATTAATATAGTTTCTTGGTTGCACACTCTAAAATACTCTTCTAAATCACCGCCGGCAAAATCTGCAAAACCAAAACCACCGCTGCGAGTCATAGCTACGCCACGCTGACCAACAGGATAATATTTTCCATATCTCACAATATCTTTTACCTGGTCCACTTGTTCTAAGCAGGGAATCACCAGCCCCTGGGCGCCAATATCCAGCATTTTTAAAATGGAATCACGGCTATGGTTTTTAACACGCACCAGCGGTGTGATACCGCGTACCTCAGCAGCAAGAATACTGTTCATAGCACTTTCTACATCAGCAGGTCCATGTTCTGTGTCAATTATTAAAAAATCTAACCCGGAAAGCCCCAAACATTCCACTGCCAAAGTACTGTTTAGCCCGCAAAATGTCCCAACTACAGCTATCCCCTGCTCCATTTTAGCTTTCATCTTATTTTTCATTATCTTACCCTCCTTCCCCTTCCTAACGATGTTAATACTATTACTATAGAAATAAAAAGCTATTTCTTTTCAGCAGTTATTAGTAAGCTGTCGATAACTCAAATCTTTTACAAATAGCTTATTTTCTCTTATCATACCGTCATCTCTTTATTGGTAATGAATAAGATTAAAGAAATAAATATTATTCTCTCTAACGCCCATTAAGATGATTTTTCGATAAAGAAAAATAAATGGGTTTAAAACTTGAGAGATTAAGCCCAAAATATAAATAACCTGAATAACTCAGAGCTTAGCTCTCTTAGTTTTTCTCAGGAATATAATACCTGATAATGATATTTTCCGTTTTGGGAATATTTTTCTCTCAACTTCAAGACATATATAAGCTGCTGGCTGAACAACCGTCATATATGTTAGATGGTCGAGAGAAAGAAGCACCCCGTGAGGAGTAAATATATCAATACATCCGGCCATTCAATCTTTGCCAACCTATAAAGCTAAATAAAAAGGCGCATTCCTTAACATAAATAAGTATTTCATAAATTAATCATCGCCTAGGTTATCAATGTAATTACAGATTTTCAAGACTTCGGGATTGCTGACTACTTTTGTCTCCAAAATTGTGCGATTGGACAATTCTTCACCCCAGAATTTTCTATTACCGGTACTATATTCTTTAATTGTAGAACCCTGTAATGAGCCGGCATCAAAATAAAGACCTTTGGTTACCGAGTAAGAATATATGGGGGATCCGGATTCAGAATCAATTTCAGCCGATACAGATCTGCCTATAGGACCAAGAGTCCAGGCGAGCGTTCCCCCGAATTTGAAGGATTTTTCCATAAATGCTTCCAGCCCACTGGTACTATTAATTACCAATAATAAATCAATGCTTTGTATTCCTGCCCGGGCACCGATTCCGAAAGCGCTCACCTTTAGAAAAGCAGGACCATACCACTTGCCGGTTTCCCGATCTTTTCTCAATACTATTCCCTTACCCCCTTGTCCGCCTAATCCGAATACCGCTACCTCGGTCAAAGAAGGAAATATTGCTACTCCTTTTGCTTTCCTTAATACGCTTCTAAATACACCGCTATCTAAAGCAATGTCCATATCTATCAATGCCTCTTTCGTGTCGCTGATAATTTCGGAAGGAGTTTCGGATGCGGCAAAAACAGCTAATTCACAGAATAATAATATTGTGGTAAAAAACAGAATACTGACAAACAAAATCATCAGCTTACGTGTTTTCATTTTACCTAAGCCTCCAAATAATAAAATTGTTTACTCCTTATCATTTTATCTTAATTCAGAGAAAAAAACATTATTAATATTTTAATAGAATTTTAGTGAGGTTGTCAGAATAAAAAAGGTTACTTTTTACCTAATATTATAGATTAAAGAAACTTTTAAAACTGGCTAGAAAATTTATTGAGAATAGTATATTGTTTTATCTAAAGTCAATGAACCTCCCCGCAACAGAGTTGTGGGGAATTTAACCTAGGAGATTAAAAGACAAATTGCTCTGTCTAGGTCACTATTTGGAAAATGAATGAATTGTCAAATGAGTAAGTGGTAATTGGGGGAGGGAACATGGGTTGTTTGTTCCCGGTTTTTGGTTCTAAATTTTCTGTATTTAGCCAATGCATATTCAAAATACAAGGTGAATAATATATTTGCAGAATATAATGAGTTCAGAAGTAAACTTTTATTAAAAACTGAGAACTGCTATCTGAAAACTGTTAACCAAGAACTGAAAGCCATCCCACTTACAGATATTTCATATTTTTATTCGTAGCGGAGCGCATCTACCGGATTCATCTTTGCTGCTTTCATAGCAGGATACAGACCAAAGAAGATACCTATAAACAAGGCAAAACCAAAGGCTAAAACTACCGATATACCGGAGATAACGAAGGGCCAGTTACCATATTGGGATAGGAAATAAGCAGCAATCCAGCCAAAGCCCATCCCTGCTATTCCACCTAAACTACTCAAGCTCAGCGATTCCATTAAAAACTGCCACAGTATGTTTCTATTTTTAGCTCCCAGGGCTTTGCGAATACCTATTTCCCGGGTACGTTCAGTGACTGAGACCAGCATGATATTCATAATCCCAATTCCTCCAACCAACAATGATATGGCGGCAATACCCCCTAACATTAAGCTCATAGTCTTAGTAACCGAACTTACCGTTTCCAGAAGCTCGTCTTGACTGGTAATTCGAAACTGTTCCTTTTTTTCATCCTGTAAATATTTCATCAGGAAGTATTCCAATTCCTGCACAGCATTAACGGCGCCTTCTGAGGAATAAGCCTGCCCAATGAAAGAATCAACATATTTATGGGTGGTTAGCCTGTCCATAGCTACTGATACCGGAATATAAGCCCGTTCATCCAGATTGCCGGCCATAGAGCCGCCCTTTTCTCTCATTACCCCGATAACCGTAAACTGAAATATTCGGTTCTCATAGTTCAATCTGACCGTTTCGCCAATGGGACTATCATCTTCAAACAGATCTGCGGCAAGTTGTGAACCCAGTACGATTACCTGCCTTCTCTCCAGATCGTCACTCTCCCCAATAAAAATCCCCTGAGCTACTTCATAATTATTTACCTCGGCATAATCAATCCTGGTTCCTATTATGGTAGCATTAACATTTACTTCATCAGTGATTAATCTGCTATTGAGTGTTTTTACCGGAATAGCTTTTTTTACGGATGGACAGAATAATTCAACATGTTCGACTAATTCTAAGGTAAACTTATGTAAGGAAACCGTCCCACCGACTCTACCAAACTGGCCTCTGGTCATCCACGGATAGACGGTAATCATATTGGAACCTAAATTGGCAATTCGAGCAGTTACCTGTTGGGTTGATCCGGTACCTACCGATACTATGGCAATGACTGCGCCGACTCCGATAACTATACCCAGTATGGATAAGAAACTCCTCATCTTATTAGCCCATAGACTGTTCAGTGCGATACGTAAGCCTTGTAAAATCATGCCACCACCTCATCCTTTTCTATCAATCCATCCCTTATGTAGATAATACGCTTACCATAAGTAGCTATTTCCCGCTCATGGGTAACAAGAATAATAGTATTACCGCTTTGGTGTAGCTTTTGAAAAATCTTCATAATATCATGGCCGGTTTTAGAATCCAGATTACCGGTAGGCTCATCGGCTAAGATAATAGAAGGGTTATTAACCAACGCGCGAGCAATAGCGACCCGCTGTCTTTCACCACCGGAAATTTCATTGGGACGATGGTATTCCCTATTTTTCAACCCCACACTATGTAATGCTTTTAAAACTATATCCTTCCTCTTCCCGGAAGGCACACCGGCATAGATCAGCGGCAGCTCAACATTATTGAAATTGGTTGCTCTGGGCAAGAGATTAAATTGTTGGAAGACAAATCCAATCTTTTTATTACGAAATAGGGCTAACTGATTATCATTCAATTTTGCTACATCCTGCCCCGTAAGATAATATTTTCCCTCAGTAGGATAATCAAGGCAGCCGATGATGTGCATTAAAGTAGATTTACCGGAACCGGAAGGACCCATAATGGAAACAAATTCCCCTTCCTCTATGGTAAAAGATATCCCTCTCAATGCCTCTACTTTTACCTTACTCAGCTGATATATTTTTTTCAGTTGCTCTATCCTCATTATTCTGTTCATCTTTACCTTACCATAGGAGGAATAGGCATTCCTCCGCCTATACCGCCAAACATTCCTCTTCTGTCCTGACTGTCACTATTCATCCGGTAACTATTGACAATTATCTTATCCCCTTCCTGTAACCCGCTAATCACCTCCTGATAGAATCCATCGGTAATACCGGCTTCAATGGGGGTGGGAATGGGCTGTTCGCCTTCCGCTTTCAGCACCATACTGCCTCTGTCTCCGGTGAAAATGGCGGTTATGGGAACGATGAGGGCATCTTCTACCAAATCAACGATGATGGCTGCAGTTGCCGAAAATCCCGGTTTAAAGAATGGTAATACCTCATCAATGAGCAGTTTTACTGGAACGGTAACCACTCCTCCTTCCATTTCGGCATATTCCGCTACCTCAGTCACTGTACCGGGAAAGGCCTGTCCTTTCATAATATCGAGCTCGATTTCTACACTTTGCCCCACCTCTACCTCTAAACAATCTACTTCACTGACAGAGGCAGTAACCTCATATGCTGAGTCATCAATCAGGTAAACTACATCACGAGCCCCTTCAATAAAGTCACCTTCCTCTACAAAGAGGTCTACTATTTTCCCGGAAAACGGTGCCCTCAGTGTTTTTGATTCATAGCGGTCCTGCGCCACTTCCATAGTCAATTGCTTTTCTTCAATCTGGCTGGGAGAACCGGTAATCTTAGCCACCTCAAACTCATTTTTAGATTTCAAGTAATTGAGATGTTCCTGCTTATCTTCTAATTTGACCAACTCCTGTCCGCCTATTACCGTTTCTCCTCTTTTTACCATTATCTTTTCTACCATACCTCCGGTAGTCCCGGTGCTGGCAAAACTCAGATATACCTCATTCACCGGTTTGATATAACCACTGGTAGAAACCGTTTTTTTGATATCGCCCCTTTGTACTGCAATCACAGCCTGAGGTTCAATCTTTTCGTTTGGAGCACTCTCGCTATTCCCTGCTCCTGCCTGATAAGAATTTAGTTGCGGTATGGGTAGATAATCTCTCCGGTAATAGAGAGCGGCGCCTATAATCAGAATTAGAAGTAACCAGATTAATAATTTTTTCATTTTCATATTCTATCTCCTAAGCTCCCTTCGGTAAGTAACCCAAAAAATGCGCTAATTTCATACGGTCAATAAACCATTGGTCATAAGCCTGTTTCACGCCCAGTTCTTTTTCCTGTAACCCTATTTGGCTATTCTCCCATTGAACCGGGCTAATCGCCCCTCTTTGGTATTGTTGCTCTATTATGTTCAACTTATCCTGCTCTTTTTCTAATGCTAATTGCTGAGTTTGCAAGACCAACTGATTATAATGGTCTTGTTTAAGCAGCTGTTCGCTTTCCAACTTTAATGTTTCTTTTAAATAATCTATGCTTAGCTCTTTGCGTTTTATATACTCTTCTTTTTGCTGCACTTTTAGCTCCTGTGCTCCTCCGTCCGCCAGTTTAACCTGAAAATCGAGCATAATGAACCAGCTGTCATCCGGATAAGCATAACCGCCGGATAGGTTTATGGTAGGTTTCCCTGAATCTCTGGTCCATTCCAGCTCTTTTAATCCTTCTTCTTTTTCCAACAGACTATTTTTAAGTCGATAATTTTGGGATAAGACTTGTTCAACAAATACATCTTGGATATCTTCTGTAATAGCCAATTCGTCTATCTGTTTGAATAGGGTGGTCAGAAAATCACTATTCCGGTCAAAGTCCACCTTAACTTCTTCAGGTAAGCTGAGCAGAAGAGACCATTGCTTTTGCGCCTGAATAAGGTCTTGCTCCGCACCCCAGAGCTTATTCTTTGCCTCTTCCATGGCGATTATCGCCTCTGCCTCTTGCTGATAGCCGCCCTCTCCCAATTCTGCCTTTTTCCTGACCCGCTCTAACTCGGCCTCCGCCAATGCCTGTCTTTGGACTATTAGCTCTAGCTGTTCCCGGGAATGGACAATATTTAGGTATTTCTGAATAAATTCAATCTGCTTTTCTACCTCTTCCCATTTTAACTCCTCAATTTTCATAATCAGGCTGTTCTCCAGAGCATAAACCTGTTTTTTCTGTTCACTCCAGGTCCGGGGATAAAGATTTTGGTCTAACCTGAGACTGCCATTTACCTCTTTGGCCAGGGACTCCGGAGAAATATCTGATAAGCCGGTATTATCAGACTGCCAGGTCACATTACTAGTCAGACTTAAATCAGAGGTCAACAGTTTTTTAGCCGAGAGAGTCATTTCGGTTTCAGGAGCAAATCGGTTTTCTGCCATCTCCGCCTGAAAGGGTTTTTCCTCTCCTCCTAAACGCCAGATGGGAGTTATACTTAAATCCACTTGAAATGCCTTTCCTGCTTCCAATATTTCCAGATTACGCTGAATGTCTTCAATGCTATAGCGAATATTTTGCAAATCAAGATTATGCCGGACTCCCCATTCCAGCGCCTCTTCTAAACCAATCTCTCGGGCTGAAAGCGGGGCGGGGTAAAGTAGCAGAAATATTCCTGCGGTAATACCGAAGATTGTCAGTATTCTTTTTATTTTTATATAGTTATATTCCATTACCTTATCTCTCCTTCTTCCAGCATACCCATTATTCTCTTTAGCTCTAAATGTGATTGATAATACTGCCGAAATGATGAGATTAGACGATATTCGGCATCTAAAACCCCTATGGTTGCTGAGAGTAATTCACCGTCAGTACGCAAACCTGCCTCTACCTGCCGCCTTATAGTGGTTTCATTTTCCTGCATCTGCTTCAAACTCTGTTCGCTTAAAAGAATATCATTTTTACTCTGCCGGTGATTCTGCCATTGGGTTTGTATTTGAAAATCTAGGTCCTGTTTTAAGATGGATTCTTCTAATTCTGCTACTTTTAGATTATTTTCCAGTTTTGCAATCTCCAATTGCGACTCCCGGTTAATCTTTGCTTCTTCCAGTCTGATGTTAGCCAGCCCAACCTCAATCTCTTTACTCTTTATACTTGCACTATTTTCACGAGCCTTTGCCAGTGCTGTGGGCAGGTCTATTTCCGCGAGATGTGTCATTTCCATAATTTTTACCGAAAGGTTGGTATTATGATTAATTCCCAGGTTATCCTTAATTTCTATGAGCAACTGTTCATAATCCAGCTTTGCTTTTTCATAGGAAAAACGGGCATTGTAATAGGTATTGCCCTGCTGCAATAGTGCCAGGTCAACGCTGTAGCCGGCAGCCACCTGTGCCTCTACCTCTGTCAGAATTGATTTTTCCAACTCTGCATTCTTTCTTTTGCGTACAATATCTTTCTCTGCCAGCATCAAGCGAAAATAGTTATCTACCGCCTGTATAATTAATTGGTCTTTTTGATTTTGGAAGGTATCTTTCTGCTGCAGCAGATTTATTTCTTTTTGTTTGGCCAATATCTCGGATTTAGTTAATAAATTTTCTGCTTCCAGCTGAAGGGTATCAATCTCTATATTTTTTAATTGCAAGAGGGCTTTTTGAAAGTCCATGTTATTGGATATTGCCAGAGTAATCATATCGGAAATACCCAGAGCGGTTTTCTCCTGAGTTAGGCCTGGAAAACTAAGAATGGTCAGAGCTAAAAAGGACACGCCCAAGCACCTCAGCCATCTGTTCATTGTGGCAAACCTCCTTATTAATTTGACAGAAACGGTTTTATTACTAATGTATTACTACCTGACATAAGCATCATCTCCTATTGTAGAATTTCGATAATTTTTCTCTAATAGACTATGATGAGCAATATTTGTGCCAAAACTGGAAGAAGGAATAATTTTTTTAAAATATATTTTACAATATTATAACACTCTTGAAATAAGTAGTATTAATATATCTGTTGCCCCTCAATATTTATCCATTAAAAAGATATTTTATACCGGCACACTTTAGCTGCGAAATCTTCGCACAGTTTTATCTTATCAATCGGGTAATTTTTACACACTATATAGAGGAATCTTTTTTAAAAGTGACTAAAAATAATCTTATTTTTTTACAAAAATAGGCAGTTCCGGTTGACAAACATTAATCTGCTCCTATAATATATTTAGCTATCTCAATATTTAGTTTAGCAAGAAGCAAGCCCTTTGCAACAAATTTTCAAAAATGGTTATTAAGGCTTAAAAGGGTTGAATAAGGAAAGTACTAATAATGAAAAATATACTGAATATGGTCTTCTCAAACTTATTTCGAGGATAGCTCGCTATTTCAGGGTGCAGTTGGATAAAGACCTGAGTCAGAATAATTTGACCATCTCTCAGTTCAAGGTATTAGCTTACCTATGGGAACACGGCGAGCAGAAAATAAATCAGAAAATGATTCATGAATTTCTGGAAATTAAGCCCTCTTCTCTGACCAAATCAATTCGTATACTACTGTCAAAAGACCTTATTAGGAAAGAAACTGATTCGGATGATTTCAGAAGCAGAATAATCATGCTTACTGAAAAAGGCATGGAAATTAAAAAGATCTGCAAAGAGAGTATTACCGAATCAGAAGCCTACCTTTTACAGGATTTGTCCGGCAAAGATATTAATACTCTTACTGAACTCCTGCTCAAGATTAAGAAAAAAATAAAGCATTGATATCTTTTTTATTTATAGTCCTGAGATAGATCGCTTTACCTTTGGGTTCTAAAGTTATTTGCCAAAACATAAGAAAAGGGAAAAATTATTCAATTATACCGGTGTAATTATTCATATTCTAGGGAGAGTAAATCGAGGATTAATGCATGGATGAAAAAAGAATACAAATTCTCAGGGATAAGCCCCCTTTAAGCGCCATCCTAAGTCTGTCCGTACCTACTATTTTAGCCATGTGGGTTCAGGTTTTTTACAATCTTACCGACACTTTTTTTGTAGGGAAACTAAATGATCCCTATAAGGTAGCCGCTGTTTCGGTAGCTTATCCTATATTTATGATTTTAATGTCCGTTAGCGGGGTGTTTGGATTTGGTGCGGCCTCTTTTATTTCCAGGTCATTGGGCAGGCAAGATTTTTTAACGGCCAAAAAAACCAGCGCAACAGCCTTCTATTCCTGTGCGATTTTAGCGTTAATATTCACTACCATCAGTCTGACACTTATTTTTCCAATATTACGTTTAATCGGCGTAACTCCGGAAACACGTAAATATGCTTACGATTACCTTTCGGTAATATTCGGCGGCAGCATTATTGTTATGCTCAATTTTATGTTAACACAGATGCTTCGTTCTGAGGGGGCTGCCAAGGTAGCTATGATGGGAATGTTTATCGGAACCGGTTTAAATATTATTCTGGACCCTATCTTTATTATGGTGTTGGGCTATGGGGTTAAAGGTGCGGCAATCGCCACTATTATAGGTCAGGGGACAGGCCTATTATACTACTTCAGCTTTTATCTGCAAAGAAGAAGCTTAGTATCCATTCATTGGAAACACTTTTCTCCGCAAAGTGAAATATTTTTAAATATTTTTAAAATTGGTATTCCGGCATCAATCCATAGTTTAATGATAAGCACTTCCCAAACTCTGGCTAATTATATGGCTGCCAGCTATAGTGATATGATAGTAGCGAGCTACGGTATTGTTCAGCGAACCTTTTCAATGTGTATTATGACCTTAGTTGGGTTATCAGATGGAACTCAGCCCTTGATTGGTTATAGTTATGGTGCTCGTAATATCAAACGGCTTAATAAGGTTTTTAAAACTGCTGTTATTATGGCTACCGGCATCTCTCTTTTTTTTGTAATATTCTTCTCTCTCTTTGCCGGACATTTGATTCGGATCTTTATCAACAATGAACAGGTAATTGAACACGGAATCCGGATTATGCGGGCATTCCTTATAGCTTTGCCCTTTGCCGGAATACAATTCTTAATAAGGGTCAGCTTCCAAGCCCTGGGTAAAGGAAAACCGGCTTTAATTCTGGCTCTAACCAGGCAGGGCTTGTTTTATATCCCGTCCCTCTTTTTTCTAAATAAGCATTTTGGGCTATCAGGGTTTATTTATGCCCAACCCTTTGCCAATGTTCTTACTTTTATTTTAGCAGTACTACTATTCAATAGAATTAGAGGACAAATTAGCGAAGAACAGACCGAGGTAGAAAGTGAAATAGTTACTGCTGCCGCTAAATTGGATGATTCTTTACAGAAGTGCAATTAATGGCAGTATTCATTTTTGTTCTATGCAATTTATTTGGTATATTATAATATTGACTTCCGTAAAGTCTGAAATATAGGTATTTCCTTTTGGCTCCTCCCATTTCCGGGTAATGGCAAAGGATTTAAAGCATAGTAATTAAAACTAGCCCAACAAACTACTTTTCCATCTCAGGTATAGAAAGAGGAAGCCTTCCGTACGGGATCTTTTTCGGCTATGCCTATATAGATTGGTTTTGCAATTCTTTTTGCATTTGCCTTTTATTTAATCTATAATAATGTGTAAATCTTCGACAGGCTGAATTAATAGTAATTAAAAAAGTTGGTAAACAAGGTTGTCTGAATTTAAAGAAGAACAGCTTATGCCGGATTTTTTATCAAAAGATGGCTTCGCATTTAAAAACCCTACCTTTCAATACAATCCCTCAGCATTGCTTCTTATTGATAAAAGCGGAAAAGTGCTGGCTGCCAATCCTCAATTCAGCCGTCTTTTTGATTATCAAGCCGAAGATTTGATTAACAAAGAGCTTGACACTATTCTCACTTTTTCAGAAGAGGATTACAAGAGTTACCTAAGTTATTTAACAAATCCTACCCAAGAAGTACGCTCCCTGGAAGCAACATTGGACAGGAAAGGACATTCTGCTTTAGATATAGAGATTTCGGGGTATCCTTTTTTCACTTCAAAAGAATATTTTCTGGGCAATATATTAGCATTTAAAGATATTTCCCTCAGAAAGTACAATGAAAGACTCAGCAGAGCCTTATTCAACATTTTTCGAACTGCTAATAGCGATATTTCTTTATCAGATTTATATGATATTATTCGTGTGCAGCTAAACCAAATTATTTTCGCTGAAAACTTCCATATCGCTCTATGGGATGAAGAAAAAAACCAAATAACTTTTTCCTATTTTATCGATGAAAAGCACGAACTTACCGAAGAAAGCGATAGGCCAAGTCTTTTAAAAAGTCTGGCAAACTATATCATAGAAAACGGTAAGCCACTTTTAGCGGATTATGCTCAGATATTAAAACTTAGTAAAATGGGGCAGTTGGCACCGTTCGATAAGGGAAAATTGACTGAAGAAACCTGCTGGTTGGGAGTACCATTAAAAATCGGTATTCACCTTAAAGGATGTATGTCTGTAGCCAATTATACCACACCGAATATGTATTCGGAAAATGATATCAATTCCATGGTATTTCTTTCCAAACTTGTGGCTGCCGCTATTGAAAGAAAGATAACTGAAATGGAAATCCATCAAAATCATGAGAAGTTTGTCTCTCTCTTTGCCAACAATCCCTTAGCTGCGGTCTATTTGGATATTGAAGATAGAGTACTGGATATTAATCCCAGGTTTACTGAACTATTCGGTTACACTAAAAAAGATATTCTGGGTAAAAAAATGAATCAGTTCAATTTCTATCCTCAAGGGAAAAAAGAGGAAGGAGAGGGATTAACTAAAAAGACCTTCTACTCTCCCCATCTCAAATTTGAAACAATCCGTAGAGCCAAAGACGGTAGAGACATACCTGTACAGATTTCCTCTTCTCAAATGAAAATTAAAAATCAGATTAGTGGAGTTATTGGTCTCTATGAGGATATTACCGAGAAAAAACAGGCGGAGGAGGAAATACGCCAAACACAAGAAAGATTCGAATCTCTCTTCAGGAGTAATCCTCTGGCTGCAATCTATTTAGATAAAGAAGATAGGGTATTTGATGCCAACCCTCAATTTACCAAACTATTCGGCTTTACCCGAGAAGAAATGGTGGGCAAGCGCCTGGCCCAGCTCAATTTTTACCCCTTAGAGAGGATTAAGGAAGGAGAAAATTTGACTGTTAAAGCTCATTCTTCAGACTCTCTCATGCACGAAACTTACCGCAGGACTAAAGAGGGCAAAGATATCCCGGTACAAATTTCCACCTCTCAGGTAAAAATTAAGGGGCAGGTGCAAGGATTTGTTGCCCTGTACCAGGATATTACCGAACAGAAACAAAATGAGACTTTGCGGCAGGTCCTCTATAATATTTCTCAAGCTGCCAATGCTCCCATAGCCATTTCCCAACTCTACCGGGATATACATACTGAATTGAAAAAAATAATCAACGCAACCAGTTTTTATATCGCCCTTATGGATGAAGAAAAAGATGTATTATCTTTTGTCTATTATAGTGATGAGCAGAATACCAATTTTTCTCCTGTAGGCTTAAACCTTAAAGATTCAGTTACCCATTACTTAATTAAACAGCAGCAATCATTACTTTTAAATTATAATCAGATACATGGATTGGTATTGGAAAAAAAGATTAAAATTTATGGTCCTTTAACGGAAAAAATATGCTGGTTGGGTGTTCCTCTAAAAATTGAAGGAAAAACTATCGGCGCCATGATTGTCCAGGATTACCACAATCCAACCTGTTACTCAGAAAAAGATATCAAACTTATGGAGATAATGGCTTCCCAAGTAGCTACTGCCCTGGTCCGAAAACAGAATGAAGAGAAGATTATTTATATCAGCTTCCATGATTCCCTGACCGGCCTCTACAATAGAGCTTATTTTGAAGAAGAATTAAAAAGAATGAACAACCCTCGATTCCACCCTCTCAGTGTAGTAATGATGGATGTTAATGGCTTAAAGGCTATCAATGACACCTTCGGACATAGCCAGGGAGACCAATTATTAAAAAATTTATCGGTGATATTAAAACGTAATTCCCGTGAAGTCGACGTGCTGGCAAGACTAGGTGGTGATGAATTTGCTATAATTCTGCCTAATACTACCGGTTCAGCAGCAGAAGCTTTTTGTCAGAGGATAGCTAATGATTGCCGGCAAAATAATTTTGAACCGCTCTATCTTAATCCTAATATTTCTATGGGAATTGCTACACAGGAAGGCAAACTACTGGACTATGAGGCAATTTTAAGAGAAGCTGATCAGAGAATGTATCAGAATAAACTATTAAACGTAAAAAGCAGAGAAAAATATCTTTTGGACGCTTTTCTCTCCATACTAAGTGCCAGGGATATACATACCGAAAAACACTCTCAGCGGATGGTGAATATTGCCTACAAAATCGGGCAAAGGATGGGTTTAGGCCCTTATGATTTGGACAGACTGCGCTTATTAGCCCTGTTGCATGATATCGGTAAGATTGGTATTCCCGAAAATATTTTATTCAAGGCAGAGCCCTTGACAGAGGAAGACTGGAAGATAATAAAAAACCATCCCAATATCGGATACCGAATTGCAAAAAATATCCCGGATTTTTCCTCTATTGCCAATGAAATTCTCTACCACCACGAACGATGGGACGGTAAAGGATATCCGGCCGGTTTAAAAGAGAAAGAAACTCCTTTGCTTTCCAGGATTATTGGACTGGTGGATGCCTTTGATGTCATGCAATCAGTTAAATATTACAAAAAACCACTAAGCCGGGAAGAAGCAATGGAAGAGATCAGGATAAATGCAGGCACTCAATTTGACCCGGAACTGGTTAAAATTTTCTTCGAAGTTGTCAACCAAAAGTTGTTAAAATAAATTCTTTATCCCATCTTTTCCAGATATTTTTCATAGACAGAAAGAGCATTCCGGTCGTGCAGCACAAAACGGATACGTTTTACATGGGTTAATTTAGATAATAAACTTTTTATGGTACGAAAAGTAATTTGAGCGGCTTCTTCCATCGGGTAACCAAAGATACCGGTAGAGATTGCCGGGAAGGCAATGGAACCGATATGATGTTCGTCTGCTATCTTCAAAGCATTACGATAACAATTTGCCAATAATACATCTTCAGGGCTATCCATACCATAAACCGGACCCAGACAGTGAACGACATATTTATTGGGAAGATTGTAACCGCCGGTAATAACTGCCTCGCCGGGTTTGATAGGGGCCAGTGCCCTTCCTTCTTCCTCCAAACCGGGTCCAGCTGCCCGATGTAACGCCCCGGCTACTCCTCCCCCTGTTCTTAATTGGGCGTTGGCGGCATTCACCACGGCTGTCATATCTGCCTGAGCTGCAATATCGCCCATTATACATTCAATAGTTTTTCCGTATACTATTTTCTTCATCGAAACCACCCTTCTTAAAGAATATCTTCTATTATTCTATCTTAAATTGTTCTTTTAACAAATATTTTTCTAAAAAAGGGCGGAGATTATCATTAATGGTACCGATGCCAACCAACGGCCGGCGGTAATTTTACACCTAAAGAAGTATTTTGACCATTGTCAATAAGTAGGAGAAAGAATTATACCGATCTCCACTCCGGAGGAAACATGCAATAAGTAAGAGTAAATAAGATAGATAAAGTACACCAACAAGTTTCCACCATTTATCTCATAAAATTTTATTTTTTAGATAGCTAATATAATTGCATTAACAATCATCTATTATATTATTCTAAATAATTAGCTAAACTTTTTATTTCAGTTCTATTTCTTTTCGATAAAAAATTTAATTAAACTCTAATCAATTTCTCTGCCAAATAATTCCATATCGGTTGGTTTTACAGGCTCAAAAGGTTCAGAAAGCCAGGAGATATTTAGAAAATGTTTCATACCGATATTTTCAGTCGCTATATTGCCGCCCCAAGTTCCACATCCCAAGCTTAGAGTAAAAGGCATTCCATTATACCAGTTACCGCTATTGGCCAGGCACTGTGGCTGGTTGACCATTATACGGCTAGCTTTAGCTCTTTCTCCAAGAGCTTGTATATGTTCATCATTATTAGTATGAATTCCACAAGAATGACCTAACCCTTGATAGGAAATAAGTCTATCTACCAAATCAAGGGCATTTTCAAAACCCCCACTGTATCTATAAACTGCAACAACTACGGCAAGTTTTTCTCCTGAGAAGGGATAACCCTGCCCAACCCCGTCTTCTTCTACAATGAAGAAGGCTTTACCATCCGGCAAGTTAATTGAAGCGGCTTTGGCAATGATTTCCGGTGCTTGTGCAACTAATTTCGGATTGGGATGTTCACCGTCTGGGAAAAGAACCGGGCCTAACAAATCTTTTTCTTTCTGGCTTAAAAGATAACCACCTTCACTAATGAGTAGCTGTATAAAGGCATCGTAGATACTATCTTCCACTATTAAGGAGTTTTCAGTGGAGCAACTGGTAGCATAATCGAAAGTTTTACTCTGCTTTACTTTGTTCGCTGCAGCAGCTAGATCAGCTGTCTCGTCTATAATTACCGGAGCATTCCCTTGTCCAACTCCATAAGCCGGGGAACCGGAACTATAGGCTGCTTTAACCATGCCTGGTCCGCCGGTAGCTACTACTAAATCACAATCTCTCATTAGCTGACCGCTCAGTTCGAGGGTTGGCTCTTCAATGCATTGTACCAGATCGACTGGGGCATCGTTTTCAGCAAGTGCCTTTCTCATAAATTCTGCCATCATGCAAGAGGTTTTTTTGGTTCTGGGATGAGGGGCAAAAATAATAGCATTACGCCCTTTAATGGTAAAAAGACCTTTTATGGCTGGTGTTGCCTCACAGTTAGTACAGGGCAACAATGCACCTACCACTCCTACCGGCTTGGCGTATTTACTTATTCTTTTGACTGGATCATACTCTATTTTCCCAATGGTTTTCATATCTTTTATGTCACGCCAAGCACCACGAACTTTATTTTGAATCTTACTAAACTTGTCTTCCACTTTTCCCATTAAACCTTCTTCTACAGCGAGCTTGGCACATCTCATGGCATTGTTTTTTTTCAGACACTCAATGGCTACTTCTCTGCACAAAAAGTCAACCCTTTCTTGAGAATAGCCTTCTATTTCTTTAAGTGCTACTCTGGCTTTAGCAATCATTTCAGTAATTTTATTTTCGTTACCCATTCTAATTATTTCCTTTCTTATTAACTTGTATTTATATTTTAAATTGTGGTTATCATTCAAAAACTACCAATTTAATAAAAGATATTGAACTTGACAGGTCCTTTTTGAAAGTTAAATAAAGATTAAATGGTGACATAAAAGAGCAGATAGCCAAGGCTAAGCCTCCCGGTCAACCCATTTTATCAATCTCTTACAGCTTATAGCCGATATCTTGAACCCTGACCATGTTTTGACACGTACAATCCCCTCACCGGTAGATGACTTATTTTTATTTTATCTCAAATTGTTCTTTTAGTAAATGTTTTTCTAAAAAAGGGCGGAGATTATCATTAATGGTACCGATGCCAATCAATGAATGGTAGTAAAATTTACGCCTAGAAAGGATATCTCAAAGAGAGTAATAGAATTTGGACTACCGCTGAAGCACCCGGAAAAGTAAAGATTGAGTTAATGGGCAGACCTGATTAAGGAATCTTAATCTTTATCGACTATCTATAATTCAAAACCCAGAAAAGTTTTTACCAAAAAGCCTATCAGGGAAGAAAGCGCGGCTACACCTATACTAATGGAAGCCATTTCTAAAAATCTTTTTTTAAAATCGTAATCATTGACTACCGAAATATAATAGTTAAAAACAAAAATAATGAACAGCGCTACTGCAATGGTCATGGTAAAACTAAATAAGTAATTTTTATACAAAAAATAAGGAGTAACCAGCGCTATTACGGTTAAAATATAAGCAGTTCCGGTATAAAGGGCCGACCTTTTTGCTTTTTCCCGGTTTTCCGGATCAGGGTCAGCCTTATTAGACAAATACTCGCTAGCTGCCATAGAAAGAGAGGCAGAAATACCGGTAATTAATCCCAGGAGGGCAATAATTCGAGAATTCCGAATAGAGAGGGTGAAACCGGCAAGTGCCCCGGTCAACTCCACTAGGGCATCATTCAAACCCAATACTATGGAGCTCATATATGACAGTTTTTCTTCATTGATCATATTTATCAGCTCTGCCTCATGTTTTTCCTCATCTTCAATAATTTTTTTTATTTCCGGAACAGCATTAAACATCTGTTTATATTTTTTTTGTGTCGCTGCTTCACCCTTTTCTTGTAATTTAATACTGAAGGTTAGACCAAATGCCCGGGCAACAAAAACATAAAAGAACACCTTAAACCTGTCAACCTTTAAATCTGTTTGAGTATATTTCCTAAACACTTTGGCGTGTTCTTTTTCATCATTGGCAATCTTTGCCAAAATTTTCGAATTATGCGGATCTTTAGTTAACTCTGCCAATTTTCCATAGACCTGCTGTCCCACCAACTCATCTTGCTGGGCTTTTTTAAGCTCAGCAAGCTCTCTATCACTAAATCTATAATCCATCGATAACTTACCCTTCCGTAAAATTAACCCGACTGTCAAATCTATTACAGGGTTAAAGGCAAACCTGTTAACTATATTGCCAAGAAAAGTATAGAAAGTATTGTTGCCGTTAAAAAACCGATTATAGCGCCCATTATTACTTCAAATAGGGTATGGCCAATTAACTCTTCCATACGCTCACTCTTAAATCTGGCATCTTTAGAAAAAAGTGATATTAACTTATTTAATATCTTGGCCTGCTCTCCGGTAGCCCTTCTCACACCTGCTGCATCAGCCATAACTACCACAGCAAATACTCCGGCCAGAGCAAATAAAGACGTATCCCAGCCCTCTAAAAACCCAATTGAAACCGCAACGCTGACCGAAAGGGCTGAATGGGTACTGGGCATTCCTCCGGCTCCGAATATCCTGCCCCAGTCCCATTTATTGTCTGCCATATAAAATAGAATCAATTTAATCCCCTGATTGACTGTCCAGGCCAAAAAAGCAATAAGCAATACTCTATTATTAAGTATTGATAAAAAGTCCTTAAAAAAATTTATGCTGATTTTTCTCCTTTTATTACCTTACGAAAAATATTTAGACTGCAAATAGCTATCGTAACAATTAGTTGATCAGCGAAAACATACTATTTCTTGTCTATGTATAATTCCCCGGCATGAGCAAAATCTTCTGTGTCCATTTCTCTGATAATTATTCTTACTGCATCTTTGGGACAATTAAGGGTTTCTGAAATGGCTTCAGTTACCTTATTTACCATCGCCCTTTTCTGTTCCACTGTTCTTCCTTTCAACATCTCCACCTGTAAAATTGGCATATTTTAACCTCCTTTCTTCTGAAATAAAAAACGTAAATTATGTTATTTAAAATAAATCTTCGTAAACTTTTTAATTATGCTTAGAGAAATATTTTAGGGAAGATCAAAACCTATCTCTAACGGTATTGGAACTCTGAAATAAATATATTCCCGGATGATTTCATTTAAATCAAGTTTCGCCAAATTTTGCTGTTCAATTCTAAGCGTAATCTCTTTCTCTTCACCGGGGGATAGATTGAGCTCTTTAATAAGTGGTGTAATATAATCCTGAGAGGAGCCTGCAATAATTCCCTTAAGTGTATTATGGCTATTATTACTGATTAAGAATTTTGCATCAGAAATCTGATAATCTTTTTCCCCGGTAATTGTAAACCCTTGCAGAGGACGAATGGTAATCGTTTCCTCTCTTTCCTTTATGTACCCTTCTATTCTTATGGTAATATTCTTGTGGTCAGGATCATTGTTAGTTAGGCGGATATATTCTCTTACCACTCCTAGGGCTTGTCTTTCGGTATCATAGACAAATTTTACTTCTAATTCCTCTTCCGGGGCTAATGATACCGGAAGTTCTAATTCGTCCTGCTGGTAGAAAACTTGTTCGGGTAAAGCTATATCTTCAATGTCTAAGTCTAATTGCCCTTCATTGGTTATTAGTACCGAAAATGAGGAGGTATCGCCGGATGAAAGTAAGCCAAAATCCCATTGATTTGTTGATAAATGAATCTTAGGGGCAGGTATGACCTCTACAGTGCCTTTGATAACAAGCTTCCTCCTGTGATTCTCCGGGTCATTACTGTAGATATAAACAGAATGAGAAATGTCCCCCTGATAACCTTTAGGATTGAAACTCACCTCTAATTCAGTAGTTTCACCGGGCTGCAGTTTCTTATCCGACAATACGGTAGCGGTACAACCACATGATGTCTGCACTCTTTCAATAATCAGGGTTTCTCCTCCCTCATTCTTAAGGGTAAAGATATGGGCTTGCGGCTGGTCTGCTTGTATTATTCCCAAATCACCCACTTCTTCCGAGACAGCTAGTACCGGCGGACCGGTGAGTTTGTTGGTTATTCTGCTTATTAGAAATCCTATCCCTAAAAGGATAATCAGAATTATCGATACTATTATCACAAACCTGTTTCTTATCATTACTATTATAACCCCTTTTGAATTAAATTTAGTAAGAACAATGGTTCTAAGAAATTTTTCGGTATAATTAGAATAAGCTATATCAGGCTTATTCTTCTCTCATTTATATTTATCTTTCTAATCTTGCCAATCACACTGCTTTCAGTGAATCCTTCCTTGTGCAACAAGTCCAGTGCCTGCTCGACATCTCTTTGGGCAATGGAGATGAGTAATCCGCCTGAGGTTTGAGCATCGTAAAGTGTTATCTCTTTGGCCGGTTCCAGCTCAATTTTCTTTTCCACCCCGCAGGAGAATATTTCCTGATTAGCGAAACTTCCCCCTGGTATAACTCCTTCCTGAGCAAGCCCAACAGTATTTGCTAACAAGGGAATTTTATCAACCTCAATATCTGCACCGACATCACTGCCCTGGACCATTTCACTGAGGTGTCCCAGAAAACCATATCCGGTAATATCGGTCATACTGTTTATAGCCAAATTTAAAATATCATCGGAAACAGCATTGAGTTTTGACATCCAGCCTATTGCTTCCTGAGCTTCATTTTCGGATAAATATTCACTCTTTAAAGCGGTGGAGATAATACCGGTTCCCAGTGGCTTTGTTAATATTATTCTATCTCCCTCCTGACAATTATTATTGCAGATTACTTTATCCGGATGCACTAGCCCCACGACTGCTAGACCGTATTTGGGCTCAGAATCTTTCAGGCTATGTCCCCCCACCAATATTGCTCCGGCTTCTTTTACCTTTTGCAGCCCACCGCTAACAATTTTTTCTAACTCTTCTAATCTATTTTCAGGAAAGCAGACGATATTTAAAGCCATTAAGGGCCTGCCGCCCATGGCGAAAACGTCACTTAAAGCATTGGCAGCAGCAATCTGGCCAAAGGTAAATGGATCGTTCACGACAGGAGTGATAAAGTCGGTAGTAAAGATAATGGCCGTATCGCTATTGATACGGTATACCGCTGCATCTTCATTGTTTTCAAAACTGCTTAATAAATTATGGTCTGAAATTTGATTCATCTTTTTAAGAACCTCACCGAGGTCCTGATAGCTCCATTTAGCCGCTCACCCTGCCGCTGTAACGAGCTGCATTAATCTCTTCTTATTGTCTTTCTTATCGGACATCCATCTCACCCCCTCTATTTCTATAATCCATTCTTCTTAGCATAATGTTCTCTCATTGCCAATTCTTTTGGTTATACCCTCTTCGTCCATTCTGGTCAAGAGCGGTACAATATATTTTCGACTGATATGCAGCAAATCACGGACCTGGCCAATAGTGATAGATTTATTCTTTTTTAAAAAAGCTACGATTTCATCTTTCATATTTTCATATATTGCCGGTGTCAGACAGATATCATCTGCTAATTTTATAACTTCTCCCATCTCTTTTAAGTAGTTAATCATCTCTATATTTTTGGAAAAAACATTTTGCAACTCCTTCTCGGTGGGCAGGCTGTTGATGTTCTCATTGAGATATTGCAAAATTTCCTCTCTCACTTTCTCTTCTGATTCCGTCAGTTCAATAGTATGTTCGAACAAAGAAACCATTCCATCCTTCACTGCTATACTATTTTCTTCCACCAAATATTTTAATAAATTATCAAACAGTTCTTCTGACAAACCGGGCAATTCATTTTTCAGCTGTATTGAAGGAAATCCCTTTTTTAGAGGATAATCACTGTGCTTCTGTTTTAAATTAGCTAAGACTCGGCTGATTAATTCATTCCAGAATTGATTATTCACCACCCGGTCATCAATTAAGAACAGGCTGCTATTCTCGTTTAAATTATCCAAATGCTGATAGATTTCTACTTGAGAAAAAGGGCTGTTCAATAACAAGAGGCCTTTTTTGATAGTCTTATATTTCTCTAATTCACTGAGGATAAGTGAGTTAATGTCCAGTTTAGACCTGCTTTCCAGCCATTTTTCCCAATAAGGATTATGAAAACTATGCTTATCCTCCTGCAGAGCGAGCACTCTTCCGCCACCTATGGTCTCATTGGAGCCTGGCAGTCTGATAATAAAGTGATCACCTATTATGAGCCAGAGCGGTTCTTTAAAGCGCAGCTGGACATAAGATTTTTCCCCGGACAACATTTCTTTTTGTGAGAAGATAATAGTCCCTCTCAAAATTTTAGTATGTGAAATAAATTCGACTTCAGTACCATTTTTCAGACGAAAAGGATTCTCCCGGGAGAGAAGGGCGAAAGAGACATCCAGAAAATTCCCCGAAGGAAGTGCTTTGAGACCGGAAATCAAATCCCCTCTCCGAACTTCTTCTTTTTTGATACCGGAAAGATTTAGCGCTACCCGGCTGCCTAAAATCGCTTTTTCTACCGAATCATTATAGCTTTGTATCTGTCTGATGCGAATCGTTTTTTTTGATGGAAAAAGTGTTGCTGATTGATTCTGATACAAATTCCCATCAAGTAATGTTCCGGTAACTACGGTACCGCTCCCCTTTATCTCAAAAACCCGGTCCACAAAAAGACGGGGTTTGTTAAGGTCTTTTTTAAGGGGAATGAGACTGCTGACACTCTCTACCTCATGCCTTAACAGATCTATACTATCTTTATCATTAATACTGAACTTAAGAATAGGAATATTAAACTTATTTATACCGGTAATCTTATCTTTTATTTGCTGTTCCGTTTCTGCTATACGCTCCGGTGAGGCTAAATCTGTTTTGGTAATAATTACCAAGCCATAATTGATATCTAATAATCTGATAATCTGAAAATGCTCTTCCGTTTGAGGCATCCATCCTTCTTTGCCATCAACGACTAACAGAAAGGCATCTACAGTGGTTATACCGGTAATCATATTGCGAATATAATTTTCGTGGCCCGGCACATCGATTATTCCTATTTTTTCGCCCCGGGTGGTTTCCAGCCAGGCAAATCCGAGGTCAATAGTCAAGCCTCTCGATTTTTCCTCCGGCAGGCGATCGGCATCGATACCGGTTAGTCCCTGAATGACGCTGGTCTTTCCATGGTCGATATGTCCGGCAGTACCAAAAATAACCATAGCAAATTATCTGACCTCTTCTTCATTATATTTCTGATAAAAGGCAGATTGAATGAGTTCCACTAATTTTTTGTCATAATGGGGTTCGATTGTTCTGGGGTCAAAGAATAAATGTCCATCCTTTACTCTCCCTAAAACGGCAGGATCGGATAATCTTAATCTTTTATCTAATTCTGCTACATCTTTCTCTATTTTAAGACCTAAGAGATAGGTAGGCAAGGTCTTCCCCGGTAAGGAACCGCCGCCGATAAGAGATACTCCCTCACTGATATAGGCAGGAATCCCTCTCTTTTTTAAGCTGCGAGCTAAACGCATACATCTTTTTTTAATATCTTCGGCAGGAACAGAGATCATTCTCCAGAGCGGTAAATCTTCTATAGCTCTTTCCTGTAAATAGTATAATATGGTGGATTGCAGCAGGCATAGGGTAAGTTTACCTACCCGAAAGGTACGATAGAGAGGGTCTTTTCTGATTCGGTTAATATACTCTGATTTCCCGCAAATAATTCCGCCCTGGGGACCGCCTAATAATTTATCGGTACTGAAGCAGACTAAATCGGCATCACTCCGTACCATTTCCTGCACCATGGGTTCATGGGCTAAAGCAAACTGCTCAGTCTGCAGAAAAGCACCGCTGCCCAGGTCTGCCACTACTGGTAATTTATATTTTTTCCCCAATATTTTTAATTCTTTAATATCAACCGACCGGGTAAAACCTTCCAAAGCAAAATTACTCTGATGGACTTTCAGGATTAAACCTGTATTTTCAGTAATGGCATCATGATAATCAGTTATAGTAGTCTGGTTGGTAGTCCCTACTTCCCGGAGTATAGCTCCGCTTTCCCGTAAAATATCCGGAATGCGGAATCCGCCGCCTATTTGTACCAGCTCGCCTCTGGAGATAATGACCTCTTTATCTTTAGCCAATACCTTTAAGATAAGAAAAACAGCAGCAGCATTATTGTTAAGGATAAGGGCATTTTCCGCCCCGCTAAAAACTGACAGCATCTTCTCTACAAATTCTCCCCTTTTACCCCGTTGCCCATCCCAAAGATTATATTCTAAATTATTAAAGCCGGTTAAAGCAGGCAGTGCATCGTCAAACAAGGTCTGTCCTAAGGCTGCTCTGCCTAAATTGGTATGCAAAACTACCCCTGTTCCGTTAATAACAGGCTTAATCAGGGATTGATATTCTTGTTCGATTAAAGTAGTGCAGCTCTTTATGATATCGAAAATTGTTGGGGGCAGAGCGCCGGCTCTGATTCTTTTTCTCTCTTCCGCCAACACTTCTCTGACCAGAGGGGTAATCATTCTTCGAGAGTAACGGCCGCTTAATAAGCGCAGCTCTTCTTGTTGTAAAACTTCCTCCACACTGGGAAGCTGAGCTAATTGAATATGCATATTGTTTGTACGGTTATCTTTACGATTCTTTTCCAAAATAGAGATTTATTCTCCTCTTTTAAAAATATTTGTTAATAGATTTAGTAAAAACTCCAGGCGCATTTCTTCCGATAAATCTTTCAATAATGATATATTCTACCATATAGAGCCTTAATAATAAACAAAACCCATTCCAGACCGGAAAACTTTTCCGGTCCAGAATGGGTATTTTCAGTTTAAAATGGCGAGAGGGGTGGGAATCGAACCCACCGCGGTAATGATAAATTACCGCCCACGGATTTGAAGTCCGCAAGGTCCACCAGAACCTATCCACTCCCACCCTGTTATAATATAGTTTTTCATACCTGATAAACTATCAGGTTTATTACCTACGTCAGCCACCGCCGGTGGGTGCAATAGTAACAGTAATAGCAATTTTGGCACTCTCAGTTATACCATTATCGGTATAGCTGACGGTAATGGTGGTATTCCCTTTTGCTTTAGACGTTACCTTACCTGCTGTATCGACTGTGGCAATACTGGGATTGTTAGATACGAAAGTGCAAGCGGCTTTATCGACTGTCTTACTGGAACCATCATTATATTTAGCAGTAATAGATGTTATTGTTTTTGTATCACCAGCTTTAGTAAAAGACATGCTGGAAGGAATTACAGTAATTGAACTCAACTGTTTTGTGCTTACCGTAAGAGAATAATTCTGTGTATCCATGTACCAGCCATCTCTCACTACTATACCTACCTCATGTTCTCCCATCTGTTCGGCAGTCGGTGTCCAATTTATTAATCCGGTTCCTCTGTTAATTTCCATTCCTTCCGGAGCAACAGTGAGACTGAAGGTCAATTCCGTTTTTCCATCATCTTCTACTACAACCTGATAACTATAAGGATTTCCAACAACTGCAATTTTGACCGGTTTGGAAATTATGTATACCGGTTCGTTTCCTGAAAAGAAGGGGACTGCGCATCCGCTCATCAGCAAAGAAATTAAGAGGATAATAAGAATTACTAAGTAGTTTTTCTTTTTTTTCATTCTTTCACCTCCCTCCGTCTTAATTTTTAAACTTTATCGGACTGTCATAAATTAAAAATAAAAATCTCTATCATACCTTTTATAAAGATTTTTAATTAATGATTAATTATACCACCTTTTTAAAAAACCAAGCCAAATTTTTTACTCTCTTTTTCAATTATTTTTTACCCATTTTTCCCCTATGTTTTCAGAAGAACTTATCCTACAGTCAGGTGGTATAGGATAATAAAAACTAAACCCGATAGAATTATGAATTCCACCATTATTTACATTTAGCAGTCTCAAAAAATGAATGTTTGCGATACTCATGGCAAGAGCTTTTGTTGACATTATGCTTTTTCCTGTTATGATATATTGGAAATCAATTACTATTATGTAGTGCTAAGTTAAAAGTAATGATAAGGAGCAAGAAAGTGGAAATAAATATTACTGAAAAAGCAGCTGAACAGTTGAAGAATATGCTGCAGGAGCAGGAATCATCTGATAAAAAAATCCGTGTGTTAATAACCGGTATTGGCTGAGGCGGTCCCAGACTTGGCATTGCTCTGGATGAGCAAAAAGAAGATGATATAAGCTTAAATGTAGACGATCTGGAAATTATCTTGCATCAAAAATTAGTTGATTCTATCAAACATTTGACTATTGATTACAAGAGCTACTTATTTTCAAAAGGTTTTCGAGTCTATTATCAGAATTGGGATTCTTACGACAGCTGCTGCTAATAACGTATGTAGCAGTCCTTAGGGGGAGGGTTCCCCCTAAGGACTGCTGAAAAAAATTAAATCAAGTTTTTCAAAGATAATATTAAATATTATTTAAAATCTCTGCTATTCTTCTATAAAATAGATGTGGCTTTCTTTTACTCTTTCTTTGCTTACTCTCTGCCAGATAGCTGCATAAGTTTTTATCTGCGGCTGATAGAGCTTTCGCAATTTAGCATAATCTTTTACATTCAGCGGGCAATCGGTCTTGTAATCTACTATTACCCAACCATCTGCTTCTTGAAAAATTAGGTCAATGGTGCCAGTTAAAATAAGCGGCTTTTTCTCTTTTTTGTGCTGCTTTGCTTCTCCGCCAATCAATTCAGGGTAAAGAGGATCATCCGGTACTATTTTCAGATTAAAAGGCACCTCGGTATACCTCTCCAGTGCCCTTTCTAAGCGTTTATATAAATCAGATTGTCTGAATTTTTGAATTATTCCCTGCAATTCGTCTTTACGTGAAAGCTCTATACTATTCTTTTTCAGCACAAAAATTATATACTTTTCTAATAGGTCGCCCTCTTCGGGTTTTTTTATAAAATAATCCAGAATTTCATGGACTGCATTGCCCCAATCCCGACCGCCCCTATCGATAGTGGGAATGAAGGATGGTTTAATTTCAAAAAATTCCGTTAATCGGGAGGCACTGGTTTCCAGATAGGTATTTGCGGAAAGTTTTTTTCGCCTTTGTTCTAATTTCGCCATCTCTGTTTTATATTCTTTCAAATTATAGCTCTTTTTTATTATCCCAAGCGGCATATTATTCCCGGCAGGAATTTCTAAAACGGCCTCAGGTGCCAGTTTTTTTAATAAAGGTCCCCAGACATTCTGTCTGTTATCATTCTGTCCGGCACCGAGGCTGCTGATTACCAGCATATTTTTAGCCCGGGTAGCTGCCACGTAGAGCAGCCGGGTTTCCTCCGCCTCCAGATAGGAAGACTCTAAACGGCTATATTTTTCCCAATCCGGCGGTTGGGCAATGATTGGTCCGTTGCCAAAATAATTGTATCTCTGAACGGTAAAATGGCCTTCAGGAATGTCTCCAAAACGTTCAATATAGTATTTTGGTTTTGGTTTAGAAATACTATAGGACATAGCCAGAAAGACAATGGGCGATTCCAGCCCCTTGGCTTTATGTAGATTCATAATCCGAACCGCATTTTCGGTCACTCCCATCTTAAACTCTTCCTCTGCACCGGATTCCCATAATCTCTCCAGCTGCTCTACCATTCCGGCATAGCTGAAGTAATCACGCATTTCCAGTTTCCTTAAGTATTCCAAAACAAAGAATAATTCACTACCCGACTCATTCTCAGTAATTCCCCCTGAGAGATAGGGCAGCAGACCTGTTTTAATCATTATTTTTTCCAGTGCAGTTACCGGTGAATATTCTGAGCTCCAGAAATAATATTCTCTTATTTGCCGGAAGAAATCTTCAAATTTTTGACCTAATCCATTTTCTAAATCATCGGGAATATCAGCAAAGAGAGTAAAATTACCGCCGGCCTCCTTATATTCATAAAGCTCCTGGTCAGAAAAACCAAAAAATATTCCTCTTAACACCGCTACCAGCAGTATTTGATTTTCCGGATCTTTCAATAAGCACAGCAGCTTTAAGAGCTCTCTTAGATAGAGTGATTTGTTCAGAGCGGTTGAGCCTGATACGGTAACGGGAATACTATATTCACTTAGAACCTTAGCATAGATATCCATATCTTTTTTATATCGTAACAGAATCATAAAATCCTGATACTCCACCACAGATGAGATTCCCTGTGCTAATTCCTCTTCTGTCCGCACAATTTTTACCTTACTATTAATCCAATCTCTAATCAGTAAAGCAATGGCCTGGGCATCATTTTTAATTGTTACTTCCCTCTCTTTACCCGGAGAAATAAGAATTTGATAGACACCGGAAATAAAGCCTTTCCGGTCATCACGAGTAGTCTGCATAGGGGTATAATTTACCTGCAGTTCATCTTCCTGCCCGGGGAACAGGTCCTGAAAAAGCGGGTTAATAAAACGACCCAGGGAATGGAGTGAGCGGAAATTGGCATTAAGCCGGAGAACCTGCCCTTTATTTTCAGCTATCAACATTTTAACCTGATTATAAACGGCAATATCTGCCCTGCGAAAATGATATATAGCCTGTTGAGGATCGCCAACTACGAAAAGACTGCCGTTGCGCGGAGATAATTTTTTCCAATCTCTTTCTGCCAGCTGTTCACCGGTCAAAAAGAAGATAATCTCTGCCTGAATCGGGTCGGTATCCTGAAATTCATCAACCAGAATAGTCCGGTATTTCTGTTGAAAATAGCGGCGCACTTCAAAGTTATCTCGCAATAGCGCAGCGGTATTTAATAGTAGGTCTTGGAAGTTGAGTAGAGAATGCCTTGCTCTAAACCGGTGGTAATAATCGACTGCCGGTTTAACAAAACAGAAGATGGGGTTATGGCAATATTCCCTCCACCGGGTGAGAGTCGGTTCAATATGTTCTTTATTTAATTTTGGTAAAATAGTATCTCTGTATTCTTTAGCTTTATCTTTAGAACGCCAGCATTTGAGGGTCACTGCTCCGGTCTTTTGAGAATTCTTAGAAAATTGTTCCAGCAGGGAAATTCTAAAAGGATAATTCTGAGCGTAGAGAGGTGACATCTTTAATCTCTCTGTCTGGAGAACAATCTGCTGCACTGAGTCAAATCCTTTTTCCGGCGGTATTTCCGGTATATACTCTATCGCCTCTTTACAAAATAATAATAACTCATCCATTGCCTTATCTAGCGGCGGTTTATCAATCTTTTGCTGTACAATCATTACCTCGGGAAACTGACTGACTAATTTATAGATTTCCTCTAGGTCGGATATCTGAATCCCCAATGCCCGTAAATTTTGGAAATGATCATGCTCCTGTATTCTCAAATTAGCCAGGTATTCTTCCCAGGCCTGCTCCATAAAAATAGCATTATCAATATCATCCATCTCTTTAAAATCAGGGTCCAGTCCCGCCTCTATGGGACGTTCTCTTAATATCCGGGCACAAAAAGAGTGAATGGTGCCAATATAGCATTGCCCCATATTGTCTAGTGCGCTGAAGAGTAATTCTTTTTCTTTTGCTATATTTGTATGCCTGTATTCCGATTCAATTTCTTGCTGAAAACGCTCCTTCAGCTCCAGGGCAGCTTTGCGGGTGAAGGTTATGGCAGCAATCTGTGCCACCGTATATCTGCCGGACTTGACCAGTGCCACCATTCTCTTTACCAGGCAAGATGTTTTACCAGAACCAGCGCTGGCTTCCACCAGAAAATTATGTTCAAAGTCACTGAATATTTTGTTTCTTGCAGACAGGTCTTGCAGAATTATCTTCTCTTCTTTAAACAAAGTGCTGCAGCCTCCTCATCTCCTCCAGAGCCGGTTCACTGAGATATTCTTTTCCTTTGTCCCCTTTTAAAACTATTATTTTATTCTGTTCCAGAATATCCTTATAATCCAGGCACATATACTCATCCGGCTTTTGGGTCATGGCAAAAGAACCCTTTGCTACTATATTGAGCAGCAACTCTATAATTTCCAACACCTGTTCTCGGGCAGGTTCCTTATATAAGACGAGTTTCCCCAACCCGGAGACAGTTGGAAAATAATAACCCGATTCACTGACTTTGGCCTGATAGTTTTTTCCCTTCCGGGTTAATATCTTTTCCAGAGCAATTGCATAGAGTCCATGCTGAATCTGCTGACCATTTCGAAAAGGGTTACTATCATTAAAATCTTTCGAGCTCCCGGTCTTATAGTCAATTATACGGTAAGTCCCATCCGGCAATAGATCTACCCTGTCAATCTTCCCCTGAACACTGACTCTTCTTTTGTTAGAAAGCGTTAATTCTACTGCTTTTACCTTTCCTAAAACTTCATGCTCATTCTCTCTGGTTCCGAAATTCAATTCAAAATACTGCGGGAATTGTCCCTGAAAATTCTTCTCTTCTTCCGCTAAAAAAATCCGGCCGGAATCCAATATATCTCTCTTTTCTGCCTCATAGACTAATTCCCCCGGTGGAGCCAAATATTTTCTTTTTTCTGCCAGACTCTCCTCGATAATCTCCTCTAATAACTGCCAATGCTTATTAAAAACGGGTATTACTTTTTTATCCGAAGAGTATTTGAGTAGGGTTTTGTAAAATTTTTCATAAATATCATGAAGAAAAGACCCTCTCTCTAAAGGGCTCAACCACATGGTAGGGTCATAGACCATCTCCTCCATCGGTTTTACTTTTAGGATGTCTACCAGAAAATAGAGATAGGGACAATAGGCTATTCTTTCCAGCTTGCTGGCTGACAGTACTATACCTCTATTTTCACGTGGGTCAACGATGCTGCCCTTCACCTCTATTTTGCCATTATAGACATTGAATCCTTTTTCTGTTCTGGTTTCATGAGCCTTCATTCCCTCACGAAAAGCACCATATTGCTGATTGAAAAGATATCGCAAATCTCTCTGTTTTTTATGAGCAGCATGAAGATAGAGCTCACCGCTGTCCAGAATATCCGCACTGTTTTGTGGAATAAATTCTTTTATCGGGCTTAAGCCCCGGTAGAAAGCTTGGTAATTAAGATTGGGATTCCTGCTCTGAAGTCGGTAAAGACATAGCATTAGGTTGGCAGGAGCCTGTTCGGCTTGTTTTACGGTATCAAAACAAGAATAAGAGAGGAATATTTTCCCTTTCTGTAAGAAAATAAGCCCCAGCATGCGTAACTCTTCTAATTTATCCCTTTCTCTATTCCCTAACAGTTGTTTAAAAGGTCCCCTTTCAAATTCCAGTAATACCGTATCATCACCGGAACTGCCCGGAAACTTCTGATAATCCATACCCACCAAAAAAGTATAGTTACGATTTAACCAGATTCCTTTCTTATAGCTGGCTATATGCAGGTGCCCGGGCAGGGGCGCAGAGCAGTTAATACGCTCCTCTGTAATAATATTTCTTATGAGGAGCAATGCTTCGTCCATCGGCAACCGTAGAGAGGTATTTTGCTCCAGAACAGCCAACTTTTGAGAGATAATAAGAGCTGCCTCTTTATCAGAAGCACTATCCTCTATTAAGGCATACTCGTTTAGAACCCGAATCAAACCACCGGCTAGCTCTGTCAGAGAAACAGGCTGCCCGAATTTATGTTCCGGGATTTCGGAAAAAATCTCATTTACCCATTCCCGGAAAACCTGTAAATATTCTATCTCCCGGGATAGCTCCTCTTCTTTTTCTTCCGGAATATTCTCCATTCTTTTTTTCGTTTCCGCTATCGCCAATTCAATACCCGGGATATAACGTTCTCTTCCCCAGCCAATAGGAGATTGCCTAAGCAAAGAAGTAATTTTGTGCAGTGTCCGTGTATTTTCTAACTCGGGCACCAGAGAGGTGTATACCAATAGTTCAACCAATCTGTTAATACTATAATTGTCATTAATCCAGTCCAGCAGGGAAAATAAGAATTGGGCAGGGTGGCTGTTTTTAATATTGATACCGCTATGAAAAGTGATAGGTATTCCGTAGAGCTGGGCTAATTGGTAAAAATACTGAGAATAAGGCTCCTGAGTAGTATAGAAAACCTGTACCTCATCTAAAGCACACCCCTCCTTAATAATTTTTCTTAAGACCTCTTTAGTTTCATTATATTCTCCGTATACCTGATAAAATTCCAAATTCAAATCTTGATATTCTGAGAAATTAGCGTTTTCTTCCTGATACCTTAAATCAAAAATTCCTTCTTTGCCAAGAAGCGCTGTTTTTTGAGAAGCAGCCAATGGATAATTGTTCGGTGCTATTTTGACTTCCGGACAATTAATCTCCAATATTACTGCCCTATGCCTTATCTTTTTATTAAAAAAGTGTAATTCTGTTTCATTCATAGGCAGATTAGCGGGAACTAAAAATACTACTTCTGATTCTTCCGGCGGCACTTGTTCCGCCCAGTGGTAAAGCCCTGCTTCATCTATTAGTTTTCTTTTTTTGAGTTCTTGTTCATAATGTGCCATTACCAGCAATAAATCCTGCATTTTAGGTGACGCAGGCAGTAAGCTTTTGGGCAATTTATGTGTAGAAAAACCAGAAACCCGGATCTCTTTTATAGTTCTGAATATGGTTCTGGCCAGAGAAGGTGATATTAGAGGTAATTTAAAATAAATGAGCTTATCTTGTAATGATAGATCCTTTAGAATCTCAAGGATTAGTATTTGTCCTGAAGTACTATCCAGAATCTGACATTCTTTTTTTAATAAAATCGGGGAGCACATTTCCCGGGCAACGTCAAAGAGTGTCGATATATATAAATTCAAAGCAGAAAAACCACTCAAAGTGAGGTTTTTCTGAAAGGTATTACCATCTAAATAGGAAGGAGCTATTAATATTTTCTTCCGAAATAAAGCTTGGTCGCATACATCTTGCAAGTTTGCTAAGAATTGGTGCATCTATTCTTCCTATTTAACGAGTTTATTTCTTTTCCTTCTGGAAGGCAGTAATCTTATCGAGAGCCCGGGTTAGATTACTTTCGCTTTTGGTAAAAGCGTGGCGAAAAAGAGTAAGTCCGTCTTCATAATAGCGCGGCACCAGGTGTACATGAAAATGAAAGACGGTTTGTTTAGCAACAATGCCATTGGATTGAATGATATTCAAACCGACGGTTTGAAAAATTTGCTGATAATCAAGTGCCAATCTTTTACAGATTTTCATAATATGGGCAAGTGTATCTTCCGGGATTTCATAGATATTCTGATAATGCCCTTTTGGTATAACCAGGGTATGGCCTTCGGTAACCGGATAGGCATCTAAAAATGCTATACATTGCTCATCCTCATGAATTAGATAAGCTTCCTTTTCTTTGCGAATAATCTGACAGAAGACACATTGTTCAGACATAATAACACCTCTTCTCTGATTTCAATTTAAAATAACAATCCTCTTTTTCTTTTTTCCAATTGTTCCCAGTCAATTTCCCTTCGCCTGGGAAAAGATTCGGATGTACCCGGCTTTTGTACGGAATAGGAGGCAACTAGATTGGCAATCTGTGCCGCTTTCAGGATAGAATCTGATTCCATTAAACCATAGATAAAAGCGGCATTAAATAAATCACCTGCCCCGGTAGTATCTATTACTGTTTTCACCGGGAAAGCAGGGACATTAATTAAGTTGTCCCGCTCTAAAAAACTGCATCCCTGAGCACCCTGTTTAATAATTACCTCTCTGGCGCCCCAATCTTTCAACACCGTAGCCCCTTGCAATAGTTCTTTCTCGCCGGTTAAGATTTCTACCTCTTTTTTATTGGGCAGCACATAATCTACCATAGTCCAGAGAGCATGTTCAGGTATTTCTATCAGAGGAGAAGGATCCAGAACTGTTTTTAATTTATATTTTTTAGCTAACTTAAGGGCAAGCTCAACCGTATCTAAGGGGTATTCCAGTGATATACTGAGCCACTGTGCCCTGGCAAAGAGATACTCCAGCCGTGACAAAAAATCGGGCTGAACCATTCTATTAATGGCCGGAAACCCCAGAATGGTGTTTTCTCCATCAGCACTAACTAAGATAGAGCAGATACCGGTCTTGCTGCTATTACTCTTTAAGATATACTCAGTAGAAATCTTGGAGTTTCTTAAAATAGAAAGCACATAGTCTCCGGCAAAATCATTTCCCACTTTTCCTAATAATAAAGCCGCCACTGTAAGATTAGTGAGCGCTACTGCCTGGTTGGCACCCCGCCCACCTAAAGAAAATCTCAGATCTTTGGCCCGCATATTATCCCCTTTGTTAGGAAAACCAGGGATATATACTAAGCAATCCAGATTTATTGCCCCAACCACTATCACTGTGGACATCTTATCCTAACCTTATTACTTTATATGGATTTACTTCTTCCCTATTATGTTATGAGATGAAAATTATGGCAAAAAATGCTTTAGTCGTAACATTAATACAAGATACTTCAGAGATTTAGTAAATGTCTCCTGAACCAGTCAATGGTATAAGGAGTTACAATATCAAAATAATCCTGACAACAGTGGTCGGCATCTTCAATATAGAGCAGCTCTTTGTCTTTCCCTGTTGCCCAATCCATAAAATAATAGGCATGTTCCGGTGGAACGACCTTGTCCTTACCGCCCTGCACAATGAACATGGGACGTTTCAAAGGCGGAAATTTTTTAATATCGAGATGACCAAATTGATCGAACAACTCTCTCATATTGGAATAGCCGCTCATATAGTAGACCGCTCTTTTGGTGAGAATGGACAATTTCCTGATATGGGAAAGCGGAGGAAAATAGGCGTACCCGCCATTACTGCACACACAATCGATACGGTCATCGAGTGCGGCAGCCGTCACTGAAAATAAACCGCCAAAACTTAACCCGATAACGCCAATGCGCTCCATATCTATCTGAAAATTATTATTCATTTCCAGCCAATCTATTATAGTAATGATAGTCTGCTCGTAGTCGGGAATTAAACGCATACTCCGGTGCATTTCCCCTTGTCCGGGGCCATCAAAGCTGAAAACATTAAAGCCTGCCTTTAAGAAGTCCCGGGCGAAGAAATGATTCTCTACTTCTTTGGCATTATTCAATACATTGACAAAGATAATCAATGGTGCTCCGGGTTTATTAGCCAGCATCAAATATCCCGGAATATGTATTCCTCGGAAAGGAATTTCTACCCGAACAGGCCTATCCTGTTCTTCATATAAAGAGATTGCTCTCGCATAACACCTTCTAACTGAATCCTGTGATTTAATCCTTTGGGCTACATCATAGAAATTAATAAAGGAGCCGACATGGTAGCAACCGGCTGCCTCGTGAAAAAGACTGCGAGCTAAAAAAATATTCCCTTCTTTCTCTGCAGCTTCGGCTAATTGCTCTACCTCCAACCCTTCCTTGGACCACTGCTTATTCCAATCAAAATAGTTTTTTACCCTCTTTACTACCCTTTCTGTCCGGAAAGTGTCTACTCCGCACATGGCAAAACGGCTATAGCCGATAGTAGGGATAGCTTTTTGCACGGAAATCATGCGAGCAAATATCCTCTCGCCCAGTTTCATAGGCGGTAGAGTGGGTAGGGAGGGTTGGGGCAGAGCAGCTTCTTCCTCTATTAATAAGAGTAATAGCCTTTCTTTCTCTTCTACCTCCTCTTTCAATTTAAGAGCAAGAGAGGCAGAAAAACCTTCCTGATATACTTTTTTTCCATAAAACATCTGCCGGTCAAGCGGTTGAAGGGCAAGCAAATCTAAAAATTCTATCTCCTGTCCATCCAGCTTTTCCAGCGATTTGAAATATATCTGAAAGAGTGCTGAGTCAAATCTGCCCGGCAGATAATCCTGTATGGTAGTAGTCTGTTGAGCTCTTTCCGCCATACTAAAGCCGGTAAGAATAATTACAAGTATAAAAGAGATCGTGATAGATACAAATAATCGGGATTTTATCAATTTCAAGAAAAGAATATCCCTCATAATATTTCCCTTCTCTTCTCTATAATGACTTTTTTAATACCGGTATTTTTATGCCTGATGTAATGACCGCTTTTTCTATCCCATCCTCATTTTTCATTTTGAAAATGCCTTTTTAATAACATAAATGTTCAGAAAGAAATTATTAACAGGATTATCAATTGCTGGTATCACTGTTGTTGGTTGGCGAAGCTCCCGGTTTTTTATAAGGTACCGGAATATACTGGACAGATGGTCTCATTCCCGGACGTTGAGGGTAAAGATCCATCAATTCATAAATTTCCTTAGGCATATCGGTCGATACACATAATCCTAATTCTTTTGCTTCTTCAAATTTGATAGGATAATCATGCGTCCATCTGCCTTCGGTAAGGGTTTGGGCAATTTTTTCCGCCTTCTCTTCACTGCATTTGTTCTCTATTAGTAACCGTTTTACAAAGTTATAGACCTGCGCAATTGCTTTGCGAGCAATATCAGCCTGAATCAAGGTTTCGTCATCAATCTCATTTTTATCTTTATCTTTCAGCACATTGAGGATAGAAACAGCCGGGTATTGCCCTAATTGCGGGTCTACCGGACCTAAAACGGCATTTTCATCCATAATTATCTCATCCGCCGCTAAAGAGAGCATGGTCCCGCCACTCATGGCGTAGTGGGGAACGAATACGGTTACTTTCTCTTTATGACGTATTAAGGCATTGGCTATCTGTTCAGTTGCCAGTACCAGTCCGCCCGGTGTATGCAAAATAATGTCTATAGGAACATTATCATCGGTCAATCTAATTGCCCTAAGAATGGCCTCCGAGTCCTCAATGTTAATGTAGCGAACTAAGGGTACTCCCAATATACTCATGGTCTCCTGTCTATGAATCATAGAAATTACCCGAGAACCTCTCTTCTTTTCCAGACGATGAATGAGTGTGATACGAGATGATTCCAGGTTTCTCTGTTTAAACCAGGGTGACAGCATAGAAAAAATGAAAAAAATCCAGAAGAACGTACTAATATACTCCATACTTAATGGAACCTCCTTAAAATATTTTCTTTAAGAAACCTTTCTAATACTTTTATCTATAGGAATTTATGAAAATAGCTTTTCGCAATCGATAGAAATAATATCGTAATACCTCTTTTATTATAAACAAAGTACTTAGCTATAGCAATAACTTAAGTTATCCATTAAAACTTGAAAACATGTAAAAAGAAGCACTTTTAAAGTTACATTCCGTATAAGTGCTTCTTTTATATTAATAGCTGGATATAAATATTTTTAGTTAAGGCTATGCCTTTAGTAATTTGTCGGTTTTAATTGGAAATGGGCTTGAGGATGGTCACAAGCCGGACATTTGCTTGGTGCACTCTTTGATTCTAAGACATAACCGCAATTTCGACAATGCCAAGCTACTTTTTCATCTCTTTTAAAGACCTTACCATTCTTTAAATTATCCAATAGTTTACGAAATCTTGCTTCATGCTGCATCTCCACTTTAGCAATTTCCTCAAATTGCACTGCAACATGTTCAAACCCTTCTTTTCTAGCAACTTCAGCCGCTTCTTTATAGATAGTGTCCCATTCTAATAGTTCGCCTTCAGCGGCAGCTTCTAAATTTTGGGCAGTGCTGCCAATCATACCGGCCGGATAGCTGGCTTGAATCTCAACCTCGCCGCCTTCCAATAGTTTAAAGAACCTTTTGGCATGTTCCAATTCATTATCAGCGGTTTCCTGAAAAATTGCCCTAATCTGTTCATACCCTTCTTTTTTGGCTACACTGGCGAAATAGGTATATCTGCTTCTGGCCTGTGATTCACCGGCAAAGGCTGCCAGTAAATTTTTTTCTGTTTCTGTACCTTTTAATTTTCCCATCTTGTTCTCCTCTCAGTTTATATTATGTTTATCTATTCAGATTGTATTTATCTCAATTAATAATCAACCGGACTCATTCAGACTGACTGAACTTCCTTAACCTCCGGAACGTCTTTCTGTAAAGCTCTTTCAATACCCATCTTTAAAGTAACCTGACTCATAGGGCAACCCCGACAGGCACCGGTCAATTTTACCTTCACAATTCCATCATCGGTTACTTCAACCAATTCTACATCTCCTCCATCGACTTGGAGAGAGGGTCTGATCTTTTCCAATGCTTTTTCTATTTTATCTCTCATGTGGTTTCTCCTTTTGATTTTTTATTAACTCCACAATTTTAAAGGGATTTTCCTTTTCGCTTCTTAATCTCCTCTGCTAATCTCTTGCCCAATAAAAAAGATTGCTCTTTAACCTCTTCTGTAAAACGAGCCCCGCTGGCAACAGTATCTACGATATTAAACTTAAAAGCCCGACTGATCTTTTTTAAACTGGCCAATGCCGGTTCTCCTCCGGTACCTCCTGAGGCAAAGAGTACACAGGGCAAATCCGCCGTCAGACTACCTCTTATCTTACTCTGAACGGGATAAAAAGTCCTATCAAAAAAACCCTTCACGGTACCGGCCATATAATCAAAATAATCAGGTGTACCAATAGCTATACCTGAGACTGCCCTTAAGTCATCTTGACTGGCCTCTTCAGCCTTCTTAAGTATAACCTCAAAGCCATCGGTCTCCATAATCCCTTCTCTGACAGTCTGAGCCATTTTCTCTACAATGCCGCCTTCGGAACCATAGATAATTAAAATTTTATCCAACTATAACCTCCTTAAATTGTTAGCCTTATTCCATGATATTATTAAAATTTACCTTTTTATTTAATATGTTCTAAAAAAGCATATCCTATTAGCTAAGGCTACCGATTAGGTAGGCACACAATCTGAGCCCCGTAATACTTCTCTGGCTCTGGCTAAATCCTGCTCTAAAACCAGTATTCTAACCTCCGCTAATCCATCTGCCACAAAAGGATGAACGGAACGTGTAACATCTGATTGTAATATACACTTGATACCATAACTTTCTAACAAACTTTGTATAGGAAGGGCGTCTACTTCAGTTGCTACTGAGCAGAGCAGGACTACTTTTGAATCTTGCAATCTATTTTCATCCATGTTTATTCTTTTTCCCGCCTGTCCTAATTATTTTTTACTGCTCTTGTTTCACTATAATTTATACTAAATTGAGCCAATTTATTAGTACTCTATACCAATTCTAGCTGAAATACCCTTCTGGAAGGGGTGCTTGATTTCTTTCATTTCAGTTACCAAATCTGCTAAATCTATTATTTCTGCAGGAGCATTTCTACCGGTAATTATTACTTCTACGGTTCTCGGTTTTGCTTTTAAAAAATCCAATACCTGCTTGATTTTTAAAAGACCAAAATCCAGAGCCACATTTAGTTCATCAAAAATAACTATATCATATTTTCCGCTTAAGGCACCTTCTACCCCTTCAGCAAAAGCCCTTTTGGCCTCTTCAAAATCAATCTCTTTGGCTTTGCCCTTATAGATAAAGTCTTTGGTACCAAATGTTTTGAGAGTTATTTCCGGTATATTTTTGAGAGAATGCAGTTCACCATAATCCCATTTTTTCATAAACTGCACTATTAAGACTTTTTTATCCCGCCCGGCAGCCCTCACAGCTTGCCCCAGCGCTGCGGTCGTTTTCCCCTTACCGCTACCGGTATAAACCTGTATCAAGCCTTTCACAACTTCACTCCTTATTTAAGGAAATTATTAATTGAAATATTACCTTATATTATTTATAATAACATAGAATGCTGTACAAGTAAAAACTCTACCGGCAAGTATAACCTTATTTATTATGCAGCAATTGAATAGCCGGAACCCGTTAATCAAAAAGTAGATTGAAAACTGAATATATTATCCTGACAGGTTAAGGGAAGTGTGGTGCAAATCCACCGCAAGCCCGTTACTGTAAAAGGTACCGAAAGCTGCATAACGCCACTGGAACAAAAGTTTTGGGAAGGCGCAGCAATTAGACAGCCTCAAGCCAGGAGACCTGCCTGTTGGGAACCCGTTACACTCTTTCGTGGTCAAAGGGTGTGTTCTTTATTTTATAAATGAGGTTTTTCCAATAAAGGAAGGAGAAAAATTATTATGCACAAAAGATTAATGATGCCCATGGCTATACTTTTAACGCTATCTCTGCTTGTACTTATATCTTTTCCGGTATGGGGAAACTCACAGGATAATTTATTTCCAATCACTTTAGTTGATGTCCTGAACACAGAAGTCACCCTTCTACAAAAACCGGAAAGAATCATCTCTATCGCACCCCACACCACTGAAATCATCTTTGCTTTGGGACTGGAGAACAAACTGGTAGGTAGGAGTGAATTTTGTAATTATCCTCTTGAAGCCGAAAATATTGAGAATATCGGTTTAATGTCACCTTTGAATCTAGAAAAAATTATTTCCTTAAAACCAGACTTAGTCTTGGCTTATGGAGGATATCAGGCCAAGGAAATTCCCAGACTGAGGGAATTGGGTTTCAAGGTATTGGTAACCGAGCCAACCTCCCTATATGAAATGCTAGCTACTATAGAGCTTATTTCGACTGCCTGTGGAGAACCGAAAAAAGGAAGAGAACTGATTGCAAATCTACAGGAACGTATCAACCTGATTACATCTCTAAATACCGCAATAACAGAAACAGACAGGTTAAAAGTATTTACCGGTTCAAACTATGAGACCATCTGGAGTCCGGGTAAGGGTACCATATTTGATGAATTAATTACTTTAGCCGGTGGGCAAAATATTGTGGCGAATTTAGAAGGATGGGTACCTGTCAGTGCAGAATTAGTGGCACAGGCAGAGCCGGACATTATTATTATTTCCAGTGGCATTATGAACCCTGAAGAGACTGATAAGATGAAGCAAGATGTGATTGACCATCCGGGTTGGTCTCAGATACCGGCTATCAGAAATAATCAAATTTTTACCGTGAATGAAGACCTTTTTTACCGTGAAGGTCCTCGTCTGGTCGATGGATTAGAACTCCTTTATGAAATTTTTACCCAAGTCAGAGAAAAATGAATATTATGGTTATCCCAATTGGCGCTCTAAGGCCTTTTTTATACTGATTATTGGCTTTTTTTCAATTCTTATTATTGGCTTTATTGCTTTAAATTTTGGTGCTATTGCTATTCAGCCCCAAAAAATATGGTCTATCATATGGCAACACCAAACAGATGATAGCTTGGGACTTATTATCTGGGAACTGCGCTTACCAAGATTAATAATGGCTATGCTTGCAGGTATGGCACTCGCTGTGGTAGGTGGAAGTTTTCAGGGAATCCTAAGAAATCCACTTACTGATCCCTATATTCTGGGGGTATCGGCAGGAGCGGCTTTAGGGGCTTGTATTGCTATTGCTTTTCAATACACCATGGGATTGTTTCTGGCTCCATTTTTGCCGGTCTTTGCCCTTTTTGGCTCCTTCGTTTCTATCTATTTAGTATATCTTTTATCCAGGAAAAGATTGCATTTACCTACCACAGACCTTTTATTATCAGGAGTAGCAATTAATTTTTTCTTCTCGGCTATCATTACCCTGCTCTTAGCTATTTCCAGACGGGGAACACATTCCATGTTATTCTGGCTAATGGGAGATTTATCTACCGCCAGCTGGCAAAAAGTATCCTGGATTGCTCTACCGGCCTTTGCAGGAACCATATATCAGATATCTGCTGCCCTGGAGCTAAATGCTATGGCACTGGGTGAGGAAGAAGCATTACATCTAGGTATACAGACCGGCAAATTAAGACTTAAAATATTTCTGACGGGCTCCATGATGATTGCTGCGGTGGTCTCTTTTACCGGGCTAATTGGTTTTGTGGGATTGGTAATTCCCCATATTGCCCGCCTGCTGGTAGGGCCTGACCATCGTATTATGCTCCCGGCTTCAGCTTTAATGGGTTCTCTTTTTTTGCTTATCTGTGACACCCTGGCACGCAGTATTATGGCGCCCAACGAGATACCTATCGGGGCAATCACAGCTCTAATAGGTGCACCGCTCTTTATTCACCTGCTCAAAAGGAGGAATGATTCTGATGGATATTGATTCTAAACCGATTGTCTCTTTGGAAGGAGTTAGCTTTTCTTATAATAGCCAACCGGTACTTCAAGAGATAAATTTGTCTCTCTTCCCCGGGAAATTTATAGGCATTATTGGTCCCAACGGCTCAGGGAAGACTACCATGCTAAAACTAATATCAGGTATTCTTACCCCTCAAAAAGGAGAAGTAAAAGTAGACAACCGGAATGTTAGAACAATACCACGCCGTGAAATGGCTAAGATTATCTCTATGGTTCCACAAGAATCCTATGTTGCCTATAACTACAAGATAAAAGAGATAGTCTTTATGGGCCGAATTCCCTATATCAATCAGTGGAAAGGTGAAACAATTCCAGATTATCAGATTTCGTATGATGCTATGGAAAGGACAGATTCTTTAGGTTATGCCGAGAAGAGAATCCATCAGATCAGCGGCGGTGAGAAACAAAGGGTGCAAATTGCCCGGGCGCTGGCACAAACTCCCCGGATACTTATGCTGGATGAGTTCACATCACATTTAGATTTAAGTTATAAATACGAGATCAGCAAAATTCTCCAAGACGCTTTAAAGAAAGAATTAAAATGTATTATATCTGTTTTCCATGACCTTAATCTAGCGAGCTTCTGTTCTGATCAGCTCATTCTATTAAACAAGGGTCGAATTGAAACGATAGGTACTCCGCAAGAGGTTATCAATGAATACAACTTAAAAAAAGTATACCGCACCAAACCATATATCATACAACACCCCGAGCTGTCCATTCCACAAGTCATTATGTAATCGTTTGACTAAAGCTAGATAGCATTTTTCTCTTACTGTGTGTATTTTTAAGAGATTTACTTTACAACTTTTGTTGCCAACAACTACTCCATCTTTCAGGAAATATTCTGATTTTCAGCATCCTCTCGGCTGATACTTTTTTGATTGCTTCACAAATATTATTAATAAATCTAAGCTTGGCAAAAAAGGTATCTGTCTACCCTTATCATGTATGATAGTAAAAAATACACCTTTAGTCTGGCAGACAAAATATCTTCCGGGTTTTAGACAGGCTTGCCGAAATTTTATGAAACTGATAGTATTAAATAAATCTGTATTTTGATGGATAAAGGTTCATATTGAATTTCCCGGAAATTCTTTTATTTAAATGGAGGTCAATTTATTGAAAAGAAAATTCTCTTTTGTTTTTGTCATTTTAGCCATATTGCTTTTATGTAGCTCCCTGGTTCTGCAGGCAAGCTCTGTTTCAGTCTACGTCATACCGGTTAAAGGGCAGATAGAACCCGGCTGGCTGCTTTTTTTAGAACGCTCTCTAAAGATGGCGCAAGAATCCGGGGCACAAGCTGTTGTTCTGGATTTAGACACACCGGGAGGATTTATAGACACAGCCCGTGATGCTAAGAAACTCCTCGATGAATTTACCATACCGGTATATGCTTATATCAACACTGATGCCCTTTCCGCCGGTGCGTATCTGGCCTTAGCTACTGATAAGTTCTTTATGACTCCCGGCTCTACCATTGGGGCGGCAGAGCCAATACTATTAGGCGGTGGTCAAGTAGACGAAAAGGTAATCTCCTTTTGGGAAGCCGAGATGAGAAGCACTGCCGAAAGACGTGGAAAAGACCCGCTTATTGCAGCAGCCATGGTACGCAGACAACTGGCTATCAATGGACTGGTAAAAGTAGGGGAACTATTAACCCTTACCGCTCAGGAGGCAGAAAAACTCTCTTTCAGTGACGGCACCGTAAATTCTATATCAGAACTTCTGGACCGGGTTGACTTATCGGGGAGCGAATTGATATATAGTTCGGCTACTTTCTGGGAAAGACTTAGCGGCTGGCTGATAAATCCGATAATTGCCACCCTGCTCTTAGTGTCGGGTTTTTTCTTTGTGGTAGTAGAGATATTAACTCCCGGTTTTGGTATAGGAGGGCTTTTGGGTATATTCTCTTTCGGTCTTTACTTTGGCGGACATTTTTTGACCGGAGTCAGCGGTTGGCCTGCCACCCTGCTCTTCCTTTTCGGTATTGTACTGCTGGTGATAGAGGCATTTATTCCCGGTTTTGGTATTTTTGGTATAACCGGTCTGGTTGCAGTTATCATATCTATCATTCTGTCAGCTGCCTCGACTGCTTACGGAATATACATGCTTTTAATCTCTCTTCTTATTGCCGGAATTGGAAGCTTTTTATCCTTCAAATATTTACAACGTAAAGGTGCTTTAAAAAGTTTTGTACTATCCCAATCGGCTACCCGTGAGGCCGGTTATAGTTCAGGTACAGATTATAGTTTTCTGCTGGGCAAAGAAGGTCAAACCATCACTCCTTTACGTCTAACCGGTAAGATTGAAATAGAAGGAAAAAGATATGATGCGGTTAGTGAAAGCGGTTTTTTAGAATCTAATGAAAAAGTGAAAGTTATTAAAGTAGAAGGATACCGTATTGTAGTTCGAAAAATAATTAATAAAGAATTGCAAAGATAATTATATTGGAGAAAGGAGAAAATTAGCTATGCTATACATTGGGAGTACTTTGCCGCTTCTGGTAATCATATTTCTTGCGGTAACAGTTTTTTCGGTAATATTCAGTTTTATTCCTTTAAGATTATGGATTGCCGCCTTAGCAGCGGGAGTGAGGGTGAGTTTGGTAAATCTTATCGGTATGAGATTGCGTAGAGTTATCCCCTCTAAAGTGGTGGAACCCCTGATAAAAGCGACCAAAGCAGGATTGGATCTGAATGTTAACGAACTGGAAGGGCATTATTTGGCCGGCGGAAATGTAGATAAGGTAGTTAATGCCCTCATTGCGGCTCAAAGAGCCAATATTGACCTGGGATTTGAGAGGGCTGCCGCTATTGACTTAGCCGGTCGGGATGTTTTAAATGCTGTCCAGATGAGTGTTAATCCTAAGGTAATTGAAACCCCTACCGTAGCTGCCGTAGCTATTGATGGCATAGAATTAAAGGCAAAAGCCAGAGTTACAGTTAGAGCTAATATTGAACGTTTAGTAGGCGGTGCCGGGGAGGAGACTATTGTGGCACGAGTCGGCGAAGGAATAGTTACTACCATTGGTTCTGCGGAAAACCATAAAAAAGTGCTGGAGAACCCGGATGATATCTCTCGTACAATACTAAAAAAGGGCTTGGATTCCGGCACAGCCTTTGAAATTTTATCCATCGATATCGCTGATGTAGATGTAGGGAAAAACATCGGGGCAAGACTGCAGACCGACCAGGCAGAAGCTGATAAACGTATCGCCCAGGCTAAAGCTGAAGAGAGAAGGGCTATGGCTGTAGCCAAAGAGCAGGAGATGAAAGCATCAGTGCAGGAGATGAGGGCAAGAGTAGTAGAGGCTGAGGCTGAGGTACCCAAAGCCCTGGCACAGGCACTGCGAGAAGGAAAATTAGGAGTTATGGATTATTATCAGATGCAAAATATTCAATCAGATACCCAGATGAGGGGAGCCATATCTCGGATGAGCACTGATACTGCTAAAAAAGATAATACAAAAAAATAAGTATTACCGGTATAAAAAATTTATAAAAATAATAGATAGTCAGAAACTACCTAGAGGTAATGAGATGCAGTTTTTAATATTTGCTTTTATCCTGATGTCACTTCTTTCCTCTTTAAGAAAGAAGGCGAGAAGGATTAGAAGTAAGGAACCTTTCTTTGACCCCTGGTCTTTTGGAGAGGAATCACCGGAAGATAAAATGGAAGATACTCCAGAAAATACAGCAGAGACCGCAGATATGGGAGTTTTAAAACCTGCCGAGAAACCGGAAATCAAAGAAGCAGAAGAACAACAGGATGTAATGGATGATATCCTCTATGCAGAAGAAGATGAAAAGTTTGAACCTTTGCCCAAACAAGAAAAGGTAGAACCATTCATGCCCTCATTGTTATTAGATGAGGAAGGAGAGAGAGAAACAACAAGATCTTTGGATTCGACCGATTCTCAACAAGTGCTGAAAGAGTTGTTGTTGGGTCAACAACTGCCTTTGGCAATTATAGCTTCGGAAATTTTAGGTCCCCCCAAAGCTCTTAGACCGACTAGAAATAGACTTTAAAGAATATATATATAGAAACTATTTCTGAAAAATCGACTAAGGACTCAGTCAAGAAAGCATGAAGTCAATTTAGTATTCCCAAGAAATCTTAACTATATATGTCACTATTAACGGCGACCGGTAATTACAAGTCGAAAAATACATTTTTTGACCTTTGTTTTCATGAGCAGAGGGAGTAGCACAAGTCTGGCTATCATTGAACTCAAATATGAAAATACACGTTCTGAACCACCGGAAAAAGCAATTTGTCTATTCTGCTTTAAAGATATCATTTTAAGTAGAGTAGAGCCTAAATTTTTAAGGCATTTTTGGGACAAGCATCTACACATTGCATGCACTGAATGCACTCGGTGCCGTTTTTTCGTTTCCGGGAATTATTGAGAATTTCCACCTCCATTGGACATACCTGTTCGCATTTTCCACAAGAAATACATTTCTCTTTATCTACCCTAACACGGGTGAGAGAGAAATAGGTCATCGGCTTTAAGAAGATAGTAATGGGGCAGATATATTTACAAAAAGCTCTGTTGTCCTTAAATTTGTAGGCTAAAACTATTCCGACTATATAATAGATAATGTTTCCAATAATAAAACACAACCACATGATATACTCTATATCAGGAACTTGCAGAATAAAGAGTAAGGCGACAAATATGAATGAAGCTATAAAAACAATGTAGCGAATAAAGCCTATGGATTTTCGAGGGCCGGCAGGCGTTTTGAACGGAAGAAAATCCAATACCATCGCCGTCCAACAAGCATAGCCACACCAACCGCGACCAAAGAGCAAAGGACCGAAAATTTTTGCAATAGCATAATGGAGTGTACCGGCTGAAAACACTCCGAGAAAAAGATAAAACCAAAAGCCCTCTATCTGCATATTTTCCCGGCAGATGATACCCAGATACACGAGCATATACAAACCGACTGCAAGCTGAACCACACTGCGGGCATATTTTTTCTTTTGGGTATATAGTATTAAACCTATCGCAATTGACGTTCCGATATACGTAAAATTAAAAAGATAAAATATCGGACCCATTGTAAGCCATGTCGTTACAGCAATAATTTCAAACAAGAGCCACATGCTAAGTGCAGGCAAGTATTTTTTAATTTTCATATCTATACCTCTCCATACGTGGCTCTAATAATTGTGAATGCTTTGAGATTCTTTGTCAATAAGTGAGGAGCGAGAAGAACTTCTTTAACTTATTGAATATATATAGTTAATTTGCAAACTAAGTTCTGATTTGATATAAGCGGTAGAATTTAGTTTGAGAAGTCTTTTATAACGGATTTTAATCCGAGAAATACTCCTGCCGGAAAAGAGAAATCATGAAAGAAATAATAGGTCTGATGATTATATTTCAACAGAATTATTTCTACCATTCACTTTTTTTGTGTGTTCTATAACCCAGCACACATTAAAAAAACAGCGGTTGAGCTTAAAAATTAAATCTTAACCGCTGTTTTTTCTCACCTACATCTGATTGGTTCTGTTTTTAAAACTTCCTATTCTAATCTGTAGGACCAAGTACCATCTTCATAATCTACGATCATAAATTTGTCATAGAACTCTTTCATTATTGCATCCGGGTCGACATCTGCCATTCGCTCCGGATAGAACTCTTTAGCCATGTACAGGACCGGATAAAATGAAAGCGGTGACCGTGAAAAATCGTGGGCAAAAACAAATAGTCTTTTGTTTTTTATGGCGTCCAGGTCTTTCCAGCCCGGTCTTGATATCACTTTATCAACATGATCCTGTACCGTATGAGGATTGCCGGAGGATTTATAGCCGAGTCCTCCGGATAGTACAATAAAATCAGGATTTGATACGAGAACTGTTTCCGGGTCTAATTTGCCCGAGTTTTCAATCATGATATCTTCAGCAATCCACTGGCCGCCTGCCTGGTTTAATATTTGAGTCCAGCCTCCTTTTGCTGAGGTCATGCCGTTATCTCTTTCATAATAAAATGTTACCGGCTCATCTATATTGGCCAACCTTTCTTCAACCAAATTGAACTGAGCATCAATGAAATCTGTTACCTCTTTTGCTCTTTCTTCTCTACCGAAAACTTCGCCCACTAGTCTGATAGTGTCTCTAGGTGATTGTATAGCGTCTTGATACATAAAAAATAGATAGACGGGGATGCCTGCCTGTTCGACTTTATCCATTTCCTCTCCGCGTGATTGTCTGAAATGTTCAGATGAATTCATAAAAAAAACATCGGGCTCTAATTTAAATAGCGCCTCCAAGTCATAAGGACCCCGCCCACCGGCTAGACTCTTAATATTTTTTAATTGCGGAAAATGTTTTTCGTATACTTCTTTATTGATTTCATAGTTAGGAATCCCTGTACCTGTAACCATGTCTGCGTATTCATCACCTAAAACCATAGCCAGCGATTCCCCAAGGTCATAGTTATTGATAACAAATGTTTCTATCGGTTGTTTGATTGTGACTTCCCTCCCGGCGGCATCTACAAATGTACGTTCAGTCGGTTCCGTTTTGCCAGGCTCGCCGGCGCAAGCACTCATGGTAAAAATAATCATCATTGCCAATACTACTGTAATTAATCTTTTTGTGTTCTTCATTTTTTCACCTCTTTTTTCTTCATTTCTATAAACTGTCTTTCCAAATCATAATCGTATTCTTTATTTAAAAAATCTCCAATTAAAATCAACCCCCCTTCCACTTTGTCGTGATTAAATATGTCCATAATATTGCCAAGATTACCATGGATTATTTTTTCATTGTGCCAGGTAGCATTAGATACAATGGCTATGGGTGTCTGTTTACTTCTATATGCTGCAAAAATGTCTATAATTTCTTTCAGATTATCTATCCCCATAAATACCGATACAGTACAACCCAGAGCCGCTATTTTTTCTAGGTTTTTTCTTGATTTGTCATGATTGTTATAGCTGGTGCATACGAAAGTATTTGTTACCCCCATACCTGTTAACCCGCGTTTAAGAACTGCGGATGATGCAATAGCGGCATTCACGCCCGGTATAATCTCGAAAGCAATATCGTTCTTTTCAAATCTGTCAATAAGTCCACCTACCATGCCATATAAAGCAGGATCTCCCATAGTGATAAAAGACAGGATTTTATTTTCCGCTACTGCTTTTTTCGTATAATCCAATTTTTCATCGTACGTATACGTAAAAGTATCTAATATCCGACAACTGCTTTTCGTATCTACAAACATTTTTTTATTGATAAATCGTTCGCTCGTAAAAATATAATCCGAGGTATCGATTATTTTTTTGCTTTTAACGTAATAAGCTCCGGGTCTCCCGGACCGCCCGCAATGATATAGACACGAGACATTGCTTACTCCTTTCCAAATAAATTGATTTCATTTACTGATGATTCTGCTACGACAAAGGTTGTATCATTTTGGTCTTTAACCAATTTGCCGTGTACCCCGTATACATCTTTAAGCATAGCGACATTGATGATTTCCTCAGGTTGTCCGCAAGCATATTTTTTACCGTCGTTTAGGACGATGATTTTGTCCGCGTATCTTGTGGAAACATTGATGTCGTGCAATACGATAATGAATTTGATTTTTTTGTGTTTGATGATTTGTCTGATGATATCGAAAAGTTCAAGTTGTTTTTGAATATCCAGATTATTGGTCGGTTCGTCCATAATAATCAGCTCCGGCTCTCTGATCAGAGTTTGGGCTATGGTTACCAGCTTTTTCTGACCTCCGGAAAGTTCATTGATCTTTTTGTCGTAAATAGGGAGTAAATTCATGGTATTCAGGACATTATAAACCTCATCAAGTTGATCATCGGTTACTTTCCAAGACAGGGAAGCGACTTTGCCCAACAGTACAGTTTCAAAGATTGTGAGTGATGTATTTTCTACATCTCCTTGAGGAAGATACGCCATCAGTTGAGCTTTTTCCTCAAAATCCAATTTGGACAAGTCCTGATTGTTCCAAAACACTTTTCCCTCGTAATTAAGTATTCCGAATAGGCATTTGAGCAGTGTTGACTTTCCGCAGGCATTAGGCCCTATTATTACATTGAGATCAGCGTCAAAATCGACAGATAATTCTTTGAGTACGGGTACATGCTTATGGTAACCAAATACGAGATTTTCAGTGCGTATCATTTCATGCCACCTCTATGCTGTAATATCAAATAAATGAAAAATGGAATCCCTACCATGGAAGTTACGAGTCCGATCGGCAGAATAACCCCCGGAACTAAAGTTTTGCCGAAGGTAGATGCTACAGACAGCATCAATGCGCCCACCAATGCGGAAATAGACAACAAGAACCTCTGATCTTCTCCGCCGATCATGCGTGCGATATGCGGGGCAACGATTCCTACAAAACCTATTGTTCCGGCAAAACTGACCGATGTAGCAGAAAGTATTGCGACCATAATGATAACGGTTCGTCTCATTTTTTTAACATCTATGCCCAAGCTTAAAGCTGCAGAATCGCCAAGAGTAACAGCCGTAAGGTGCCAGGATTTTTTGAAAAATAGAGTATAAATGACGATTAAAACAATAAACAAGATTAGAATTTGCGTCCAATTGATCTTGGTTAAATCTCCAAATGACCAAAATATAAATGATTGCAAATCGTTTTGGTCAGCGATAAATTGCAAAAAGGTAGTCAGGGCATTAAACAAAAAACTCATCGCAATACCGAACAATATCAGTACACCCCGATCCCAACCAAATCGCTTTGATAGTGTAAAAATAGAAAAGGAAGCCAGTATAGAAAAGCAAAATGCGGATAAACTGATTAAGATATTATCAAAAAACGGGGATATACTGATTCTTAATATGATGACTAGGGCAGCTCCGAAAGATGCTGCTGATGAAATACCCAGGGTGTAGGGACTTGCCATGGGATTATTCAATATGGTTTGCATTTCACAGCCACCTATTCCAAGAGCAGCCCCTACTAAAATGGCAGATATCGCGACAGGCATACGAATGCTCCAAACGATGACACGGTTGATTTTACTAGAATCACCGAAAATAGCATTGATCGTTTCTACTAGAGTTAAACCGGCGCTGCCAACAAATAGATTGACAATAAAAGATATAACAATTGCGATGATTAAGAAAACAATTATGTATTTTTTCTTGCTGACAATATTACTATACAGGGCTTTGCCCGGAGATAGTTGCATGACAGGCTATCCTTCTATTCTAATTTGATATACCAATGTCCGTCTTCAAAATCTAACAACATATATTTGTCGTAAAATTCTTTCAATATTTCTAAAGGTTCAATATCCACAAAATCCTCAGGATAAAAGGTTTTTGCCATGACTAAGTGCGGGAAAAAGCAGAACTGATCTCTCTCTTGACCATGACCGATGAGAAAGATATTGTTATTTTTCACAGCATCCAGATTTTGCCAACCCGTTCTTTGTGTATATGATCTGATGAGTTCTTGGCCTTCTTCCAAATCAGTCCCTATTCCAACACTGCCGGCAATTATGATATAGTCGGGATTGCCGGATAACAAAAACTCGGAATCTATCTTAACGCTATTTCCCAGTGAACTATCTACTATATTTTTTCCGCCAGTTTTCGTTACAATTTTGCCCCAGGCACTTTGATCTGACCAGGTTACGTCATACTCGTCCTTAGTGCCCGAACCTTTTTCCATGTATACGGTAGGCTTGTTTCTCTTATCTTCAAGGTTTTTACTCTCAATCAACTTATATTGTGAATCTATAAATCCTGCTATTTCGTCAGCTCTTTCTTGCACACCGAAAAGCTCTCCCACTATTTTTATAGCGTTTTGCGGAGATTGGGAAGGCTCTTCGCTGATATTCAATATGACGGTGGGGATATTTGCTTTGGCAAGTTTTCCAATTAAATCGTCGGAGTTTTCGCTATAATTAGCAATCATATATAAATCAGGTTGGAGCGATATGATTTTTTCTGCATCTATTGGACTACTTCTGCCACCGCCAATTGACGGCAGGTTGTTTATTTGCGGGTATGATTTGCCATATATGCCTTTAATCTGGTTGTAACTTTTGGTTATCCCAACCGCTACGATTTTATCCATAGCCTCTTCGCCTAATACGGACACAACAATATCGGCCGTACCCCATTGGTCAACCGCTATTTTTCCAATATTTTTAGCTACGGTCAATGTATTCCCCTGTGCATCAGTAATCTCTCTGGTTGATTGTGAGGGTTCTGGGGTTTTTTCATTGGCAACGACTTCTTCACCTGTCTTGTCGGTATTATTTGAACTGCAAGGAGCTGTCAGCACCATCAACAAAAAAATAGACAGCAGAACTAAAAGTGTTTTTGAAAATTTAGTTTTCATTATTTTCTCCTCCTTTAAATAATAAAAAAGCCTCTATCGATACTTCGTATTTTAGATAGAGGCTTTAAAAGCGCACAAAAAAAAGCACCTACCTCCCTCGAAGTAAGCCATTTTGAATTTTATAGACCGTCTCCTGACTTAAAGATCATCCCGATTATGACGCCTTCCCGAATTGCTTCAGTGGCCTATGTCCAATCAGTCCCTTATCACAGTAGCGGGGCTGTGCTGTATTCTCAACAGCTTCCGTGATCTGTAAAATTTAATATTCGATATTTATTTTTTTTATTATATCGTCAATCAATGCAAATTGCAAGAAAATGTACAATTAATTTTTTTCACTTCTTTAACATTCTTTCTGTGAGGCCGGATAGCGTTTGTTGTTTATAGAGCGCAAGGCTTGATGCCCATATTCGTTGATATGTGCGGTGAGGAGATTTGAATTTTGTTCATACGTAAGCCTTTTTGAAGATTTTGTTTGCATCAAAATATATATTTGATGAGCGAATCTGTTTCATATGAGCTGTAGTATATATAAGTACCGTACAAGATACTTTTTGGGCAGCATAGTTTCTTATGATAATTGTACTCAAAAACACATAAGCCCTCCCCAAATACTCTCCAAAAGAAAGATTGACAGGATAAGTTCTCAGTGTTATTATAAATGACAGTTGAATAGAATACACCGTTTAAGTGTCACCAATTTTGACAGGAATTGGTGGAGAATAGTGAACCCGGTTAAAATCCGGGACGGTACCGCCACTGTATGCGTGGAGGCACCGCACGCGACGAAAGTCAGTCATTGGGAGCAATCCTGAGAAGACAGT